>Ga0182021_10004751_pt1 | contig 16019 bp, 17 predicted proteins | sample 612E3MmetaG_FD_120493 | JGI IMG/M metagenome (GOLD analysis project Ga0182021, IMG submission 120493) | Permafrost microbial communities from Stordalen Mire, Sweden - 612E3M metaG (Illumina Assembly) | ecosystem: Environmental > Terrestrial > Soil > Wetlands > Permafrost | place: Sweden... | reverse complement strand
CCCTTCTTTTCTTTAATGGTGATTAGGTCTGCTAAGGCTTGGCTAGGATGGTACTTTTCATCACAACCATTTATGACTGGAACACGAGAGGCATTTGCCATTTTTAGCAGGTCTGAATCACATAGCAACCGTGCCATGATGCAATCGACGTTACGCGATAAATATTGAAGTTCATCCGTTATGTCTGCTAAGGCGAAATTTGTGGTTCGCCAATCAATATAGAGCGCATGGCCCCCAAACTGGGTCATCGCAACTTCAAAAGAAACCCTTGTTCGAGTGGAAGTTTTCTGGAAAATCAGCGCCGATGACTTGCCTTCGAAGGTTCTAAGGTACTTCTTAGGGGAGTGTTTAACTTCAATACTTAAATCAATCAGTTCCCCAAGCTCTTGACCCGTTAACTCCTTGAAATTGATCAGATGCATGTTATAGGTGCCTTCAATAAACGCTGAACTAAGCATGCAATTATAAGCTTTATGCAAAACCTTTTTTCACCACAATCATGAACCAATTAAAAGATCAAACATGATCCTGCTGGTAGCCTCAAACAAGGATGTAGCAAGCCTAAACATTAAAGAACAAATCCTCAGATGCTACCCTTTTAGAAAGACGGCAGAAGTTTTCCAGCAAAGCCCTATCTACACTGCAGACATAAACGGCAAAAAAATGAACCTTGTTACCCTAGAAGAAGAGTCCGTTAAAGCTCAGAACCTGCCGAGCGAATTCCCAAATGCAAAATTAATCGTTTTTATTTCAAGGCATAGTAGCCAAAGCGGTAAACCAACTCTCTCCGTCCATACGCCTGGAAACTTTGGTGACGCAGAACTTGGAGGATCCCCTAAGAAAATTTCAGTTTCCCCTGCTTACGCTATGCAAAATGCTCTAAAAGCACTCGTTTATTACAAAGAAAAATTAAACCTCAATTATGAGGTATCTTTTGAATGTACTCATCATGGTCCAAGCTTAGATATTCCAGCTATTTTTGTTGAGTTAGGAAGTTCTCTGGCTCAGTGGAATGATTTGAAAGCGGCAGAAGCCGTCGCACACTCATCAATATATGCCGTTGCTAACTACACAGCTTCCACCAGTCCGGTAGTTCTCGGTATAGGAGGAACCCACTATAACCAACGATTCACAGTTATGGCTTTGGTCGGCGAATTTGCTTTTGGTCATATGATTCCCAAGTACGCTACTAATTTGGTTGACGCTGAAATGCTATCGCAATGTGTTGAAAAGACTTCGGAGAAGGTCGGATTGGCTGTTCTTGATTGGAAGGGAATCAAAGGTGAAGACAAACCAAAATTGCTGTTAGCGTTGGAAACTATTGGTTTACCATACAAGAAAGTGTAATCATGCATCTTCAAAGTAACATTTAAAAGGCTTGATACAGTATTTTCTAAACTAAAAAGTTACAGTAACGTTTATTATATATCAGTGAAATCTTGAGTGTGCGGTAAATATGGGCGTAAAAGATTGGCTATCACAGGCGGCAAGAACTTTAAAGCTAGCTGTCAAACCAGGACGCGAAGAGCTTTGGCTCTCCATAAAAATCAGCCTGTTAGGGATAGGTGCAGTCGGTTTAATAGGTTTCGTAATTAAACTGTTGTCCTATGCAGTTGGCGGCGCAACATCAGGCACAACAACAACTTAGAAGGAAACTTACGATGGACAAGAAAGAAGAGCTGAATCAAGTTAAAATTTTTGTTGTCAAAACAACAACCGGTCAAGAGCGTAATGTAGCCCGTTTAATCGCTTCCAGAGTGGAAATGGCTCATATTCCTATTAAATCTCTTCTTGTACCAGACACACTCAAAGGTTATGTGTTTGTCGAAGCAGATGGACCACACCTTGTTGAAGAAGCAATCACAGGCGTCAGACATGTGCGTTCCAGAATCCCCGGACTCGTAAGCTTCGCGGAAATAGAACGATACATAGTGCGTAAACCAGTCATGGAAGACCTCAACGAAGATGACGTTGTTGAAATTACTGGTGGACCCTTCAAAGGTATGCGTGCCAAAATCACACGACTCGACAAGTCAAAAGGCGAAGTTACCCTCGAACTGCTCGAGGCAACATTCACTTTGCCAATCACAGTACATTCAGACTATGTAAAACTAGTTGAAAAAGCAAAATAAACGGTGAAACAAAATGGCAGATAAAAAAGTTGTAGAATTGATTGTCAGCGGCGGACAAGCCAATGCAGGTCCCCCACTTGGTCCAGCTCTTGGCCCATTAGGCGTTAACATAGTGGCTATTGTCAACAAAATCAACGAAATTACAAAAGAATACGCTGGAATGAAAGTTCCAGTAAAAATCAGCGTTGATACCGAAGAAAAAACCTTCGAGGTTACAGTAGGTACACCCACAGCATCCGCACTAATAGTGGCTGAACTCAAAGTTGAGAAAGGCTCAGGTACACCCAACACCGTCAAAATAGGCGACCTATCCATGGAGCAGATTTTGAAAATAGCAAAAATTAAGGGTCCTCAGCTTTTAGCACCAACCGTTAAGAAAGCAACTAAAGAGTTGCTCGGCACTTGCGTGAGTTTAGGTGTTACCGTTGAAGGCAAAGACCCCCGAGAAGTCCAGAAAGACATTGACGCTGGAAACTACGAACAACTATTCGGTACCGAACAATGATAAGCGAATATTTTTATAATGGGTTTCCAATCCCTCATTGAATCGAGGCTTAAAAATGCCCCTAGACAACAAGACTATAACAGAAGCAATTAAACAGGCAAAGGCGAAATCTGGTCAGAAAAAATTTAACCAGACAGTAGATTTGATCCTCGACATAGTCGAGATCGACATGAAGTCACCGGAAGGTAAAATTCAAGAAGTTGTTGAACTTCCTTACGTTACAGGCAAACCTAACAAAATCTGTGTCGTTGCTTCTAGTGGAGATTTCATCGTAAAAGCGAAGAACTCTCAAGCTGACAAAGTAATCGAACGCGCAGACTTAGATGCGTTGAGTGGCAAAAAGAAAGAACTACGCAAGCTGGCCACAGAATATGATGTTTTTATCTGCGAAGCACCCTTAATGCCACTGGTAGGTAAAACTCTTGGTCCAGTCTTAGGTCCAAGGGGAAAGATGCCTATTCCTGTTCCACCAAACGCGGACATTGCAAACCTAATAAAAAAACACCGCAAGACCGTGGTGGTGAGTATGCGCAGTCAACCAATCATTCAAGTTTCCGTTGGCTCCGAACAGATGAAAGATGAAGAACTTGTCGATAACACTATGACTGTTCTCCGTGTATTAGATGGAAAGTTAAAGCGGGGCTTGAAAAACGTAAAGTACGCTTTCATCAAGACATCCATGGGCGAACCAGTCAAAATTAAAGCTTAAGCGAGAAGAAAAATTATGCCGTCCCAACAAGTATTAGAAGCAAAATCAAGCGAAGTAGATTCAATAAAGGACATACTCAAAGGGTACAAATCCATCGGCATTGCCAGTCTAAAGAAGGTTCGCGCATCCCAACTCCAAGAGCTAAAGAAAAGCATGGCAGGCAAAGTTTACCTCCGCGTCCTAAAGAACACACTAATCAAAATTGCTTTAGAAGAGATGAACCAGGCAGAACTCAAGAAGCTTGAGGATTACTTGGAAGGATCAAACGTCTTCTTATTCACCGACCTAAATCCGTTCAAACTAGCATTGTTGCTGGAACGCGGCAAAGTTAAAACAACGGCCAAATCAGGCGACATAGCAGCCATGGACGTCGTCATTCCATCAGGGAATACTGGTCAACCTCCAGGTCCGGTTATCAGCCAACTAAACGCAGTTGGGTTACCCACAAGAATCGAATCAGGTAGCGTCTGGATAAGCAAAGACACATTGGTAGTCCGCAGAGGCGAAATCATAAATGAACGTCTCGCAGGCGTCCTCTCAAAACTGGGAATTAAAGCAGTTGAACTCGGCATATCAATGCGCGCAGTCTTCGACAACGGCTTAATCATCACTGGAGAACAACTCAAAGTTGACGTTGATGCGACACGAAGGAGTGTTCAGGCAAGTAATTCCGAAGCCTTCGCCTTAGCACTAGAAATAGGCTATGCAAGCAAAGATACGATTAAACCACTATTACAGCATGCACACCAGAAAGCTGTTGCACTATCAGTAAGCGCAACCATACCCACAAAAGACACCATCGCCGACATTATTCGCAAAGCCAACGCAGAAATGACCAGCCTAAGCAGCGCTGCAGACAAGGTTAAGCCCAAAGCTTAAACCTAAATCTATCATTTTATTATTTTTTAAAAAAAGTTTTTGACAACCCTTGAAAAACCAAGGGTTAAAGCACTCAATCCACTCAGCGGATGTGTGTTGTTTCATCGTGTAACCACATTATTTTATATCCATTCGATGATATCTATTTCTATAAGGAAAGACAAAGCCCGGAATAGTTGGGCAGGTCTAGTTGCAGGCAAAGGTAAGGTTTTTGCATTTTTCTCCTCCTTTTCTCTTGAATGCAAGTTCTAGACCTGCCACTAACGCTAAATCCACTTTTTGCTCAAATAATTTTGGTTTTTCTAATTACAAAAAATAAGAAAACAGTTTTTTTAAAGCTTTTTTGTCATTACATATGCGTCTTCGCCATCTGAGTAGTAGCCGTTGATGGTTCGGGTTATCTCGAAACCAAGTTTCTTGTAGAGTGAAATACCTGATTCGTTTGTTACACGCACTTCTAAGAAGCCTTGTTTAGCCTTGTAGTATTCCATGCCTTCAAGGGCCTTTTTGATCAATGCTGAAGCCATGCCTTTACGTCTATTCTGAGGCATCACTGCGATTGAGACAACGTGTCCTTTGCGTATTAAGCCGCCGAACCCAAAATTTGACAATCCAACTTCAATTCGGCACATGATGTATCCAGAAACTTTTCCGTTTTCTTCGGCAACAATGAAGGCTTCTGGGAATCTTTGGTGAAGGTCTACGAAAAAGAAGTCTGTGTAGTTTTCTGGGAGGCAGACGCGGTTAATTTGCATTACGCTCTGCAAATCGTCTGGTACGAATTTTCGCAAGGTGAAGGTTTGTTGCATCGTTTCGCCTTGCCTAAACCAAATTTCAGCGTTGAAACTTAAAGGTTACGCTTTATGGTTCAACTCGTCGGTTTCTTCTTGATTTACGCAGAGGTTTAAGTTTTTGTTTCTTCTGGCGCCCTATACTCTGGTAATGTGTAGCTGCCCCATGGCATAGCCCAAACCCTGGAGGCCGACCCCGCAATTTTCAGTGCTTCTGCTAACGCATCGTTTACGGCGCGGGCAGTTTTTAATTTGAATATGCTGGTAGCGTAGTAGTCTGGTAGTGAAGAAACCAAAATTATAGGGTGGTTCTGCAATGCTTTTAACAGGTAATATGTTTTGTATCCGCCCAAGACAAAGTTCCGCTTAATTTCGCGTTCAACGTTTTTTATATCTGCTAAACGTGTCATCCACTCGTAGAACACTTGGTTGCCATGTCCTTCGGGACACTCAGCGACTAAAATTATTACACCGCCCCGTTTAACGGCGTCTAAAGCGTTGTCCAAACCCTTGTAAGCTTCATAAAGACTAATGTCGGCTGGGTGTCCGCCTGCGCTAACCACGATAATGTCGCCTCTCCGGTCCACCGTTACGCGATACATTTCATCGTAAAGTTTAACCGCTTCCAAAAACGCAGCTTCTAAGTCGCCCGCAAAAGCCTTAACTACTTCATTCTTTCTGTTCGCAACAACGTTAACGATGAAATCAACTTTAGCAAGCCTCGCCGCCTCAGTCATATCTACATGTACAGGATTATCTGCTAAATTTCCAGATTTCGAATTAGCGTTCACGAGCATGCTGTGGTTTTGCTTGATAGTTTCTTCACCACAAATTCCTGGTAAAACGCCCTTTCTTCCTCCACCGAAGCCAGCATAGTAGTTAAGGTCAACATCGCCCAAGAGCACTTTAACATCAGCTTCAGCGAACACACGGTTCAGAAGTATTTTGTTGCCATGCGTCTTAGTCGTACCCACATAAACTAAATCTGCAGCTCTACTATCATGACTAACCGTTTTCACACGTTTTAGGGCTTCCTCACCAATGAGCTTTGTAGCCTCTTCTGGTTTTATTGCTCCATAGGTTCCGCAGCCGAAAACAACAGTGACGTTCTCATCTTTTACTCCCGCCGAGGTGAGTTCGGCGAGGATCGGTAAAAGCATAATTTCGCCAGGTGTTTTACGGGTTGCAACATCAACAACGATCGCAATTTTACTTTCTGGCTTAACAATTTCTGCTAAGCGTTTTGTGACGATGGGTTCCTTGAGGGCACGTTCAACCTCAGCTTTCGCATCTGCTGCGGCCTGCTGCTCTTTAGGTTCGATTGTGCCAAGCAAGTTTCGGGCTGGGACTCGAACGCACACGTCGGTTTTTCCGTAGGGAAGCCAAACATCAACCATGACTGGTCACGACTAATTTATCATTACTCGACGTAAGAACCTATTAAGCCTTATCAAAATGTGGGTGTTTTTTTCGAAAAGGGATTCAGGGAAAACTACGTGTACAGCGTAGCAATTTTTTTTCCATTATTCAATCATTTTATCAGAAAACAAAGTCTGCAATTTTTATGAACATACAAGTTAGTATTAACGGTTTTTTTGAAATTCGGTCGATACACAACTTCTTTAAAATGCACCTCGCATAATAGTTCTTGAGGAATCAAGACTCAAATGTCCATTCAGAAAACGCCCGAGAAAAACAGTATCCTCTTCGTATGGCTCAACAATTATGCAGGCATACTGCTGAAAACACCCTCAACAACTCTTGCCATTGATCCCGTTGACGTTAAACCCAAAGGACTCCAAAATGTGGACGCCATCTTAATAACCCATGAACATTACGACCACTTAGACCCCCCGTTAATTATCGAAATCCAAAAAGCAACAGGCTGTACAGTCATCGCTGACTCCGCCTCAACCAAGAAACTCCAACTTGCTATTCCCAACGATAAACTCCGAGAAATCAAGCCGAATGAAGAAATCAAAATCGGTGAAGTCTCGATAAAAGCAGAAAAAAGCAATCACCCAGCTCAAGCTCCAGTCACCTACATTATTACTAGCGAAGACCAAGTCAAAGTTTACCACACGGCAGACAGTTTACCTTTTCCAGAATTAGCCAAGATGGGTCAGAAAGAAAAATTCGACGTCGTTTTCTGTACTGTCGGCATCGCTCCAGGTTCCACGCCACAAACAGGCTTTGAAATTGCTTGGCTAACTAAGCCCCAACTTGCAGTACCTTATCATACTGCCACTGTTGCAAGTCAAAAGGAGTTCGCTGAACTACTAAAGAAGGAGCTTCCGCGAACTGGTTGCTTGATTCCTGAACAAAACAAAATCTATCAGGTTTCAAAGAGGAAGTAAAAAATATGAAAACACCAACCACAAACTCAAACTCCAAAGAACGAATGGCAAATATACTCTTCAAAATTGACGCTATAAAATTCGGCGTCTTTAAACTCACCAGCGGAAAAGCAAGCCCATACTATGTAGACCTAAGAGTAATCCCCAGTTTCCCAGATGCCTTCCGAGAAATCTGTGAATCTTACGCACAGTACATAAATACCCAAATTGGCCTGAAAAACTTTGACCGAATCGCAGCCATCCCCTTAGCAGGAATCCCCTTCGCCTCTCAAATAGCATATAACCTGAAAAAGCCCTTTCTTTATGTGCGCAAAGGAATTCGTTTGCATGGACGAGAACGTAGGGTAGAAGGCATCCTGTCCTCAGGAAACAAAGTTTTACTAATCGACGATTTACTCACTACTGGTTTAACTCTCAAAAAAGCAGCTGATGCCGTAAGAGCCGAAGGAGGGATAGTTACTGAAGCCGTAGTTTTCCTTGACCGCGAAGAAGGCGGAAGGGATTTGCTGGAGAAGAATGGAATAAAACTTCATGCATTGCTCAAAATAAGCGAAATAGTAAATACCCTCAATGAAATGGGCGCAATAGATGAAGAAAACCTAAAAACTATTCTAAAACAGATAAAAAAGAAATAAACGGGTTATTCGTAGAAGATTAGGCTGGTTTCTTCAAGTAGCGAATGCAATTTATCCACTGCATCATAGACATCTTGTTCTTTTTTGCCTCCGGTACAAACCAGTTTTCCGCTGGCAAAAAGGAGAATTACCACTTTAGGATCCACCATTCGATAGATTAAGCCTGGAAACTGCTCTGGTTCATACATAGCATGATCGAGCGTGTAAGCTGCTTTTTCAAGATCTATCATACCGCCTAAAATGCCTGAAGCAACGATATTCTGAATTTTGAGCTCCGGTTTGCTGATGATTATTATTCCGCCTTTCTTGAGCTCCTTCACTACTTTCATGACTGCACGGCGCGATTCCTTCTCCGACTTTGCGCCAGTACACACCATCTTTCCAGAACTGAAAATCAAAGTAGCCGTTTTGGGACGTTTTAAGCGAAAAACTAAGCCTGGAAATTGTTCAGGGCGATATTCCACACCTGGATAACCTTTGACAACAGCGTTCAGATCAACTTTTTGGTTCAGCGTTGCAGATGCGACTACGTTCTCTATGCGTAATGTAGCTTTAACTTTTGGCAAATAGTTTTCCCTCGGCTATATCGCCTTTCTTGAATGTTCATTTATCAAATGCTTTCTTTATAAAGACATCTATAACTGACTTTCTTTATCTTGCTGTTTACTATAGCTTACTTTTTGTTTAATCGACCCTAAACAAATTCAATAACTGCTAGTAAAAGATGAGTGCAATTACTTTATCGGTAAAGACCGGGAATTGGTCTAATTTGGATAGTAGTTTTTCCCGAGTTTCTGTGGATCATTCATTTTTTATGTTTATTGAACTGAACTCTCGATTCATTAAAAAGAGGTCTTCTTAACACATTTTTTCTAAAAAAAGAAAAAATAGAGTGCAACTAATTTCGGTTAGGTTGCTTTTTCTATATTTTTTGTTTACTTAGTACTTCGCGGAATACGTTGCCGCATTTTGGGCATTCGTACAGACCGATTTCTAGTTGCATGCGTTTTCCAGCTTTATCTGGGCGACCAGCCATTTTCCATGTCTTTTTTGGCTTTGCTACTTCTGTTCCACATTTTGGACATTTAGCCATTTAATTTTCCTCCGTGTTGTTGCTTCCATGCTTTAGGCTGATAGGATAAAAAACTTTCCGTAGCTTTCCCATAGATATTTTTCTTTTCAACGTTGAGATTAAACATTTTTATGTCAATGACATCAACACATGATTAGAGAAGTGTCAAAACACTCCATTGGGCACATTAATTTTGGTTAGAATGATACCAATAAATCACAATTACCCCTGCTAAAATTGAATTTCTCTCCCAACTTCTTTTATATCCCATTCCAAGCTATTCTCTAAAGTTGAGGATCAGCTCGCATTGCAAGCTACTTCTGAAAGTGCTTTTGAAATGCTCGTAAAGCCAGTGCGAAGGCTTGTTGAGCAGAAGGGATTCTCCAAACCAACTGAACCTCAAGAAAAAACCATCCCAAAAATTCTCGAAGGCAAAAACGTCCTATTAATCTCACCCACAGCGACTGGTAAAACTGAAGCTGCTTTTCTGCCTATTCTAAGCATGCTTATGCAGTTGCCTAAAACTCCCGGCATAAAAGTGCTCTACATTACGCCTCTTCGAGCTTTAAACCGAGACTTGCTTGAGCGGTTGCAGTGGTGGTGCAACAACCTTGACATTAAGTTAGCCGTTCGCCATGGAGACACCGAAACAAAAGAACGCACCCGCCAGTCCCAATGCCCCCCCGACATCTTAATAACCACGCCTGAAACCCTGCAAGCTATACTTACAGGATGGCTACTTCGCCAGAGTCTGCAAAGCCTCCGTTGGATAGTAATCGATGAAGTCCACGAGTTAGCCGACAGCAAACGAGGAAGTCAATTATCTCTAGCCCTTGAACGTATCAGGGATTTAATTGGCAAAGACTTCCAAATGGTCGGATTATCCGCGACCGTTGGAAGCCCTGAAAAAGTCGCCCAGTTCCTCGTCGGTAATAAACGACAAGTCGAAATCATTCGAGTTCCCGTCGCAAAAATGGTTAAGTTGCAAGTTATTTATCCAAAACCGAGTGAAGAAGACGCCCAATTCGCATCCAAAATCTACACCCACCCCGAAGTTGCAGCGAGATTGCGAATTATCCGAGACTATATGAGCAAACGCAAATCAGTGCTTTTGTTCACCAATACCCGTTCGGTTTCGGAGGTTTTGGCTTCACGCTTTAAAGTTTGGGACATGGATTTTCCTATTTCGATTCATCATGGTTCTTTAGCTAAGCCTTCACGTATCGCTGCTGAAACAGGACTCAAAAAAGGCGCTCTTAAAGGTTTGATTGCCACTAGCAGCCTTGAATTAGGTATCGATGTTGGACACATAGACCTTGTTATTCAGTATATGAGTCCGCGGCAGGTTTCGCGCTTAATCCAGAGAGTAGGAAGAGCGGGGCATACCTACGGAAAACTCTCTGAGGGTATTATAATCGGGATGGATTCCGATGATACTCTCGAAGCGCTGGTTATTGCAAGGCGGGCTTTGGTAGAAGAGTTAGAGCCAATGCAAATTCCCGACAAGCCCTATGATGTTTTAGCTCATCAAATCGCTGGGTTGCTCCTCAAAAACAGGCGCTTAGCATTCAACGAAATCTTGGCGTTAGCGCGCAATGCTGCACCATTCGAAAACCTTACAATGGCCGAAGTTGAGAAAATTCTCAAGTATATGCATAATCGGTTTCCCCGTTTAGCATGGGCATCATTTGAAGACCAAGTCGTGCTAAGACCTCAGAGGACCAAAGCACTGTTTGAGTACTATTTTGACAATTTATCCATGATTCCTGAGGAGAAACAGTTCTTAGTCATCGATGAGTCAACAGATTCTTCCATTGGCGTTTTAGATGAAGCTTTTATGGCTGAGTACGGCAAGCCAGGAACCAAGTTCATCATTCGCGGTAGCCCATGGCAAATAATCCATGCTACTGACGAAAAAGTCTACGTACGCCCTGTCGACGACCCAACCGGATCAATCCCCAGCTGGATAGGCGAAGAAATCCCTGTTCCCTATGAGATAGCACAGGAACTAGCAGAAGTTCGCGGTTTCGTGGAAGAGAAAACCCAAAGCGGAGCTTCAGGAGATCAAATCAGTGCTATGCTTTCTGAACGTTACCCTGCAGACCAAGAAACGATTCTTCATGCCTTATCTGAAACCTTGGAGCAGGTTCACAACGGGTTTCCAGTTCCTACTCCCAAACGAATAGTTGTTGAAGATTGGGGGGAATTTGTTATTCTTCACACAAACTTTGGTTCCCTTACAAATCGGGCTCTGGCTCAACTCTTAGGTCAAGTATTGTCTGATAAGCTTGGCCGCGGTATCATCGTCCAACATGATCCCTATCGCATTTTTGTGCAAACCATGGGAGCTATGAATGCTGAACGGCTCGTTGAAGTATTAAAAGAAATTCAGGGCATGAGCGAACAAGCCATTCGAAACACTCTTACGTTATCTACTGTAAAGACTGGCTTATTCAAGCGGCGCGTAATTCAGGTAGCTCGACGTTTTGGTGCGCTCAAGAGGTGGGCGGACTTTGGTAGCATAAGTATACAAAAGTTGATTACAAGTTTTGAAGGAACCCCCATTTACGAGGAAGGGCTCAAGGAAGTTTTCTCTAAAGACCTTGACGGGGATGGATTGGTTATGGTATTGGGTCGAATCCGTGACGGCATGGTTAGGTTGCAGGTGGTAGGTACTGGCGGCAACGCGACGCCTGTTGCTCGGGTAGGTATCGAGCGTGTCAGTATGAAGACTGACCTTATTCCACCCGAGCAGATGCGCGCTGTTCTGGTTGAGTCTGCCAAGGCACGTTTACTCAATGAAACGGGAAACTTTGTTTGCACTGCCTGCTGGGATTATATGGAAATGATACGCATCAAAGACCTGCCTGACAAACCAAAGTGTCCAAGATGCGGTTCTTACGCAATTGGTATGTTGAAAGTTGAGGAAGAGAAGTCTTTGCCGCTGATTGAAAAAAGAGGCGAACATCTTGCAAAAGGCGAAGAGAAGATGAAGGTGCAAGCTCGGCAAACAGGCGAGTTAATTGAAAAGTATAGTAAAGCGGCGGCAGTGGTTTTGAGTGCACGGCGCGTTTCAGTAAACGATGCAAAGATAGTATTGGAGAAAGAGCCCAAGCTTTCAGACAAGTTTTACGAGTTGGTTTTGGAAGCCGAACGGAAGATATTGAGTAAGCGTTTTCAATAATATTGTTTTTTCATAGTTTGTTATTTTTGATCAAGTTGAATTTTGATGAAACTCAAGTGCTTCATCTTTTTTGCTTTGGAGATTCTGTTTTCTTGGAAAACTAAAGTTCTTTCTTTTTTCAACTATCGTGAAAACTTCAAGTACGGTTAGTGTGACGACTGCGATTATCGGAATCAAATCATATGGATATATCTGTGAAACAATGTCGCCATTAACTTCTGTTTGCAAAAAGTTTAGACCTATACTGTAGTAGAAGAAAAAGGGTAAGTTCAGCGCCGCAAGGAATCCAATCGCGCCCACTCCAAACTTTAGAAGTTTTTGTCTGTTGTACCAAAAAAGCAGTGGGAGAGCTAAGAGAGCAGCGCGTGGATCAAATGCCGCCACAGCAAATAATAAGGCAGAAAGCCATGGTTTTTTAGAGAACCCAAAGTATAGTGCGCCTACAATGAGAGAGGTTTGAATTATGTGGGCGTTTGCTTGAGCATACCCCGAGTAGTAACCGGGTATGAAAGCAATTAGGACGATGAAGGCTGATATGGCAGCACCCAAGAGTTTTTTGTCTTTTACTATTTTGTAAATAAAGAGCCCTAGGGCAAATATAGACACAAATTGCAGTATGTCAAAAACATTAAGCGCAGTTTGGTAGCTTAAAGTCATAAAGGGTGCAAAAAAAATCAGAAAAGAGGGTGTGTATTTGAAGGTTTGGACATTTGGAGAAATATGGTAATCGCCAGGTTGATTGCCGCCTATGTAGACTGTGGTTGGATTGTTGAATAATCGCCATTCTCCAATGTAGTAAGCTGAAAAATCTCTCGCATAGATTGCTGACATAGGCTTAAATGTTTCTGGATAGGCAGCTAGAAAAGTAAAAGCGTTTAGGGCTATAGCTATGGCAATTACTAAAATGAGGATTTTCTTGTTTGAAGATTGCAATTTATTTTTCATCTCAAATTATGTACAGTTCAGGCAGCTAAACTGTACTTTTAGCTTTTACTCAGTTCATCTTAAGCCTTATTTTGGGTGAGGATTTGTTTTATCTTTTGCCCAAAGCATTAGATCAAGTTATTAGCTTTTCGTGAACTCAGGATGCATCAACTTTTTAAGTATAGAGGTTCATAATTTTGCTTATCTGCTTGTTATGCTCATAGGAGAATAGAGTTTGGAAATAAGCCGAAAAAATCTGCGCAACGAAGTTCTCGAACGCATAAAATACGTTAAAACATGTGTAATGGCGCGGGAACTTTGTCTGCTTGTCCGCACTAACAGAGCAGTTTTGGAGCCCAAAGATGTACAGGAAGTCTGCCTCTACATCTCGAATCTATGTAAGGAAGAAGGTTGTAAAGAACCAAGCGAAATGTGCATCAAAGCAGCAAAAGCTGTAGGTTCGGCTGACGAAGAAAAATACCTTGATTTGTGCGCGCAGAGCTGTGTGAAATGCGGGGAAGCAAAAAGACCTCAACCGAAAAAAGATGCTTACGTAGCATAACAGCAGGATTGAAAAAGGAAGGCAGTATTGATTATGTTTATAGCTCCTTTCGTTCCAAGTCCAACAATAGTGGTAGAATACATGCTCAAGTTGGCTGAATTGAAAGCTGGTGAAGTACTCTTCGATATGGGTTCTGGAGACGGTAGGACTGTGATTATGGCAGCAAAGACTTTTGGTGCCCGAGGAGTCGGAATCGAGTTGCGTGAGGATTTGGCCAAGAAAGCCATGAGTAACATTCATGAGAGTGGTCTTGACAATCGAGTGACTATCATGAATACCGATATGTTTAACATAAACTTGACCGCTGCGGACGTTGTTTACCTATATTTGACCACAAGTGCCAATGAAAAAATTAAACCGAAACTTGAAAGTGACCTTAAGAAGGGTGCGCGAGTGGTCTCACACGATTACGAGATTATAGGTTGGCGCCCAACCAAAGTTGAGAATTTCTGTGAAAATCCCCAACTAGGTTATCCCTCACATACAATTTATCTCTATACAAAACCTTAGTTTTCTTCTTAGTTGACTGGAAAAAAACATTAATAGCTCAATAATTCAAAAACAATTTCTAAAAGTAGAGTCTTTCTAATTGATTTGAACTTAATTTAATTTCCAATAGGCCTGTGTTGTTTATAGGGTTAAGTTATTTAGTAAGGGTTGGCTTTTTACCGAACAATCCAATTTACACGAGGGAAACTGATGTCTAAAGCGAAAGTTGGTGTTTCAATGCTCTACTGCCTAGGCGAACCGTTTAGCCACATGGTTAAGCGTGTAGGCAAGATGGACACAAAATATATTGAGATTTTAGACGACGGTACGTACGACCTTAACAAACCCCGTATCGCTTCTCTAAAAGAAGCGGCAAAAACCTACAGTTTAGAATACTCACTTCATGCGCCCTTTGCCGACATAAACATTGCCTCACCTATCAAACCGCTTCTAAGTGCTTCCATGAAACGGCTCAAACAATCTCTTCAAAACGCCAGCGAAATGAATGCTAAACTTTGGGTCTTCCATCCTGGACAGCGAACCGGTATCGGGCAATTCTATCCTGGCGCGGACTTCAAACAGATGTGCCAAAGCATCCAAGAACTCTACGAAGTGGCAGAAGAGAACGGCGTGAACATTGCACTGGAAAACTTGCCTGCAAAATACTGGTTCTTAATGAGTTCTCCTGAAGAATTCATGAAGATGTACAAAGAAACTAAACTGCCAATAGGAATCGTTATGGACCTTGGACACGCAAACCTCGAAGGACAAATCCAACCATTCTTCAATCTTCTCGCTGATAAAATTATCCATGTTCACGCTAGCGATAACGATGGCACTGAGGATCAACACAATGGTGTTGGCGGTGGTAACATCGACTGGAATTGGTTTGCCCAAACTCTGAAGAAAAACGGCTACGACAGAAGTGTAATTGTCGAATCAATGAACAACGTTCCGGAAAGCATTCAGAAATTAAAGCAGTTACTCGCTTAAGGGCAGCTCTAATTCCATAAAGTCCTCAGCAAGGACACTGTTTGGAAAGATTTTTTTTGCTTGCTCCAAGAGCATCCCCGCATTAGGATATCGTGCACTGATATGTGATAGTGCCAGTTGCTTTGCCCCAGCCGCTTTTGCTTGTTCCGCGGCTTGAGTTGGCGTCGAATGACCATCGAATGCCGCTTTTTCAACGAGTGAATCGTCAAAGGTGCAATCGTGAATGACTAAATCCGCGCCTTCCGCGAACTTGCCGAATGTATCGAAGGGTCGGGTATCCCCTGTATATACGATTTTGCGTCCAGCCCGCATCGGTCCCATTACATCGGTTGGTTTTACCACTTTGCCATCTGCCGAAATGATTTCTTTTCCACTCTGCAGCCTAGACCACAACTCACCGGCCGGAACTCCCAGTTCTAACGCTTTTTTGGGGTAGAACTTGCCTGGACGAGGCTTCTCTACAAATGAATAAGCATAACTTTCGACTGCATGGTTGGATTTAATTGAATTAATGCTGTATTCTTCTTCGTCGCAGACGACGCCTTCGGAAAGAATTTGGTTGATTTCTAGTGGGTAATTCAAGCCGAAGTTCAGTGTTTCTTTGGTGCAGATTAGAAAATCTTTGAGTCCGACCGGACCATAAATCTGTACTGGCTCCTTTCGATCCATCAAGGCCATGGTTTGCAGAAGCCCTGGTAGGCCAAGCACGTGGTCACCATGTAGATGTGTTATGAAAATCTTCATTTTTCGGTGGAAACTAACTTTTGCTTGCATCATTTGACGCTGT
>Ga0182021_10004750_pt1 | contig 16020 bp, 20 predicted proteins | sample 612E3MmetaG_FD_120493 | JGI IMG/M metagenome (GOLD analysis project Ga0182021, IMG submission 120493) | Permafrost microbial communities from Stordalen Mire, Sweden - 612E3M metaG (Illumina Assembly) | ecosystem: Environmental > Terrestrial > Soil > Wetlands > Permafrost | place: Sweden... | reverse complement strand
TAACACCGGGCCAACCCATTGTTTGAAAGGCCGAGTTGATGAAGGTCATAAACCAGTGTTCAATAGAAGACATTGTGAGCAGTATAGCAAAATAGAGGCTGGTGGGTCAACGTAACGACTTGTTTTACCATAACTTTTATCGTAGAATTTATGTGGAACTGAAATGTCCCAGTAGCTCAGTTGGATAGAGCGGCTGCCTTCTAAGCAGCGGGTCGTGGGTTCGAATCCCACCTGGGATACCACTGAATCTAAACTTAAATCAGCCTTTACCCCCGGGCGGCACTGATTCACCAGTATTATTTCCAAATATTTGTGACATTTTCTACCTGTTATGTTACGATGGAGTTCTCTACGTGGATATGTCATGCCAGGTGGAGAGAGGGCTCTTCTTAATGGCTTCAACTCCCCAACAAATTGAATTTGCAGAAAACCCGATGGGTAACGGATGGGTATACAAAGGCAAACAACTGATCGCCGAAGTATCCTATGATTTACAAGTATTTCACAATCTAACATATAACAAAACTTCCGTTAATATAGTTGTTACAGGTAAAATCAAAGCCATAAATAGACCTGATATCCTCTGGGGTGTCGAACAACTGACTCTTCGTCTATCCGATAAAAGAAAACTGGATTTTATGTGCGTTGATTTTACCCCGGAATGCAATATTGCCAGCGTAAGTGATTTTTACCTTTAATCCCCATTTCACTACTGCATATTATAAAAACAGCTTTATCTCCCGTGGTTTTGTTTCCTGCTTGTCTATCGTAAATGTCATAAATCTGAAATTGTTTCATTCGGGATTTTATAACTTGTATACGAATAGATTGGTAAAGTTAGAGATACTTTATCGATCTATAAAAAGACGGGGTGAAAATGAAATCATTACGCGTTACCGGTACCGTTGTTATTGCAATAGTGCTCTTTGCGGCTGGGATCACGGGCGGCATATACATCGAAAAACAACTCAACACACAGAATACTAATACAATTACCCTTACCCCGGGGACTTCCACTGATTTTCAACTGATCAACCAGGCGTGGGATCTGGTTAAAAGCAACTATGTCGATCAGCCCGCAGTCATTCCGCAAAACATGACGTACGGCGCCATTTCAGGAATGGTAGATTCTCTGGGAGACTTCGGTCATAGCACTTTTCTCAGCCCTGCGGAAATTCAACAATTGAATAACTCAGAACAAGGGCAATTGCAAGGTATCGGTATTGAGGTTCAGGCAAAGAACGGCAATGTGGTAGTCGTAGCCCCCATGGATGGCTCTCCGGCGCAAAAAGCCGGTTTACAATCCGGAGATATCATACTGAAAGTGGACGGACAGCCGATTACGGATGTAAATGACGCAGTGTCCCGCATACAAGGGCCGGCCGGAACGTCAGTAACCGTGACTATTCTGGAAACGTCGGGGACAACCAGAACCGTGACGATTGTTCGAGCGAAAATAACTCTGGTAAACGTAACATGGAACAAGCTACCGGGAACATCCATCGTCCATTTGCGCATAGCCTCGTTCGCCAGTAACGTGACAGGACAGCTTGATACAGCGCTAACTACCATTAAGTCGCAAGGCGCCACAGGCATAATCCTGGACCTTCGCGATAACCCCGGCGGACTATTGGATCAGGCCATCGGGGTGGCAAGCCGTTTTCTTAATGGCGGCAATGTTCTGGAGGAAAAGGATATAAACGGTAACGTTAAAAAAGACCCCGTTCTGGCGAACGTTCCTAAAACGGATCTGCCGATGGTAATTTTAGTTAATGAGGGAACAGCATCTGCCTCAGAGATCGTAGCAGGAGCATTGCAGGACGCGGGAAGAGCGAAGATCGTGGGCGAAACCACTTTCGGGACAGGCACGGCTTTAAGTGCTTTTCCTTTAGCAGACGGCTCGGAATTATTGTTGGGCGTAACGGAGTGGCTGACACCATCCGGGAGAACGATCTGGCACAAAGGCCTGACACCGGATAAAACCGTTTCTCTTACCACCGGGGTAACCCCGCTTTATCCTGAAGAAGAACAAGGCTTAACTCAGTCTCAAATCCAAGCCGCCGGGGACCAGCAATTACTGGATGGGGAAAATTTGCTGCAGCAATAAGAACACCGCTGCACCGGGGAGGTGCGGCAAAGCGCCATTATAATAACCTGTCTCTCAAGGCTTTAAGGTTTACGACATCTTCTTTGTTGTATTCCAGGAGGAGTTTTAGAGCATCCTGGTCATAATCATTGACATATCTCCACCAGAGCCGCACCGCCTCATAACCATTCACTTCTTTCAGCCGTCGATCTATCCCCAGTTGACATTCCACCGACTTCAAACCGCCGTATAAGTTTTTGTTCCAACAATGAAACATCAGGTCGCAATGATCATAAAGACCGGCCAGATCGACTTTATGACGGGCATTAATAAACGGCAGTTCGAATCGGCTTCCATTGTAAGTGTAGAGTGTGTCGACACCAACCAGTGATTCAAGCACCGCATCTCCGGTGATGTCTTCTCCGACCAATTGGAGAAACTTGTCGCAAGTACCATTGGTGATATAAATACCCACCACCGTAATTTGACTGTAATTCGGGCTTAATCCAGTAGTCTCAATATCCAGATAGGCTTCGACTTGTTTATCAGATTTTTTCATCTTACGCAATTCCATTGACACTTTTGTTGATAGGCACTACACTTACACCAGGCCGCAAGATTTTATTTCAATCGGTATTAACAGTGTGAATCCACAACCTGATTATAACTCGAACTATAGGAAGGTAGAAATATGACATATCAGGAGTTAAAAGAAGAGATCGCCAAAATGATCTTTCACCAGACTACAATGGAGCATGACTGGGATTTACGCCAAGACTGGGTCAAAGACACTTACCGCAAGGATACCGACGAAATCCTCAAGCTGATCAATGAGTCAGGCTGGGAAATAGTACCTAAAGACCGGAATCATCCGTAAACATGATGGATTATTTAAATATGTTAATTCGATTTGAGAAAATATGATGCGATTCTGATATTGCACGGTTTACTGACAAATTAAAAGGGGAGTATAAATGCTCCCCTTCTTTTTTACTGAGTATTGAGACAATTTACTTCGATGGTTTAGCCTTGGTCGGCTTGGCTGTGGGTGTTTTTGTCGGCTTCACAGTCGGGGTCTTGGTCGGCTTCGCTGCGGGTGTAATTGTCAGCGTTGGCTTGGGCGGTGTCGGAGGGGCTGACGTATTAACCGTTGAGGGTTTGTTCTGAGTTGGTTTGGTTGGAGGAACGGTCGTCTTAGCCGGCGGTGGCAGATTTTTCCCCGGTGCGTCAGATATGTTCATTGAAATTGGTGTCGTATCTAGCGTTTTGGCAAATACCTGCGAGGGACCAAAAACAGTCAGAACCAACGTTGTGACTAAAATGCCCGCAATAACCCATAAAATGTTTCTTCTCACCGTTACCTCCTGTCACTATTGGTAGTAAACGACAAGTAGCAACATTCTATATCCTACCAAGACTTTTGTCAAAGCAATCACATGGACATACAGGTACAACTAATTATTAGAATTCTGTTTCAGGAATGCCGCTACCGTTAACAATGCTTTCCAATGTTCCTGTAGGTAGCTCTTTACCTCTGTGAATGGGAACTATAACCTGCTTACCGGTGCCGTGGTTATGCCATTTTTGGTGGCTGCCGCGTTGCGAAATGAGGACGAAGCCATGATGTGCTAATATATGAACAATTTCTTCAGCCTTTAACCGAGGAAGCTTTTGAGACATTACTCTTCCACTTCTACTTCAAAAACTTTCCCTTTGCATTCGTTGTTCTTACTGCAGGGCTCCAGATAGAGGGCGATGGCCTCTTTAGCATTCTCCAAAGCCTCTTTCTCCGTATCGCCGGCGGTGCAACAGCCGGGCAACTCCGGACAGGAAGCAGCGTAGCTCTTCGTCGCAGGGTCGTAATCTACTACAACACGAAATTTCATATTATCACCCCCCAACTTCACTCATTTTACCACCGAATGAATAACAAGATTAGCGCCAGGCGATGCTTACGATTATAGGATAACGTTTAGCTTTTCGGTTAAGAACGATGCAAGCTAACATGATCGAAGAAATTATTTCTATTTTCTTTATCATAATAAGGATTTCATAAAATTGATAAAGCCAGGTAAAATGGTTTGGTCAGTTTCATATTTCAATGTCAAATAATTTTCGGTATGTGTTCCTCCAACATGTCCGTGTACAAGTACCTGTCCGCGTTTAACCATTTCCAAGCTAATGTTAGCATCCGATTCTGAGTCTTCAATTTTGATCGAGCCAGATAGTTCAGAATGCATTTTAGTCAATTGTTCGATGAAAGTTGAAACGTCATCTCTCAAAAAGGTGAATTCCCACCAACCTTCAAATTGTCCGCCAGAATAAGATTTAGTTCCTATTTTGACATATACAGCGCAATACCATATTTCACGATTTTTATATACTCCGGTTGAATAGCATGAAGAACTGACAATAGTAAATGTGTTACCCGATTCATTAATTAATTGAATATCTTTGCCCATTATTAGACCTCCTTTAAAGTTCGATATTTCATCGGGATCATAGTCCAGTGATGCATATGATTATTGGGTACCATTTAATTTTTCTTGTGAGAACTAGTTAAGCGAATATAACCAGCGTAACTTATCATTATGTGTATTATAAAGTAAGAAATTTTTCAACTTTACCCAAGTACCATGTATTGGTTGTTGGTTGTTTAAATATTGTAAAAGTAAATCCATATTTTTTATAAAAGCGTTCCAATGTATCAAAATGATCGGAATCGACTGGACTTAGATCACCAGATATTTGGGTGATCTTATTTTTGCACGCCCACGTTTCTACGTATTCATAAAGTAAAGATCCTATGCCTCTGTTCTGTAAAGGTCGATCAATTTCAATTTCATCTAGTTTGGCAACGGTTTTACTGGTTTCTTGAATGGTCAAATGAGAGCTTCCTATAAAATCAGCAGCGTCTTTAATTGCTTTGCGCGACGTGGGAGAAACATAAAAATCTATATTTGTAAAAGATAAAGGTGGGTCTGTTTCTGGGGGAGTTAAATAAATAAAAACTGCCCACGAACGACTACAATCGTCATCGCCAAGATTGTCTTTCCCTAAAAATACTTCCATTTTTATCGGTAGTATATCATCACTAGGCAAATATGACAAAAAGCATATTATTTAGAATATAATGCGAGCCTGGAAAAATAAACTTCCCACGAAATTACGGTCGGGGTATTCAGTAAGGTACAATAAAACACCTATATTCAGATCTATGGAATCTTAATGACTAGATTTATGTCTTCGTCATTTCCCCAGAGATTGACAGCGGGCGCAGAAATATGGACTTCAACCAGAAGCTGCCCCGACTTTTTACCCATTCTTATCTCGGGTTTAAAAGTTAGGGTGCCGGACCGGTTGGTTACCATTGCAGTTTCGCTCCAGGAAGCATTCGGGTTGTCTAAAGAGTCAGTCGGGGTGACTGTGACAACGATCCTGCCTCCTTCCGGATTCGGGAACGTATATTCAACAGTGAGAGAGAATGGAGAACTGGTTATCGTGTCGCCTTCTGCATGAGAGGTAATCTTAATCGTAGGCGTGGTAACATCCGGCGGAGACCAGGTAGGTTCCGCTGTGTCGGTTGTATTGGCTATAGCTGTGGCGGTCTGCAATATGTAAGGCGTCGCTACCGCGTCATTCCAGGCTTCTAAGGTTATCGTATATTTGTCGGCACGGTCCGGGTTAAGCTCATACACCTGTTTCGGGCCGTTCTGTACTTCCACTCCATTCACCAGCCAACGGAACCGCAAGCCAGTGAGGGTAGTAGGACTGGTAGTGGTAAATACATGCGTCCGGTTGGGCACTCCGCTCCAGCTTGCCGGCTCTATTGTCAGCGTATCGAGGGGCTGGTAGTTGATGGTCATCCACTTAAAGTCCAGCCAGCCCTTATTGGCGTCTCCGTAGTTGCCCCCAACGGTGGTTCCCACCCACTCGAAACCGATGTCATTAGCGCCCTGTGAAAGAGATACTACTTGCGATTGAGTTCCCGTCTTCTTTGCCCAGGTATTCCCATTCTTCCAGTAATGCAGGATATCGCCTGTAGTGAGGCTGCCGCCCCAGGAATAGTTCCAGTTTGGCTGTGCGCCGTACGTCCAGATTTCGTTGAACGGCAAGTATATTCCGCTCGTAATTTCCAAGTTGCTGCCATCGGTGTTTAGGAGGTCTTTACCCGTAACAGTGTTATAGAGGTATATGCGGGAATCGCCGGGGAACCTATCAGCGCCTGGATAGCCGGTTTTAAACTCCGCCCAACGTTTGCCAACCTGGTCCCAGGGACACATCGCTCCCATCGCCATGAATACTATCGGTTGGTCCACTTTCCCGTCAAAATAGACTAATTTCCCGTTCTTCCAGTGTGTCGGACGCAGTTCATTGGGGAAGTTAGGATCGCAAATCAGGATAGTATTATCCTGTACCGCGGTTGCCACCATAGCATGGCGAGGCAATAACGCAAGCTGGGGGCCTTTTATAACCATCATGGCGTAGGCAAACTCTTTGACGGTAACATTATCAGATATATCAAGCAAAGCTTTGTATTTATCCCGTGGTATAGAACCGGTTTCTTCATAATCCGCCTGCACGGAAGATGCGATACGGATGGCATCTTTATCGTCTTCCCAGATAATATCAGGCGTACCCGCAGGGGCTTTCCCGGAATAGCGGCCGTATAACTGCCCTGGGCCGTCGGGTTTATTGTAGAAATAGTATATCGAGGACACGGACATGCCGGCGCAAATGCCGGTTGAAAAAGCGACGGTAGGGTTGGGGAACTGCCAGTTATCGCGCAAAAGCCAGAAGTTGGAATCTACCTTCGGGTTCTCCAGCTTCAAGGCATCAATAACGCTGATGAAGAAATCAGAGAAATGGCACGTTGCCAGGGTTATCGAGTCCCCATCCATAGCAACAGTAGGGATGGGTTCCAACATTTGCCGCGCTTCATCATAATAGAACCCCATGGCGAATTTCCCTTCGGGGATAGTGACGGGAACATCAATGGTTATCAAGTCCGCAGCAAAACCACCCCCGTTATCAACGCTAATTAGCGGGGTGATGGGGTTAACGTTTTCAAAAGTGGTGGAGTTTATGGGGGCGGTGGATATTTTCACTGACATGATGCCGTCATAGGCTCCCTCCGGTATATTGATGGAGAGCCCGTTAACCGGGCTGCCTGGCTCATTAACCACTACTTCACCGCCGACATCAGGCACAGTGTCATCGGCAACGGTTTTTGACTCACCGGCATTTACTGTTCCCGTAGCATATAAAGGCGTTTCCGGCGGTTGCAGCGTCTCTTCCGTTACATAAGGAGATGTTGTGTTAACAGAACTCGAAGATATAGTTTTTTTACCACATGATAAAGAACCGGATGCCACAATTAAGATAAGCAGCAGAACAACTACCACCCGATATAAATATGTCTTATGGAATTTCAATAACCCATTTAGATATTGTTTCACTGGCGCTCTTCCTGTTTATAAATTACTTTTGAACACATTATAACACACGTCATTTATGGCTTTTCCGACGTCATGTTTGTAGAGCGGAAAACAACAAAAAGGAGAGCAGCAATGCTCCCCTTTAAAAACTCTCGTTTAAGTCTAAATTACCATTGTACAAACATCGGCATGACGACGTGGATGTAATTGTCCGAGCCAACCGGCTTGATGACGCCGGGACTGGAAGGGTTGGTGGTTTCCAGGGTGACTTTGGCTTCTTTCAATACACTCAAGACGTCGGTCAGATACTTACCGTTAAAGGCGATTTTCGATTCCTGTCCTTCCACCGTGGCATCGATCTCGCCGATATCCTCACCGAGTTCTTCGGATTTGGACGATACCGTAATCTTACCCGGTGTCAGTTCCCCGCCCGGAGTCATGATCAGGCGGACAATACCGCTGCCGTCGCGGGCGAAGATGGAAGCCATTTTACAAGCGCGCAGGAATTCATTAACCGTAACAGTGGCACGGCCGGCGAAACTCTGCGGAATAAGCTGGGAATACTTGGGGAAGGTGCCCTGCACCAGTTGCGATACCAGTTGTGTTTTCTTGAGATGGAACATTACCTGGCTTTTATTGGGATTAACCGTTATGTCTACTGTTTCCTCATCGTCACCGATCAAGCGATTAAGCTCATTCAATGTGCGCGAAGGAATAATAACCTCGGCCTTTTCCTTGACGGCGGTGACCAGCGGCATGCGATAAACGGCCAGACGGAAGCCATCGGCGGCTGCCAGTGAGACGAATTTATCTTCGAACTGGGCATCCACACCGGTCAATACCGGACGCGATTCTTCAGTCGCGGCGGCAAAGACAACCTGATTGATGGCCTGCCGTAAAACGGCGATTTCCACCTTGGTTTTGATCCCGTCGTCGACCTTGGGGATGGGCGGGAAGTCATTGGCATCAACACCGCTGATACGCGCTTCAAAGCGTGCGCATCTGAGTTCCAGCGTTTTGCCGACCAGTTTCATGTCCACCTTTTCCCCGGCCGGCAGCGAATTAACAAACTCGGTCAATAAACGGGCGGGTATTGTAATCGCGCCCTCTTCCTCTACCTTGGCGCCGATCCAGTGAGAAATAGCCATTTCAAGGTTTGTCGCGGATAATTTAAGGCGGGACTCATCGGTCGCTATTAGAACGTTATTGGTAATTGGTAATGTGGCACGGGTAGCGACGGCTCTGCCGACAATGCCAAGTCCTTTGCTGAGGTTTTCCTGCAGACATGATAATTTCATTGTTTATTTACCCCCCATGTTGTGTCAATAGTACGATAGTATATAACAATTACGGATTATGTACAAGATACTTTAACAAGCAATCAGCTGTCAGCGTTCAGCTGTCGGCTTTTCTGTTTTTTATATTTGTTCCATCTTCCCAAGAAACAAACGGGCTTTTTGGGCTGCCCGGCCGCGATGACTGATACGGTTTTTAATCTCGACGGGCAGCTCAGCCATGGTTCTGCCGTATTTGGGGAAACAAAAAATGGGGTCGTAACCAAAGCCGTTTTTCCCGCACGGTTCGAAGGCGATCAGCCCTTTGCATTCACCCTCGCAGAACTCCACAGGTCCGTCAGGCCGGGCAATGGCGATCACACAGCGAAAACGGGCAGTGCGTTTTTCCTTCGGTACATCTACTATTTTGGACAACAGATATTTGACGCGGTCGGTATCTGAGGCGTTGTTGCCGGCATAACGGGCGGACATTACACCCGGCTCGCCATTCAGGGCATCAACCTCAAGGCCAGAGTCGTCGGCCAATGACAACAAACCGCTTTCCTTAGCCAGGGCACAGGCTTTGAGCCGGGCGTTCTCTTCATAAGTCGTACCCGTTTCCGCGACTTCGGTTTTAATGCCCAAGTCTTGAGTGGTTACCAGTTCGAACGTGATGCCGAGTAACAGGCTGCGAAATTCCTTTATCTTGCCGGCGTTATTGGTGGCTAACAGTAATTTAGGATACAAAACAAGACCTCGTTATTGAAAAATAGGTATTTAAATCGATTATACTGCCTGCCATTAATTGTAAGCAACAGAACTTAATAAGCATTCAGCTTTCAGCGTTCAGCTAATGGATTCCTGCACATTTGCTAAGGCAACGTACCTTCGGCTGCGGCTTACGGCCTTGGCAGGAATGACAATAAGGACATTGTCCGATTCGATGAATACAGAAGAGAAGGAGTTCCTTCACTTCGTAGGAGAGAGCTAAAATGAGGAGGGTAATGTTATCACCCTCACTACATTTGCGCTGCAAAGTACTATAGCCTGCCGCTCTCTACATCAGCTGCGCTGAGTACTTACGACTACGGCCTCCAGCCATCAAAGGGAGAGGGAACTAACTAAAGAATGGCCGTCAGAGACGCCTATCCTACTAATATGATAAAATTCAAGGCAGAAATAACGAGTTCTATTTGATATTAAGGAGCCTCACATGATTTTGCGTAAACTGGAATTAGGTTCGTTCGGTTCCAATTGCTACATCATCGGGGATGAAGCCAGCAAAGAAGGTATGATCATCGACCCGGGCGATGAAGGTGATGTCATTCTAAAGCAAGTTAAATCTCTGGGGCTGAATATAAAAGTAATTGTTTTAACACACAGCCATATCGACCACATCGGCGGTCTGGAAGAAGTGAAAAAAGCCACTGGAGCGGATATTGCCATTCATCAAACAGAGGCGCCGTTTCTCCTGAAACAACCCTTCCGACTGGATTTCATGCCGCCGACTCCACCATCGCCGCCCGCCGACAGACTGCTTAAAGAAGGCGACATGATCAGCATCGGCAAATTGAAATTCAAGGTTTTACATACGCCGGGACATACCCCGGGAGGTATTTGCCTAGTCGGAGACGGTATTGTCTTTACGGGCGATACTTTATTCAACTACAGTATCGGTCGCGCTGATTTTCCCGGTTCCGATTACAATCAGGAAATGGCCAGCATCCGCAGTAAACTGATGACTCTGCCGGATAACTACAAAGTATATCCGGGGCACGGCCCGTCCAGCACTATCGGCGTAGAGCGGGAAGGAAATCCGTTTATCAACGGCACGGCTTTTTAATTTATCAGCGGGGCACAGTTAAAATATTAAGCTGTGAGTAAATGCAAAACATTGTTTGTTTGCGACTTTTTCAACGACTCGCCGCCCTGGAACAGCTAACGGCAAGAACATATTAACGCCATTGACAAGGGTACTTTCATTAGCATAATATTCCGTTACGTGCCCATCAAATCATTGTCTATCGACCAACGGGACAAAAGTCACATCAACTCTGTATTCGCGGTAGTAAACTTAAAACAAATATTATAGTCAGGAGGTACAGCAATGGCTTATCAGGCAAAAGACTACAGCTCACTAATCGGTATGGCGGGGTTCAGCGAAACCCTGCTCAAAAACCATTTCACTCTATATCAAGGCTATGTCACTAACACCAACAAATTGATGGACACGCTCGCCTCAATGCTCAAAGATGGCAAAACCGCCACTCCCGAATACGCCGAATTAAAGCGCCGCATGGGCTTTGAATTTAACGGAATGCGTCTACATGAATACTATTTCGAAAATCTCGGCGGTAAAACAGCGGTTGATAAAACAGGCAAATTCGCCCGGAAAGTAGCTGAGGCTTTCGGCAGTTATGAGTCCTGGGAACAGGATTTCAGAGCCACCGGCGCCATGCGCGGCATAGGCTGGGTAGTTCTTTATCAGGACAACATGACCGGCGGACTTTTCAATCAGTGGATCAATGAACATGAAACCGGACATTTCGCTGGTTGTACACCGATATTGATAATGGACGTTTTTGAGCATGCCTTTATGATCGATTACGGTCTGAAACGGGCTGATTACATCGCCGCTTTCTTCAAGAATATCAATTGGGAAGCTGTAGAGAAAAGGGTAAAATAACAGATATTATTTTCCGGACGTATGATGGGAAAGAAGGCTTAAGCAGGCGAGTATGAGTATATTCCACTCCGTGTTTGCCGCCAGGTTGATTCTTATCCTCGGTTTTGTGAATCTGGGAACAGCTTGTTTATTACTCTTTACGTGCCGGGTTGTTCCCGCTTTCAAACTCACTAGAGGTTTGATGCAACACCCCTGGTATAAGAATTTTTATCGATATCACATCTATATCTGGTGGATATTTTGGATTTCGGTCATTGTTCACATTGTTTTTGCTATAAATTTCATGGGTTGGCCTTTTAAGTAAGATACCTGACTGCTAATGGATGGAGTTGTATGGTCGCAGAAATTAATTTCATGGTCGGTGGTGAAGCCGGACAGGGGGTACAATCCGTCGGCTTTTTACTCGCTAAGGCACTGTCACGGTGGGGCTATCATGTTTTTGCCGATCAGGATTACGAATCCAGAGTCCGGGGTGGGCATAACTTTTTCCGTATCAGGGCAAGCGCTTCCGCGGTTGAAGCTATCGATGAAAAGGTAGACATCCTGATCGCGTTAAATAAGGAAAGCATCGACTTGCACAGACGGGAAATTAGGACTGGCGGTATCATCCTTTATGATGGAGAAAAAATCACCGGCATGGAAGGCAGTGATCTCATCAGCATCCCTATGGAGCGGTTGGCGAAAGAATCGGCGGGTGATGTCCTGATGACAAACACCGTCGCTTTAGCCTCTGCTCTGGGAATAATCAGCTACGACTTTATATTACTCAGCGGATTACTGACCGGTTTTTTCAAAGAAGAGACTGCCGGGCAGAATGTAAAAGCTGCTGAAGCCGGCTATCAATATATACAGAAAATGCATTCGAACGCTTATCAGGGGAAGTTGAACCGCGCCGGTGACGCCAAGCGGATGTTGCTCAGCGGGAATGATGCCCTGGCTATCGGAGCAATTGCTGCTGGCTGTAAGTTCATGGCGGCTTACCCAATGACGCCGGTGACCTCGATCATGGAGTATTTCGCCGCTAAAAGCGATGAATTCGGACTGGTAGTTGTGCCCGCCGAGGATGAAATAGCAGCGATCAATATGACGATCGGCGCCGCCTACACCGGTGTAAGAGCGATGACCGCTACATCCGGCGGCGGCTTCTGTTTAATGGTAGAGGGAGTGGGGCTGGCCGGTATGACCGAAACACCGATCGTGATAATCGAAGGACAACGTCCCGGACCTGCCATTGGTTTACCCACCCGCACCGAACAGGGTGATCTGGAATTTATCCTGCACGCGTCTCATGGTGAGCTTCCCCGCGTGGTGCTGGCGCCGGCCACCGTCGATGATTGTTTCTGGCTGACCGTGAAGGCTTTCAATTTGGCAGAAAAATATCAATTACCCGTCTTTATCATTACCGATCATTACTTGGCGAATTCCTATTTTACGACAGATAATTTCGATCTGAAAAAAGTAATTATCGACAGGGGTCTGCTCTATAACAAAAATCAGAACGCCGGAGAATATAAAAGGCATGCTTACACCCCGTCCGGGATATCTCCAAGGGCATTCCCCGGTAATAAAGATGCGCTGGTCGTGACCGATTCCGACGAGCATGATGAAGCCGGACATTTGATAGAGGATTCCGAGACCCGGACCAAGATGATGGATAAGCGTTTTCGGAAAATGGATGGAGTGAAAGAAGAGATCATTCCACCACGATTTTATGGTAAAGATAAAGCAGAGACGCTGGTTATCGGCTGGGGCAGCACGTATGGCGTCATTAAAGAAGCAACCGACACGTTAAACAAAAACGGCGGCAGTTACAGCCATCTTCACTTGAATCAAATCTGGCCTTTCCCAGTCGATGCGGTGTCGGCAGCGAAAAAAAATGCCCGTCACTGTTATGTGATTGAAAACAACGCAACCGGACAGCTGTCCGGAGTTATTAAAAGAGAAACCGGCTTATCAACCGATAAAATTCTGAAATATGATGGCCGCCCGTTTACGCCTGATGATATTCTTCAAAAACTGAGGAAGTAGAGAAGTGGCTATAAAGATTGAAGATTATAACGGATTAGCACCCGCATGGTGTCCCGGCTGCGGTAATTTCGGGATTCTATCAGCATTAAAGAAAGCCCTGGTTGAATTGAATCTCGACCCGCATAATATTTTACTGGTTTCAGGTATCGGGCAAGCCGGTAAACTCCCACATTATACGAAGGGAAATGTATTCAATTCTCTGCACGGGCGGCCTCTTTCTCCCGCGACCGGAGCCAAACTGGCTAATCGAGAATTAACAGTTTTGGCTTTCGGTGGTGACGGCGACGGTTACGGTGAGGGCGGGAATCATTTCATTCATTCGGCGCGCCGCAACCATGATATCACATATCTGGTACACAACAATCAAATATATGGTTTGACCAAGGGTCAAACCTCCCCGACCAGTGACATCGGTTTTATAACGAAGACCACGCCTCAGGGAGCGCCCCCACCAATTAATCCCATCGCTCTGGCGATAGCAGCCGGAGCCGGTTTTGTGGCGCGGGCCTTTGCCGGAGACATCGACTACCTGTCCTCCATCATCAAACAAGGTATTAACCATCGCGGTTTTGCCTTGATCGATATTCTCCAACCGTGTGTCTCATTCAACCATAAAAACACTTACCAGTGGTACAAGGAAAGGGTCTATAAACTGGAGCAGGACGGGAAATATAACCCATCTGACAAAGACACTGCCTTTAAAAAAGCTCAGGAATGGGGAGAACATATCCCTATTGGAGTGTTCTATCGCGAAGACAGACCGGTTTATGAAAGCGTTTTCCCGGCATTAGGGAAAAGCACATTGGTATCCCAGCCAATTGAGCCCTTAAAAACGGAAAGGTTGCTCGCCGAATTATTTTAATCAGGAAACTAATATGGAGGAACACGTACATGGCCGTAGTTAAGATATTAAAGAGTTTTCGTAACGTGGCGATAGTCGGAGCCTCATCAGATCCGGGAAAGCCCAGCAACATCGTATTCAGATATTTAACAGACCATGGCTATAACGTCATTCCGGTGAACCCGACCATAAATGAAGTGGAAGGGAAAAAATGCTATGCCAGCCTGACCGTGATCCCTGAAAAAATAGAAGTAGTGGATATCTTCCGTCGTGCCGAAGATGTGCCCTCAATTGTAGACGAAGCTATAAAAATAGGCGCCAAAGCCGTCTGGATGCAGGAAGGCATTATTAACGATGCCGCTGCCGAAAAAGCCAGATCCGCCGGATTGTTGGTGGTAATGGACAGGTGCATGCGTAAAGAACATATCCGTTTGAGTGAAGAGGGGCAAAATGGAAACCTTCCGTGGTAAAGCGCATTTACCGGGCACAGAAAAAGAACAGGCAATAGAGCTTGAAATCGATTGGAACACCAGAGAGATAAACATACACATCGATGGTGTGGCAAAAGGGATTTCGGGCTGGCCCGGATTGGCGGTGCAGACCTTCGGCCCAATGGATGAGGTGGTATTCCGCACTAAAGGTATCCCGGGTCTTTTTACACATTGGTGGCACTTCGTACGCGGTACAAGTGGAGAACTGGCAGGTATCGTATTAGCGCTACCTGATGTTGAAGGCATCTGGAGGACATGTCCTCTGAAGCTTGAAAAGGTTAATAACTGACTTGTAACCTGGGTTTCGAATTAAATTCCCCAACTATAATCAACTTGGTTTAACTTTTACAGTCATTTAGCTTTCTCTTTTTATTAATCACAAAGTTTCCCGGAGAATTTGACAATATTGCGCCGGAGGACTAGAATTGGGGCACTTCTATACTTTCTACCACTTCTATCGCCAGGAGGGAAAGATGTCCGAAGCACGCAACCTCGAGTTGAATTGCCCGTCCTGTAGCTCTCCTCTGGAAGTCCCACTCATTCAAGTCGCTACACAACAATTGATAACCTGTTCGAATTGTAAAAAAGAATTCCGTTTGCTGGATAAGGACGGTAAGGCAAAAAGAGCTCTTTCAGAATCTTACATGGCCTGGAACGTCGAAGGGTAATAAGCCGCGGCTTAATAGCTATCCAGCCACTCTCGAAGGATTTAGTATGCCCTCTTTTTCCCCGCATTAATAAATAAACTTCCCACGACCTTACGGTCGGGGTATTAAGTAAGGAAGAATAAAAACCTCGCCGTTAAATTATCGGGGATTTTTCGATCGTCTGTTCGCGGGCGGGACCAACACAAATCAGATTAGCCGGACAACCTGCTAAATCCTCAAGAGTTTTAACATATTTTTTGGCCGCAGCCGGGAGGTCTTTGTATTTGCGCACGTCTTCCGTCGAGGTCATCCAGCCAGGGACTTCTTCATAAACCGGCACACATTTTTCCAGTACCGGTACACTTGCCGGAAAATAGTTGATTATTTTACCTTCAAGTTTATACCCGGTGCAGACTTTCAAGGTCGGCATTACATCCAGAATATCGAAACGGGTCAGTGCCATACCGGTAAAACCGTTGACACGCTGGCTGAATCGGGCAGCTACGCCGTCAAACCAGCCAATGCGCCG
>Ga0182021_10004749_pt1 | contig 16021 bp, 16 predicted proteins | sample 612E3MmetaG_FD_120493 | JGI IMG/M metagenome (GOLD analysis project Ga0182021, IMG submission 120493) | Permafrost microbial communities from Stordalen Mire, Sweden - 612E3M metaG (Illumina Assembly) | ecosystem: Environmental > Terrestrial > Soil > Wetlands > Permafrost | place: Sweden... | reverse complement strand
GATCATTAGGACGTTTAGTTTGTTGACGGGTTGTTTGCGTCTCCGGGGCGCGTAGCCGTATTCGTACGGCATCAGATTCGGTTGTTGCGTTGGCTCCGACAGGTCATTATTCATATGCTAATTGTTCCCTCTTATACACTCATAACCAATATCATTATTCTAATGGTTATAAAGAGGTAAAGCAAACTGTTTTGTGGCGGAGTGAGGCTTAAGATAGAGGCTGTGGAAAAGTCATGCGGCCAAACTAATAAACCGCCCCGAGTAACCTCAAGGGCGGTTTATTGTCGAAGTCAGTTTGACTTATTTTTTACCGGAAAGCGCGGCGGTAGTAGCAGCGGCGTCAACTTTGATGCCCGGGCCCATCGTGGTGGTCACGGTGACCGCCTTGACGTACTGGCCCTTACCGGCGGCCGGCTTGGCCTTGAGAACGGCGCTCAAGAAAGTCTGAGCGTTCTCAAGTAGATCCTCAGCCTTAAAGCCAACCTTACCGACAGCCTGGTGGATGATGGCCTGCTTGTCGATGCGGAACTCAATCTTACCGGCTTTGGCGTCGGTAACGGCCTTGACCACGTCCTGAGTGACCGTGCCGCTCTTCGGGTTCGGCATGAGGCCGCGCGGTCCGAGGATGCGGGCGACTTTGCCGAGGACGGCCATGCCGGACGGCTGGGCGATGAGTAGATCGAAGTCCAGCTTGCCCTTCTCAATGGCCGCCAGCAGCTCTTCGGTCCCGACAATGTCGGCGCCGGCGGTCTTGGCGTCTTCGGCCAGCTTGCCGTCGACGAACACGGCGACGCGAATGGTCTTACCGGTGCCGTGCGGCAGAACGACGGTGGCGCGCACCATCTGGTCGGCTTGGCGGGGGTCAACGCCCAAGTTGACGTGGATCTCAACGGAGCTGTCAAACTTGGTAGTAGTAGTCTTGGCGGCTAGCTCCAGAGCCTCTTCGAGACTGTAGTGCTTGAAGCGGTCAACCAACTCGCGAGCGGCGCGGTACTTCTTGCCATGCTGGTGCAAGGGGTTCGGTAGCTGGCGCTTGGGAGCCTTAGGCTCCTCTTCGCCCGCGGCCTCGCGCTCGACGCGCTCCAGCTTGGCGGCTTGGCGCTCGGCCTCTTCTTCGGCTTCGCGGGTAGCCTTGGCGCTGTGCTTGCCGGCCTTGGTCAGGCGCTCGGCCTTGGCTTCGGCGGTCTCGTCGGCGATTTCTTCGATCTCGGTCTCCTCGACCTCAACCGGAGCTTCGGTAGCTTCCGCTACCTTGATCTCTTCAACCGGAATCACTTTTTCAGCGGTTTTTTTGGTGGTTTTCTTGGTAGCCATGATTATTCTCCAACCTCAACGCCCATGGAACGAGCTTGGCCGGCGACCATCTTGGCGGCGGCGTCAATGTCGTGAGCGTTAGTGTCTTTGATCTTAGCTTCGGCGAGTTCGCGAACCTGAGCCATGGTCAGCTTACCGACCTTCTCTTTGTTCGGAGTACCCGAGCCCTTGGCGATGCCGGCGGCCTTGCGGATGCGGCTGGCCATGGTCTCACCGGTAAAGGTGAAGGTAAAAGTGCGGTCTTCAAAAATGCGCACGCGAACATTCAGGATCTGGTCGCCCAGGTCACGAGTCTGCTCGTTGAATCCGTTGATGAAGTCCATCATATTTACACCCTGGGCTCCGAGAATGGAACCGACGGGCGGCGCGGGCGTGGCCTTACCGGCAAGAACGCGCAATTTTACATTAGCTTTGACAGGCTTTCCAGCCATATTGCTCTCCTTCTGTGGTTCAAGCGACTTCCGTCTCCCACAATCATTTTAATAAACTAGATTTTCTTAACCTGCAGGCTGTCGAGTTCCACGGGGGTCTCGCGGCCGAACATATTAACCAAGACTTTAATCTTGCCCTTACTCTCGTCGATCTCGTTGATCATACCGTCGAAGCCGCGGAACGGGCCATCGACGATGTTTACGGTTTCACCGACAGTAAAGTCAATCATAAATTTGGGCTCTTCGACGCCCATGCGCTTTTGGATTTGACGCACTTCGTCTTCAGCCATCGGAATCGGCGTGGTGCCGGAGCCGACGAAGCCGGTCACGTTAGGGGTATTGCGCACGACGAACCAGGAATCTTCGGTCACTTCCATCTGAACTAGAACATAGCCGGGGAAAATGCGGCGCTCAACGACCCGGCGCTTGCCGTTCTTGATTTCGATCTGGTTCTCTTTCGGGACGATAACATCGAAGATTTTATCTTTCATGTTCATGGTTAGCATGCGCTGTTTGAGGTTGTCAGCGACACGATCTTCGTAACCCGAGTAGGTGTGGATGACGTACCAATTATTTTTGGTCGTTTCGTTTTTCATGTTCCCTCTTTATCCCTTCGTGACGATCATCTTAAGCAACGTCGAAAAACCGTAGTCAATGGCACCGAGCGCCAACGCCAAAACGGTAGCGAAAACGATGACCACGATGGTCAGTTTGATCAGTTGCGGCCGAGTCGGCCAAGTAACTTTGCGGATCTCGGCCCAGGAGGCCGAAAAATAATTAAGAATAGGCTTCATGTTGTCCTTGATTTGCGCGCGCATTGTGCGCAATTTAAAAAAAGCCGGTGGCTTCCATACAAATATGCCTGATTACCTGTTAATTGTCAATGATTATCAGTAATATTTTACGGCAACCAGGGCCAAGCGCCGACCACACCGGCGATGGCGACCAGCAAGATCCAAAATATGGCGGCCGCGCCGGGACGAGTCTTCTCAGCCGAGCGGGCGGATAACAAGTCGAGAGCTTGGTAGAGTTTATCGTGGCGGACAAGGCGTCGATACACGCGCTGCCACCAAGCGCCGCTGTAGGCGCCCTCGAGCAAAGCGGCCAGAATGGTTAGCGGCAAGACGCCGGCCGCGAGCAGCCAAAGCTGGCTACTGGTAGCAAAAATGAGCGTGGCGGCGACCAGAGCCAGCGGCACGACGAGGGACAATGATTCGATAAATATGGCCCAAACGCCGACAATAACCAGCTCGAAGTGTTTCAGACTAAAGCCGATGCCGAGCAACAAGGCTTTGAATGGGTTAACCCGACCCAGTACCAGCGCCGAGGCGGCCAGTCGCCAAGATACGGCGAAAACCAGACTCATGTATACCAGATAACTAAACGCCAAGGTCAACACGGTGGCGGCGAACCACGGATCGAGGCCGGAAGATAGCGAGTGCCCGTACCAAACCAGAGCGACAATGCCGGCTATGGGTAGCGCTTGTAGGGTTAGCCCCAAATAGTCGAGCGTTTGCGCGGAACCGATGTTGTTGATAGCCACGCTAAACCAATGCTTGCGCGGTACCGGCCGATGGTCGCCGAGGCGCGCCTCGCCGTAAGCTATGGCGCTGGCGGCCGCGCCGCGCACGTAGTAGTACAAGATGACGGTCGCCAGCATGGCGCTCCAGGTGCTCCAGCCGGCGGTTTCAAAGCGCGTCGGCAGATCTACCAAGTTGGAGCCGGACACCACCATGACAATGAGCGCGCCGACGGCGGCCAGGCCGACTATGGGCAGCAGAATCCAGTTGGCAGCGCCGGCGCCGGTAAAGCCGGACGGCCGGACTTCGTCGCGGGCGCGCGTGGTCGTCTTAACGACCGGCGCCGACGTTTTGCGCGACAGCGAGTCGGCGTTGGGCCGGCCGAAGCTGCTGATGGCGGCCGGCGTCACTTTTGTGGCCAGCTTTTTGGCCTTGGTTTTAACCGGGGCGACCGCGACCGGGGCAACTTCGGAGGGGGCTGGTACGGTCGCCTCCGCGGGCGCTACCTCGGCTACAGGAGTGATCTCGGCTACAACCGCAGGCGCGTCGAGCGGCCCAGCCTTAGGCCGACCCGGGCTGCGTTTTTTGCTCGGCTTCTTGGGCTCAACAACCTGAACCGGCTGGGGCACGACCGGCGGAGCGACAACCTCCTCGACCGGCTTAACTTCAACCGCTGGCTTAACTTCAACCAATGGTTTAACTTCAACCGCTGGCTTAACTTCGACGTCCGGCTCAACTACCGGCGTAGCTTCAACGACGGGCTTAGGATCAACGGCTACAACCGTAACTTTCGGCACGGATTTCACATTGACTTTCGTGGCCACAACAGGCGGCTCTACGCCCTTGATCGGAACAATCTCCACCCCTTCGGGCAAGGCGACATCATCATCGGCTGCCGGCACAGGCTCATCGCTCGTCGGCGCCGGGTCTGCCATAACCGGCGCGACGCTGGCGACCGCCTCTACCTTCTTGTCCGACTCCGCAGCCTTAACATCCTTGGCGGGCTTCGTCTTGGACTCCTTGGGAACCATTTTGCCACAGTTAACACAGAAGTACTCGCCTTGCACTTCGATAACATTGGTAGATTGGCAGTTTGGACACACCATTATCAATATTTAACCACGATAAACCTTAAAGTTCTAGTGCTTCTTTCTTCTTAATGTCGTTCTCGTATTACTGCCTATTGAAAAGTCGGCAATTGTTCGAGAGCCGATCTTAGAGCGTCATCCGGCGCGTCGATGTCGATGGTCTTGTAACGGGAGGCGCTTCCGTTCTTAACAGATACTAAACTTTTAGCGACGCCGAAAACGCCGGCGAGATACTTCACCAAATAGACGTTGGCCTCACCGTCTTTAGGTGCAGCCTTAATCTGCGCCACTATCGTGCCGTCGCCGTCGTGCCAGAGGCGGTCTTCCTGCTGGCCGGGCTTAACACGGACACGCAGTAACACTAACTAGGACTTCTTGACTACTTTAACGGCCGTGCCGTAGGCGGCGACCTCGCTCATGACGCCCTGGAGCTCATTGCAATCGAAGCGCATGGCCAAGACGGCGTTGGCGCCCTTCTCGGCCGCGGCGGTTTTGAGGCGGTCGACAGCGTGAACGCGGCTCTCGCTCAATAGTTTGGTGTAACCCTGCACTTCCCCGCCGAAAACCGTGCGGAAACCGGCACCCACATTGCTGAACAGGTTGCGACTACGTACTATAAGCCCGAAGACCTCGCCGTAAGTTTCGACAATTTCATATCCCTCAAGTTTGTTGGTTGTTACCACGATCACGTCGTTCATTTTGGACACCTATTTAATAGGGTTATTATAAACCAAAAAGCCGCCCTTGCCATACGGACGGCTCGGGCGGCTTTAACGGCAACGAAGTTACATCTTGATTTCGATGTCGACGCCGGCGGGGAGGTTGAGGTTCATCAACGCGTCAATGGTCTTGCCAGTGGGCTCGGTGATGTCGATGAGGCGCTTGTGGGTGCGCATCTCGAACTGCTCGCGAGCGTCCTTGTAGATATGCGGCGAACGCAGGACGGTAGTGACATTGCGGTCGGTCGGTAACGGGATGGGGCCGGCCACGGTCGCGCCGGTACGAACGGCGGTATCGATGATCTGCTTGGCGCTCTGGTCAATGACCTTGGAGTCATAGGCCTTGAGGCGAATGCGGATTCGTTGCTTAGTCTCTTTCTCTTTTTCGGCAGCTGCCATGTGTAACTTCTCCTGGTGCTAAACCGTAACCTCTTCGCGGCTCACTGGGCTGGTCGGATGGACTAACCTGGCGTCTCGCGGCGCGGCCGGACGAGTTCTCGGTATTAATTATTGATACGAAAGATACTCTAGCATTTAGCACCGAGTTTGACAATACTTAAATTCCGAGGTTCACCTAAATATTGCCAATTACGCAACGGTGTGCTACGCTATAATCATTAAGACGAATTGAGTTCCGAACGGTTAATTGCCTAAGGAGCTCTTTTCTTTTACCGGCCTATCTTCTTCTTGACGTCTTCATCATCAAGATTGGCGAAATAAGGCGCGCCAATTGTTTTATATAAGGATGACCGAAACTTCTTATTTGGGAAGAGTATTTTCTCAAGCTTTGATTCTTCTATCAGGTAGTCGATTAGCATTTTATAGTCACCATCACCAGAGACTAAAATGATCTTGTCGAAATCCGAATCCTTCTGGAGCCGCTTCATGATCGCAAAGATTATATCAGAATCCACATTCCCCTTCTTGTGGCCGATCATCGCTGCATTGTGTTGACGAAATACAAGAATAAAACCCGCATTTTGGATAGTTTCATAAAGATGTTCAATCTTAGCGCCCTCTTGTATGTAACCAAGATAATAAAAAGCTTTCTCTACCTGATATTTTTCGCGCAAATAGACTCTAAACTTATACAAATCAACAACCCAGGCAGGCTCGACATTAGTTGTGCCAAGATATAGGTTTTGTCCGTCAATGTAGCAATAGTTTTTCATGGTCTGTATCTAATTGTATCATAGAAATACACCCTCCGCCAAAATTTTATACCAATTAAAAAGAGGCCCGAAGGCCTCTTTTTGGCAAGTCAGTAACCTCGTAGGAGAGAGTTACTTGAGGATCTTGGTCACAACGCCGGCGCCAACGGTGCGGCCACCTTCGCGGATAGCGAAGCGGAGACCGTCTTCCATGGCGATCGGAGCGATGAGCTCGACCTTGAACTTGATGGTGTCACCCGGCATAACCATCTCGACACCTTCCGGCAAAGTAACATTGCCGGTGACGTCGGTCGTGCGGATGTAGAACTGCGGCTTGTAGCCCTTGAAGAACGGAGTGTGGCGACCACCTTCGTCCTTGCTCAAGACATAAACCTCAGCTTCGAACTCAGTGTGAGGGGTAATGGTGCCCGGCTTGGCCAAAACCTGACCGCGCTCGATGTCTTCACGGTTGATACCGCGGAGCAGAACACCGACATTGTCACCCGCTTGGGCGTCATTGACGATCTTCTTGAACATCTCAACTCCGGTGCAGACAGACTTGCGGCTCGGGCGGATACCAACGATCTCGACTTCGTCGTTGATCTTGACGGTACCCTGCTCGATACGACCGGTAGCGACGGTGCCGCGACCTTTGATGGAGAAGACGTCTTCAACGGGCATTAAGAACGGCTTGGAGGTCTCACGGACCGGCTGCGGGAAGTATTCATCCATAGCCTTGACCAGCTCCATGATGGAGTCCTCGGCCTCTTTGTCGCCCTCAACGGCCTTCAAAGCGGAACCCTTGATGATGGGACAGTTCTCGTCGTAGCCTTGCTTGGCGAGAAGCTCGCGGATCTCCATCTCAACCAACTCGGCCAACTCCGGGTCGGCCATGTCCATCTTGTTCATGTAAACGAGGATGGAAGGCACACCCACCTGCTTGGCGAGCAACACGTGCTCACGAGTCTGCGGCATGGGGCCGTCAGCGGCGGAAACCACGAGGATGGCGCCGTCGATCTGAGCGGCACCGGTAATCATGTTCTTAACGTAGTCAGCGTGACCCGGCATGTCGACGTGAGCGTAGTGACGCTTCTCCGACTCATACTCCTGGTGAGAAGTAGCGATGGTAATACCGCGCTGGCGCTCTTCGGGAGCGTTGTCAATCTGGTCGTAGGCGACCGGCTTGTTGATGTCGGAAGGCAAACGCTTGGCCAATACCATAGTGATGGCGGCAGTCAAGGTGGTCTTACCGTGGTCAACGTGACCCATGGTGCCGACGTTTAAGTGCGGCTTGGTACGAATAAATTCGGCCATTGTTTCTCCTTAAAAATTTTACTTAGTTCACTATATAAATAGTGTGCGGGCGATAACACAATAAAATATGTGTTCGCTTCGAACCTGATTATTATAAACGGATACGGGGCTACCTGTAAAGAGGATTTTTAGCTCGCTAGCCCTGAGACTTGCCGCTTTTAGCGATAATCTCGTCGGCGACGTTGCGCGGCACTTCGGCGTAATGATCAAACTGCATGGAGTTGGACGCGCGGCCCTGAGTCATGGAACGCAAAGTGGTGGTGTAGCCGAACATTTCGGACAGCGGCACGAACGCGTCGATGACCTTGGCGCCGGCGCGATCTTCCATGCTGTCAATGCGACCGCGCTTGGAGTTGATGTCACCGATGACATCGCCCATGTACTCTTCGGGAGTGACAATCTCAACCTTCATGACCGGCTCAAGCAGAACCGGGTCCGCCTTGCGAACACCTTCTTGTAAAGCCATGGAACCGGCTATCTTATAGGCCATTTCGGAGGAGTCAACGTCGTGGTAAGAACCGTCGTAGAGTTTAACCTTGATGTCAACAACCGGGAAGCCGGCCAAAACGCCGTTTTGCATGGCTTCCTTGACGCCGTCTTCGGTCGGCTTGATGTATTCGCGGGGCACGACGCCACCGACAATGCCGTTCTCCCAGAGGAAGCCGGCGCCCATCTCGTTCGGACCGATCTCCAACCAGACGTCACCGTACTGGCCGCGACCGCCGGACTGGCGGACGAACTTACCTTGAACCTTAACGGTCTTGCGGATAGTTTCACGGTAGGCCACCTGCGGCTTACCGACATTGGCCTCGACTTTGAACTCACGGCGCATGCGGTCAACCAGAATATCGAGGTGCAGCTCACCCATGCCGGAAATGACGGTCTGGCTGGTTTCCTCGTCGGTACGAACGCGGAAGGTCGGGTCTTCTTCGGCCAGGCGCTGGAGGGCGTTGCCCATCTTCTCCTGGTCGGACTTGGTCTTCGGCTCGACGGCGATGGAAATAACCGGCTCCGGGAAAGTAATAGACTCAAGGATAATCGGGTTCTCAACCTCGGACAGAGTGTTGCCGGTAGTCGTTCCCTTCAAACCGATGGCGGCGGCGATGTCGCCGGCGTAAACTTCGGTCACGTCGGCGCGAGTATTGGCGTGCATCCGAACCAAGCGGCCAATGCGCTCTTTCTCGCCGGTGGAGGCGTTCAGAACGTAGGAACCGGCTTTCAAAATACCGGAGTAGACGCGGAAGAAAGCCAGCTTACCGATGAACGGGTCGGTGGCAATTTTGAAGGCCAAGCCGGAAAACGGCTCGGAGTCGGCGGGCTTGCGCTCCAGCTCGTCGCCGGTCTTGGGGTCGATACCCCAAACTGAACCGACGTCCAGCGGGTTGGGCAGGTAGTCGACAATGGCGTCGAGCAATTTCTCGACGACCACGCCGCGGCCGTCGCCGCCGGTAATGGCGAAGAAGTCGCCGGCCAGCACACGCTTGCGGATGCAAAGCTTCAACTCGGCGACGGTGATTTCACCGGTCTCCAAGTAGCGTTCCATGACGTCGTCGTCGGCTTCGACGGCGGCTTCGACCAAGTGCTTGCGGTAGTGGGCGACCTTCTCGGCCATGTCGACGGGGATTTCGATCTCCGTCAGCTCATGGTCTTTGTAGCCATTGTATTGGTAAGCCTTCATCTCGACGAGGTCGACCAGACCGTTGATGGACTGCTCGAAACCGATCGGCAAAGTAATGGCGTAGGCGTGCTTGCTCAAGCGCTCGTGAATGCTCGCGAGGCTCTTGTAGAAGTCACCGCCGGTCTGGTTGATCTTGTTGATGAAACAAATGCGCGGCACGCCGTACTTGTCGGCCTGGCGCCAAACGGTCTCCGACTGCGGCTCCACGCCCATCTTGCCGTCGAAAATAACGGCCGCGCCGTCGAGAACGCGCAAAGAGCGCTCAACCTCGACGGTGAAGTCGATGTGACCGGGGGTATCGATGATATTGATGAGGGTGCCCTTCCAGAAACAAGTGGTGGCGGCGGAAGTAATGGTAATGCCGCGCTCCTGCTCCTGCTCCATCCAGTCCATGGTGGCTTCACCCTGGTGAACTTCACCGATTTTGTGAGTTTTACCGGTACGGTACAAAATACCTTCGGTCACGGTGGTCTTACCGGCGTCAATGTGGGCGATCGTGCCGATGTTGCGTGTGTTTTCTAGCGAATATTCGCGAGCCATAGTCTACCTTATAATCCTTAATTTTATACGTTCTAAAATAATTTTGCTGTCGACACAAACAAAAAACGTCCGCGCGCAGAATCACTGCTTAATGTACCTGTTTTTGGCGTTATTAGCAATAGTAAAATAGGCTGTTAAATCTCTAAAACGTCGCCGCCGACGCTTTCGGCGAAGTAACTGTCGTGCGAAATATACAAAATAGCGCCCTGGTACCGACCCAACGCCTGCTCCAGCTCTTCGATGCTTGGCAGATCGAGGTGGTTGGTCGGCTCGTCGAGAATCAGAATGTTCGGGTTAGCCGCCAACATTTTAATCAGTTGGAAGCGCGCCTTCTGCCCGCCCGATAGCTGCGAAATGTTCAACCGGCCGTCCTGCTGGGGATCAAACAGGTAGTCAGCCATGATAGCCTTCACCTTTTGCTCGACTATGGGCGTGCCGGCCTCCTCGTGCGCCTCGCGAATGGCGGTGCCCAAAGACATGCTCAGGTATTTTTCGTCAATTTCCTGCTCGTAGACGCCAATGACCGTCTTGGGGTTGACTGTAACGGTACCCGCGTAGCAAGTCGAGCGCAGCGGCCGCGAAGCCGCCGTGGACAAAATGGCTTGGATCAAAGTCGACTTGCCGACGCCGTTACGGCCGCGCACCTGCAGCCGCTCGCCCACCGCCAAGTCAAAGCTAAGCTTCTCGAACAGCGGCGACACGTAACCCAAAGACAGCTCGTCCACAGCCAGCAGCTGCCGCGCGCGGTGCTCGCCGCCGGTGCGCAGTCGGATGTTGCGAGACTTGTACTTGTCATACTTGGCGACCACTTTGTCCTGCATCCCCTCGATGGTCTCTTGATCAATCCAGAAGTCGGGCTTCTTCATATTGATCAGCAAGTCTTCGCGCTCTTTGGTCAGGCGCTTCTCCAGGAGCATGAACGGGTTGGTCTTATCGGCCGTGCCGCTCCAGCCGGTTTTACGCGCCCGCGCGTCGCGAATCTGTTTTTCTATCTTAACCAGGCGCTTCTGGGCGTTCTCGTAGGTGTCAATCTCGCGGGCAGTCTGCGAGCCGTTCTGCGCCAGATACGCCTCGTAGTTGCCCGGATAATTCACCAGACCGCTGGCTTTCATATCGACAATGCGGTCGACGTGCGCCAAAACGTCGCGGTCGTGAGTCACCACCACTACGGAACGCTTCATTTCGTCCAGCCATTTGATGAACTCGGCTTTGGACACGTAATCCATGTGGTTGGTCGGCTCGTCAATGAGCGCCAGATCGGCGTCGGACAGCGTCACCTTGACCAGCTCCACGAACCGTTTCTGGCCGCCGCTCAGGCCACCCATGGTGGCGTCAATGCGGCTGGCCGGCATCTGGAAGGTTAGCAGCTCGGCGCGGGCCTTCTGCTCGATGTCATAGTAACCGAGCTCGCCGAAGCGAGTCAGCGCGTCGGTATAAGCGCTGATTTTCGCCATGTCATCGCCCATATGCTCCGGATAAGTATCCATGATGTGCTTGAGTTTGGCGTACTCGGGGAGGTTTTCCAAGATATATTCGAGTACCGGCCGATCGGCCAGCCCGTGGTGTTCCTGCGCGGTCGAAGCGATGATCAGTCCGCGGCGCTTATCGATTTGGCCGCTAAAGTCGCGGTCGACGCCGGCCATAATGTTCAGCAAAGTCGTTTTGCCCAGGCCGTTTCGGCCAATCAAACCGACCCTCTCGCCGGGCTGAATAGTTAAACTCAGGTCGCGGTAAAGAGTTTTGGCGCCGATACTCTTGGTGATGTTGATGAGATTGATTAGCATATTGGTTTTAGATCGTAAGTTAGTTCGGTAAAGAAACGCTGATCGTTGGCGCGTAGCAAGCGCAGTAAGTCTTTGACACTCGGCATATAAGTGTCGTCAATGGCCGATTCGGGCGCCCAGAAGACCTTGCCGGCCGGTTTGTTGGTTTTAAGCTCGCCCTCGGGATAGGCGCCGTAGAATAGGTGAAACATGATCTCGCTGGAGCGATGACCGCCTTCGGTAATGGTAACATAGCCGTCGCCGCGGTGCTCGAGGCGGCAGGTCAGGCCGGCCTTTTCGCTGAGTTCGCGGGCGGCCGCCTCGGCGATGGTCTCGCCCAAGTGAATCTTGCCGTACGGGAAGCCGGCCATGCCCAGTAGCGGCTGGCGTTTCCGTCGGAGGAACAGCCACTCGCCCACCGAGTTACGGCAAACAATGAGCGTCACGATGCGCGGCTGGATGCGCGGCTTCATGGACTCCAGGCTCAGGGTGTCGGCGTAAGCGCGGCCGGCTGGTGTCAGCTCGTAACGACCGTCGGCGTTTTTAGTAACGTACTTGGCCTTAATGAGCTGCCTCAGATGGTACATAAACAAGTTACCCTCGACTTCGTCGGGCTTGAGGTCGGCGTAACGGCAGCTCGATTGGTAAATGAGTTGGCTTAAAATGTGTTTCTGGATCCAATGCATAGTGTTCAAACTAACATATTTGAGTCAATATTTGCAATCTTTTAACAATCTATTTTTTTCCAAACTTCTCTACCCCGCGGGATCCCCTTTTATAATATTCGCCTCAGGAGTATATATTATCGGTCGTGGAAATACTCCTAGGGAGAATTTATGATAATACGACATGTTGAACATCTTCATACTTGAGCAAAAAAAGACCCGACCGAGTCGACCCGGTCAGGGTTGGGTGGAATCGGGTCGGGCTGCGGTTGCTACTAGCTAGTACAAGTAAAGCTGGCCATTAGACGGACGTAGTCTGCGCTGAACGGTTAGCTCAACCTTTCCGTCGGCGATCAGCGTAATGTTGACTTCGCTGATCAGGTGCGTATCGTAACCGAGGGCTTCGAGGTGAGCAAAAACCTCGTCAATCCAGCACTCGGGCGTCGTCCTTACGAACGCTTCAAATGCCTCCTCGGCTCCGAATCGCTCGTGGTCTTCCCAGAGTCTGGTGCCATCTTCGTTGATACGATGCGCCACGTTGACCATCTGCCTTTCGAATAGACCTCGGAAACTGTCAGGAGCCGGCCGAAATCTACCCTATCAACTTTAGAGCACAAAGTCAACCAAAAAGCCGCCCCGGTTTCCCGTGAGCGGCTTTTTGGTCGAAACTGCGGTTTGGTCGAAACTAATGCTGCTAGTAGCGAGCGAAGTGGGCGAAAGCTTTGTTCGCTTCGGCCATGCGGTGAGTGTCCTCACGCTTCTTGACGGCGTCTCCGGTGTTGTTGAAGGCGTTCATCAACTCATCGGCCAATAGCTGGTCGAAGCCCTTACCGCTGCGCTTGCGCGAGGCGGCCAGGATCCAGGTCATAGCGAGGTGGATCTTGCGATCACCGCGAACTTCCATGGGAACCTGGTAAGTGGCGCCGCCGACGCGCTTGGCCTTGACCTGCACGCTCGGGGCGACGTTCTTAATGGCGGCTTCAAAGACCTCGAGAGCGGGCTGAGTCAGCTTCTCCTCGACGGTAGCCAACGCGTCGTAGAGCAGGCTCTCGGCCATGCGGCGCTTGCCGTCACGCATGATCTTGTTGGTCATCTTGGTGACCAAGACGCTGTTGTAACGCAGATCAGGCATAACCTGACGCTTGAGGGATTTGGTTTTCTTACGGGGCATTTTCTTCTCCTAAGATACTGCCGCTTGGTCCGAACCGTTAAGCGGCCGGGCGGCTAATGCTGGGAGTACCGGATGGCACTCTTGTTAGTTGTTATTTTTTGCCCTTGGTGGCAACGACTTCGTTCTTCTTGACGCCGTAGCGGCTGCGGCCTTGCTTGCGCTTGGCGACGCCGGCCGCGTCCAGAGCGCCGCGAATGACGATGTAACGGACGCCCGGAAGGTCTTTTCGGCGGCCACCGCGCAGCAGCACGACTGAGTGCTCCTGCAGGTTGTGACCAATACCCGGGATGTAGGCTGTCACTTCCAAACCGTTGGTCAGACGCACGCGGGCGATCTTACGCAAGGCGGAGTTAGGCTTACGAGGGGTAGTGGTGGACACCTTCAAACAGACGCCGCGTTTCATCGGAGCCGGCTTGATGTAGCTCTTGTTCTTTAAAGAGTTGGTGACGCGCAACAGAGCGACGGTGCGAGTCTTCTTGATCTTGGATACGCGCGGTTTGCGCAGTAATTGGCTAATAGTAGGCATAGTTTCGGATTTTACTCGTTTATTGTAGTTTCGTCAATCTGTCCGGCCGTTTCGCTCACGGTTTGGGCGCGAACAGAGGTGTCATAAGGGTTCTTGATGGCGTTGGAGCCGACGTTGAAGCCGGTACCGACAGGAATCAAGCGACCGATGATAACGTTTTCTTTCAGGCCGCGGAGGCGGTCGGTCTTCCCGCGGATGGCGGCTTGAATCAGGACACGAGTGGTGTCCATGAAGGAAGCGGCCGACAGGAAGGAGTCACTGGACAGGGAGATCTTGGAGATCGGCAGCAGAAGCTGAGTGAAGGAAGCGGCTAGCTTACCGGCGGCTTCCAGCCTTTCGTTCTCTTCGACCACGGCCTGGCGCGGTAGGATTTCACCGGTGACAAACAGCGAGTCGTTGGACTCTTCTATCTGGACGCGGCTGAACATCTGGCGAATGATCACCTCGATGTGTTTGTCGGAGATCGGCTGGCCTTGAGAGTTGTAGACCGCCTGCACTTCGGAAATGATATACAGCTGAACGGCGGCTTCGCCGCGCAGAGTCAACATATCCTGCAGGTTGATCGAACCTTCGGTCAAACGGTAGCCGACAGTGACGAGGTCGCCGTTACTAACTTCGACGTTCTGGTAGCTCGGCACGTGGTATTCGCGCTCGAAGCCGACCGTGTGTGACAGCTCGATAACGTCTTTACCGACCTTAACGATACCCTCGGCCTTGGACTTGAGAGCGTGCTTGCCCTTGGCGTCGGCGGCCAGAATGTCGCCCGGAATGACGTGATCGCCCGTCTTGACCTGCGCCTTGCGCTCACCCAACTCGTAGTTGGAGGTGTGCGTGTGGGCGGGGGTGACTCGGACGGTCGTCTTACCGGCGCCGTGCTTGATGCTAACGGTACCGTCGATCTCAGACAACATAGCCTGAGCCTTGGGAGCGCGCGCCTCGAAGATTTCTTCCACGCGCGGCAGACCCTGGGTAATGTCCTCACCGGCCACACCGCCTTTGTGGAAGGTTTTCATGGTTAGCTGAGTACCCGGCTCACCGATGGACTGGGCGGCAATGACACCGACCGGCTCACCCATCTTGACCAGGGTACCGCGGGCTAGGTCTTCGCCGTAGCAGGCGCGGCAGATGCCCCACGAGGTGCGGCAAGAAACCACGCTCCGGATGAACACTTCGTCCACCTCGGCGGCCTCAATGGCACGCGCCTGAACGTCAGAGATCATGTCGCCGACGGCGGCCAAAGTCTCTTTGCCGGACTTGATGACACGAGCGGCCACGCGGCCGGCCAAGTGAGCCGAGAAGCTCTCGCCGATAACGGCGGACTTGGCGCGGGAGACCAAACGACCTTCGGTGTCACCACAGTCTTCATCATTAATGATGATGTCTTGGGACACGTCCACCATCCGGCGGGTCAAGTAACCGGACTGAGCGGTCTTCAAAGCGGTGTCGGTGAGACCCTTGCGGGCGCCGTGCGTCGAGTTGAAGTATTCAAGAACCGAGAAACCTTCTTTATAGTTACTCTTGATAGGCAACTCAATGGTCTTGCCGGACGGGTCAATAACCAGACCCAACATACCGGCGACCTGGTTGGCCAGCTCAACGTTACCTTCGGCGCCACTATCGATGAACAAAGATGTGGTAGTGCTACCCTCTTTGAGTTTGTCGGAGACGGCGATGGTAATTTTATCGTTGGCGTTCTTCCATGCGGTAACTGTGCGCTGGTAGCGCTCATCGTCGGTAACCAGACCTTGGGCGTACTGATCGGCGATGGAAGCGGTAAGTTTCTCACCCTCTTCAATGAAGCCGTTCTTGGCGTCCGGCACGATGTAGTCGTCCAAACCGACGGATGCGCCGGACATGGTCGAATATTTGAAACCGAGGTCCTTGATGAGGTCAATCACGCGGGCGGTTTCGTCGGAGCCAAAGCGGACGAAGACCTGAGCGATCAATTTCTGCAAGGTTTTCTTGCTCATCGGCTCGTTAACGTAACCGAAGCCTTCGGGCAGGATCTCATTAAACAAAATGCGGCCGGTAGTGGTGGCAATAAGTTTGTCTTCGATGACCACGCGGATCGGGGTTTGCAACTTAATGTAACCCAGCTCGCTAGCGCTAACGGCCTCGTCGACACTCGAGTAGGCCTTGGT
>Ga0182021_10004748_pt1 | contig 16022 bp, 12 predicted proteins | sample 612E3MmetaG_FD_120493 | JGI IMG/M metagenome (GOLD analysis project Ga0182021, IMG submission 120493) | Permafrost microbial communities from Stordalen Mire, Sweden - 612E3M metaG (Illumina Assembly) | ecosystem: Environmental > Terrestrial > Soil > Wetlands > Permafrost | place: Sweden... | reverse complement strand
TGGCCTATGGCCTGACCGATTCACCGGTGGGACTGGCGGCCTGGATCATCGAGAAATTCCATGGCTGGACCATTCCGCGCAGTCCCGAGCCGCCGCCGTTCGATCGCGACCGGCTGCTGACCAATGTGATGCTGTATTGGCTGAACGGCATCAACGCCTCGACCTGGCTTTATACCGCGCTGGTCGATGGCGATGCGTTCTTCCTGGGATTGGGCGAGCGGGTCGAGGTGCCCACGGGCCTGTTCCTGTTCCCCAACGATTTGCTGCCGCCCCCGCCGGAAAGCTGGAACCGCCGGGTCTATAACGTCACCCACCGCCGCGAAGCCGCCACCGGCGGCCATTTCGCCGCCTTCGAGAACGGCCCCCTGCTGGTCGAAGACATGCGGGCGTTCTTTAGGGGTTATCGGTAGAACCGACTTTCCTGTGTTTGATTCCCCGACGAAAGTCGGGGCCCATTTTGCTGACTTCCGTGATTGTCCTTCGATGGGCCCCGACTTTCGTTAGGGAATCAATATTGTTGGATTGGATGGTTATGCCGGTCCTATGCCGTCATACAAATCGGTCCATCGCGGATTTGCTTCTTCGATCAGCGTGGTCTTCCACGCGCGTTTCCACTCCTTCAGTCGCTTTTCGCGGAGCATCGCTTCCGCGACGTCCTCGAATAGCTCGAAGTAAACCAGCCGATCGCAGCCATATTTCGCAGTGAAACCCGGAACGACCTTGTTCTTATGTTCCCAGATTCGGCGAGCGAGATTGTTCGTCATCCCGATATACAATGTGCCGTTTCGACGGCTGGCGACAATGTAGACCGCGAATTGTTTCATTCGGCGATTTTGCCAAAATGGCCGCCGGGCGACAACGATAAGTTTAGCTGCCTTCCCGACGAAAGTCGGGATCCAATTCCCGGCCCTGAGATTGCGGATAAATGGGCCCCGGCTTTCGCCGGGGAATCGGGAATGTAAGACAATAAGAAACGGCGGATGGTTTCCCATCCGCCGCTTTTATTTGGAGGTTCGGCCCGGGCCTTTCGGCCCGGACCATAACCGATCCTTACGACATGCCGCCGCCATAGACGATGGTGACGCGCCGGTTCTGCGGCTCGCGGACCCCGTCCTTGGTCGGGACCAGCAGCTCGCGCTTGCCCTTGGCGACGATCTCGATCTCGCTGGAGGGGATACCATCCTTCTGCAGCTGAGCGGACACCGATTCCGCCCGCCGCTTGCTGAGACGCATGTTGTAGGCGTCCGAGCCGACCGTGTCGGTGTGACCGGTAACCGTCAGCGTCGTCGCCTTGGCCGGGCTGGCGTTCTTGGCGGCCTGATCGACGATCGCCGCCGCGTCGCTGGTCAGGTCGGACTTGTCGAAGTCGAAGAACACCATGTAGCTGTGCGCCACCGGAGCCGGCGGAACCGGCGCTGGCGGGACGTAGGGAGCGCTGGCCACCGGAGCGGACTCGCCGCCGCCGAACTTCCACTTCGTCTTGAAGTACATGTACCGGCCAATATAGTCGTAGCCGCCGTTGGTGATGGAGTTGGTCGCCGCGTCGTTCAGGAACGGCGGATCCTTGTCCAGCAGATTGTCGACGCCAACGGTGAAGGACGCGTTCTCCATCGTGTAGGTGAGGGAGATGTCCGTGTAGAAGATGCCCGGAGCGTTGTTGCCGGGGCTGCCCGGCTGCCCCTGGAACAGCGTGACGCCACCGTTATAGCGCTCGGTCAAGGTGCCCGAGATATTATCCTCGGAGTAGTTCAGCGCCAGCAGCGCCTTCCAGCGCGGCTCGCCGAATTCCGAACCGCCGACGATCTGCCACGTGCCGGCGAAATCGGCCGGCAGCGTGCCCGGGGCCTGATAGTTGATGTCGTGCATCAGATACTGGGCGGATCCGTTCAAGGTCAACGAACCCGGACGATCGATGCCGATCTCCGAGACGTTGAACGTGTAGGCCATATCGGCGTCGATGCCCTGCGTGTGCTCGAACCCGAAATTGATGTTCGGAGCAAAGAGCGTGGTGAGTTCGCCGGTGCCCTTGCCGCGCGGCGCGATCGCCGCGCAGGCGCTGGCGGATGCGATGGACGGATCATAGCAGTCGTTGAGGAGCGTCTGGGCCGCGATGCCATCGATGATGGTGTTGCGGATATAGACGTTCCAGTAATCCAGCGACAGCGACAGGCCCGGCGTCCAGCGCGGCGTGAAGACGACGCCCAAATCCCAGGTCTGGGAGTCTTCCGGCTTCAGGCCCGGCGTGCCCTGATTGACGGTGGTGAACTGCGTCTGCGAGGACGTAAAATTTGCGCGCTGCTGGGCGTTCAGCCCGGCCGCGATCAAATCCGCCACGCATTTCGGCGATCCGGGGACGATGCCCTGCTGGGTGTCGCAAGGATCGGTGCCGGGTTCGAAGTTCTGGAAGGCGCCGCCATAGATTTCCTTGATCGACGGAGCGCGGAAGCCGGTCGACCGCGTGACGCGGAAGCGCACATCCTCGGTCGGCGCGTAATCGAGGTTGGCCTTCCAGGTCGTGGCGCTGCCGAAGATGCTGTAATAGTCGTAGCGCATTGAACCGGTCAGCGTCAGGGCCTTGACCCAGGGCAGATCCTTGAAGATCGGCGCCTCGAATTCGAGATAGCCCGCCGCGACATTATAGGAGCCGCGGGTCGCCGCCTCGTTCGAATTGCCGTCGCCGTTGATGATGACCGAATCCGGGTTATCGTAGGTCGACTCCGTCCGATATTCGTAGCCGACGTCGAACTTGATCACTCCGCCCGGCAGGGCCGGCAGGAAGGGGATCGGACCGCTGATGTCGCCATACGCGTAGTCCGAGGCGACCTCGCTGGTGCGGGTGTTGGTGAACTCCATGTACCTGACTTCCGCCGGCGTCAGCGTGTTGTCGCCGACGATGTTGGCGATATGGCAGCCAGACGCGGCGTCGACGCCGCAGGGAACCATGCCGGCCAACTGGAAGAAGTGCGTGAAGTTGACTTCACCGGCGACACGATAGGTGGCGTCGGACCGGCCGTACACATAGCCCAACTGCCAGTGGTAATCGTCCATCAAGGTCCCTTCGAGACCGATCCGGAGACGATAGGTGTCGATGTTGTCCGTATAATCGCGCGGACCACCCTCGAACCGGCGCGTGCGGGCCAACGCATCCTCCAGGATTCCGGCTCGTAGTGCGTTCGGGTTAATGCCTTTGTGATAACCGGGCTCCGCCATACACCCAGTTGTGGCATCGCCCCCAGGCTGCCCGTTGGCCCCCATGTCGTAGAGGCAATAGGGCAGCACGAAACCGTTCGGATATTTGATGGTCGTGGTCGCGAAATCGATCGGTTCCGGATTCAGGCGCTCATGCGATCCGCGATCCGTGTAGAACGCCTCGGCGACGGCCTTGATATCGTCCGTGATATCGTAATGACCTTCGAAATTGACCTGCTTGCGCTCTTCCATGCCAACCAGGAACGGCTCCTGAGTCAGATCGAAACGATGTCCCGGCGACAAGACCAGATTATCGTGAATGCCGCCGAAATAATGATTGCCGGTGAAGTTCGGGTTGGGGATCGTGCCCGCAGGATCGAGGAATTCCGGCCCGGCATCGATCAACCGCAAGCCCGGCGGACGACCGCTGGTGGGGCCGATCAGGGCGCCCGAGGCGTCCCGGGGCTGGGCCGAGGCCCAGCCCCGCTCCGCCTGATTGATCGAGCCCTGATGGTCAATGCCGAGGTTGATCAAAATGCCGGCGCGATCGGTGCTGATCCCGAGGGTCGCGCTGGCGCTGTAGGACAGGCGGTCCTGCGCATCCGTGACGCCCGTGCCGGCATCGACTTCGAAGCCGTTGAAATCTTTCTTGGTGACGACGTTGATGACGCCGGCGATCGCATCGGCGCCATACAGCGACGAGGCGCCGTCGCGCAGCACATCGATGTGGTCCACCATGGCCAGCGGGATATTGTTCAGATCGACCGCCGCGAAGGTTCCCTGCGTATCGGTGCCGGGAAAGCGCAGGCCGTTGACCAGCACCAGCGTGCGCTGGGTGCCCAGCACGTGGATGCCGGCATTCGCCGCGCCGACGCCGCCATTATTGTTGGCGGAGCTGATGGAATTGAAATCGACCGCCGGCAGCTTCTGCAGGTAGTCTTCCAAGGTGATCGCCTTGGTTTCCTGCATCTGCGCGGCGGTGACGACGGTGAGGGGTTCGGCCGCGGTGACATCGCTGGAGTGGATGCGCGTGCCTGTGACGATGATCTCTTCCGGAGCCGCCGGGTTGGCGCTCGGTTGATCCTGGGCGACCGCCACACCGAAAGTCATCACCGCGAGCGCGGCGCCGATCAGGACGGGTCGTGACGTTTCGCTTAAAAGGCGGGTAAAGCCGACGTTCATTTTTGAATTCTCCCAGTCATACGTTAACTGCATGGCATCCCTTCCTACGCGGAATGCCCGGCCAATTACTACGCTTTTTGAAAGGGTATCTGTAGAAACCCGGCCACTGTCGCCTTTTTGCAACAGGGATTGGTAATGGTCCGATGCGGGTTTCGACCGTAAGTTACTTAACCCGAGTCACAGGTATGTTGTTGGTCTGGTCGTTGACGTTGAGATAATAGCCACCGAACAGATTCTTTACGACCAAGACATTCGTAGACGTGCCCCCCGCCACCGGAACCCGGGAATAATCCGAGACTTTCCAGGATTGCCCATTATCCAGCGTCACGACCATATGCCCCGTCGAGTCCTTGCCCCAACTGCTCAACTTGCCGGTAATCTGGTTGACCTCACGCGGCCCGAGAACCGGCTCACGCTCCTTGGAAGCATCATCGGCGGCGGAGCCGTCGCCGCCGAACGGCAGGTTGAACCCGAACAGAGAGAGTTTGCGCGACTGGGCCTCGGCGAGCTCGGTCTTGAGTTTGGCCGTTTCGGCGTCATAGCAGGCCAGCCGCGCCGCGGGGTCGGCTTGGCCGGCGCAGGCCAGCAAGGCCGGATAATCGGCCCGGGCGGTCGAACTCACAGCAAGTGCGATAATGGCGACCGTCAGCATTCCAGCGTAGCGCATGATCATCCATATCCTCGTAAAGCCGTGATTGATCATCGCTGGCCGTTGCTCGGCCTGTCAATTAATGCGATTCGATCACTCATCGAAAAGTGCTGGCCAATATCGTCAGGATAGGCCGGCGGGGCGAGGAAACAGGGAGTTCACGATGGCCATACGACTTTCCCACCGGGGAATGTGCATCAGCGACACCGAAAAATCGATGCGCTTTTATAACGACGCGTTAGGATTCGCCCCGGCGGAACATTTCGCGATGGACGACCCGGCGCTGGCCATCGCCATGGAGATTCCGGGCGCCGAGATTCGCGCCCAGATGGTGCGCAATCCGGCGGGCGTCACGTTCGAACTGCTGCAGTTCATGAAACCCGACGCCTTCGGCCCGCGCGAACGCCGCCCCAACAACCAGTACGGCCTGACCCACCTCGCCTTCTATGTGGACGACATGGACGTTACGGCGGACAGAATTCGCGCGGCCGGCGGTTATGTCTTCGAGCATACGCGGGCGACTTTCCAGGAGGGGCAGACGACCATGATGTACTGCACCGATCCGGACGGCATTCGAATCGAGCTGATGTACAATCCGGCCGTCCCCGGCCGCTTCTCCCATTCCGGAATCTGCATCACGGATATCGACGCCGCGATGCGGTTCTATCGGGACGCTTTGGGTTTCGGGGAGGCCGAGAACTATGCCCTGGACAATCACTCGTCCTGGCTCGACATCGTCAATGAGCTCCCGAACGTAAGGCTGCGGGCGCAGATGATGCGCAGCCCGGAAGGCAATGTCTTCGAGCTGTTGAAAATGAAATCGCCCGAATGCTTCGGGCCCCGCGAACGCCGGCCGCTCAACCAATATGGGCTGACCCATCTCGCCTTCTATGTCGACAGCATCGACGAAGCGGCGGCCAGAGTTCTGGAGCAAGGCGGCCGGGTCTATCCGCACACGCGGGCAAAATTCCAGAACGGCATGGAGATCATGTACACGACCGATCCGGACGGGGTTCGGGTCGAGCTGATGCAGGCGCCTTAGGCTTGGGTGTCAGTGGGGCGGGCCTCCGTGCCCGCCGCAGGTGAGGGCGGGCACGGAGGCCCGCCCCACTGGAGACCCCACGGACGGTGTCGTCCTACTCCGCCGCGTCCGCCAGGCCTTCCGCGCGCAGCGCCGCGGCGGCGTCGTGGCCGATCAGGCGGTCATAGTTCTTATGCATCCGCAGAACGTTCTGCTCGCGCTTGCCGAAGATGATCGAGGGCACGGCGCCCGCTTCCATCATGACCTGCGAGGTCGACTGGATCTTCATGTCCTCGTCCAGGCCGACCCGCATCAGCAGCTGCGCGATCTGCTCGTCGCGCGCCAGGATTGCCTCCGGCGCCTGACGGTCCCAGCCATAGAAGCGGATGATGTAGTCGCATTCGCCCGGCTCGTTCTTGGGGTCGGAGCGCTGGAAGAACGCCATCAGCTCGCCCGCGCCGACCACCGTGTTCGGGAAGATCGCGTTGGAAACCGAGAAATTGCAGTATTCCGGCCATTCCGATTCCGGCATGTCCCTCAGCTTCACGATGTCGGGCCCGACCGACACCAGCGAATGGTGCAGGCCCATGTCGATATGGAGGAACTGCGGCAAGGTCATCGGGCCGACCGTGTCGGGGTGGAGATAGGGCACGTGATAGCCCTCGACGCCGCCATCGACCGCGTGTTTCCAGTTGATCCGGGCCGGCGCGCGATATTCCTTCACCAGCCGCAGATTCTCGAAATGATAGCCGGCCAGATGGGCCTTCATCGGCCCCATGAACTCGTCGAAATCGAGATGCGCGCCGGGTTGCGGATGCACCACGATGAACCCGATCTCCTCGGCGATCGGCAGCGCGATGAGATTGCGGTCGGCAAGCTGCCCCTCCTCGAAGGACATGCGGCTGGGAACGCTGATCAGGTCGCCATCCAATGCGTAGGTCCAGCCGTGATAGGGGCAGGTGAAACCCTTGGCGTGGCCGCAGCCCTCGGCCAGCTTGACGCCGCGATGGCGGCAGGCGTTGAGGAAGGCATGCGCCTTGCCGTCCTTGCCGCGCACCAGCAGGATCGGCTTGCCGGCGATTTCGGTGGCGTAATAGTCGCCCGGATCGGGCAGGTCGGCGGTATAGGCCAGCAGCTGCGGCCGCTTGTAGAAGAATTCCTCCTTCTCCTTCAGGAACCGTTCCTTGTCGGTGAACCGGCCGATATCGACCTCCCACGCAGCCTCGTCGCCGTACTGGACTTCATCGTTCTCGATCATGGCGAGAACCTGTTTGGCGATGGCTATGCGGCTGGCGCGGTCCATGGACGATCTCCTCCCGAATGAGGCCGCAATATTTCATAGCTTGAAGGATTTGTCACTTGACGCCGGTCGTCTTGCCGAGCCTCAGCATGGCCCAGGCCGCGATGCCCGCCGGCCGCCTTGTTGTGCAAAACTTCCTCGAAGACGGATCGGACCTGCGCAGATCCGAAGGATCGCTTCACCGTGATCACCCCGCGGTTGAGGCGCCGTTCCCGCTCCAAATGTCACCGGCGGAGATGCGGCGGAGGCCACCACGATGCAAGGTGAGTTGTTGTTCCCGAGCCCTGGCAATGGGATACGAGCGGTCGTTAATATCCTTCGACATGATCGGCCAAGGGCGAGTTGTGCACAGCATATAAATTACGTCCTTCATCGTCTCCACCAATGCCGCATTAGAGCAATATATTTGATGCAAGATTCTATTGACTTTTATTTATTATTTAAAATCAAATGCTTAATTGGCGTGCCCAAAATTTGGGCAGATTGCCGAATCTCTTGATTCCCTGCGGCTTGCGATTGTCGCCCGGGAAGCTGCCCACAAAGTTATCCACCGGATTAGTGGATAGAGTCGTGAGAGGCGCACGCCGCCTCATGTTTTCATGGTGACACCCCATTTGCCGGTCGCGCCAAAACAACAGTTTTCAATTGTGCAACAAAAAATTCGGTCAAATCGCCTTGGAATTTGGATCGGACCGCGAGGCCCCAAACACCACGCCGCCTCGGGAAGGATGGAGACTCGGACCGCCCCCCGAAATCCGGTCGCGCCGGACGAATTGATCTGCATCAACCTCCCCGAATCGCTTTTCAGGCTAATGGTGGACATCCAATCGAAAGGCGCTGACGCAGATGCTTAGACAATTCCTGATGGTGGCCGGTCTGTTCGCCCTGGGCGGGGCGCTCCCGGCGCAGGCGCTGGAGGGAAAAGTGGTCGATGCCGCGACCGGCGCTGCTATAGCAGGCGCCACGGTCGCGGTCGCGGCCGCCCCCGAGACGCCCTCCACGACGGACGAAGCCGGCGCCTACCATTTGAACTCAACTGGTGAAATCTTCGCGCGAGCCCCGGGCTATCGCGCGCTACGCGCCGACCCGGTCGCGCTGGCCCAATCGTCCGGCGTCATCCGGCTTCGGCCGTTCGCGCCCAAGGCGCTTTACCTGTCCGCCTACGGCGTCGGCTACAAGAAGCTGCGCGACGCCGCCATGGCCTTGGTCCATGACGGGTCGGTCAACGCGCTGGTGATCGACATCAAGAGCGACCGCGGAATGATCGACTACCCGAGTGCGATCAAACTGGCCACTGACTCCGGCGCACGGCGCCTGACGACCATTTCGGATCTGGCGGCCCTGACGCGCACCCTGCACGAAAGCGGCGTCTATCTGATCGCGCGCATCGTCGTGTTCAAGGACGAACCCCTCGCGTCCGCGCATCCCGAGTTCGCGGTCAAGCGTGACAACGGCGAACTGTTCCGGGACCGGGAGCATCTGGCCTGGTCGGACCCGTTCCGTCAGGAAGTGCGCGATTACAACATCGCCGTGGCGGTCGAGGCGGCCAAGGCCGGGTTCGACGAGATTCAGTTCGACTATCTGCGGTTTCCCGATTCACCGCAGCGGCTCAAATTCGCCAAGCAGGCGAACGAGGCCAGCCGGGTGGAGGCGATTTCGGGATTCCTGTCGGAGGCCCGTAAACGGCTGGCGCCGTACAACGTATATCTGTCGGCCGACTTTTTCGGCTATGTCTGCTGGAATCTCGACGACACCGGGATCGGCCAAACCCTCAAGGGCATTGCCGCGTCGGTCGATTATATGTCGCCGATGCTTTATCCTTCCGGATTCAAGTTCGGGATTCCGGGCTATTCAAATCCGGTGACTCACCCGTACCAGATCGTCTTTCAGTCGCTGGATCGGGCGAGAGCGCGGCTCGGTATTTCGTCAAAGCGGTTCCGGCCCTGGCTGCAGGCCTTCAAGGATTACGCCTTCGATCGCCGCCCCTTCGATTCCGACGAGGTCGCGTCGCAGATCAAGGCCGCGAAGGATTTCGGGTCAGATGGATGGATGCTGTGGAACGCGCACAACAACTACGACGGGATCGGATTAGCGGCGGCGGACGCGCCGGACAGGCAACAATTGGCGGCCTTGTCGCCAGACGATTTGCTGTCTGCCTGTCGGTAGTCGGCTGGCTCGCGTTGGGGGGGGAGCACGCGACCGCCCTCGCCGCTCCAACCGGCCATGCCGGCGCAACAGAGACCATCGTCCAGGATGAGATCGCGAAGGGCCATGTGCCAGGGGCGGTCGTGCTGGCCGAAAGGAATGGCCGCGTCATCACCCGGACCGCCGACGGGATTCGTTTCGCCGGGCCACCAATCGCGCCGTTGCGATCGGACACGATCTTCGATCTGGCGTCGCTGACCAAGGCGGTCGCGACGACGCCGGCGATCCTGCAGCTGGTCGAACGCGGCAAACTGGCGCTCGATCGCCCGGTGGCGGATTACTGGCCGGAATTCGCGGCCAACGGCAAGAATGCGATCACCATCCGCCAGTTGCTGACCCACACATCGGGCCTGCGGGCCGATCTCGACGTGAGCGGGAACTGGAGCGGCGACGCGGAGGCCCTGTCCCGCATCGCGGCGGAACATCCGACCACGCCCCCCGGAAGCCGTGTCACCTACAGCGACGTCGGCTTCATCGTCCTGGGCGAGCTGGTGAAGCGGGTCAGCGGCGAGCCGCTCGATGTCTACAGCGAGCGCCATATCTTCGCGCCGCTGGGCATGGACGATACCGGCTTCAACCTGCCCGCCTCCAAGCTGAAGCGGATCGCGCCGACCGACCGTGAGGACGGGCTGGTCCAGGACCCGACCGCCCGCCGCATGGGTGGCGTCGCGGGCCATGCCGGGCTGTTCTCGACCGCAGGCGATCTCGCCAGATTCGCCGAAATGCTGCTGGGCGGCGGCACGCGCAAAGGCGTCAGAATCCTGAGACCGGGCAGCGTCGCCCTGATGTCCGACGCGATCAGCCTGCCGGGCGGACAGCATCGCACTCTCGGCTGGGATGTCGCCTCTCCCTACTCCGCCGGCATCGACGCGGCCTTCGCTCCAGGATCGTACGGCCATACCGGCTATACCGGCACGCTGCTGTGGGTCGAACCCGCGACCCGAAGCTTCCTCGTCGTCCTGACCAGCCGCCTTTACCCGGACGCCAAGGGCAACGCCCGGCCGCTGCGCGAGCGGATCGCATCCGTTCTTGGCTCGGCGCCGCCCCCACCGGTCCTGGCGGGCATCGACGTGCTGGCCGCCGCCGGGTTTGCGCCGCTGCTCGGGAAACGTATCGGGCTGCTGTCCAACGACGCCGCCCGCGACGCGCGCGGCCGCCGCACCATCGACCGGCTGGCCGAGGCCCCGGGAGTCGATCTCAAGGCGCTGTTCTCGCCGGAACATGGCCTGGCGGCGGACCGCGAGGGTTCCATCGCGGCCGGCCATGACGATAACACCGGGCTGCCGATTCACAGCCTGTACGGCGCGACCCGGCATCCCACCGACGACATGCTGAACGGCCTCGACGCGCTCGTCATCGATCTGCAGGACGCGGGCGCGCGCTTCTTCACCTATCCGACAACCGTCGCCTACGTGCTGGAGGCGGCGAGCAAACGCGGGCTGCCGGTCTATCTCCTGGATCGGCCCGACCCGATCGACGCGAACATCGTGCAGGGGCCGATGCTCGATCCCGCCCTCAAGTCCTTCACGGGATATTTCCCGCTGCCGTTGCGGCCCGGAATGACGCTCGGAGAGTTGGCGTCGATGTTCAACGCCGAAGACGCGATCGGCGCTAAATTGCGGGTCATCCCGATGCGAGGCTATCGTCGGAGCATGTGGTACGACGAAACCAAACGCGGCTGGACACCGCCCTCGCCCAACCTGAAGTCGGTCGAGGCGGCGGCGCTCTATCCCGCAATCGGCATGATCGAAGGCGCCGACATCAGCGTCGGCCGCGGCACCGACTCGCCCTTCGCGCTGATCGGCGCGCCCTGGATCGACGCCGGCGCTTTGGCCGATGCGCTTTCGTCCCGAAAACTGGTTGGGCTGAAATTCGCACCGGCGGAATTCACGCCGCGCGCCGACGCCTTCGCCAAGCAGCTTTGCCATGGCGTGACGGTCACGCTGACCGACCGCGATCATTTCGACGCCGGTCTGGCGGGCCTGACGATCGCGGCCGCGCTGCACCGACTGTACCCGAAGCAATTCGACCTCGACGCCATCACCCGGCTCGTCGGCTCGGAAAAGATCGTCGCCGACCTCAAGGATGGCGACGACCCGGCCGAACTCGCGCAAAGCTGGCAGGCCGCGGTCGCAACTTTCCGCGCCGTCCGCGCCGCCTACCTGCTTTACCCCTAGGACAACGCCCATCATGAGATTTGCACGCTTCATCCGCGTTCTCCTGGCTCTCGCCCTGAGCGCGCCGGCAATGACGGCGCAGGCGGCGCCCGCCGACCCAGCCGGCGGCACTGTTTCGATTCTGGCCTATCACCGGTTCGGCCCGACCGTCGCCGACAGCATGACCGTGCGCATTTCGGTGTTCGAACAGCAGCGCGCCTGGCTGGATGCCCATGGCTACAAGATCGTCCCGCTGCGCGACGCCGTTGATCGTCTTCGCGCCGGCAAGCCGCCCGGCGAGGGCAAGACCGTGGTGATCACCGTCGATGACGGTCACCGCTCGGTCTATACCGAGCTGTTCCCGCTGATCCGGAAATACCGCTTCCCGGTCACCTTGTTCATCTATCCCTCGGCAATCTCCAATGCCTCGTATGCGATGACCTGGGCGCAAATCGTCGAAATGAGCGCCAGCGGACTGGTGGACGTGCAATCGCACACATTCTGGCACCCCAATTTCCACACGGAAAAGAAACGCCTGGACGACGCGCATTACCGGGAGTTCGTGGCAACGCAGCTTCGGCGCTCGAAGGACATCATCGCGTCGCGCCTGCAAAAGCCGGTGGACATGCTGGCCTGGCCGTTCGGCATCCATGACGCCGAACTGGAAAAAGCCGCCAAGGATGCCGGCTATGTCGCCGCCTTCTCGATCGACCGCGGCCCGATGCGGGCGGGAGCCGACCTGCTCAGCCTGCCGCGCTATCTGATGGTCGATGCCGACCAGGGCGCACGCTTCGCCGCCATCGCCGAGGGCGGGGCGCGGTAGGGCCGGTCAGTCGTCGTCTGATCTTGGTGGAGGGGGGAGGATTCGAACCTCCGTACTCATAAGAGGGCAGATTTACAGTCTGCTGCCATTAACCGCTCGGCCACCCCTCCATGCGACTTGCCAGGGTCAGCGCAAGAGAGTGTGCGTCTTAGGGATTAGGCGTGCTGGCGTCAACTGGGGCGGGTAGTGTCTCGGTCTGAAATTCGACGGCTTCCCGTACTGTCGATCCCCGCTCGCATCCCGCCGACCGTTCCCATATGATGCTTACCGGAAAGCATTTCATGTGTGGAGGTCTTTGATGGGCGAAGCGAAACGGGAGGCCGAAGCCTATCAGGAACGGCTCGAGGATATAGGCGTATTGGCGCAAGAGATTGAATTTGCCGACGATGAGGGGTCGGACGATGAAGCCGTTGAGAAGACGCTGTTCGCAGTGGCGTTTGCCGCATGGCGCGATGGAAAGCTTTCCGGCACGGCGGAAGAGATTTACGAGGCTGTGAAGGACTATCTTGAGCCGAACGTCGAGAACTGACCCTCTACCCTGGGGCGGGAGGACCCTGCACGATTGGCAGCCTCAATCCGGTGCTTTAAGCATGGAGCGATGCGCAAACCTCCCCCCCACGCCAAGCCGTTCCAGAAGCCGACCGAGCGCCACGAGAATGCCGCACGCGGCCGTCCGCCGCGCGCCGAGAAGCCCGGCGCGCCGGTCGTCAGAGTAGGTTTGCCGACGCCTTCGGTGGCGCGCGCGCATCTTTTATATGGAACGCATGCCGTGACCGCGGCGTGGCTGAACCCCGACCGCATCTGCCGCCATCTCTACGGGTCCGCCCCCGCGCTGGAGGCTTTCGCCGGGACTTTGGCGCGCGCCGCCACGCTTCAACTGCGGCGCCCGCAGCCAATCGTCGCGGATCGCGATGCGATCGAGCGCCTGTTGCCCACAGGCGCGGTCCACCAGGGATTGGTGCTGGACGCGGAAGCGCTGCCGGAGGTGGGTCTCGAGGACGTGCTGATCGGCGCGGGCGACGGCCCGGCGATCATCGTGGTGCTCGACCAGGTCACCGACCCGCATAATGTCGGCGCGATTTTGCGATCGGCCGCGGCGTTCGGCGCGCGCGGGCTTGTCGTGCAGTCCCGTCACGCCCCGGAAATCACCGGCGTCCTGGCCAAGGCGGCGTCCGGCGCGCTCGAAGTCGTCCCGGTGCTGCGCGAAACCAATCTGGCCCGCACGATCACGCGGCTGCGCGATGCCGGGTTCCTGGCGTTGGGGCTCGCGGAGGGCGGCGAGAAGACGATCACGGACGTCGCCGTCACCGACCGCACGGTTCTGGCGCTTGGCGCGGAGGGTGAAGGGCTGCGGCGGCTGGTCGCCGAGAATTGCAATCTTCTGGTGTCGCTGCCGACCCAGCCGCCCATCGCCAGCCTCAATGTTTCAAATGCGGCCGCTATCGCGCTCTACGAGCTGGCCCGCCCTCGGCCGCAACGGGAAACGCCGTAACCTCAATCGCAGCGGGAAACCGACCGGGATGGAGACCAAATTCACGCCGGTGGCCGAGGCTGACGCCATTCCGCAAGGCACGTGCAAACCCGTCGATGCCGACGGCATGGCCGTGATCGTGGCCCATCTCGCCGACGGTTTCTATGCCGTGGAGAACCGGTGCTCGCACCTCAACAGCCGGCTGATCACCCGGGAAATCCATCGCGGCCGGCAGATCGCCTGCCCGGTCCACGGCGCGCGTTTCGACCTCAAGACCGGTGAGGCCAAGAGCCCCCCGGCCTTCCGGCCGATCCGGACCTTCAAGGTGCGGATCACCGAGGGACGGGTCGAAGTCGGGATTCCGCGGCCGGCGTCAGATGACGCTGGCGATGACGTTGATGGTCAGCGCCAGGATGATCGTGTTGAAAAAGAATGACAGAACCCCGTGAACCAGCGCCAGGCGGCGGATCCCCCGGTCGCTGACCTCGACATCGGAGACCTGGCAGGTCATGCCGATGACGAACGAGAAGTACATGAAGTCCCAGTAATCGGGATGCTCCTCCGACGGGAATTCGAGGCCGCCGACCAGCCCGTCGGCGTCGTTTTCGTCAGCACTCGGCCCGTAATAGGCGTGCGCGTAGTGCAAGGTGAACACGATGTGGGCGAGCAGCCAGGACAGCAGGATCGTGCCGCCGATCAGGCCCAGCAGCGCTCCAGGGTCGCCGCCGACCGAGCCCTTCAGCGATTTCTGGATGAAGACCAGCGCCAGGATGCTGACCAATGTGCCCGCGGTGATGGCCACCAGGATGGCGGTTCGCCCCGGATCCTGGATGGCGGCCCGACGCCGCATCGAATCATGCGTCGAGCGCACGATCATGAGGACGATCAGGGTCAGAAACGCGAACACCGAGACGTCCCAGCCCAGCAGCACCCGCAAGGTGCCGCCGAAGCGGTGGGGAATGACCGCGAACGCGCCGAGGCCGAGCACGGCCGCGCTTCCTAGCCTTATCCACGGCGCCGCCCTGAGCATCAGCGCCGTCGATCTTTGCCTGGCCGTCAAGGACGCCTCGAATTCGCTCACGTCGCCGACGGGTCGACGCGGACCATCAGCTTGCCGCGATGCGACGCGCCGGACTTGAACAGCCCCTTGAAGGCCGTGAGAGCATTCTCGAGGCCATCGACGATATCGGCGTGGTACTTGACCTTGCCTTCCGCCAACCATCCGCCCAGCTTCATGCTGGCCTCGCCCAGGCGGTCGAGATGGTCGAGCAGGATGAACCCCTTCACGGTGCCGCGCTTGAGCAGGATGGGCATCATATCGAGTTCGGCCTCGGGACCGGCATTGTTGTATTGCGAGACCATGCCGCACAGCACCACCCGGCCGTTCTGCGCCAGATTTGCGATCACGGCGTTGCCGACCGCGCCGCCGACATTCTCGAAATAGAGATCGACGCCGTTCGGCGCGAGCTGGGCCAGCCGCTTGCGGACATTCTCGTGCTTGTAGTCGATGGCGTGGTCGAAGCCGAGTTCGCCGGTCAGCCACGCGCATTTCTCCGTCGAGCCGGCGATGCCGATCACCGTGCAGCCTTGAATCTTGGCGATCTGACCCGCGAGGGACCCGACGGAGCCGGCGGCGCCCGACACCACGAACATCTCGCCCGCCTTGGCCTTGCCGATATCGAGCACGCCGACATAGGCCGTCCCGCCCGCGCCGCCGAACAGGCTGAACGCGGCCGAAAGCGGCAGCCCGCCCATGTCGGGTATCTTGTTCGCGCCATCGGCCCGCAGGACGCAGTAATCGCTCCAGCTGCCGAAGCCACCGACGACATCGCCCGGCTTGAAGTTGGGAGAATTCGATTGGACCACCCGCCCCTGGATGCCGCCCCACATCGGCCCGTCCAGCGGCACCGCCGGGATATAGGTCGGCCCGGCCATCCAGCCGCGATTGGCGGGATCCAGAGACAGCATGAGGGTGCGGACCAGAATTTGGTCGGGGCCCGGTTCGGGCATCGGCAGGTCGCGGAAC
>Ga0182021_10004747_pt1 | contig 16023 bp, 15 predicted proteins | sample 612E3MmetaG_FD_120493 | JGI IMG/M metagenome (GOLD analysis project Ga0182021, IMG submission 120493) | Permafrost microbial communities from Stordalen Mire, Sweden - 612E3M metaG (Illumina Assembly) | ecosystem: Environmental > Terrestrial > Soil > Wetlands > Permafrost | place: Sweden... | reverse complement strand
TAGAAATCGACGATCTCCGGAAACTGCTTGGTCAAGAGTGGAACAAACACCTCATTCAGTGCGACGCCCAGCACAGCCGGCTCGTCGGGCGGCCGGCCCGTGTAAGTGCTGTGATAAATCGGCTCCCGCCGCAGCGTCATGCGTTCGATGGTGAAAACCGGAAACCGCTCCTGCTCGTTGTAGTACCCGGTGTGGTCCCCGAACGGACCTTCCAGCGCGTACAGGTAGCCGTCGCGCTCCTTGAGCTCGACCCCGAATTCGCTGTGACCCCGGTAGCCGGGCTCGGCCGTCGGAATATGGCCCTCCAGGACGATCTCGGCGCTGGCCGGCACCTGCAGCATCACGCCGTGGTCGCCGACCAGCGTGTCGGCCACCTCGGTGCGGCTGCCGCGCAGCAAGCCGGCGAACTGATACTCCGACAGCGAGTCCGGCACCGGCGTGACGGCGCCCAGGATCGTGGCGGGGTCCGCGCCGAGCGCGACGGCGATCGGAAACGGCCGCCCTGGCTGGGCCAGCGCGTAGTCCCGGAAGTCCAGCGCGCCGCCGCGATGGGCGAGCCAGCGCATGATCACCCGGTGGCGGGCAATGACTTGCTGGCGGTAGATGCCCAGGTTCTGGCGCGTGCGCGGCCGCGCACCGCCCTGCGGGCCGCGCGTGACCACCAGACCCCAGGTGATCAGCGCGCCGGCATCGCCCGGCCAGCAGGTTTGCACGGGCAGCCGCCCGAGGTCGACCTCGGTGCCCGCCCACACCACGTCCTGGCACGCCGGGCGACTCACGCGCGCGGGCTTCATGTCCCACAGCGCCTTGACCATCTGCAGCAGCCGGCCAGCGTCCTTCAGGCCCTTGGGTGGCTCAGGCTCCTTCAGGCTGGCCAGCAGCTCGCCGATGCCGCGCAGCTCGCGCAGGTCGTCCGCGCCCATGCCCATCGCCACCCTGCGGGTCGTCCCGAAAAGATTTGTCAAGGCGGAAATTTTGTAACCGACGGGCTGCTGGAACCACAACGCCGGACCGCCGGCGCGCAACACGAAGTCACTGATCGCTGTCATTTCAAGCCGCGCGGAGACTGGCTCTGTGACCCTGCGCAGCTCGCCGGCAGCCTCCAGGCCCTGCATGAAGTCCCGTAAATCCCGATATTTCATACTAATTAGTAATTAATAATTCGATCGTTAAGCTTGACTGGTTATGAGACCGCTTGTTAGATTCGACAGCAGTCAACGGCGGCGGATGCGTGACCTCGGTCCGAGCGTCGTTGAGACGACAACAGCATGTCATGACGGCGGCCCGCTCGGGTCGATGGCGTCGAGCGCACGGGCGGTGCGTGGCAGTGCGAGTGATTATGGTCGCAGCATCGCGGCACGGGGCGACGCCCCGAGAGTCAGAGGTCGGGCCGATAGGGCCTGCAACCGAGGAGTCAGGATGGTTTGGAGCCCAGGGTTACGGTTGGTCAGGCTCGCCGCACGCCGGTCGGCCCGGCTGGCGCGCTCGACGCGCCGGGCCGTGGTCGAGTCCGCGGGGGTGTTCCTGCTCGACGTGGGCCATGGCTTCCTGGAGGTCAGTCACAACACGCTGGCGGTGATGGGGCTGATGTTGGCCGCGCTGCTGGTGTTCGCGGCCGGGCGCGCCGATCTGCGTCAGGACGCCGAGACCTGGGCACTGGGCTGGCTGCAGGCGCGGCAGGAAGCGCGCGCGGAACCGGCGGACGTGCTCGCGTCCGAGCTGAGCGAACCCGATGCGATCAGTCGGGCCACGGCCTCGGACCCGAAGGAACTCAGCCGCCAGCAAGCCGCGGTCGCTCAGTGGCTGGCACGGCGCTATCACGTGGCGCCGGAGCCCGTGAGCCGGCTGGTCCAGGAGGCCTGGGACGTCGGCAGGAAGGCTTCGCTGGACCCCACGCTGATTCTGGCGATCATGGCCATCGAGTCCAGTTTCAACCCGTTCGCCCAGAGCGCCGTTGGCGCTCAGGGCCTGATGCAGGTGATGACGAAGGTCCACAACGACAAGTACGAAGCTTTCGGTGGCACGCACGCGGCGTTTGATCCGGTGACGAACGTGCGCGTGGGCGTGCAGGTACTCAAGGAGTGCATCGCCCGGGCCGGCAGCCTGGAGGCCGGGCTGCGGTTTTACGTCGGTGCCGGCAACCAGTCCGAGGACAGCGGCTACGCCAGCAAGGTGCTGAGCGAACAAAACGCGCTGCGCTTGGTGGCCAGCGGCAAGAACGTTTCACCGCACCTGGCCGCGCCGCAGCCGGCGGCGGCCGCGCCGAAGGGCGAGGCCGACGCCGCACCGGCCGAGGTGCCGGTGTCCGAGCCGGTGGCCAGCCGGACCTCGGACCAGATCGCCCTGCGCTGAAGCCACGGCGCGGGCACGCCACCGGCCACGTCGCGCGCGCTCGGATCCCGCGTCCGAATCCCACGCCCACAGCCTGTCCGGTACACTGGCCGGGCCGTGCAACTGGCGATGGGGTCGGGCTTGGAGCCAAGCCGCGAACCTGAGGTGGGTCACCACCAGGGAGCGCGGTCGGCGGCTGCACGGGCAGGCGTCGCTGCGCCGTTCGCCTGGGCAGCCTCGGAGCGCTGTGATGGCTGCATGAGCCGTCTGCCCGGGGTCTTCCATTGAAGAGGACTGCCTCCTATGTTTGACCGAGCCCTATCCACCATCGAACGCATCGATCCCGAGATGTGGTCGGTGATCCAGCACGAGAACCAGCGCCAGGAAGACCACATCGAGTTGATCGCCTCGGAGAACTATGCCTCCCCGGCCGTGATGGCCGCCCAGGGCACGCAGCTGACCAACAAGTACGCCGAGGGCTACCCCGGCAAGCGCTACTACGGCGGCTGCGAGTTCGTCGACATCGCCGAGCAGCTGGCCATCGACCGTGTCAAGCAGCTTTTCGGGGCCGCCCATGCCAACGTGCAGGCCAACTCCGGCTCGCAGGCCAACCAGGCGGTGTTCTTCGGGCTGCTCGAGCCGGGCGACACGATCATGGGCATGAGCCTGGCCGAGGGCGGTCACCTGACCCACGGCATGGCGCTGAACATGAGCGGCAAGTGGTTCAAGGTCGTCAGCTACGGGCTGACCGAGCGCGAGGAGATCGACTACGACGCGATGGAGCGGCTGGCCCGCGCGCATCGTCCCAAGCTGATCATCGCCGGCGCGTCGGCTTACAGCTTGCGGATCGATTTCGAGCGCTTCGCCCGCGTCGCGCGCGAGATCGGTGCGACCTTCATGGTCGACATGGCGCACTACGCCGGCCTGATTGCCGCAGGCGTCTACCCGAACCCGCTGCCGCACGCCGACGTCGTGACCTCCACCACGCACAAGAGCCTGCGCGGCCCGCGCGGGGGCATCGTGCTGACCAACGACGAAGCGATCGCCAAGAAGATCAACAGCGCAATCTTCCCCGGCATCCAGGGCGGCCCGCTGATGCACGTGATCGCTGCCAAGGCGGTGGCGTTCCAGGAGGCGCTGCAGCCCGAGTTCAAGGTCTACCAGCACCAGGTGGCGGCCAACGCCATCGTGCTCGCGCAAACGCTGATCGAACGCGGCCTGCGCATCGTCAGCGGCCGCACCGAGTCGCACGTGATGCTGGTGGACCTGCGCCCCAAGCAGCTCACCGGCAAGGAGGCCGAGACGCTGCTCGGGCAGGCCCACATGACCTGCAACAAGAACGGCATCCCGAACGATCCGCAAAAGCCCATGATCACCAGCGGGATCCGGCTGGGCACGCCGGCGATGACCACGCGAGGCTTCAAGGAGGATCAGACGCGCCAGACCGCGCACCTGATCGCCGACGTGCTGGACGCGCCGCACGACGAAGCACGCCTGGCGCAGGTGCGGGCCAAGGTGGCCGTGCTGACGCGCGATTTTCCGGTCTACCGCTGATGGTCCGCCGCCGGCGCGCCGCCGGCGCCTGACGCTACGCCCGTCATGCGATGCCCCTTTTGTAGTCACGAAGAGACACAGGTCGTGGAGACGCGCGACTCCGACGAAGGCGATGTCGTTCGGCGTCGCCGTCGCTGCCACAGCTGCGACAAGCGATTCACGACCTATGAGCGCGCCGAGATCGCGATGCCGTCAGTCGTCAAGAAGGACGGCACGCGCGAGGAGTTCGACGTCTCCAAACTTCACGCGTCGATGACCCTGGCCCTGCGCAAGCGGCCCGTGAGCGTCGAGCAGCTCGACGCGGCTCTCGAACGCATCCAGGACAAATTGCTCAACAGCGGCTCCAAGGAAGTCCCTTCGGCGCGGCTGGGCGAGTTGGTGATGCGCGAACTCAAGCGCATCGACAAGGTCGCCTATGTCCGGTTCGCCTCGGTATATCGCAGTTTCGAGGACGTCGACGAGTTTCGCCAGCTGATTCGCGACATCTGAGCCTCGATGCGACCACCCCGCCCGCGCGGCGCCAAGACCAGCGGCATTGCCGCCCGGATGAATGGCGCCCAGCCACCCACCCGGCCATAGGGGGGGCGCCGATAATTGAGGCGCCATGCGACCCACGCCCCGCCGCCGCTTGCCTGTGCGTGCCCCGTCGCCGCGCAGTGTCGGGGTGAGTCTGGTCGAACTGTTGGTGGGCGTGTGTATCGCCGGTCTGCTGGCGGCCAGCACCACCACGCTGCTGGCTGACAACCTGCGTGAACATCGCACGCTGCTGCTCGAGTCGCGCCTCACGCAGGGACTGCGCCACGCGGCGGACGTGATGGTGCGCGACTGGCGCGATGCGCGCGACGACGCGGTGCAACCCGTCCTGAGCGCCGACGGCCAGCCCGAAAGCTACCGACTGCGTGCCGGGGTCCTGGAGCAGCGCACGCAGGCCAATCGCTGGCGCGCCCTGACGGATCCGGCCACGGTGGAAGTGACCGAATTCAAGGTGAACGCGTCGATCCAGGACCTCGCATTGCCCGGCCCGTGCGCCACGCCGTGCCCGGGAGGTGCCGCCGAATGCGCCGCCCACCAGGCAGTGCGCAGTCTGGCGCTGGTGCTCAGCGGGCACCTCGTCGGCGACGCCTCGCTCACGCGCAGCGTGCACAGCCAGGTGCGGCTGCGCAACGATGCGTTGCACTTGGATTGCGCGGGCTGACATGCGCGACCCGTGCACGATGTCGCTTCGCTCGCAGCGCGGCGCTGCCGCAGGCCGGGTGAAGCAGCGCGGCGCTGCCGCACTGCTGGTGACGATGCTGTTGTTCTTCGCGATGGTCCTGGCGGTGCTGTTCTCGAACCGCACGCTGCTGACCGAGCAGCGCCGCGCCGCGCAGGACGTGCGCGCCAGCCAAGCGTTCGAGGCGGCCGAGGCCGGGCTCGAATGGGGACTGGCCCAGCTCAACCGTAGCGCGCCGATCGATGCCCGTTGCCAGGTGAGCACGCAACCCGGTGCGATGTCGCTGCGCGCACGTACGCTGGCCACCGTCGCAGGGTCCGCGGCGGCGACCCCGCCTACAGAAACCGCCGCAGCGCGCGCCGGCGCGGTCGCCGCGTGCACACGCACCAGCAGCGGCTGGGCCTGCCATTGCCCGGAACCGGGACAGCTGGCGCAGCCCCCGGTCTCGGACGCCACGCCCGGCACCGCTTTCGTGCTCACCATCGAGCCCGCCGAGCAGCGCGGCATGCTGCAGCTGCACGCCAGCGGCTGCGCAGCCGCCACAGCCTGTCAGCCAGGGGCGCCTCAAACCGCCGACGCGACCACGCAGCTCGAAGTGGCGCTGGGCGCACTGCCGGCACTGGCCCACCCGCCTCTGGCGGCGGTGACGGTGCGCACCGGATTCGACGCGCAGGCCTCCGCCGTGGGCGTGCACAACCTCGACCCGGCCAGCGGGCTGGGCGTCCTGGCCGGCGGAGCGATCGACGCACGCCGCGCCCGGCTGACGCCGCCGCCGGGTTCGGCGACCGCCGGCATGCTGGTGGCACACGACGCGGCGCTGGGGCGGCTCAGCGCGGCGCAGCTGTTCGTGTCCGTGTTCGGCGTCGACAAGGCGCTCTGGCGCGACCAGTCGGACGTGGTCAAACTCCATTGCCAGGGGCCCTGCGGGGCCGCCGTGGCCGCAGCGGCCGCCGCCTCGCCCGGCGCTTCGCTGGTCTGGATCGACGGAGACGTGTCGCTGCAGGGCCCGCTCACCCTGGGTACGGCGGAGCATCCGGTGGTACTGGTGGTCGACGGCGCGGCTCAGCTCGACGGCGCCGTCTCGATCACCGGCATGCTGTACGCGAGCACCCTGAATTGGGAGCACGCGGGCGGGGCCACCGCGGTGCTGCGCGGCGCAGCCGTGTCCGAAGGGACCTACCGTGGCCACGGTGAACCGGACTTCGTCTACGACGCCCAGGTGCTGGCCGCCTTGCAACGTCAGCCGGGCAGCTACGCGCGGGTGCGCGGCAGCTGGCGCGAATTGTGAGAGCGCGCCGTTGCGCCCGTGTGTGCCGCGCCCAGCGCGGCACCACGCTGCTCGAGGCACTCGTGTCGTTTCTGGTGTTGTGCCTGGGCATGCTGACCGTGGCACGCGTGCAGACCCAGCTCCACCTGGGAGCGGCGCTGGCCGACCAGCGCTCTCAGGCGGTCCGTTTGGCCGAGCAAGATCTGGAGGCGCTGCGGGACTTCACGGTGCGCGCAGCCGCGCCGACGCGACGGGCCTATGAGCAGATCGTGAGCGGCGCGCACCCCGCCACCGGCGATACCGGCTCGAGCGCGCCGACCTCGTTCATCGTCGCGCACCGGATCGATCCGTTAGATACCGCAGCGGCCAAGAGCGCCTCCGTGACCGTCAGCTGGAACGACCGCGCCGGCCAGATGCAGCAGGTCACGCTGCACTCGATCATTGCCGCCTATGACCCCGCGGCCACCGGGGCGCTGGCACAGGGTGCGGCGGCGCCGGGAGCCACCGCGCTGCACGCGCCCGGCGTGCCGCCGAGCGCGCAGGACCTGGGCGACGGCATGAGCATCTACCGCAGCGTGGGTGACGCCGGGCTGGCGTACTTGATCGACAACGTCAGCGGTCGCGTGCGCGCACGCTGCACGGGCGTGAAAGAGGCCGGCCCGCTGGCGCGCGCGGACCTCACGCACTGCGACGAGCGCGCCGGGCTGCTGGTCAGCGGTGTGGTGCGTTTCACCTCGGCGTCACCTCCCGACGCCGGGCAGGCCAACGACCCACCGCCGGCCACGACCGTCACGCTGGCGAGCGCGTCGGACCACGACGCCGCACCGGTGTCGTGCACCGCCCAGGCCATGAGCCAGACCGCATCGGAGGACTCACCCGCGGCGCCCTCCGGCATCGAACGATTCGTCGCGTACGACTGCGTTGTCAGCCCCGAGGGGCCTGGTGGCTGGACCGGCACGACGTGGGTGCAGTCCGGCAGCTGGCCCATCGGCACACACTCCGGCGAGCAGCGCGTGTGCCGCTATGTCGGTGATCCCCGCGACGCGATACCGCCGCATCCCGGCGCAACGGGGCCGGACCATGTCGGGTTGCAACGATCGCTGTCGCACCAGAACTTTCTGGTGATCCCGGCCACCGCATCGTGCCCGACCGGCAACCCCGTGCGGCTGGCCGATGCGAGCATGCCCGGCCGAAGCGAACCCGTCACGGTGCCCCATCAGCCATGACCGTCGAGCCCACCGCCATCGACCCCGAACGCGGCAGCGACCCGATGGCGCTGGCGCTGGCGCTGGCCGCGTCGGCCATCGGTCTGAGCGACCCCAACCCGCGCGTGGGCTGCGTGATCACGGCACCCGACGGGCGGGTGATCGGGTGCGGACACACCCAACGCGCCGGCGATGCGCACGCCGAGGTCATGGCGCTGCGCGACGTCCAGTCCCGCGGCGAGTCGGCGCGGGGCGCCACCGCCCACGTCACGCTGGAGCCGTGCTCCCACCACGGACGCACACCGCCGTGCTGCGACGCGCTGATCCAGGCCGGTATTGCGCGCGTGGTCCTGTGCCTGGAAGACCCCAACCCCCTGGTGCGCGGGGCGGGGGCCGCCCGGCTGCGCGCCGCCGGCGTAGAGCTCGTGCACGACCCGCGACTGGCCGAGGCGTCGCGCGAGCTGAATGTCGGCTTCTTTGCGCGGATGCAACGCGGCCGGCCCTGGGTGCGCCTGAAAGCAGCCGTGTCGCTGGACGGCCGCACGGCGTTGAACAACGGCGCCAGCCAATGGCTCACCGGCGCGCCGGCTCGGGCCGACGGGCACGCGTACCGCAAGCGCGCCGGCGCCGTGCTCACCGGAGTCGGCACGGTGCTGGCCGACGACCCGCGCATGGACGTCCGCCTGGTTCCCACCGTGCTGCAGCCGTTGCGGGTCATCGTGGACTCGCAGCTGCGCACGCCGCTGCACGCACGGATCCTGCAGCTGCCCGGCACGGCGCGCATCTACACGGCGCGACCGCCCGACACGCGCCGCCACGCCCTCGAAGCCGCCGGAGTGCAGGTGGTCGACTGCGCAGGCGCGCTCGGCCAGGTCGACCTCGCCGGCGTGCTGGACGATCTGGCCCGCGACGGCGTCAACGAGCTCCATGTGGAGGCCGGTGCGCAGCTCAACGGCGGCTTCGTGCAGGCCGGCCTGGTCGACGAATACCTGATCTACATGGCACCCCGGCTGCTGGGAGTCGGCCGCGCACTGGCCGCCTTCGGCCCGCTGGAAGACCTGCAGCGCAGTGTGGCGCTGCGCTTCGTGGGCGTCTCGGCGTTGGGCGACGACCAGCGCATCGTCGCGCGGCCTGCGACAATCGCCTGATGTTCACTGGCATCATCGGCGGCCTGGGCCGCATCCTCATCACGCGCGCGCTGGGCGAGGACGCTCGGCATGGTCGGCAGCTCACGCTGCAGGCCCCCGACGGCTTCCTGGACGACGTGCAGTTGGGCGACAGCATCGCCGTGAACGGCGCCTGCATGACCGTGACGGGCCTGCAGCCCGCCGAACGGCAGTTCACGATCGACGTGTCGGCCGAGAGTCTGCTGCGCACTTGCGGCCTGGACGCGCCGGGGCCGGTGAACCTGGAAAAGGCCCTGCGCGCCAATGACCGCCTGGGCGGACACCTGGTCAGCGGACACGTCGACGGCCTGGGCCGGGTGCGCGCCTTCGCGGCCGTGGGCGAGTCCTGGCAGCTCGTGGTGCTCGCTCCGGCGAGCCTGGCGCGATTCCTGGCCTACAAGAGCTCGGTGACCGTCAACGGCGTGAGCCTGACGGTCAACGAGGTCCAGGACCTGCCGGACGGCTGCGAACTGCGCATCAACCTGATACCGCACACGCTCGGTCACACCACGCTGGGCACGCTGGCGGTGGGCGCATCCGTGAACCTGGAAATCGACCTGATAGCCCGCTACGTCGAGCGCATGATGAGTGCGCCGCGCGCCGCCACGCCCGCCTGAACCGCGACCGCAAATACCCGCTGCGCGAGCGGCACCTACAATTCGCCGATGGCAATTTCTCCGATACCCGAGCTGGTGGCCGAGCTGGCCGCCGGGCGAATGATCATTCTGGTCGACGAAGAAGACCGCGAGAACGAGGGCGATCTGGTGATCGCGGCGGACCACGTCAGCGCAGAGGCGATCAATTTCATGGCGCGGTTCGGCCGCGGACTCATCTGCCTGACGCTCACCGGCGAGCGCTGCGACCGGTTGCGGCTGCATTCGATGACACAGCGCAACGGCACGCGCCACGGCACGGCATTCACCGTCTCGATCGAGGCGGCCACTGGCGTGGACACCGGGATCTCGGCGGCCGATCGCGCGCGCACCGTGCAAGCCGCGGTGGCTCGCGACGCGCAGCCGAGCGATCTGGTGCAGCCGGGCCATGTGTTTCCGCTGCGCGCGCAGGACGGCGGCGTGCTGATGCGCGCCGGGCACACCGAAGCGGGCTGCGACCTGGCGGCGATGGCCGGCCTCACGCCGGCGGCCGTGATCTGCGAGGTGATGAAGGACGACGGCACGATGGCCCGGCTGCCCGACCTCATTGCCTTCGCGAAAACGCACACGCTGAAGATCGGCACGATCGCCGATCTGATCGAATACCGCAGTCGCAACGAGACGCTGATCGAGCGCATCGGCCAGCGTGTGCTCGTGACCGCTCACGGCGAATTCACCTGTACGGCGTATCGGGATCGCAGCGCGGGCCTGCACCTGGCGCTCACGCACGGCCACTGGAGCGCGGCCGACGAGGTGCTGGTGCGGGTGCACGAGCCGCTGTCGGTGCTGGATCTGCTCGACGCGGGCGAGCCCAGTCGGCACTCCTGGCCGCTGCCCAAGGCGCTGGCGGCGCTGCAGGCGAGCGACCGTGGCGCCGCCGTGCTGCTGAACTGCGGCGACGACGTGGCCGAGCTGACGACGCACTTCGCGGCTGGCGAAGCGGGCGACTTGGCCAGCGCGGGGCGCTCCGCTCAGATGGACCTGCGCACTTACGGTATCGGCGCGCAGATCCTGCGCGAGCTCGGCATCACCCGCATGCGGCTGCTGGGCAGTCCGCGGCGCATGCCCAGCATGACCGGCTATGGTTTGGAAGTCACCGGCTTCGTCGCCGCGCAATCATGAGGAACCTGATCCATGCAGGACGCTGAACAAGGCGCAGCCGGCAGCGGCGGGCACCACGGCGCCATCGACGGGCGCGACTTGCGCATCGGCATCGTTCAGGCGCGCTTCAATACCGCGTTGACCGACGCGCTCGCAAACGCCTGCCTGGCCGAACTGCATGCCCTGGGCGTGGCTGCCAAGCACATCCGTCACGTCACCGTGCCCGGGGCGCTGGAGATTCCGATTGCGCTGCAGACGCTGGCCCAGGGCCAGAACCACGACGCGTTGATCGCCCTGGGCTGCATCGTGCGCGGCGAGACCTACCACTTCGAACTGGTGGCCCATGAAAGCGGCGCGGGCGTTTCCAGGGTCTCGCTGGATCACGAGATTCCGATTGCCAACGCCATCCTCACCGTCGAGTCCGAGGCGCAGGCCTGGGCCCGCGCGCAGGACAAGGGGCGCGACGCGGCGCGCGTCGCCGTCGAAATGGCCAACTTGATGGAAGATCTCTCGTGAGTACGGAACCGCATGTGCCGGGCGCACAGGGTGCGCCACCCCCGGCACCGCCCAAGACCGCCGGGCCTCGGGTCAAACCGAAGTCCGCGCGACGTCGCTCGCGGGAGTTCGCGCTGCAGGGGCTGTACGAGTGGCTCGTCTCGGGTGCACAGCCCAGCGCGATCGATGCCCATATCCATGAGCTCGACGGCTTTGGCAAGAGCGACGCCGCACATTTCGACGCGTTGCTGCACGGCTGCATCCAGCAGGCCGCGGACATCGATGCCGTGCTGGCCGCGCACGTGGACCGCAAGACCAGCCAGCTGTCTCCGATCGAGCACGGCGTGCTGATGATCGGCGTGTACGAGCTGCAGCACTGCGTGGAGATTCCGTACAAGGTGGCCATCAACGAAGCGGTCGAGTTGGCCAAAAGCTTCGGGGGTACCGACGGCCACAAGTACGTCAACGGCGTGCTCGACAAGGCCGCCGCGCAGCTGCGCGGCCCCGAAGTCGACGCGATGCGCGCCGCCCGACGCTGATGTCCAGCGCCGGGGTGCCGCTCGCGCGGCGCATGCAACACATCGAGCCGTTCTATGTGCTGGAGTTCGCGAAGGCGGCCGCCGAGCTGGCCCGCAGCCCGCAGTGCGCCGACACGCCGATGATCTTCCTGAACATAGGCGAGCCCGACTTCACGGCGGCGCCGGCGGTGCGCGAAGCCGGCGAACGTGCCATGCGCACCGGCCAGACGCAATACACCGAGGCCACCGGGCTGCTTGCGCTGCGCGCGTGCATCAGCCGCTGGTACGCACAGCGCTTCGGCGTGGAGGTCGATGCGCAGCGCATCGTCGTGACCGCTGGCGCGTCGGCCGCCTTGCAGCTGGCGTGCCTGGCGCTGGTGGACCGCGACGACGAGGTGCTGTTGCCCGATCCGAGCTATCCGTGCAATCGTCATTTCGTCGCGGCCGCCGAGGGCGTGCCGGTCCTGCTGCCCGCCAGCGCGCAGCAGCGCTTCCAGCTCAGCGCCGAGGGCGTGTGCCGCGCCTGGTCGGCACGCACGCGCGGCGTACTGCTGGCCACGCCGTCCAACCCGACCGGCACATCCATCGAGCCGGCAGAAATGGCCCGCATCATCCAGGCCGTGAGCGAACGCTCGGGCTTCACGATGGTCGACGAGATCTACCTCGGCCTCGGATTCGACGACCGCAGCGGTCACAGTGCTCTGGCCCACGGCACCGAGGTGATCTCGATCAACAGCTTTTCGAAATACTTCTCGATGACGGGCTGGCGGCTGGGCTGGCTGGTGTTGCCCGAGGCACTGGTGGGCCCGGTCGAGCGGCTGGCGCAGAATCTGTACATCTGCCCGTCCACCATCGCCCAGCACGCCGCCATCGCCTGCTTCGAGCCGGACTCGCTGGCGCTGTACGAACAGCGCCGCACCGAGTTCCAGCGCCGCCGCGACTTCCTCGTGCCGGCACTGCGCGCGCTCGGGCTGGACGTGCCGGTGATGCCGGACGGCGCCTTCTATGCATGGGTGGACTGTTCCGCGCACAGCTCCGACAGCTGGGCGTTTTGCGTGGACATGATGCAGCGCGCGCACGTCGCGATGACGCCGGGGCGCGACTTCGGTCGCCACGGCAGCGAGCGCTTCGTGCGCGTGTCCTTCGCCAGTTCGATGGCGCAGCTGCAAACCGCGGTGCAGCGTCTGGCCGCATGCCTGTGACCTTGACCACACGGCACGGATGGGAAAAATGCACACCGCGGCACCCGCCGGCTTGTGCCTGACCGCTTGGAATGGTGAGCGTTTGTGACGAGGACCGCGTTGACGGTGCTTTTTGGTCGACCACGCGGGTGGCGGTGGGATAAGCTGACGCCGTGAACCCTGCTCGCCCTCCTGATCTGCCGGCCTCGGACGAATCCGAGCCGGATCCGTCGCCCAGTATTCCGCCCAGCCTGCCTGCCGACATGGCCCTGTGGGACGAGGCCGACATGCATATCATGCGCGGGCCCGCCGCGACGTTTTCCGATCCGCCTACCGGGCAGATCGATCAGCCGTCGCCGACGATCGGCCACATCGGCCGCTACGCGCTCAAGCACCGCCTGGGCCAGGGGGGAATCGGCACGGTCTACGCGGCGCACGATCCGCTGCTGTCGCGGCTGATCGCGGTCAAGACCTTGCACGTCGAAGTCCTGGAGCGCGAACGCGAGTCGTTCAATGCGATGTTCCTCAACGAGGCACGCGCGGCGGCTGGCCTGAGCCATCCGCACATCGTCACGGTGTTCGATGCGGGCATCAGCGACGACCGCGCCTACATCGCCATGGAGCTGCTCAAGGGGCGCGATCTGCGCCAGCTGCGCCAGGACGGCTGGCGCGCCACGCCGGCGCAGGCCGCCATGATCGTGCGCCGCGTGGCCGATGCGCTGGGCTACGCGCACAACAAGGGCGTCGTGCACCGAGACATCAAGCCTGCCAACATCTTCATGGTCGGACGCACGCAGCCCAAGGTGCTGGATTTCGGCATCGCGCGCATCGCCCATCAGCACATCGAGAGCCCGGCCGGGGAAGTCGCCGCCGGGTCGCCCTACTACATGGCGCCCGAGCAGGCGCGCCAGGAGCCCGCCGACCGGCGGGCCGACGTGTACTCGCTGGGCGTGGTGCTGTACGAAATGCTCACCGACTTGAAGCCGTTTCGCGGCGCCACGCTGCGCGAAATCCACAACGCGGTGCTCAAGCACGAGGCGGTGCCGGCGCACGAAGCCGCGGCCGGCGTGCCGCATTCACTGTCGCTGATCTGTGCCAAGGCGATGGCGAAGAATCCCGCACACCGCTACCGATCGGCACGCGCGTTCTCCCGCGAGCTGCGCCACTGGATCGACGAAAACACGAGCAGTCCCGAGGGCGACACGCCGGTCGTCGTGAAGCCCGCGCCCAAGGCGCTGGCCGCCGGTGCCGTGGCGCTCGGCGCGGTACTGCTGGCCGGAGTGGCCGGCCTGGCATGGCAATCGCACCACCGCAGCGCCGCGGCGACCGCCGCCGCGGCGCCGGCCGTGACGGTTGCCGTGGCACCGACCCCGCCGCCTGCCGCGCCAGCGACGCCGCCGGCAGCGACCGCGAACCTGGCGAGCCCGCCGCCGGCCGCCCTGAATGCGTTGCCCGGTGCGCCCCAGCGCGCCCCCGCTGCCGGCGCTGCCGTTGTCGCACCGCCGGCCCCGGTGACCGCGACCAAATCCAATAAGGAGCGCACGCGCGAACAACGCCTGCGCGAGGCGCGCGAAGGCCATGACCGCGAGTTGCTGGCCGGCGCGTCGCGCGCCGCAGAACCACCGGTGGTCGCCGCCAACGGCGTGTTGCACGTGGCGATCAGCCCGTGGGGGGACGTGGAGGTCGACGGCCGCGCCGCTGGCACGTCGCCGCCGCTGACCGAACTCAGCCTGGCGCCGGGCAAGCACCAGATCGTCGTTCGCAACACCGACTTGCCGCCGTACACGACGACGGTGTCGGTCACGGCCGACCAGCCCGTCAGCCTGAAGCACAAGTTCTGATGAGGCATCAAAGCACCATGTCCTGGCCCGGTGCCCGCGGGCTGGCGACCATGCTCGTGGTGGCTGCGTCGGCCCTGGGCGGCTGTGCGCTGGCCCCGCGAGAGCCGCTCGGCCTGATCGAGATCTCCGAGCGGCCGGCCGAGCGCGCCCTGTTGTCGGGCATGCGCGCCTACGACGACGCGCAGTACGCCGTCGCCCAGGGGCTGCTGACCCAGGCGCTCGGCCTGGGCTTGGCCGCGCCGCGCGACCGTTCGTACGCGCACAAGTACCTGGCCTTCATTTACTGCACGAGCGATCGCGTGGCGGCCTGCGAGGCCGAGTTCCGAGCGGCCCGGGTGGCCGATCCCCGGTTCACGCTCGACAAGGCCGAGGCAGGCCATCCGCAGTGGGGCCCGGTGTACCAGCGACTGCGGCAATAATGCGCCCTGCAGTGTCCTGGTCCGCGGCCCGCGGCCCCCTGCCCAGCCTGAGCCGATGCCCGAACACGTTCCACCGCCTTTTCGATTCGAACTTCGCGTGTATTGGGAAGACACCGACGCCGGCGGCGTGGTCTTCTATGCGAACTACCTGAAATTCTTCGAACGCGCCCGCACGGAATGGCTGCGCTCGATGGGCCACGCGCAGGAGCGGCTGCGCACCGATCACGGTGTGATGTTCGTGGTCACACACACCTCCGTGCGTTATCTTCAGCCCGCAAGACTGGACGACGTGCTGGCGGTGACGGTGCAGGTCGAGCACGCCGGACGCGCTCAGATGACCGTGTTCCAGCAGGCCTGGCGTCAAGCCGACACCGGTGACCAGCTGCTCGCACAAGGCACGATCCGCGTGGGCTGCGTGGACGCCGGAACTTTCAGGCCCTTGCGCATTCCCACTGCGGTTGCGCTGAGCATTCCCCTCCAGACCTCGAGTGAAACCGGATGAACCAGGATTTTTCGATATTCACGCTCGTCACCCAGGCCAGCCTGATCGTCCAGCTCGTGATGGCCGGACTGATGGTGGCGTCTCTGGCCAGCTGGACGGTGATCTTCACCAAGCTGTTCGGCTTGGCACGGATTCGCGCGGCCAACGCCACGTTCGAGCAGGAGTTCTGGGCCGGCAAGCAAATCAACGAGCTGTACGCCCAGGCGGTTGCCCGGGTGGACGGCTCGCCGATGCAGCGCATTTTCGCCTCGGGCATGCGCGAATTCCTGAAGTTGCGCGAACGCCGCGTCACCGATGGCGGTGCCCTGCTCGACGGCTCGCGGCGTGCCATGCGTGCCAGTTTCCAGCGCGAACTCGACACGATCGAGGCCCACCTGTCGTTCCTGGCCACGGTCGGGTCGGTCTCGCCTTATGTCGGCCTGTTCGGCACGGTATGGGGAATCATGCATGCCTTCGTGGGACTGGCCAACATGACCCAGGTCACGCTGGCCACCGTGGCGCCTGGCATCGCCGAGGCCCTGGTGGCCACGGCCATCGGACTGTTCGCGGCCATCCCGGCCGTGATCGCCTACAACCG
>Ga0182021_10004745_pt1 | contig 16027 bp, 16 predicted proteins | sample 612E3MmetaG_FD_120493 | JGI IMG/M metagenome (GOLD analysis project Ga0182021, IMG submission 120493) | Permafrost microbial communities from Stordalen Mire, Sweden - 612E3M metaG (Illumina Assembly) | ecosystem: Environmental > Terrestrial > Soil > Wetlands > Permafrost | place: Sweden... | reverse complement strand
TAGTCGTACCCCATGACGAGGTACATATAAAAGTCGAGGAAACTCGTGAGATCGTCATACGAATTCAGATTGTGGTTCAGGGGCTTCGTCTTCACGTACGTGAACTGCCAGAGATTGTCAAAGAGCCTGACCACCGCGGTGCTCTGGGCGGACTTGTAGATCTCCCGCTGGCTGCCGATAAACACCTGGGCGGAGTACTTGTTGTCTCCGACAACGCTCTGGATGAATATGTTGATCGTGCACTTGACCTTGTCGGACGGGCTCCCGGGACCCCAGTTGTAATTGCTTATGTAGGTCTTGACATCGCTCGCGAAGTCCCGGAGCAGATCCTTGTTCGTCGTCGGGATAGCCTCGTAGTTGACAAGCACCGTGACATCGATCTGCTGAGCGATGCCGGGGCTGGGGAAGAGGAGGATGCAGAGCAGGAAGGCAAAAGCCGCCGTGCGGATGATGTTCATTGTGTGCCACCATTGTTGTGGGAGTGCGCCCAATATACGCCTTTTCACAAAGTCTTTCAAGACTGAGGACACGCCTACTTTTGGCGTGTCCGAAGTCCACGCCGCTCTTAGGCGTGGCAGAACCCGGCGCCTGCGCCACCGCTGGCGCCGCTTTTTGGCGGGAGGGCCAACGGCCCGTTCGCAAAAGGGGTTCTTCCCTCTGTATCATGAAAAGAACGGGGAGAATGGGCGGGATTTTTGAGGAAGCGGTTTTTCTTCATTGTGACGGTTGCGATCTCATTCGCGCCGGTGGCACCAGCAGCGTTCGAGCGGCAGAGCGAGGGGGTCCGCTCCTGCGCGATGGGAGGTGCGGGGGTGGCATGGACCGGGAACGTGTGGGGGGGACTCATGAACCCGGCCGGTCTTACGGCGATTACTGAGCGGATGCTCGCGGTGGCGGTTTCCCCCGCGCCTTTCGGCCTCCGGGAACTCAGACGGACGGCCTGCGCATTCGCCCAGCCGGCCGGCCGGTTCACTGTGGCAGTCACTGCCGTCCGGTACGGTTTCGAGCTCTACCGCGAAATCACTTTGGGAGCGGCGTGCGGAGTTGACTGCGGCAGGGGTGTGCGGGCGGGAGCGGCGGTTGAGCTGTACAACCTCTCCATCGCGGGCTACGGCAGCGGTTCATGTGCCGGAATTGACGCGGGGGTGATCTGGGAGATCGCCGGCGGATTGGATGTGGGGGCGTCCGCCTCAAACCTGAATGCTCCGAGGCCCGGCACGCAGCGGGAGGCAATTCCCGGGACGTTTCAGGCGGGAATTGCGTATGTCCCCTCGGGAGGATTCCTCCTTTCGTGCGACGTTGCCGAAGACGTGCGTTTTCCGGCGGAGGTGCGGCTGGGCGCCGAGTTTATCCCTGCAGAATTCCTCTCGGTTCGCGCGGGGATATCGACTGATCCTTCCGTCTATTCGGCGGGGATCGCCGTCAGGTTCTCTCCCGTCGAGATCGAGTACGCGTTTTCCCGCCACCAGGAACTCGGTTTCACGAGTCGGTTCGGGCTCTCACTCCGGCTCGGGGGATTGTAAGGAGTGGCGCTTTCCCTCCTCGCCGGCCTGATCGTCATTCAAGCGCTTGCGCAGGACACCGTACAGCAGCCAGCCGCGTTGGACGACAGGTTCCCGCTGGAGCTTACCGGCGATTTGATGGAAGACCAGGACGGGTCCGCTCTGATGGATGCCCTCGATTGGATCCGGCTGCATCCCTACGACCTGAACTGCATTTCATTGGCAGAACTGATTTCGATCCCGTGCGTCACGCTCTCAGGAGCCTGTGCGATTTTGAACTACAGGAAAGAGGGGGGGACGTTCGGCGCCGCGGGAGATCTCCTCACGATCGCAGGGGGGAGTGAGAGCCTCTACCGTGCGCTTGCGCCCTATGTCTGCGTCCGCAGGAAATCAGCCTCTCCGGGGCGCAGGGTCTCACTGCGCACGCGCGCCGTTCAACAAACACCTGCCGTGGGGGCAACCCCCGGCTCCCCCTTGAGGCTCTCTTCCCGTCTCGTCCTCGAGGACTACAGAGGTCTTGAAGCGGGCACTCTGTTTGCGAAGGGGGCCGGCGAGCGGACGGAAGATGCATTCGTCTCGGCGTATGCCCGCATGACGAACATCGGCTGTGTCAGCGAGATCCTGGCAGGCGACTATGAGCTCGAATCGGGACAGGGTTTGGTTTTCTGGCGCGGTCCCTCCGCCGCCGGGAGCCTCTGGAGTGTCCGCCCCGGAGAAGGCCTCGCAGTCGTCCCGCACAGGTCTTCGGACGAGACGCGTTTCCTGCGCGGACTCGCCGTTACATTCTCGGCGAATGAACGATGGAGCGGAACGCTCTTCTGTTCCGACAGGACGTACGGCGCGAACGTGGACACGACCGGAGAGGCTACAGCGTTCTTCCGGGGGGAATATGCCACGGTCTCCTCCATCGCAAAGAAAGACATGCTGCGGGAACGGCTTGCCGGCGTCCATGCCGGCTGCATTTTTCCCGGCGCCTTCTCCGCCGGTTGCACGGCCTACAGGTCGTTCTTCGACAGGTGGTTTTCTCCTGCGGACAGAACGCGTTTCTCGGGGGACAGGGTCGACGCCGTAAGCCTGGACATTGGCGGCCGCTTTGGCAACATTTCCTTCGCCGGTGAATATGCATTGATGAAAGGGGGAGCGCACGCGCTCCTCTGGACCGTCACGCTGGCGTCCGGAGGGGACGGGACGTTGATGATCCGCTGCAGGGACTACCAGCCAGGGTACGACAATCCCCACTCGTCGGGCGAAGGGGACAACGGCGAAACGAGAAACGAGCGGGGTGTCGCTGCAGGCCTGCGTTTGCACCCTTTCCCCGGTATCATCATCGCATGTCATGTCGATGCGTTCGACCACCCATGGCCGACGGCACTCTCGCCGATCCCGCGCCGGGGGACCGGGATTACCCTGACGGGCGAGTCACGCCTGCCTCACAGTGGGAGATTCTCCGTCCGGTATTCCAGAAAATGTTCATACGAAGCGGCCGCGGCGACGGACGCATGGGGGAGGGATGTGAAGAGTGCATGGGTGAGAGGCGAAGATCACTGCAGATGCGAGATATCGCGCAGGTGCGGGGAGATCGCCGGCGTCACGACGATATTGGAATATGCCGGCGTCCGCCGGTCCCCCGGCGACGTTGTGCACGGTGTGCTTCTCGGGGGGGATGTCTCGCTCTCGCCACTTTCGTGCCTTTCAGTTGATGTGCGGTTTTCACTCTTCCACACTGACGGGTACGATGCACGGCTCTATGATTTTGAACAGGGGCTCCCTGGTACCGCATCAATCCCTCCCCTCTACGGGCACGGCGTGAGGTGGTACATCCGAATGCGATGGAGCCCGGGGGAGTGGGGGGAGATCGCTGCCAGATACGCCCGGACCGTCAGAGAGCCTTCGGTGTCGGCCGCCGAGCCTTTCCGCGAAATTCCCGGCGATGCAGCCGGCCAGATCAGCGTTCAGGCCGACATCCGTTTCCCCTGAGCGGTCCCTTGCCGGGTAGAGATCTGTTTGTTGATTTTCGGGTTCCTTTTCGATACCCTGTACCCCGCACACGCGATGCACTTCCCGTGTTCTCCGCCCCACACCCGGCCCTTTTCGATACTGACATGCCAGAGGTTCAACTCCATACGCTTCCGAGATTCCCGCTGGCTGATCTTCCGACCCCCATCCACGCGCCCGAAAGGCTCTCCGCTCACCTTGGAGGCCCGGATACGCTCCTGTTTTTTGAGGTTTCTTGACTGTTTCGTATATTGCATGCGGTTTGTGAGTACATGTTCATTCTGAAGCGGGTGATTCTGTGAGCGCGAAGAAGAGGGTTGTTGTTGCGATGAGCGGGGGGGTGGACTCCTCCGTTGTGGCGGGGATGCTCGTGGAGGAGGGGTATGACGTCATCGGGCTCACGATCAAGACGTATAAATACGAGGAGGTCGGAGGGAACTCCGGAAACGAGAGCAGCTGCTGCTCGCTGGACGGGATACAGGACGCCCGGACCGTAGCCTCACGGCTGGGAATTCCCCATTACGTCCTGGACTTCAGCAAGCCGTTCGGAGCGGAGGTGATAGGCGATTTTGTCAGAGAGTACCTCGACGGGCGGACGCCGAATCCCTGCGTCATATGCAACAGAAAGATCAAGTGGGAGGAGTTGATCAGAAAGGCGGAGGCGCTCGGGGCCGGGTGCATCGCGACCGGGCACTACGCGAGGGTCCGCCGGGATTCCGTGACAGAAAGGTATGTCGTATCCCGGGGCCTTGACGGTGCGAAGGACCAGTCGTACGCGCTCTGGGGACTGACGCAGGAGTCTCTCTCGCGCACCATGTTTCCGCTTGGTGAGATGACAAAGTCGGATGCCCGCGCGCGCGCCGCCGCATACGGGCTCGGCGTGGCCGGAAAAGGGGAAAGCTATGAAATCTGCTTCATCCCCGACGACGACTACGAGAGGTTTCTGAAGGATCGCGTCCCCGGGCTGGCGGAACGCGTTCGCGGGGGTGAGGTCGTCATGGAGGGGAAAGTCGTGGGGACTCACCGCGGGTATCCCTTTTACACGATCGGTCAACGGAAGGGGCTAGGAGTTGCGGGACAAGAACCTCTCTACGTGACGGGGATCGACCCCGCTGCAAACCGGATCGAGATCGGAAGAAAGGAACAGCTCTTTCACGGCGGACTGGTCGCCCGGAATCTCAACATGGTCAAGTACGCCGACTGCAGGGCCCCGCGAAGGGTGGACGCGAAGATCCGTTACCGGGATCAGGGGGGAGAGGCGCGGGCTGAGGAGACGGGAGACGGCCGTCTTCGCGTCGAATTCCTGGAGAAACGGCGGGCCATCACGCCCGGCCAGTCTGTCGTCCTGTACGAGGGGGACGACGTCGTCGGGGGCGCAATCATCGATACGGTCCTGGAGTAAGCCCGCGCCTGCGCCGCACCGGGGGCGCTCCCGGAGGCCTCCCGTGTCTGGGCGGCGGGCCGGTCAAATGCAGCGCACAAAGGGGAAACGCATGATGCTCAAGGCCAGAGCTGTCAACATCTACGGCATGGTTGCGATCGGTGCGATGCTGCTGATGCTCGTTCTCGTCAGGATGCGGGTTGTGCCTCCCCGCTTCTACTTCCCCCTCTTTTACGTCGCGGCAGCCCTCTTTGCGGTCCGGATTGTCCTTCGGATTGCGCTCGCGCGCCAGGAGAAGAAAAAGAGTGAGAATGCGCCCGGAGAGGCGAAAGGGGATGCGGAGGAGAGCTGAATTTTCTATTTTGCCGCTGAGAGGTACCGGACTTCTTCTTTTCCCAAGACTTCCGCACGGTGATGGGTGTTCGCGGGGATGTCGAGCCGGTCCCCGGCCCGGAGAGTCCACTCGTGTTCGTCAGTGGCGATCTTCATGCTTCCGTCCACGATGACGACGAAGTCGTCGAAATCGTGCTTGTGGCGTCCGTATTTCACGCCCGGCCTGTCCGCGTAGAGCTCCGACTCCAGCCCTTCGCTCGCAAGAATCCTCTTCAGCTCATCCAGCGTCGGTTTCTTCCCCCTCTGCCACCGGACGACGTCCATCAACACGTTCGCCATTGTCGTTGTCCTTTACGATCCCGCCGGGGCGGCAGGCGCCGCCGCGAGGCATTCTGTGTAGTACTGCTCGTACATTGAGACGATTTTCTTTGCGTCGAAGTTCTCAACGGCGCGCGCGCGCGCCGCCCTGCCGAACCCGAAGCGTTTCGCGTCGTTCGTCAGAAGATCGACGGCGTATTTCGCCATCCTCTCGATATCGCCGATCTCCGCGATGTACCCCGTCTCCCCGTGGACCTGGAGCTCGGGCAGCCCGCCGACGCTCGATGAAACGACGGGGACGCCGCAGGCCATCGCTTCAAGCGCCGAGAGTCCGAAGCTCTCCGACTGGCTCGGCATGAGCATGAGGTCCGACGACGACAGGATGGGGACGAGCTCAAGCTGCTTTCCCAGGAACCGCACGTGCTGCTGGAGGTTCATCTCGCGGGATAGGATTTCGCATGCGGAGCGTTCCGGACCGTCCCCCACCAGGAGGAGCCGCGACGGGACTTTCTTCCGCACCTCGCCGAATATCCTGATCACGTCCTGGACCCTCTTGACGAGGCGGAAATTCGAGACGTGGATGAGGATGCGCTCGTCCGCGGGGGCGAATTTCGCGCGGACCTCGGGCTGCTCGATGCGCCGGTACTTCGCCGTGTCCACGAAGTTCGGGATGACGCGGATGTCCTTCGTGATGCTGTAGTTCGTCATCGTTTTTTCGCGCAGGAAACGGGAGACCGCCGTGACGCCGTCGCTCTGCTCGATCGAGAAGCGCATCACCGGGAGAAAGCTCGGCTCCAGGCCGACAAGCGTGATGTCGGTTCCGTGCAGGGTGGTGATCACCTTCAGGTTGCTGCGGAGGATCTCCCGGGCGAGATATGCGCTTATCGCGTGCGGGATGGCGTAGTGGGCGTGGATCAGGTCAAGCTTCTCGAAGCGCGCCACTTCGACGATCTTGCTTGCGAGCGCGGGCGTGTACAGGGGAAATTCGAACAACGGGTAGCTCGCCATCTCCACCTCGTGGTAGGAGACGTTGTCGAGGTATTCGTTGAGCCTCATGGGCTGCGCGTAGCTTATGAAGTGAATCAGGTGGCCGCGCGCCGCGAGAGCCTTCCCCAGCTCGGTGGCGACGACGCCGCTGCCGCCGTAGGTGGGATAACAGACGATGCCGATTTTCATAGTGTGAGGTGTGTGTCAGGGGAGGAAGATACAGAAGGAGGAAATGACACGCAAGGGGATTGCAAAATAGAGGCGAAACATCTATCGTTGTTCCATGAGTAAACCAGCCGATACCGCCCGGGACGGTTCGAGCGATGAATACACGACCCTCCGGACCCGCACGCGCGCCGTGCTGACCGTCCGCGGCTCGCGGTTCATCGCGGAGGCCTTTCCCGTTGCGGAGAGAGACGAATGTGAGGGAGTGCTCGGCGGGAGAGTGAAAGAGTATTTCGACGCGACGCACCACTGTTACGCGTACCGTCTGGGTCCGGACGGCGCGCAGTTCCGTGCGCACGACGACGGCGAGCCTGCGGGGAGCGCCGGGAGGCCGATACTTGCCGCCATCGATGCAGCCGGGCTTGTGGGCGTCATCGTCGTCGTCACGCGGTATTTCGGGGGAACTAAACTCGGCACGGGAAATCTGGGGCGCGCCTACAGAAGCGCCGCCGAGGAGTCCCTCGCCTCGGGGGAGAGGCTGACCAGGGTCCTCTGCGATCTGCTCGCCTTCTCGATCCCCCACGCCTGCGTCGGTCCGGTGATGCGCGCCGTCGCGGGAGCGGGCGGGCGGATCGCCTCCTCGGAGTACGCCGGGGACGTGCGCATGGAGATCGAAATCCGACGCTCGCACGCGTCAGCCCTCCGCACCGCGCTTATCGAAGGGACCGGCGGCGCGGTCCGCTTCAGCGGGCGCTGACGGACCCTTTCTCCGAGACGATGCGCATTGTGTCGATGGCGATCACAAGCTCTTCGTTCGTGGGGATCACGAGCACCGGCGTCCGCGCACCCTCGGGGGAGATGAACTTCTCCTTCTCCCCGGAGGAGTTCCGTGACTCGTCGACCGCAATCCCGAGGAACTCCATGTTGCTGCAGCATGCGCTCCGCACGTCGGTGCTGTTCTCCCCGATTCCGCCGGTAAAAACGACCCCGTCGACACCCCCCATCGCCGCGGCGTACGCACCGATATATTTCTTGATCCTGTAGGTGAACACCTCGAAGGCGTATGTCGCCTTCTTGTCGCCGTTCTTCATCTCCGAGACGATCTCCCGCATGTCGCTCGAAATCCCCGAGATGCCCTGCAGCCCGCTGTGCTTGTTGAGGAGCGTTGTGGCCTCCCCCAGGGTCAGGCCTTCCTTCCCCATGACATAGAGGATGACCGATGCGTCGATATCGCCGGAGCGGGTCCCCATCAGGAGCCCCTCCAGGGGAGTGAAGCCCATGCTTGTGTCCACGGACGACCCCCTGTCGACCGCGGCCATGCTGCAGCCGTTGCCGAGGTGGCACGTGATGAGCCGGAGATCCTCCGGCGGGCGTGAGAGGAGCGTCGACGCCCGTTCCGCCACGTACCGGTGGGAGGAGCCGTGGAACCCGTACCGGCGTATTTTGTATTGTGTGTAGAGCGAATACGGGATCCCGTACAGGTATGCCCTCTTCGGCATCTTGACGTGGAAGGCGGTATCGAAGACGCCGACCTGCGGGATGCCGGGGAGGCTCACGTCGCACGCCGCGATGCCCCGCAGATTGTGGGGATTGTGGAGAGGCGCCAGCTCGATGTTCTCCCTGAGGATCTTGATGACGTCGTCTGTCAGGAGGACGGAGCCGGAGAACGATTCGCCCCCGTGCACGACCCGGTGCCCGACTGCATGGATCTGCCCTCTGTCCGATATTACGCCGTGGTTCTTGCTCAGGAGGACCGCAAGGATGTATTCGATGGCCTGCGTGTGGTCGACGATCTCCCCGGCGATGCGGATTTCGTCCCCGTCGTGGCGGAGATTGCTGAGCGTTGCAGCGCTCATGCCGATCCGCTCGACGCTCCCCCGGGTGAGGGTCTTCCTGCTTTCCGCCTCGATCATCTGGTACTTGACGGAAGAGCTTCCGCAATTCAGAACGAGAATGTTCATAGCCGTTTCCCGTCCTCGTTGTATTTGAAGAACCCCTCGCCGACTTTCTTTCCCAGTTTTCTCTCACGCACCATCCTGCGGAGGAGCGGGCAGGGCCTGAAGCGCGATTCGCCAAGTTCGTGGTACATGGTTTCCATCCACATGAGGACTTCGTCGAGTCCCATGGTGTCCGCCATCTCCAGGGGACCCGTCTGCATGCCGTATCCCAGTTTCATGGCGGTATCGATGTCTTCCGCCCGGGCAATTCCCTCCATGAGGACGTGCATCGCTTCGTTCAGCATCGGGAGTATTGTGCGCGTGGTGATGAACCCGGGATACTCGAACACCTCCACCGGGGTCTTCCCGATCCTCCGCGCGAACGACTTCACGAGCTCGAATGTCTCGTCGGAGGTTTTCATCCCCCGGACGATCTCCACGAGCGGGGTCTGCGGGACGGGATTGAGGAAGTGCATCCCGATGATCCGGTCGGCGCGCCTGCTCGCCTGGGAGAGCTTGCTCAGCGAAAGGGTCGCCGTGTTGGAGATGAAGACCGCGTCCTCCTTCCCCACCGAGTAATAGGATTCGATGAGCTGCCGCTTGAGTTCGAGATTCTCGTCGACGGCCTCGATGATGATGTCGCATCCCCTCAGTTCCGCCAGATCTGTCGTGCCGTGCACCCGGCTCATCACGGCACGTTTCTCCGAGGTCGTCATCCCCCACCGTCTGATCTCGAGGTCCATCGCCCGGGAGAGCCCATCGATCCCCGCCTTGAGGCTCTCGGCGTTCTTCTCCACGCCGATCACCTCTATTCCCGCACTTGCAACGGTCTGGGCGATGCCGTGCCCCATGACGCCGAGGCCTATCACCCCCACCGCCTGGAATTTGTCGTCCGATTTGTGTTTCGAGGAAATGGATGATTCCAGGTCCTCGAATTTCAGTTTTTCAGCCATGCTCTGATCCCCTGCTTCTGCGTGAGACATTGTCCGCCGCCGGAACGCACCCTCTTCCCGCGGTGAGGGGGGTGTGACTTCTCTGAAGTGGATCCGGGGTTGGAGAGAACGGACAGGAGCGAACACGCGGGACCGGCGGGCCGGACGGCGAACCATCGCTCCCGGGAGCCGGCACTGCCTATCGTCATAATGTAACGAGAAATGCGCCGCGAAGCAATCGACGGTGCCGCGTCAGAAGTCCTTTTTGTGAAGGATCCATGCGGAAAGCGCGAGAATGCCTCCGGAGGAGAGGAACGACTGCGCGTAGGGCGCTGCTTCCGCATGCTCCCCGGCGATGATGTGCATGGCGCCCGACTCCATGGCGGGAATCTGGGGAAATATGTAAAACAGCCCGTCCAGGATACCCCGGTAGATCCCGTTTTCCGAGATGAGATACAGTCCGGCCTGCCTGCTGTCCAGCGGCCCGGCGACGAGGAGAAGGTACAGTATTCCCGCGATGATCGCGATCGCCATGTTTCGTGAAAGCACGCCGAAGAATGTCACGACTGAATAGAGGGATGCGAACACGTATGTGAGGAGAAGGGCGCTGAGAAGGAAACGCCCGTTCCACACGCCTACCTTCAGTCCCACGATAAGCCAGAGCCCGCCGATAAAGTAGATGATGTTCAGGAATATGACCGCAACGCTCCCGAAGTACTTGCCGAGAAGGAGCTGCCACCGCGCGATCGGTTTCGAAAGGTAGAGATCGACGGTGCCCTTCTCGAGCGCGTCGGGGATCACCCCGGCGGTGCCGAACACGCCGAAGACGACGATCCCGAGGAAGAGGCCGCCGGCAAATCCCGCTTCGAGTTTGCCGGCCAGATCCGCCAGCATTTCATTCGTGACCGGCGGAGAGGCCTGTTTGCCGAAGAACGTGATTGTCTTGCCGTCGGGAGTGGAGTCCGCCCCCACGGCGAGCGCCGCAGCGAGGAGCATGAGCGTCGAAATCCCCGCCAGGACGTAGAGCGTTGCCTTCGCGGCGAGTTCCCGTATCGTCCCCCTGATGAGCGTGATGATCTTCACTTGCGGGCCTCCTTCGCAATGAGCGAGATGAAGGATTCCTCAAGCGTATTCCGCTGCCGAATCACGGAGGTGATCTCCACGTTGTTCGCCCTGAGGAGATCGATCACGCGGTTGAGCTCCGCCGTCGTCCGGCACTCCGCGGTGATGTTCTCACCCTGCTGCGTGAGTCCCATGACGAACGCGCGGGCGGCGAGCGCCACCGACTCGGGAAGCGTGCCGCCGATGCCGATCACGTACGCCTGCCCCGCCGCGGTCATCTCATCGACCGTTCCCACCTTCAGAAGGCGTCCCCTGTCGAGCACCGCGACCCTGTCGGAGATGAGTTCCACCTCCGACAGGAGGTGCGAATTCAGGAATATCGTCTTCCCCTTCTGCCTCAGGTCCTTCAGGATCTCGCGGATTTCTTTCCTTCCGACCGGATCGACGCCGTCGGTCGGCTCGTCCAGAAAGAGTATTTCCGGTTCGTTCATGAGCGCCTGCGCGAGCCCCAGCCGCTGGAGCATCCCTTTGGAGTACTTCTTCACCTTCATCGTCCGCCATTGCGTCAACCCGACAAGACCAAGAAGGGAATCAATCCTGCCGCGCATCGCCCCCGGCGGCGCCCCTCCGAGCTCGCCGAAGTAGCGCAGCACCTGGTCTCCCGTCAGGTACCCCGGGTAACGGTGATTCTCGGGAAGATACCCCACCTTCTCCCTCACGCGGACGTCCGGGAGCTTTTGTCCCAGTATGGATGCGCTCCCGGAGGTGGGGGAGGCGAGGGAGAGGAGCATCTTGATGAACGTCGTCTTTCCGGCGCCGTTGGGGCCGAGGAGACTGAATATCTGTCCCGGTGCGACCTGAATGGAGAATCCGGTGAGCGCCGCCACTTCCTGCCGGCGGAATATGCCGTTCCTGTACACCTTGGAGAGCTCTTCTGATTCGATGGCGAACATAGTCCTCTGAAATTGTGCGGGAAGAAAGTACCTAAAAGGGTCCAACAATGCAAAGCACACCTGTTATGGTCACCGGAAACCTGTTTCCCGGGGCACGGGGTCGATACTCCCGCCAAACAACGGCGCCACCTGTGGCGCCGCAGGCGCCAAGATCTCCAGCTTGACAAAGTGACGGTAAACCTGTATATTTGATGGCCGGGGGGAACTCCGACCACGGTCGAAACTGTTTATACGATTGCAGGGAGGAAAGAGTTTTTTTTTGACCCTAAAGTGGACTTGTACGGTCGTATATTATCTGCCCGTGAGATGCAGGTGTCCGGAGTGCGTGAAACTTCAGGAGGGGTGCATGACATGATACGGCTCTCCAAGAAAGTCGAGTACGGGCTGATTGCCATCCGGCACATTGCGACAAAGCCTGCGGGGGAAATCGTGACCGCAAAGGAGATCGCAGACACGTACGGCATCCCGTACGAGCTTCTCTCAAAGGTCCTGCAGAAACTGACGAAGTCGGGACTGATCTCGTCCCACCAGGGGATGCGGGGAGGGTACGCACTGGCCAGACCTCCTGTGGAGATTCCCGTCTCCGTCATCATCAACGCGATCGAGGGGACCCGCCAGGCGATCGTGCAGTGCATGTCGGAGGGACCGCAGACATGCACTGTCTTCACCGTGTGCACGATCAAGTCGCCTCTCACGAAAGTCCAGGCGAATATCGAAAGGGCGTTCAGCACGATGACGCTCTCGGAGATTGTCTGACACGATGAACATCCCGGTCTATCTTGATAATCAGGCGACGACGCGGGTCGACAGGCGGGTCATCGATGCGATGATCCCGCTGATGGACGAAGTGTACGGGAACGCCTCGAGCACCCAGCACGAATATGGCTGGCGGGCGGAGGCGGCGGTGGCGCAGGCGCGCAGGCGCGTCGCCGCACTTGTCGGCGCGGACCCCGACGAGATCGTATTCACCGGAGGAGCGACGGAGTCGATCAATATCGCCCTCAAGGGTGCCGCGCGGAGTCTCCGGGGGAAGGGAAATCGGATCATCACCACGGGGACCGAGCACCGGGCGGTTCTCGATACGTGCCTCAGTCTGGAACATGAAGGGTTCGAGGTCGTCCGCCTCCCGGTCGACCGGTTCGGTCTGGTGGATCCCGATGACATCGCGCGCGCGATGTCCCCCGGAACGATTCTGGTGTCGATAATGACCGCGAACAACGAGATAGGCACGATAGCGCCTGTCGCGGCGATCGGCGCTCTCTGCCGGGACCGGGGCGTGTTGTTTCATACCGATGCGACGCAGGCCGCGGGGAAAATTCCCGTCGACATGCACGCCATGCAGGCCGATCTTCTTTCGTTCAGCGCGCACAAGATGTACGGGCCGAAAGGCGTCGGCGCCCTTGCACTGCGCGCGGCGCGACAGAACGGCCCACAGGCGGGGCGGCCGCCCGTCAGGCTGACTCCCCTGCTTGACGGCGGCGGGCAGGAAAAAGGGATCCGGCCGGGGACGCTGAACGTGCCGGGCATCGCGGGATTCGGCGTGGCGGCGGAAATCGCCGCCGCAGTCATGCCCGAAGAATCGCGCCGGCTCTCCGGACTTCGCGACATGCTCGTCGATGGGATCACCGGGGGTGTCGAGGGTGCCGGTCTCAACGGCCATCCCGTGCTCCGGCTTCCGCACAGCGCGAACTTCCTCTTCCCGGGCGCGCGCGCCGATGCGGTGATGATGGCAATGAAGGACATCGCGGTCTCCTCCGGCTCGGCGTGCAGCACCGCATCGCCGGAACCGTCGCATGTCCTCAGGGCGATCGGTCTCGGCCGCGAAGAGACACTTTGCTCGATCCGATTCGGGCTCGGCAGGTTTACAACGGAGGAGGAGGTCGCCTATGCGATCGGCAGGGTGACCGAGACGGTGACGCAGATAACTCAACGGGGGACGCATGCCGTCCCCGTCCACTGACACCACACGCACGCAGGCACGATGAACCACGCGTCAGAAATCCTCGACCGGAAAACGGACGTCCTCGCGTTCCTGAAGACCCGATTTCCGCTCTACGACAAGTCGAACGTATTCTTCCGGGATATACAGTACGGGATACAGGTGTTCCTCGGGCGGAAGGGGATAAAGGCCGGGTACCCCGAGTCGGAAAAAATCGCCCGGGAATTTGCCTCTCTGATGGAACGGGAGGGGGTCTTCGTTGCGATCGACAGGCAGAGCTGGGCGCTGCACTATCCGGAATTCCGCACGCCCCCTTCAAAACCGGCGCCTGTGGCGCCTGTGGCGCCTGTGGCGCCTGTGGCGCATTCTGTTGCGCCACATTCTGTTGCGCCACATTCTGTTGCGCCACATTCTGTTGCGCCACGTTCTGTCGTGGCGCCCTCTGTAGCGCCACCAAAGCCGTCACCTGTAGCGCCACCAAAGGCGCCATCGGAACAGGAGAGTGTGTAAATACATGAGCACTGAGACAGGCAATATTGAGGAACTCGCAAACCGCGAATACAAGTACGGGTTTGTGACGGACATCGAGGCCGACGCCGCTCCCAGGGGACTCAGCGAAGATATCATCCGGCTGATCTCCTCAAAGAAAGGGGAGCCCGGGTGGCTCCTCCAGTGGAGGCTGAAGGCCTACAGGAACTGGCTCACGATGAGGGAGCCCGTCTGGCCGAACGTCAGATATCCGAAGATTGACTATCAGGAGATTATCTACTACTCCGCTCCCCGGGCGAAGGCCGGCCCGAAGAGCCTTTCGGAGGTGGACCCCGAGCTCATCAAGACGTACGAGAAGCTCGGCATCTCGCTCGGCGAACAGCAGCGCCTCTCGGGGGTGGCGGTCGACGCCGTATTCGACAGTGTCTCCGTGGCGACGACGTTCAAGGAGAAGCTCGGAGAGCTGGGGATCATCTTCTGCTCTTTCTCGGAGGCCGTCCGCGAACACCCCGATCTCGTGAAGCAGTACCTGGGGTCCGTCGTCCCCGCAGGGGACAATTTCTTCGCTGCGCTCAACTCTGCGGTCTTCAGCGACGGTTCGTTCTGCTACATACCCAAAGGGGTCCGATGCCCGATGGAGCTTTCGACCTATTTCCGGATCAACGCGGCGGACACAGGTCAGTTCGAGAGGACGCTCATCGTGGCCGATGAGGGAGCCTACGTCAGCTACCTCGAGGGGTGCACCGCTCCCATGCGGGACACGAACCAGCTTCATGCGGCCGTCGTCGAGCTTGTCGCGTTGGAGAACGCGCAGGTGAAATACTCCACGGTGCAGAACTGGTACCCGGGGGACAAAGAAGGGAGGGGGGGGATCTACAACTTCGTGACGAAAAGAGGGAAATGCGCAGGGCGGAATTCGCGGATCTCCTGGACGCAGGTCGAGACCGGATCCGCCATCACGTGGAAATACCCGAGCGTCCTTCTTATCGGCGACAATTCCGTAGGCGAGTTCTATTCCGTCGCGGTGACGAACAACTGGCAGCAGGCGGACACCGGGACGAAGATGGTCCATATCGGGGCGAACACGAAAAGCACGATCGTGTCCAAGGGGATCTCGGCGGGGCACGGCCAGAACTCCTACCGCGGACTCGTCGACGTCAAGCGGAATGCCTCCCACGCGCGGAATTTCTCGCAGTGTGACTCGCTCCTCCTGGGGGACAGGTGCGGCGCGCACACGTTTCCCTACATCGAGGTGAAGAACACCACGTCAAGGGTGGAGCACGAAGCGTCGACATCGAAGATCGGGGAAGACCAGATATTCTACTGCAAACAGCGTGGCCTCTCCACGGAGGACGCGGTGAACATGATCGTCAACGGGTTCTGCAAGGAAGTCTTCCGGGAACTCCCCATGGAGTTTGCGGTCGAGGCACAGAAACTCCTCGGGGTGAGCCTCGAGGGGAGTGTTGGATGAGCCCCGGCGGGCGTCGGAGCATTTTTCTCACGGATATGGAGATCACAGGCATATGAGTCTTCTTGAGGTACGGAACCTCCATGCGGGGGTTCAGGGGAACCCAATATTGGAAGGGATCAACCTTCGTGTTGAAAAGGGGGAGATCCACGCGATCATGGGGCCGAACGGGTCCGGGAAGAGCACGCTCGCGGGCGTCCTTGCGGGGCGTGACGCCTACGTCGTGACGGAGGGGGAAGTCTCCTATCAGGGAAAAGACCTCCTCGCGCTCTCCCCTGAAGAGAGAGCCCGGGAAGGCCTCTTTCTCGCGTTTCAGTATCCCGTGGAAATCCCCGGGGTTACGAACATGTACTTCCTGAAGGCCGCGCTCAACGCGATACGGAAGCACCGCAACCTGGAGGAACTCGACGCGATGGAGTTTCTCGCCCTTGTGAAACAAAAGATGAAGATCATCGACGTCGATCAGAGCCTTCTCAACAGGCCCGTTAACGAGGGTTTCTCGGGTGGCGAGAAAAAGCGGAACGAGATATTCCAGATGGCGGTCCTGGACCCCACGCTCGCCATAC
>Ga0182021_10004743_pt1 | contig 16029 bp, 21 predicted proteins | sample 612E3MmetaG_FD_120493 | JGI IMG/M metagenome (GOLD analysis project Ga0182021, IMG submission 120493) | Permafrost microbial communities from Stordalen Mire, Sweden - 612E3M metaG (Illumina Assembly) | ecosystem: Environmental > Terrestrial > Soil > Wetlands > Permafrost | place: Sweden... | reverse complement strand
CCGTTGGCGTTGTCGATGGCGGCCATTACGTCCACGCCGCGTTTCATGTCGTAGCCCAGCGGCCACTGAGTCCAGATGACTGCCCCGATGGTGATGGTATCGGTGCCTGCGGCCACGGTAGTAGTGGTGCCGCCCGCAGCAGCCGTGGTGGCGGTGGCGGCCGGTGCGGTGGTCGCGGTGCCGCCGGGCGCCGCGGTGGTCGCCGTTGAGGCGGCTGTGGTGGTGGTGCTGGAGCCGCCGCACGCCACCAATGCCAAGGGAATAGCCAACACTACCAATACGAGAACGGCGAGAATGATCGGTCTCTTCACGCGAACCCCCTCCTTTTCTGACTGACACTGCCGACACAAGGATGTGACCGAGGTAGGTCAAGGCTGGCGAACCGCCCCCGGCTGTCGGCCCTCTTAGATAGAGCGCTCGCTCTATCTCACCTCCTATCTATTAGACCAATTCCGGACACCGGCTGTCAAGCGTTACTTGCGTACTACAGATAGGCGCAGCCAAGGTCGGCAGCCATATCATGGAGACCCTTGTCGTCGTCCACAATCGAACGCTGCCGAGCATCGCCCAGGCGAGAAGATTGACGTCCACACATCCAAGACCTTTGCCCGATAGGTGCCTCCCTCCACGAATCCGGGGCGCGGGCTTTGGATGTGCCGTGGCGCTGCCGAGCCGCCGGCCGGTTCTCCGTCGGCATCGCGTTCGCGGTCGCGGGTCGACTATGCGACCTGGGACGGAGGCAGGCGGATCACCTCTCGGGCACTTTGGACCAGTTCTGCGCCACTTCCTGCAGCATGCCCGTCGCGGTGAGGTAGACCTGGAAGTAGCCGCACTGCACGCACACGTAGGCGGTGGTGGTGGACGGGCGACCGCGGTCCTTGACGTACAGCATCAACTCGCTCTGGTTGCCGAATCCCAACCCGCCCGGAGCGGTGCGGACTTCTGTGGACCCGCACTGTGGGCATCGACCGTTCTTCATGACCTCTCCTCCTACAGGCACTGCATCAGCTCCACAGGGGCGCCGTCCTCGAGCACGAACGCCACGAGCAGGCCCTCAGAAGGGGAGTTCGGCTCGATGAGCACCTCGCGGCCGACTAGTTCCGCAGCCAGGTCATCAACGACGAAGGCCACGTGCGGCACCGATCTCACGATATCAGGGAGGGGCGAATCCGTGTCGTAGCGCATCCACTGGATCCCGAACGGGTTGCTCTCGTGATCGGTGCAGTGGAGGCCGTAGCGCTCCAGAAAGACCTCGCCCGGGCGCGCCTTGTCGGTGGGGATGCCGATGTGGTGATAGCGCCTCAAGGCTATTCCTGCAACTCGTGCAGCGCGTCCGCCGCTTCGCGGATCAGCTCCCAAAGCGCCCGGACGTGCCGTTCCTCGGTCTGCGACTGGCCCACGCACACGCGCAGCACCAGCTCGCCGCGCAGGCGGGTGTGGCTCAGGAAGGCGCGGCCGGAGCCGTTCACAGCGTCCATGATGCACTGGGTGGCGGCATCGCCCAGCCGGTGGCGGAAGCACACCAGGTTCAGCGGCACCGGAGCGACCACCACTAAATCGGGGTCCTCCCGCACCCAGGAGGCGAACTGCTGCCCCAGCGCGACGTGCCTGCGCACGTGGTGCTGCAGCCCCTCGGCGCCGTAGTGCCGGATCATCATCCACAGCTTGAGCGCCCGGAAGCGCCGGCCCAGCGGGATCTGCCAGTCGCGGTAATCGAGGACCGCGCCGGACTCCGTGGCCTGGTTGCGCAGATACTCCGGGAGGATGCTGAGGGTGCGGATGAGCGGCTCACGATCTGCCACGAAGAAGCAGTCGCAGTCGAAGTTGGTGAACATCCACTTATGCGGATCGAAGCAATAGCTGTCGGCAAGCTCGAGGCCGTCGTGGATATGCCGGAACTCCGGGCAGACGGCGGCGGTGCCGGCCTGAGCGCCATCGACGTGCAGCCACACTCCGTGGCGGCGGCAGATCTCGCCGATCCGCCGGGCGGGTCCATGGCGTTGCTGGACGTCGTACCGATGGTGGCCACCGTGTAGCAAGGCTTCAGCCCGGCCGCTTCGTCAGCGAGGATGGCCTGCTCCAGCAGGTCGGGGCGCAGGGCGAAGGCGTCGTCGACGTCGATGAGGCGCAGATTGTCGCTCCCCAGGCCGGCGACCCGCACCGCCTTCTCCACGGACGAGTGCACCTGGTCGGAAGCGTAGGCCGTCAGAGTGCCGTCGCAGCCGCGGTGGTTGGCGGCATAGCCGGTGGCCCGTTCCCGGGCGGAAAGGAGCGCGCAGAGCGCCGCGCTCGACGCCGAGTCCTGGATCACCCCGCCTCCGCCCGCCCCCGAGCGGAACCCCTCGGGAAGACCGAGCAGGTCCACCATCCAGTCCATCACGTGGGTCTCGAGCTCGGTGGCCGCCGGACTTGCGGCCCACAGCATCCCCTGCACGTTCAGCCCGGCGGAGAGCAGCTCCCCGAGGGCCGCCGGTCCCGACGTGTTCGCAGGGAAGTAGCCGAAGAAGTTCGGCGACTGCCAGTGAGTGAGCCCGGGCACGATGATCTCGTCCATGTCGCGCAAGACCGCGGAGAACGGCTCGCCCTGCGCCGGCGGCTTCTCGGGCAACCGGGCTCGCACCTCCCCCGGTGCCGCGGTGGAGACCACGGGCATTCCCTCCACCTGCTCCATGTAGCCGGCCAGCCAGTCGACGGCGGCGTGGCCGCACTGCCGGAATTCATCGGGAGTCATGTGGTAGCTGCGGTCGGTCACGGCGTCACGTGAGGACGAGGATCCCGATCATGGCGATCGAGTTGAGAATGAAATGGAGCGCCATCCCCGGCCACACCGAGTTCGAGCGCTGATAGAGGAACGCGAACAGAAAACCGAGGGCGAACGCCGGGAGGAAGAACCAGATCTCCAGGTGAGCGGCGGCGAACAAGGCCGCGCTGATAGCTGCGGCCCAGGCCCAATGGAAGCGGCTGCGAAGCCCGTTGAACACAAAGCCGCGGAAGAAGGTCTCCTCCACCAGCGGGGCGACGATCACCGTGCTGAATATCAGTGGCCACGGACTCGCGAGCTCGCCGAAGACAGGACGGATGTCGGGTTGCGCCTGCAGACCGAAGCGATGGAGGATCAGGTTGTAGATGCCGGATGCGAAGTAGAAGGCGAAGAGCAGCCCCACCCCGATCCCCAGCACCGATCCCGGGAACTTCCGGAAACCGAGCGCTCTGAGCGGCGCATGGTACTTGCGTCCGGCGAACCACCATACCGGGACGAGCAATACCAACTCGAAGAGAGTGGGGAACAGCGCATACCAGAGATCGACGTTCGGATGCGCGTGCAGTCCGCGGAGCACGAACACCAGCGCGTAGCCGGCCCCCATGAGCACGGCGGCCATGACGACCCCCAGCCACACATCCCGTGGCCTCCAGGGAGCAGCAGGCGCGGCCGGCTTGAGCATGCCCTTGAGCCCTGGTCCCCAGCCCCGCGCCACATCGCGGTCCACGCTCCCGTCGTAGCGCAGGTAATAGGTGGTCTCTGTGATGGGACCGGATATGGGGTTGCCGCAGCGCACACACCGCGCAGGGTTGCGGAACAGCCACCGGCCTCCGCTCGGGGCCGGCGGCAGCCGGTCTTCGAACTTCTGCCGCTCCTCGTCGGTGAGCGCCCAGGGCGGCTTCGAACCGACCGCGGCCTGATAGTCGGGATCGAACGAGCTCCAGATGAGGGTGCGGTCACCCGCCTCGTTGTAGAGAAAGCCCTGATCGCCGTAGCCGGCGTGGAAGGGCCACGGCATCTGGAACACGGTGCCGTGACCGCACGACGGACAGGTGACGACTATGTTGGTCGGGACGGCTTCGTCCAATGCCCCTACTTCTCCCCGGCTTCTCAGCCCCGCTTGGCTTTGCTACCTGATGTATCGCCATCCTCGGCGGTTCCCTGAGACTTTAGCGCCTTTGTCCCCTCCCAATAGTCGAGCGTCTGCCCCTCGCCCATGTCGCCGAAGAGCAACTCGGTGAGGATGTAGCCCCGCTGCTCATAGAAACCGCGGGACGGCAGCGACACGCTGAGAGTCACATGGGTCTGTCCGGCCCTCACCGCCGCCGCTTCCAGCCGGTCCATGAGGGCGCGGCCAAGACCCCTGCCTTGCCGGTCAGGAGAGACGAACACTCCGCAGATCTCCTCTCCTATTAGGGAACCGGTCGCCACGATCCCGTCGGCGTCCTCCACCACCAGCACCAACCCGCCGGCGACGCGCTCGGATATCGCGTCCACCGAGTGATAGCCCTTGAACCAGGCTACAGCGCGGGGGGGAATAAAAGGACGCGTAGCTGGCGTCGATGGTCCGATGGATGAGGCTGCGCACCGCCGCCGCGTCTGCCGGCTTGAAGGGCCGCAGCTCAAAGTGGCCGGCGTCCGGCGCTCGCGCCTGGCCGTCTGTCACAGCGTCTCCTGCCGGTCTGAATAGGTGATCCGCATACGTAGCCTCGTGGAGTGGTGCGCCGGTACGGAGACAGTAAGGGTTGAGGGCGCTCAGCGCAACCGCGAAGCGGCAGGCAGCGGGTCACCCGATGGGCGGGGCCGCGTAGCCGCCCATCGGCCCCATCTCCAACTGGCCACCGAGCTGCGGGCCTGCGCCAAGATACGCCTCCAGCCGCTGCCGCCAGCCTTCCGCGGTCCCCCGGCTGGATGCGCCCTCCCAGAACCGCCCGGGCGCGAACAAAGAGTAGTCCTTGCCGTCCCGCAGATGGAGCACCACGTAGTAGTTGCGGACGTAGTTCGACCGCTTGCCCAGGAACCCGATGTTGACCGAGGAGATGGCGGCGAAGCTGATGATCCGGCTACGACGCCGCATCAACAGATACGTATCGGCCACTTCGATCCGGCGCAGCCTCGGATCCACGGTGATGGTCTGCCTGCCGGTGAAGAGCAGCCCCGCCAGGCCGATCAGCAGTAGCAACACGCCCAGAACGAAGCCAGCGAAGGCGTCCTCTCTCACACCGTGGAAGCCGCGGAACCCGATCGCCAAGACCAGCCCGACGACAGAGCAGCACACGGCGGCCGCGAGTTGCAGGCCCGCCCGGCTGCGAGTCACCCAGAGTCCCACTCCCTCTCCTCCTGAAAAGCGTCGCTTCGGCGTCAGGAGGACTATCGGCGGGGCGGCCCCAAGGGGTTAGGTAGAGAGCGGGAGCGGGTTCCGTGCCCACTCCACCAGCGGCGCCACCGACGGCAGGTCGACCTCGAACTCGGCCCGGAGGGCGCAACGGGGCTTGAGGAGCTTGGCGAGCTCCACCTCGACCAGCACGTAGCCGCGTGAGCTGGCGGGAGACAGAGTCAGCGTGAACATCCCCGGCGACATGCTGCCCAGCCGGGCCTTGCCCTCGAACGAGGAGCAGAGTTGGCCCACGGCGGCGGAGAACCGCTCCATCTCCCGGCTCTCGACGAAACACCAGGTGGAACCGCGGAACGTGCCCATCGAAGCCCGCACCTGCAGCTGGACGTCGTATTCCGACGGGATCTTCCCCGGGGCGATGTCGGTAGCCACGATCTCGAGTTCGTTCGGCGGCGCTTCGAGACGCATGGATCTCAGCGGCCGGTCATCCAAGGATCTGCGCTCCTCTCCAGGCCTGGACCATCCAAAGACAAAAAACGAAACTCTCCCAAAAAGGTGATGTCCGGCAACCGGGTATTTGTTACGAGCCTTGGGGCGCCGGTCGGACAGCGCCTCCTTGCTCAGTCCGGCAGCCGCTCCTGCACCTTCGCGCTTTCCAGTTCACGAAGCGCATCGGCGGCTATCCAGCGGGCGGCCTTCGAGTCGAGGCGTTGGATCTCCCTGGCGGCCTGGATGGCGGCCCGGTTGAGCGCGCGGTCCCTCTTGCCGATGGTGCGCAGCGCCCAATTCACCGCCTTCTTGACGAAGTTGCGCTCGTCGCTGGCGGCCTGCGCAACGAGGGGCAGGAAGGCGATGAGCTCTTCGTCGGTGGCGCGGCGATCGTGCCAGGCCACGCAGGCGAGCAAGGCGAAGGAGGCCCGCTTGACGAACTCCTCTTCCCGCGACGCCCACTCCACGATCTTCCGCCGGGCCAGCGGCGACTTCTCGAACAGGTTCATGCAGACCTGGTCGCACACGTCCCAGGAGTCGAAGTCCTTGACCCAGGCGTCCATCTGCTCCTCGGTCAGCTGCGCCGGCACGGCGACCATGGACGCGACGATGCGGGCTTCGGCGATGCCGGTGTCCCAGAGCTGGAGGGCGGCGGCGTGGTCCTTGCCAGCGGCCTTCGCAATGCGCCGCATCTCGGGGACGGGGACGCCAAGCGCTCGTTCACGCTCATGCCGTACCGGGCCATGCCGGCCACGTTGACGGGGCTGGCCAGATCCCAGAGTCGGGCGAGGATGTCGGCGGCGGATGCCACTGCGCTACGCTATCACGCGGCACTCCCGCCCGTTCCTGCCCGGCCTACTTCCTCCTCCGGGTCTGCACATCGAAGATCACCGCGGCAGCCAGCACCAGCGCTCGGACGATGTACTGGATGGAGATGTCGAAGCCGAGAAGGTTCATGCCGTTCGTAAGGCTGGCTATCACCAGGGCCCCGATGATGGAGCCCGTGACCCTCCCGACCCCACCCGATACGGCCACCCCGCCGACGAACGCGGCGGCGATGGCGTCAAGCTCCTGGCCTTGGCCGGCGATGGTGGTGGCGGAGCGCAGCCAAGACGCGTACATGATGCCCGAGACGGCTGTCAAGAAGCCCATCGAGCCGAACACCAGGAAGGTGATCTTCTTGATGCTTATCCCGTTCAGCTGGGCCGCTTCCGGGTTGCCTCCGACCGCGAAGATGTGCCTGCCTATGGTCGTCTGCGTGCTGACGTAGGCATAGAACAGCACGATGACGGCGAGGATGACGGCCGCCCAGGAGAGCCCCTTGTAGCCCGAGAAGATGTAGGTGATGCCAGCGATGGCGAGCGTGCCGATGCCCAGCCTTATGAGGAAGATGCTGGCCGGCGTGACCTCGAACTGGAACGAGACTGTATTCCGGCGCTTGTTGATCTCGTGCCACACGAAGAAGATGATGGCCAACACACCGAGGATCAGCGTCACCAGATGCAACCCACCCAGGAAACCGGTGTGAGGGATGTCCGGGATGAAGCCGTTGCCGATGGCGTTGAAGGTGTTGTTCTGGATGACGATGGACCCGGTGCTCCGGGTCAGCAGCTGGAGGACGCCCCTGTATAGCAGCCAGCCGGCAAGCGTGGCCACGAAGGCAGGGATCCTCATCTGCGCCACCAGGAAGCCGGTCAGCAAGCCGGCCAGCAGCCCGAGGGCCAGCACCAGCGGTATGGCCGCGGCGAGCGGTATGTGCCAAAACTCGAGGGAAAGACCGGCCACTGCGCCAAGAGCACCGGCCAGATATCCCACCGAGAGGTCGATGTGGCGGATGACGATCACCAGCGTCATGCCGATGGCGAGGACGGCGATGTAGCTGGTGGAGGTGACCAGGTTGCCGATGTTCCGCGAGGAGAGGAACACGCCTTTCGTCCAGATCTCGAAGATGACGATGATGAGCACCAACGCAACATACATGCCGTAGTCGCGCACGTTGCGCGCCTGGTCCTTGAGGGCGCTTCTGAACGGTTGGGAGATCACAGCGCACCTGCCTGTCCGGCGGCGGCCGGTGATACCGGCGCGAAGTCGTCGCGAGCGCCGATCATGTACGCCACCACGCTCTCGCGGAACTCGTCCAGAGTCCCAGTGATGGGGGTGTCGCGGACTTTGCGTCCCAGGCGCATCACGATGAGCCTGTCGCCGACGCTGTAGATGTCTTCCAGCCGGTGGCTGATGATGATGACCGAGGCTCCTTGAGCTTTGAGCTCCCGAATGAGGTCCAGCACCTGGCTGATGGTGGCGACGCTCAGAGCCGCCGTCGGCTCGTCCATGATGATGACCTTCGAGTTGAAGGCCATCGCCCGCGCAATGGCCACGGACTGGCGCTGACCGCCGGAAAGTCGCTCAACCAGCAGGCGCACGGAAGGGATCTTGATCTTGAGGCGTTCCAGGAGACGGTCGGCTTCCTGTTCCATGTGGCCGTTGTCCAGGACGCGGAACGGGCCGAGCTTTGCGCTGACCTTCTCCCGCCCGAGGAAGATGTTCGCGGTCACGTCCAAGTTGTTGGCGAGAGCCAGGTCCTGGTAGACCATCTCGATGCCAAGCCGCCGGGCGTCGAGCGGGCTGCTCACGTGCACCTTAGCCCCGTCGATGAGGATCTCGCCTTCATCAGGGATATAGGCCCCGCTGAGGACCTTCATCAACGTGGATTTGCCCGCCGCGTTGTCGCCCACCAGACCGAGGACTTCGTTGCGAATGAGGGCCAAGTCGACTCCTTTGAGCGCCTGGACCGCAGCGAAGCTCTTCTTGATGTTCCGCATCTCCACGACCGGACTGCCTGCTTCTGTCACACCCCTCACCCCTCTTGTTCCAGAAGGACCCAGAAGAACTGGAGAAACGAGAGGCTGAGGTGCGGCGGCTCGCCGCCGCACCTCAGCCCTGTGGTCGCTAGCTTGGTCTTACGAGCTGGGCGTTGTGGACGCCGGCAGATTCTTGAAGTCGCTCGCCGGATAGTAGCCGGAGGTGATGATGGCCTGCACGACGTTCGACTTGTCGACGGTCTGGATCGAGGTCGGCTTGGCCGGCACGTCGATCTTGCCGTTGTTGTAGGTGGTGGTCGCCGCGGGGGTCTTCCCGTTGATGATGTCAAGGGAGGCGGCGATAGCGTCCTTCACCAGGATGCGGACGTCCTTGAACACGGTCATGCTCTGTTTGCCGTCGATGATGTACTGGATCGACGGAACCTCTGCGTCCTGCCCGGTGATGACGTAGCTCTTCACGTCCTTGTCAGCGGCGAAGGCATCGGCGATGGAGCGCGCAGTGCCGTCGTTCGGGGCGAGGACAGCGACGTTGCCCTTGTCGGCAGCGTTAAGGCTGGTCAGGTTGGCTTGGGCCAGGTTCTTGGCCACGTCGAACTTCCAGTCCGTCGTCGTCTGGCCGATGATCTTGGCCTCGTCGTCATGGGTCAGCGTAGCCGTGTTCATAAGGCTGACAGCCTCGCTCGAGTTCTTGACGACGAAGGTGCCGTCGGCGATCTTGGGCTGCAAGACGCTCCACGCGCCCTGGAAGAACAGGAATGCGTTGTTGTCGGAAGCGGCACCCGTGTAGATGTACAGAGGGGTGCCTTTCGCCGTGCCGGCATGGTCGATCAGGTATTGCCCCTGAGCCTTGCCCACGGAGATGCTGTCGAAGGTCACATAGTAGTCGACGGCGTCGGTGTTGAGGATCAGACGGTCGTAGAGATGACCTTGATACCGGCCGCCTTGGCCTCACTGGCGGCGGCCGCGGCCGCGGTGGCGTCCTGCGGGCACAGGACGATCACTTTGACGCCCTGGCTGATGAGTGATTCGACGTTCTGCCGCTCCACGGCGGAGTTGCCCTGGCTGAAGAGGACCTTGACGGTGTAGCCCGCAGCTTTGAACGCGTCCTGGAAGCGGGTCTGGTCCTGGATCCACCGGGGCTCGTCTTTGGTCGGGAGTACCACGCCGAACGACACTTTGCCCTGCGCGGCTGTGGTGGCCGTTTGGCCGGCAGAGGTCGATGAGGTGGACGAGCCGCATGCCGTCGCGGCCAGAGCCACGATCAGCAGCGCAACCACTAGAAGACCTATCGGGATCCACAATCTGCTTCTTCTGCTCATGTTTGCCCCCTCCGATCGAGTGTCGATTAGTCGGTACGTTCACGATTCAGTCGGTCACACGCAACTCTTTGCTCTGTGTCTACTGGTCACCCCCTTCTGAGTGGAAGTCGGGCTGCGCTTTCAGTACCCATTTAGAGCCCGAACATATGCACCCAGTGAATGACGTCTTCGATGACGTCTTGGAGGAGGTCGCTACGCGCGGCGGAAGGACCGTGCGGGACGCCCGCTGAAGAGGACGATAAGGAAGATGCCGACGAGCAACACACCGACCAGTCCGTAGGCAGGCCGGATACCCACCGCGTCGGCCAAACGGCCGAGCAGCAGGGGCAAGGCCAAGATCGCCGTCCCGGAAGCGAGGGTGGCCCGCGCGCTCGCGTGCACGGAGTCCTGGGCCGTGCCGATGGCTAGAGCGACCACCAGCGGATACATGCTCGCCACTCCGAGCCCGGTCACGAACAGCCCGGCCAGGGCCGGAGCCACCCGGCCTGGGCCCCAGAAGATCCCAAAGCCCAGCGCGGCCACGATCACGGAGGCGATCACCACCAGATGGCTGGAGAAGCGCTGGACGAGACGGCTGCCGGCGAGGCGCCCGACGACCATCCCCCCGAGGAACAGCCCTACGGCCTGAGCCGCGTAGGCTTTCCGCATCCCCGGGCTGGTGAGGTAGTTCGCGCTCCAGAAGTCATGCAGAACTCCACCGACACGGCAAGGAACAGCGCCGCCCAGTAAAGCCAATACAGTCTGGGCAGGCGCCCGCGCGCCAAGGTGACAGCCGCCGCCTGGGGCCGGGAAGCCGGCGAACGGAAGCGGCCGGCCCAGGGAAGGGCGAGGAATGGGGCCAGCGCCACGACGCCCAGCGCCCAACGCCAGCCGCCCGGCAAACGCGCCGCCCACCCGACGAAGAGCGAAGCGGCCACACCCACGAGCGACGCGATCATGTTCGCTTCGGAGAGCGCTACCGCCCGGCCCTCGCCGTGCAGGTCGGAGAGCAGGGACGGAACGGTGACGAGGATCAGCGAGCCCACCAATCCCATAAGGAACGCGGCGCCGATGGTGAACACCACCGACCGGACCGACGTCAGCACCGCCACGCTCACGCTGATCCCGAAGGCGCCCACCCACAGCGCGTCCAGCTGACCCAGCCGCCGCACCGCCGCGTCGCCCGCCAGCCCGATCATGAGCAGCCCGGCGGCCAAGGCCGCGAAGTGGAGCCCGCTCACGGTATACGAAAGGCTCAGTTCATCCTTGAGGAACGGGGTGATGGGCCCAAGGGCATTGAGGAAGTAGCTGTAGAAGGCCAGCAGCAGGTAGACGAACCAGGTGAGGCGGTCCCGCTGAAAGGCCTGAGTCACCGACGAGTCACGCGCGGGTCACGCCATCAGCTCGACGCTGTTGCGCTCCGGGTCCAGCACGACGGCCTCATAGTAGCCGTCCCCGGTCAGACGGGGCCCTGACTCCACCGCGACGCCCTGCCGGCGGAGCGCGGCCACCACCGCATCGACGGCCTCGCGGCTGCCCAGGCGGAAGGCGATGTGCGCGTAGCCGTAGCAGGGCACGGCGGCCGGCAGCGCCAGCCCCGGCCGGCTCATCAGTTCCAGCCGCGCTTCCTCGCCGAACGACACGAAGTACGTCCGCAGGCCGGTGGCCGGGTTCTCGTAGAGGCTGCCGCCGGTGCCGCCGAGCGACTCGGTGTAGAAGGCGAGCATGCCCTCGAGATCCTCCACCCACACCGCCAGATGGTCGATGTTCACCGGGATATCCCTCCGTAGATCGCGAGGATGCGGTCCATCTCCGCGTTGACGCCATCGTCGACGGTCCGGCGCGTCTCGTCGGCCGCAAACCAGGCAAGGGTCCTGCGGATGCCGTCGCGGAAGGGTATGTCCGCGCGAAAGCCGGGGACGTACTCCTTGATCTTGCTGTTGTCAAACGCCAGGCTCCATGTCTTGTCGCCCAGCAGGCCGCCGGTGAGGTCAGGGGCGATGTGGGCGAGCAGATCGGACGGGATGTGGACGATGTCCGCCTCCACGCCCAGCGCCTCGGCGATGCCCTGGTAGATCTGGTTCCAGGTGATCACCTCGTCCGAGGTGATCTGGAACGCTTCGCCCAGCGCCCGCTCGTTGCCCAGCAATCCCACGATCCCGCGGGCGAGATCGTCCGCGTGGGTGACCACCCAGAGGGACGAGCCGTCGCCGTGGACGATCACCGGCCGGCCCCGAAGAAGCCGGTCGGCAAGCGTGTAGGTGCCCCATCCGCCGAGCGCGATAGGGAGGTTGGTGTCGTAGGTCATCGAGGGGCGGACGATGGTCACCGGGAAGCCCTCCTCCCGGTAGGCCTGCATGAGGCGCCGCTCGCAGGCGATCTTGTCGCGTGAGTACTGCCAGAACGGGTTGGAGAGCGGCGTCGACTCGCGGATCACGTAGTGTTCCGGCGGCTTCTGATAGGCGGAGGCCGAACTGATGAAGACGTACTGCTTCGTCCGCCCGCGGAACAACTCGATGTCGCGCTCCACATCCTCGGCTGTATAGGCGACCCAATCGACGATGGCGTCGAAGTCCAGACCCTGCAAGGCAGAGCGCGCCACGTCCGGCCGATGGATGTCGGCGATGAGACCGCAGGCCCCGGGCATGTCTCCGACGCGCAATCCGCGATTGAGCAGGTAGAGCTCGATCCCTTGGGCGATGGCCCTCCTACTGGCTGCGGCACTGATGAAGCCGGTACCGCCGATGAACAGCACCCTCATGGAATCTGCCTCCTGGCCGCCCCGTGAAGACCCCGGAGAGCAAATACCCAGTTGAGGCGTTTCCTGCTACCTCATGCCCGCGGGCGGAGGTCCGGTCCTAGCGAGTCATTGCCCGTGCTTCGCCCGATACCCGACGCCATCGAGGCAGGCGAAGTGTGAGTCCTGCGTCCAAAGCGTCGCCCCCTCAGCCCGCGCGGTGGCAAGGATGATGGAATCGACTATGGCCAGCCCCCGTCTGACCTCCTTCGTCATACGAAAAGTCCATCGATGCGGTCAGCGTTTTACAATCCGCCATGTATGCGCCCTGCCAGCCAGGCGGTTCCCGCCGGAATCCCGGCGCCGATCAAGCGGATCGTGGCGCGACCGCGGCGAGCGGGCTACCCGACTTTGGTTAGAGCTTGGCGGACCGGCCGGGTCTAACCGTACGAGCAGCAATCCACGACGCCGTCGAGTACCAGCTTGAACGAGGACTTGGCCGGCACTTCGAAGCTCTGCCCGGACCCGAACACCTGCCAGTCGCTGGCACCCGGCAGGAGCGCCTTCATCTCGCCGCCGAGGATCTCCATCACCTCGCGCGCGTCGGTCCCAAACTCGTACTCGCCGGGCATCATGATGCCCAGGGTCTTGCGTGTGCCGTCCGCGAACAGAACGGTGCGGCTGGTGACGTTGCCGGCGAAGTAGACGTTCGCCTTCTTGACGATGGTCACGTTCTCGAAGCTGTCTGACATGTTGGCTCGTCTCCGTTCGGGTGGGGAGCGGACGCGTCACATCGATCACTTCATCGGGTCATTGAACGACAGCGGCCCCATGGGCACCGCGCGAACCACAGTCGTGGTATCGAAGTCGATCTCGTAGTGGGTCAGCGTGGGCTGGTACGGGTCCTGGTAGGTCGAGAAGTCGATGAAAAGCATGTGGCCGCTCCAAGCCGGATCAAAGCTCGTCGCGCCCTCCACGTGCATGTCGGGCTCGCCGGGTGCAACGACGGAGTGCCACGCGCCGGTCTTCGTGTCCTCCACCGCGACGCCGCTGCTTGACAGAAGAAAGAAGAGGCGGAAGCGGCCGTCTTTGCTCGGGTAGGCGTATTCCGGCTGGTAGTCGTCGCTCGTGGGAGGCGACATCGGGGCGATCGTGCAGTCGACGTAGCCGGGCGCCAGCATCCGATAGCGCGACGAGGCCGGGCTGTGCGCGTGCGGGTCCATGGTGGCGGAGGGGCTCGGGTCGACGAAGAGATCGGCAGGAACGTGCGGTTTGGCCCAATCGACCGCCGCCCTCCAGTCCGCTTCCTGCATCGGCTTCACAGTCGCTTGGTCACCCATCCGGTGCTGGACCCAACCCGGGAAGATCTTGCTGAAGCTGCCGCTGTACCCGTCGCCATCCTCCGGCCAATCCGCTCCATCCAGATGGTATGTGCCGCCGTCTCTTGCCAGCCGGATCCTCGCCGGTGCGATGGAGCCGCTGCCTTCCACGGGCTTCCAACCATCGAGCGAATACCACTGCTCGAAGACGTCCGCATACACATCGACTCCGTTCGAGGATGCTGCTGCGCCTTCGATGCCGAGCACCAGGATGAGATGATCGCCCTCCGGCCCGCCCAGCGCCGCGCGGTCGGCAGCAAAGGAGGTCGTGAGTGCCTTCGCGACCGCAGGATCGTCCCGGAAGATCCGGGGTGCGATATCGGCCTTGGCGATCGGCTTGTCGCCCGGGCCGAGGATCACTGTTTCAAAGGTCACCCCGCTCGGGGCCGCGGGGCTGGTGGTCGCCGTCGACTGCGCCGCCGTCGATGAGGGTGCGGGTGACGCGACAGAGCTGGCTTCTGGCGGCACCGTCATCGTTTCGCTGGTAGACGTCGGCTGTGCGGCACCGATAGCCGCTGGCGCTCGGCCGCAGCCGGTCATCGCAAGTAGAGCAGGCACGACGAGAAGCACGCAAATCCATCGCATCTTCCGGCCCCCTTTTCCTCGTGGTGCCGCTATGACGCACGATCGGGCGCACGCGTTCTGTGATGTTCCGTTCTCCGTCGGCGTGGCCGGTGAAAGCGCGTGCTCAGGCCAGGGCGATCACCCGAGCCGGCCCGGAGTCGGCTTTCAGCAGGATGGGCAGCGCCATTACGTAGCAGCGCCTCCCAGTGACCTCGTCGATCTGGCCGCCCAGGTTCTCGATGAGCAGGATCTCGTTCTCGATGAGGCAGACCCGATGCAGCGGATGGTCCCAGTGGTCCTGCTCGCTGCCCGGCTCCACGCAGATGGTGTCCATCCCGATCATCTTGATCTTCTTCTCGAGCAGGAACTGCTCAGCGGCGACGCCGTCGATGCCGGGGTGCAGGGTGCCGTACTCCTCAGTGCCGAACGTGGTGTGCCGGCCCGTGTTGATGATGAGGATGTCGCCTTCTTGGATCTGCGGCTCCGCCTTGGCGAGGTCTTCGCCGGTGATGGGCGTGCAGTCCGGCAGATGCCGCATGTCGAGCACCACGGCCGGCCCCATGAAGGCCTCGAGCGGGAACTCATAGATCGGCTTGCCGTTGATGTTGAAGTGCCAGGTACCGTCGACGTGGGTCCCGGTGTGGGTGGTGATCTGAACGTCATGATAGATGGGCCAGCCCGGCGCAGGCCCGCGGCCGCCGCCGCACATGGCCGGCACGCCCTTTGGCATGAGATGCCGCTCCACCAACACGCGCGCGCCCGCCGCTTCCTCAGCGGGATGCATCTGCATGTCGGAATACGTCATGACACTCAGGTCGTAGACCTTTTCGAACTGGATGCTCTGCATCTAATGACCTCGCCCTCGTCTGTGTCCGCGGCACGCCGCGCTACGTGCGGCCCCAGTGAGCGGGCACCGCCCCAGGATTATCGGTTCTTCCAATAATCGAACTCAGGCTCAAAACGCTCGCCGGCAAGATCGGAAGCCGCCCGTTCGAAAAACGCTTGGGCGTCCGCTATCGCCTGGTTGTAGACACTTGGCCCGATCTCCCGCACACAGAACTCGAGGACGCGGCGGGCTTTCAGATCGCCGCCCTCTTCCGAGGAGCCGACTACAGACCCATGCTGGCCTTGATCGCCTCCACGGCCTGCTTGGCACTGTCGAGGTCGACTCTGTGTTGCCCCCGATAGACCTTGACGGCCTCGAGAACGCCGCCCTTCCTCAGCGCGTCTGCGACCAGCTGATCTTCGGCGCTGAGCTCGGGAACGTATTTCACTTCCAGACGCCGGAAGAGGAAGTCGAGCCGCTTCTGGAGTTCCACAACCTGTGCGCGCAGTTGAGCCACCTCTAATTCGCCCGACAAGATGTACTCCCTCGTTTCGTTGACCGGCCGACCCATGATACCTGCTCGAAGCTTGTGACCGAGGAAGCGGATGTCGTCGCGACATGACAGTCGTTCAGCTAACTGCTCCTCTCCGAACGCGAGCCGCTCGAGGAACTCGACTATGACGGCCTCCTGTTCGGGACTTAGCGAACCGAGGCGCTGCGGTATGCGGTCGGGCGCGCAAAGGGCGTGCCATGCTGCGATCGAGAGACCTTCCGGCTCCACGGGCTCAGTGCAGCGTGCGAGACTCGGCTAGCATATG
>Ga0182021_10004742_pt1 | contig 16030 bp, 14 predicted proteins | sample 612E3MmetaG_FD_120493 | JGI IMG/M metagenome (GOLD analysis project Ga0182021, IMG submission 120493) | Permafrost microbial communities from Stordalen Mire, Sweden - 612E3M metaG (Illumina Assembly) | ecosystem: Environmental > Terrestrial > Soil > Wetlands > Permafrost | place: Sweden... | reverse complement strand
CCGTCGACTACGACGGCTCGCGCTCCACGTGCGACGGCTCGATGAACTACTCGGTCGAGGAGTACGCGCGCGACATCGTCTGGAACATCGCCGACGTCTGCGACGAGGAGCGAGTGCCCCATCCGCACATCGTCTCGGAGTCGGGCCGCGCCATCGTCGCCCATCACTGCGTGCTGGTGGTGGAGGCGTTCGGCAGCGTCGATCGCGCGCCGCTGCTGGACACGGGCGGCACGCCTCGGGAGCACAAGCTCACGTCGGCGCTCGAGGACATCGCACGGCACCTCGCGGACCGAGGGCTGCTCGAGTCCTGGCACGACCTCCTCCAGGTGAAGGAGGAGGCGCAGAAGATGTTCGACGTCGGCCTCCTCGAGCTCGACATCAAGGCCAGCGTGGAGGCTGGCTTCTGGCGCGTGGCGGAGAGCATCCGCGCCGCGATCGGCCGGCTCGACCCCGCCGAGGTGCCCGACGACCTGCGCGGCCTGGCGAGCGAGTTCACGCGCCAGCTCATCTGTAACTTCTCGGTGTTCCAGTCGCTCCTCGATCACTGGGCGTTCGGCGCGCTGTTCCCGGTGGTCCCGATTCATCGTCTGGACGAGCGCCCCGACATCGAGGCGACGCTCGCCGACATCACGTGCGACTCGGACGGCAAGGTCGCGAAGTTCATCGATCGCACCGACGACTCGCGCGAGACGCTGCCACTCCATGCGCTGGGCTCGTCGCCGTACTACCTGGGCGTGTTCCTGACGGGCGCGTACCAGGACATCATGGGCGACATCCACAACCTCTTCGGCCGCGTCAACGAGGTCCACGTGTTCCTCGATGACGACGAGGAGTGCGGCTACTACCTGGAGGAGACGATCGAGGCGAACACGATCGCCGACGTCCTCCACATGACGCAGTACGAGGCGCGCGACCTCGCCGCCAAGCTGAAGGCCCAGGTCGACGTCGCCATCAAGCAGGACCGGCTCAAGCCCACCGAGGGCATGCGCCTCCTCGCCGAGTACGAGCGCGGCCTGAAGGACCACACGTATCTGAGCTTCTGAGCTTCTGAGCGAAGCGCAGAAGCGGCTCCGGATCGTCGCGAGCACGCGAGCACGCGAGCACGCGACGACGAGCTACTTCGCTAGCGGTTCGCGGAGCAACGGATGTTGCACTGGAAGTCGCCGTGGCAGTGGCACGGGTCGGCGGCCTTCGTGACGACGGGCTTCGACGCGGGGGCCGAGGCGACGCTCGAGGAGAGCCCGGAGCTCGTCTTGCTCTTCGCGACTCCGGCGCGGCCCTTTCCGCCCTTCGTCTTCTTCGTGCTCGCCGCGTCGGTGGCGGACGTGTCGTCGGCCGCGCTCGCAGCAGCCTGAGCGGCGGGCGCGGGCGCGGGATCGGCGACGGGCGCCGGCGGAGCAACGACGACCGGCGGCGGAGCGACCGGCGCGGCGGACGCGCTCGAGATCTTCGCGGGCTTCTCGCCGCGGAACGCGAAGCCGATCCCGACCGCGCCGAGGATCAAGAACAGCGCGGCACCGGCTGCGATACCGATCGTCTTCGCCTTCGAGGAGCGCGCGGGCAGCGCGCCTTCGCCGCCACCGTCTTCGCCTGCGTCACGCGCGAACGCGGCGGGCGGCGGCTCGCTGCCGAACGGCGATGCCATGTGGAACGTACCGAAGCCACCGCCAGCCGGCGGAGGCGTCGACTTGAGAGCCCGCAGATCGATGATGCCGTCGTCGTCGTGAGCGAGGTTCATGATTCGTTTGGATCCTGTCGCGACTTCCGCCGCGCGCGAGCCGCGATGATCTACGACTTTTCCCGGCACTTGCAACCGAACCCGCAGCGCTTCGCATGTATGTCGCACGCTTGTCGCGTGGCCTTGGATCTTTCGTTCGGCACTGGAAAGACGACTCCAACGCTGCGTAAATTGACGGCTTCGAGACCCAAATGGGCCGTTCCGTCAGGCAGCGGAACACTAGAGTCCGCGACCACCATGGCTCGACTTCCTCCTCCGATGCCGCCGCCCGTACGTCACGTGGACCGTGCCGCGCTCGACGATCTCGACGACCAAGAGAGCCTCGCGAAGACGGTCGAGAGGAAGTCGGTGCGCATCACGACCGCGCGCTTCGCCTCCGTGGCCCCGTGCGCGATCGACGTCGTTGCTGCGCCGTCGTCGCCGCCGTCGCCGCCGCCGTCGTCGTCGTCGTCGCTGCCGTGGACGTCGTTGCCGAGCGCGTTGCTCCGCCATCCGCGCGCCGCGATCGGCGCCGCCTTGTGGCTCGCCTGCGTGATCGCCGGCATCACCGGCGTGCTCCTCGGACACGCGCGGCCCTCACGTGCTCACGCGGCTCAGGCCACGGTCGCGGCGCAGACCGCGCGCACTCCTCGCGCCGCCGTCATCGTCGAGGCAGGCGAGGAGATCACGCAGCTCCCGATCCTCGCGCCCGGCAAGGAAATCGAGTCGCCCGCTCCCGAAGCGAGCGCCGCGCCCGCACGACCGCTGCGCCGTTCGGGCTTCGGTCACATGGGCGCCGACCGCGTTGCGTCGGGCGCCGCTGCGCGCCGAGCGGCGCCGCATCGTCACTGATGGATCGCTGACCGATCGCCTCGGCATTGGGCGCGACCGCGCTCGCACCGGTGGCGCGTCCGTGCGCTCAGCAGCCCGAGGGCGTCGCGATGCACTTCATCGTCGACAGATCGCACGAGTAGCCGCCGTAACAGCCGTTCGCCTGGCAGACGTGCTTCGTACCGCACGCATTGCACGCCGCGGTCACGGTGGGCGCCGCAAGGCCGGTGCACGCACCGCCGGAGCTGCTCCCGCCGCTGCTCGACGAGCTGGAGCTGGAGCTCGAAGACGACGAGCCCGAGGAGCTGCTCCCCGAGGAGCCGGAGCTCGAGCCAGCGGGGGTCTTGGCGGCGCCGGAATCGGGGGCCTTCGCGCCGGCATCCGCGCCGGGGCCTTGGGACGCGGGGTTGCTGGCAGGCAGCGTCGCCTCCGGCGTCGCGGGGTCGGTCGGCTGAGCCGTCGTCGTGTCCGCGCCGGCTCCGGAGCCGGTGTCCGTCGTGCCGACCGCGCACGCGACGAGAGCCAGTCCGACGACGAGCGCGCCGCATGCGGGAGCCAGGTGCGCGCGGACGAGTGCTGACAACGCATCTTGCATGTGACCGACGTGCGTACCGCGCCAGCTGGCAACGCGCCAGCGCGCGATCGTTTGTTGATGGCGCGTTGACGAATCGAGACATGCCGGCGCAGAAACTTCCGCTGTCGTTCCAATCGTCATCGAAACGACGCTAGACTCGGCGCCGCTTGCGCAACCGATCCCGCCTCGGAGCCGTGGCCATGCTCCTCGCAGCGGTAGCGTGGGGCGCTCCGGCCCATGCCGCGCCGCCGCTCCCCGAGCCGGAGGTCCCGCCGCCGCCTGAGACTGCGCCCGCGCCTGCGCCCGCGCCTGCGCAGCCGGCGCCGGCGCCGCCTGACGAGGCGACGACCTACCCGACTCCCTCCGGCGCGACGAGCTCGCCGCCCGGCAACGCGCCGACCAGCTCGCCCTTCGCGCCGAATCCGAACCTCAGCAAGAACCCGATCGACGTCCTGCCGGGCGACGTCATCTACCCACCGCTCGGCAACAAGCCCTCGAGCCCGATCAAGTGGGACCCGGAGTGGCCTCGCTTCTCGACCGCCGACTGGATCATCACCAGCACCGGCGCCGCGATCACGATCGGCTCCGCGATCGTTCCCCCGCTCAAGAAGCACTCGCTCGGCGGCGGAATCCTCATCGACGACAGCGCGCGCAAGGCGCTGCGCCTCCCGACCTCCGAGGGGCGCTACGTCGCGCGCGATGCGAGCGACGTGCTCCTCTCGCTCGAGGCGACGTGGCCCTTCTTCGTCGACGCACTGATCACGACGTGGTGGTACCACGGCAGCCCCGACGCCGCCGCGCAGATGGCGCTGGTCGACGGCGAGGCGCTCGCGATCGTGACCGCCGTGCAGGGCACGACGAACACCATCGTCAGCCGCGAGCGTCCTTACGGACAGACGTGCGGCTCACCAGAGCTGCCCAATCAAACGAACGACTGCGAAGGCAACGTCCACTACCGCAGCTTCTTCAGCGGGCACTCCGCCTTCACGTTCATGGCCGCGAGCCTGATCTGCGTCCACCACATGAAGCTCGATCTGATGGGCGGCATCGGCGACGAGCTCTCGTGCGTCACCGCCTACGCTGGCGCGGCCGCAACGGCCACGTTCCGCGTGATGGGCGACATGCACTACGTGTCCGACGTCACGGTCGGCGCGGCCTTCGGCACGCTCGTCGGTCTCGCGGTGCCGCTCCTCCACTACCGTCGCGTCAACCTCCCGCCGCAGGAGAAGAAGACCGCGATCGACTGGCAGGTCATCCCGGTCGGCGCCGGCCTCGGCGTCGGAGGGGTCTTCTGATGCGCGCGCTTCGCCACGCGGCGCTGCTCGCGGTGCTGATGACTGTCGGTCCACGCGTCGCATTCGCGCAGGCCGTGCCGTCGGACAATCCGAGCGAGACGCCGCTTCCGCCCGAGGAGCCGGCGTCTTCGGCCGACGAGGTCAAGCCGCCGCCGCCGGAGGCTTACGCGATGACGGCCGATCCCCTCATCGACGTGAAGAGACCTCGCTCGTGGAATGAAGGCCCGGCGCGCCCCTTCCTGGCGACGACCCTCGACGTGGGGTGGACCTATCTGCGACCGCGCGCGTCGATCGGATACGGCAGACCGTTCGGAACGTGGGTCGGCCTCGACGTGAACCCGATCATCGCGGGCGCAGGGCTCGGCGCCTACGGCGGCTTGCGGCTCGCGCTGCCGCGCTTCGATCTCCGGGTCGGGCCGCGCTACTTCGCGAGCTTCAACCGCAACTACCTGAACCCGCAGGCCAGCTACAACCGCGTCGACCTCGACTCCACCGTCGGCGATCCGTCGCGCGTCATCACGTACGAGGCCGAGGCCGAGGCCTCGCTCCCCGCCGGGCCCGGCGACATCGTCGCGCTCGGCAGCGTCTCGTACGTGACCGGCGTCCCGCAGGGACAGCTCGTGTTCGAGGAGACGCTCCACATCATCGTCGCACCGCCGCTGCTCTGGCGCGCCCGCGGCGGCTACGTGATCCGCTTCGGCAGTGCGCGCCAGCACAGCATCGGCGTCGTCGCCGAGCTCCTCGACGTTCCCAAGCGCGACGACTCGCGAACGATCCGCGTCGGCCCGGTGGTGCGCATCGTGCTCAGCCGTCGCGTCGAGGTCCGCGGCTCCTTCGTGCCCACCGTGGTGAGCCCGGACCACATCGGGCTCATCGGCGGCGATTTCACCGAGCTCGGCTTTCGCTATCGCTGGGCGACGGAATGACGCGCTTCGCGATATCCGAGGGAATGAACCCGCTCTAGCATCGTGCGGTGAGCGATTCCTCGGACGCGCTGCTGCCCGTTCTCGTCGCCGAGCTGGCCGACGCGAGCGCGCGCGCGATGGTCGAGGAGCTCGCGGCCGCGCGCGCGACCTGCCTCGTGCCGCTCATCGACGCGCCGGTCGACGCATCGCTGCACGTCCTCGAGGTGACGACGCCCGACGACGCCGAGCCGCTCCTCGTGCTGGCCGAGCCGCTCGGTGGCCCCACCGAGCGCGGCTTTCCGCTCCGCCTTCATCCTTACGGGTCGCCGCCGGCCCAGCGCTCGGTGCCTCCGCCGCCGGGAGCGCCGGCTCTCCCGAGCCTTCGGGCGACGCGAACGCGCCCCGCCACGCTGAGCAAGCACCACACGCGCGATCTCGCCGGCGAGTACGCGCGCGTGGCGCACGAGGCGAGCGGCGTCCCCGAGGATCTGATCGGCCGTGAGCTGGCAGGCAAGCTCGTCGTCGAAGGGCTCGTGGGAGTCGGTGGCATGGGCGCGGTGTATCGCGCCCGTCACAAGCAGCTCGGCACGACCATCGCCGTGAAGGTGCTGCACGAGCACTTCCGTGCCGACCTCCAGTTCTGCGCGCGGTTCCACGCCGAGGCGCTGCTCGTGAGCCAGCTCGATCACGCGAACGTGGTCCGCGTCGTCGACTACGGCCAGGAGCCGGACGGGCTGCTCTATCTCGCGATGGACTTCCTCGAGGGCGTCGAGCTCCAGGAGAAGCTGCTTCGCGCCGGAACGCTCCCGCTGCCGCGCATCGTGGACATCGCGATGCAGGTCTCGGCCGGGCTCGGCCACGCGCATGCCCGCGGGATCATCCATCGCGACGTGAAGCCTTCCAACATCGTCCTCGTGAAGAGCGACGACGACGAGGGCGAGGCCGTCGAGCAGGTGAAGGTCTGCGACTTCGGGATCGCTGCACGAACCGGCGCCAGCGATCGGCTGGGAACGCCCGCATACATGTCCCCCGAGCAGTGCGTCGGCAGCGACGTCGACGGGCGGAGCGACATCTACTCGCTGGGCGTCATCATGTACGAGCTCGCGACGGGGCAGCTCCCCTTCTCGTCCACCGACGAAGAAGAGGTCATCGCGATGCATCGCGGAGAGGCGCCTCCTCCGCCCTCCTCGGTGCGCGCCGTCGACAAGCGGCTCGAGGCGCTGATCCTCCGCATGCTCGCGAAGGCCCCCAGCGAGCGACCGGAGAACATGCGCGAGCTCCGGGTCGAGCTCCGCTCGCTGATGCGTCCGCCGTCGCTCCAGCTCCACGACGTGGGCACCGGCCGGGCCGAGCGGAAGAGCAATCGACCGGGCGAGCCGGCCTCGGGTGTGCACGGCGCCGCGTCTCCGGCGCCCGCGTTCAGCAGCGCGCACATGGAGGCGGTCATCGATCCGCGCGCGCTCGCGACCCAGCTCACGAACGAGCCGGTGTCGACGCTTCGCGAGAAGCTCTCGTCGATCGAACGGTTCAACGCCGAGGCGCCGGCGCTGGCCGCTGCCATGGCGTTCATGCTCCGCGAGAAGGAGCTGGCGCCGCTGGCCCACGTCATCGCGATCTTCGGCAAGATCGCCGGCGATGCCAAGGATGTCCGCTCCGAGCTCTCCGCGCGGCTCGTGCGTTCGCTCCAGGATCCCGCGCGGCTCGCGCCGATCGCAGAGCGCGCGCTCGCCGAGCACGACGAGGCGGCGCCCGCCCTTCTCGCGTCGCTCGGCCTGGCCGCGGCACACGCGCTCTACGCAGCGCGGGCCCGCGCGCATCCGACGCCGCCGGTCCGCGGTCGCTTCGTCGCGACCATGCGCGCGATCGGCGCTGCGTCGTGGCCCCTCGTCTCGGCTGCGCTCTCGCGCAATGCTCCGGGCGACAGCACGCAGCACGATCATCGGCTCGCCGAGGACCTCCTCCGTTCGATGCCCCTCGTCGCCGACGAGGCAGCCGGCGGAGTGGTCTCGAAGTATCTGCGCTGGGGTGACGCTGCGGTGCGCCGCGCCGCGATTCCGCCGCTCGTGACGTTGTGGGCCGATCGCGCGCGCCCTCTGCTGCTCGCCGTGCTCCTCAAGGATCCCGACGAAGGCGCACGCGTCGCCGCCATTCGCGGCCTCCGCGATCTGCACGCCATCGACGAGCACGTGGTGAGGAAGGGCGAGGACATCCTCGCGGAGCCGGCGACGGCTTCGAGCGCGTCGCGCGCGCCCGGTAGCTCGAACGCGGTCCGCATCGCCGTCGCGGAGGCGCTCGGCGAGGCACGTGACGACGCACGACCGCTCGCGGCAGCGGTACTCCGCCGGGCCATGGCGCCGAAGGGCGGCATGTTCGGGGTGCTGCGCGCCAAGACGCCGACCGCACCGGGTCCGGTTCTGCTCGCGATGGCGGTCAGCTACGTGGCGATCGGCGGTGACGACGCGACGAAGCTGGTCGAAGAGCTCGGACGAGCCTGCGACGAGCCGCTACGCACGCAGCTGCTCGGCCTCGTCGGCGCACGCGCGTGAAGCGCTACTTGGGGCTGGCCGGCTTGTCGGCGGCGACGAGCGGCAGACGATGCTCGGAGGTGATCTCCTCGTCGTCGTCCATGCCGTAGCTCGGCTTGACCCCGGCCGGCGGCATTCCGCCAGGCTGAGCGAGCGCGTAGCCCATGTCGCCGGGCGCGGCGATCTCGGGCCAGCTCGAGTCCGGTGCGTCCGGGACGGAGGTGCTGGGCGCTCCGTCCTCGGGCGGGGCGCCCTTCTCCTCCATCGGGAAGTCCGGAATCGCGATGCCCGGGACCTCGCTCCCGCGCACCGCAGGCTGGATGGCGACGAGCCCGATCTTCTTCGCGAGCGAATCGAGCGCGAAGAGCAATGCCTCCTGCGACGTCTTGGCGAGGATGGTGTCCCAGCCGAGCGCTGCGACGATGCCGGCCGGGCTGCCGTCGCCGCTCGTGTGGACGTTGCGCATCCACGCGACGATCTGGTCCTTGCTGAGCGTGTCGCAGATCGTATCGGTGCCCTTGAGACGACCGCCACGACCATCGACGTTCTCGAGGAACCAGCGATCGTCGAAGAGCCCGAGCTCACGCGCGGTGGCGAGCGCCTTCTGCGCGGGAACGCCGGAGACCTTGCCCGAGCGCCAGAAGCCCCACCACTCGTCGAGCGGGACCCAGTCGGCGAGGATGGCGGGCGTCACGCCCTCTTCGAAGACCTTCTCGTCGATGTCGCCGGCGAGGATGGCGTCGTGGATGACCATCCTGATGCGGTCGTCGTCGTCACGGAGCGCTGCCTTCGCGCCGCGGATGCCCCACCCGGCCACGACGGGCGCTCGCACCTCGCGCGGGAGATAGACGAAGAGCTGGTCGCGCGCCTTCGTCGAGTCGTGCGGGAAGAAGTACTCGACGAGCTCCTTCGCGTTCTTGACGCGGCCTGGCTCGGTGCGACGGAACTCTTCCATCGCCAGACAGAACTTCGTCACCGCACTCTGGCGATCGTTCCTCGGCTTCGGTTCCAACTCGAACCCTCCCTGACGCTGGCCGGTCCCCATCGACTCCCGATGAGCACCGAGAGTAGCGAAGCCCGCTCAGCGCGTCGCCACGGAAACGCGGGCAGGACCTGCAAGAGCCGCCCCGGTGACCGTACCTGGTACGGACCAGGTCGTACCGCGGTACGAGGTGGCCTTGATCAGGCCTGCCGACGCGAAGACGGCGATGGCGTCATCGCCACAAACGCCCTGCGCCACGGCCGGCGCGCTGTCGACGGTAGAGGTATCGGCGAGGAGGGCCGCGGGCAGGCTCCAGGTGATCGCCGCCGCTCCGATGGTGCCGAGCATGGTGTACGGGCGGCCGTTGTTCCCCCGGAAGGCCACCAGGAGCGTCGTCGCCGAGATCCGGGCGACCGACATCTGCTCGGCGGTCTGTGCGCTGTCTTGCGTGACCGCGCCTGCGCTCCACATCTTCGTCGATGCGTCGCGCGTGGCGAACCCGATGGTGTTGGGAACGGCCTGCTGGGAATAGAGGAGGACGAGGTCGAACTTCCCCGTCACGGCAACCAGCGCAGGCGGCGCGGTCTTGAACGTGACGGCGGAGGTGATCGGTGCGGCGCCCGCCCAGGTGCCGGTCCACACCTGCGTGTAGAGATTCGAATCGTCACCGTCCTGCGCGATGACGAGATCCGTTCCGGCCGCGGCCGCGGAGGGCGCGGACGGTCCGAAGCTCGGATTGGTGGCGACCACGGGATCCGCCGCGCTCCACGTGGTGCCGCTGTTCTCGATGCGGAAGAACTTGTGCGCGTCGGGCGTGCCCGTATCCGGTCCGGAGACGAACACGCCCTGCGCCTTCGTGCCCACGACGGTCAGCGCCGGCGTCCCGAGTGTGATGAGCGAACCGACCGCCGTCGCACCGCTGAACGACGTGCCGTACGTCACGGCCTGCAGCGCGTCTCCCGCGCCGCGCGTGAGCCCGGTGAAGCCGGTGCCGAACGGGACGAGCGAGGGCGCGCTCTTCGCGGCGCCTCCGGCGATCGCCGCGCCGGTCCAGGCGCCGCCGTTGATCTGCACCGCGCCGCTGAGCGACGTGTCGTTGCCGGCGAGGACCGCGACGGTACCGCCGGCGGTGCACGGCGGCCCCGAGCCGTCGGAGCCGGGCGCGTCCGCCCCGGCCTCGGCGTCGGTGGCCGATCCTCCCTCGTCGTTGGTGACGGGGCCGTCGGCCGAGCTTCCGTCCGGTCGTTCGGGAACGGGGCCAAACTGCGGGCCGTGTACCGAATCGCCATTGTCGGTCGCGCATGCGACGAGGACGGCGGCGGGAGCGACCAGCGCTGCACTGGCGAAGAGGAGGAGGGAGAGCTTGTTCATCGGAGCTCGGGATCTGCGCCATGAGGGCGCCTTTGACGTGACGAAGGGACGCCGGCCGCCGCGCCGAGGCGTCGCACCGTGGTACGCAGCATTGCCGGACCGTCCCCCTTCGCAAGGAAAAAAGGGCATGGGCGCGCGTTCGTGCCGCATGGCGAAGTGCCGCAAGGTGGCGCTCTGGCGCCGGCTGCCCAAGGCGAGCGATCGCCACAAAGGCCGTCAATCGCGCGCAATTTTTTCGTCGTCGGGCCGTTGGAGACGAGGGCTCGACCGGGCACGCCGCCTGCTTTGCATTGGAGCGTGGCCCCGCCCCCGAAGTTCGTGCGCAAACCGCTGGTCCTGCTCGCCGAGGATGAAACCGAGGCGGCGGAGCTGATCGAGAGCATCCTGCGTCGCGAGGGCTGCGATGTCCTCGTGGTGACGGACGGCGCGATGGCCCTCGAAATGGCGCGCGAGCTGCCGCGTCCCGACCTGATCTTGCTCGATCTGGAGCTGCCGGTGATGGACGGCCGTGCCTGCATCGCCGCGATGCGATCCGATCCCTCGCTCTCGGGGATCCCCGTCTTCGTCGTCTCCGGCGCGGCCGACGCGGCCACGGTCCGGGCCACGGACAATGTGCGCAAGGCCCGACTCCTCGACGGTCTCAGCCGCGTGATGGCGCGGCTGCGCGGGGAGATGACGATGCTGGACTCCGAGTCGCCGATCTCGACGGTCTCCGCCGTGGCGAGCTGAGTTGTCGTGCGATGAAGCGGACTTCGTCCTGACGGCCGATTTCTGCTCTCATGAAGCAGTTGATGCAAGGGTCAAAGAAACCGCCGACGAGCGAGGTCATCGAGGCCTCGAAGTCGGACTCGCGCGAACGCAACACGAGCCCACCCTCGGCGATGCCGCGTCGTGACGATCGTGCAGAGCCGGATGACGACGACAACGTGAGCTCGAGCCGCATCGACGTCGTGAACGTCGACGGCGGCCGGGGCGGGACGGGTGCCGGGCCCGACACGGCAGCGTCGGGGATGCTCTCGCTTCGCCGCGAGCTGGCGAAGCTGCATCAGCAGGCTGCGGCGGTCGAGAAGTCGCTGGAGGACCAGCGGCGCGATCGCTCGGATTCGCTCGATCGTCTCGAGCGCGCGACCGAGCGCGTGCTCATGCTCGAGGGCAAGCTCACCGGCGCCGAGACGGACGCTGCGTTGCTGCGGAAGATGCACGAAGCATCGCTCGCCGAGCTCCAGACGGTGCGCGCCGAGCGCGACGATCTCGCGCTCGCCGTCGAAGCCGCGAAGACCGCGACGGCCGAGCTCGGGAAGCTCCGAGACGAGCTCGCGCAGCTTCGCAAGAAGGCCGACGAAGCCGTGATCACGAGCGACGAGCTCGTGAAGGTCAAGCAAGCGACGGCCCAGGCGCTCGCCGACGCCGCGGAGGCGCGAGCCGAGACCGCGCGCGCGCGAGCCGATGCCGAGAAGGCGAACAAGGCGCTCGACGTCGCCGAGGGAGACGCCGCGATGGTCGGCGAGCAGGCGAGCAAGATCCGCGCGGAAGCCGCCGAGATCCGCATCGCCGCCGACAAGGCACGCGACGAGCTGACCCAGGCGCGCGCCGAGCTCACGAAGGCGCGCGAGGAGACCGAGACGGAGCGCGCCGACGCCGCGAAGGCAGGCGAAGACGCCGCGAAGGCCCGCGCGGACGCCGCGAAGGCGCAAGCCGAGGTCGCGAAAGCAGGCGAAGAGGCCACGAAGGCGCAGACCGAGCTCGCCAAGGCCCGCGAGGACGCCACGAAGGCGCAAGCCGAGCTCGCCAAGGCCCGCGAGGACGCCACGAAGGGGCAGGCCGAGCTCACCAAGGCGCGCGAAGAGGCGACGAAGGCGCAAGCCGAGCTCACCAAGGCGCGCGAGGAGCTGACACGCGCGAAGGAAGACAACTCGCGCGATCGAGCGACCGCGCGCGATCGGATCGATCTGATCGAGCGCGCGCTGGACGACGCGCGCGAGGCGACGAGCCGAACCGAGTTGCTGCTCGAGGCCGCGCGCGAGAGCGAGGACCGACTCGGGCGCCAGGTCGAGGGCGCCAACGCGCGCGCGGCGCAGGCCGAGTCGCAAGTGACGGCGACGGCGATGGCGCACGCCGCGCTCGAGAACAACGTGCGGCGCCTGCGCGAGGAGATCGCGGCGGCCTTCGCGCGGGTCGTGCAAGACGGCACACCGGGCGCGCCTCACCAGGGAGCGGCATTGCCGGCGGCCGAGCCGCCGATCCTGTCGATTCCGCCGGAGCAGGTGGTGTCGGAGCCGCCGGATCCGTCGCGTCCGCCGATGGCGCCGCCGCCGCTCCCGCATCATGCGGCGCCGAAGCAGGTGACCGCGGTCGAGGAGCCACCGTCGACCTCGTCGCCCGCCTCGAAGTCGGTGCCGCCGCCGCCGCCCCATCCGTCGATGGTGCCCGGGCACGGCTCGCTTCCGCCGCCCACCTACGCGTCCGTGCCTCCGCAGGTCCACGGCTCGGCGCCTCCGGGCGGGCGCATCACGGCGCCTCCTCCGCCGGCGCATGCGTCGGTGCCGCCGGCGGCGCGCGGCTCGATTCCTCCGCCCACGCGTGTCTCGGGAAGCCCGCCGTCGTCGTCGGGCCTGCCGCCGGCCGACGGCTGGTCGGCATCGGATTCGTCACCGCCCACGCGTCGCCCGGGGTCGGCGATGCCGCCTCCGTATCACGAGGCAGCGGACCTGACGTCGAAGGTGCGCCAGGAGCTCCTCGCGAAGCTGGTGGACCCGGATCACGCCGAGGCCGCGGCCGCGGAGCTGCGCTCGCATCCGGAGTGGCTGCGGAGCATTCCGCCGCCCACGCTGGTCGCGGCGCTGTCGAGCGTGGACTACGACGCCGAAGGCGCGGTCTTCGATCTCGCGCGCGCCTGGGACCGTGAGCCGTTGTGTCATTCGCTCATCGCGGCGCTTCGCTCGGACAGCGACCTGCGAGGCCGCGAGCACAGCGCCTGGCTGCTGAAGCATCTCGCGGCGCCGTCGTCGTGGAAGGCGATCGCCGACCTGGCGCGCAGTGACGACGAGCCGGTGCAGCTGCGCCGCTGGCTGCTCGAGGCGCTGGATCGTCTCGCCGCGGGCCGAGCCATCGGCTGGCGAGAGCTCGGCGAGGTCGTGACGGTGGTGGCGCGTCACCCGGACGCGTCGTTGCGTGACGGCGTGGTCGGCATCCTGGTGTCGCTCGATCGCTCCGACGAGAAGCGCCGCCTGCTCCTCGACATCCTCCGCGCGGACGACGACGAGGTGGTCCTCGCCAGCGCGGTGAATGCGCTCGCGAGCGTCCTCCCGATGGAGCTCGATCCCGAGCTGGTCGATCGCCTCCTCAACCACCCGAGCCCCCGCGTGCAACGAAGCGTGCGCGAGCTGGTCGAGCGCGCGAGGGTCGCGAAGGGGTGACTCGCTCATCGTCGCGGAAGCGCGCCTTCGCGGCCGCCGTCGTCTCCTGCGCAGCCTTCGCGTCCTCCGTCTCCGTCTCGACGAGCGCGCTCGGCGCCGACCCCGCCACCGCGCAGGCGCTCTTCGATCAGGGTCGCAAGCTCATGGCGCAGGAGCGATGGGCGGAGGCCTGTCCCAAGCTCGAAGAGAGCCAGAGGCTCGATCCCGCCGGTGGCACGCTGCTCCATCTCGCGCTCTGTCGTGAGCACGAGGGACGCATCGCCACGGCGTGGGCGCTCTACCAGGACGCCCTCGCGCAAGCCAAGCACGATGCGCGCAAAGACCGCGCGAAGATCGCCCAGGAGCGCATCGACGCCCTCGTGCCGCGGCTCCCCAAGCTGCGGGTTCGCGTCCCGCCGGCCATGCGCCGCGCCGAGGGCCTGAGCGTCCTTCGCGACGACGTCGTCGTCGGCGAGGCGCAATGGGGCGAGCAGATCCCGATCGATCCCGGCGCTCACGTGCTCTCCGCGAAGGCCAACGGACGGAAGCCCTGGACCCTGCGCCTCGACGTCCCCGCGCGCGGTCAGGAGGTCCTCGTCGATGTGCCGATCCTCGAGGTCGACGCGCACGCCGACGGCGACGCGTCGAGGCCCGACGCCGCGGTGCCGGCCTCGCCCTCGACCTTCTCGTCTCGCAGCGGCGCCGACGAGGCGTCGCGCGGGAGCGGACAGCGAACGGCCGGCATCCTCGTGACCGGCCTCGGCGTCGCGGGCGTGGTGGTGGGCGGGATCTTCGGCGTGCTCTCCATCTCGAAGAACAGCGAAGCCGACAAGCAGTGCCTGCCTCCCGACCACACGCGCTGCACGGCGCAAGGGGTCGACGCAGGGAGCTCTGCGACCACCGCAGGCAACGTCGCGACGGGCGCGTTCATCGCCGGCGGCGTGCTCGTCGCAGGCGGCCTGGTGCTCTATTTCACGGCGCCGAACGGCAACGCCGTCGCGGTCACGCCGTCGGCCTCGGCCCACGGCGCAGCGCTCGGGCTCACCGCGCGCTTCTGAGCACGACGACGGCCGGGGTCGCGCCGTTCACGCGGCTTCTTTCTTCTCCCGCACGACGAGCACCGGGCGATCGGCGTGATTGACCACCTTGGCGGCGGTCGTGCCGATGATGCGGTCGATGAAGCGATAGCCATGCGACCCGATCACGATCATGTCGACGTCGTGCTCGCGCGCCTTCGTGCAGATGGCGTCCCACGCCACGCCGACCTGCGTGGTCACTCCGTCGAGGAGCTCGACGGGGATCCGTCGCGACAGCTCCGCCAGATCGCGCTTCGCGGTCACCAGCATGCCGTCCACCACCTGCGTCGGCGGCGCTGCGAAGCCGTCCATCGCGAGCGGCTCCGGCGGCAGACCGACCGCTCGGAGCAAGAGCAGCTTCGCGCCGCTCGTTCGAGCGAGCTCGATGCCGGCGTCGATGACCGCGGGCGCACACGGAGACGCGTCGACTGCGACGAGGATGCGCTTCATGCCCACCAGCCACGCATCGACCATGCCGGACTCGGTCGAGCTCGAGCGTGGGGCAACGCGCTGCGGCACGCGATGTGTATCTACCTCGTACAAGTCCCCCCAATCACGACCAACTACGGCCAAGGAGGCACTCATGGATACGAAAACGATCACGAATGACGTCAAGAACGAGGTCACGAAGGGCCTCGAGAAGCTCACCACACTGCGCGATGAGGTGAAGCTCCACATCCATCTTGCCTCGCTCGACGCAAAGCAGGAGTGGAACGACAAGCTCGAGCCCCGCATCAACGAGGTCTCGAACGAGGTCTCGAGCGGTGCGCACACCGCCAGCGACGCATCGAAGGCGGCCATTCACGATCTCGTCACGAAGGTGGAGGGCTTCTACGCGAAGCTCCGCGGCACGAAGGCGTCCTCCTGACGCCAGCGACCTGACGCCAGCGACCTGACGCCAGCGACCGCGGAAGGCCCGGTGTATCCGGGCCTTCACGGTCGCCGCGTCCTCGCTGACGCTCGAACCGTGAAATTACACACGCAACTGTCGGGATGACGACATCCGGCCGTTAGACATTTCAAGACGTTCGGCGCCGCGGCGGAATGGCATGGGCACTGCAACGGTTGAGACCACGTGCCCAGCCGCTATTCCGGTCGAAAACCGGCGGCACTGCACGCTCTTATTGGAGGTCTTTCGGTCATGTCGTCGATGCGAATCGTTCTCGTGGATCCTCTCGGTGAAGTCCTCTTCTCGGGAGAGAGCCTCATCGCGCGCGCGCCGGAGGAATTGCCCGAGACGCTCTCGGCGCCGATCGCCGCATCGGTCGCAGCGATCGCATCGGCTCCCGATTCGTCCGAGGCGATGACCGAGCCGGAGTCCGAGCCGGAATCCGACGACGAGCTCGAGTCGCAGGCATG
>Ga0182021_10004741_pt1 | contig 16031 bp, 13 predicted proteins | sample 612E3MmetaG_FD_120493 | JGI IMG/M metagenome (GOLD analysis project Ga0182021, IMG submission 120493) | Permafrost microbial communities from Stordalen Mire, Sweden - 612E3M metaG (Illumina Assembly) | ecosystem: Environmental > Terrestrial > Soil > Wetlands > Permafrost | place: Sweden... | reverse complement strand
CATCGGAAACCTCTATCTAGCTTTTAGCTGTTAGCTTTTAGCTCTTAGCTTTGGGCTCGTGGACTTCCTTCTTCGGAGATAAATGCTCAAAGCCATCAGAAAACAGTGTACGGTAAAAAACTTTAGCTTCAGGCTCATGGACTTCTTCCGTCTGAGCTAAAAGCTAATAGCTAAAAGCTAATAGCTAAAAGCCTTAAACGAACAGTAAACCGCCGTCCTAGTGCTTTTGTTCCTCAACACCCACGAGGCCGTGATGAATCGCGAACAGAGCGAGCTCGAGCCGGTTATACACTCCCACTTTGTCGTAGATGTGCGTGAGGTGGTGCTTGACGGTATCTTCGCTGATCGAAAACTTAGCGGCGATCTCCCGGTTCGAATAGCCCGATACGCTTGCCGTCACGACTTCGAGCTCGCGGCGGGTGAGCCCGAATGTTTTCGGCGGCGCGCCGCGGGACGGCGGGTTGGTGGCGTTGCGCACCGCCGCGGAGGTAGTGTCGAACGGCCGGTCGCCGGCCCACCACTTGCCTTCCATGACGCTGCGGATGCTCTGAATGAGCAGGCAGGAAGGGGCGTCGTTGAAAACGGCGCCTCGCGCGCCGAGACTCATGGCTTCGGCGACGCTGGCGTCATCAGGCTCGGAGGCGAGCACGATGGTGCGCGGCGGCGTGGAGCATGCTGCCAGGAGGCGCATGATGTCTGGAAAGGCCGGCGTGCCGGCGGATCCGGACTTCGGTAGAGCCAGCCCCAGCAGCACGATGTCCGGCAGCAATTCAGCCGCGAGGCGGACGGCCGCATCGGCATCGCCTGCCTCGGCGACAACCACGAAATCGGGCTCGCGTTCGAGAAGCTGGCGCACGCCGGCGCGCAAAAGCGTCTGATTCTCCGCCAGCAGGATCCGAATCGCCGCACCTGGTTTTTCCATAACGACCTGACATCCGCCATGAGGCCTGAAATGTCGCCTGTTCAGGCTATCTGCATTCGAAGCGTCAAAAAATCACGCCAGTTTTGCCGGACAAACTTAGCCACAGTTCCGACAGGAGCGGTGAAGGACCTTCAAAGTGGTCCGAGCAAACTGAATGCGGCACACGACGCACGCACTTTCTGATCATCGATTTCCCCCGGAAATGGCATGCTTAGAGACACTTAGTTCGTTACGCACCGGGTCTCCTCAACGAGCGGTTTCCACGCACACAAGGACGCCGGACCTAAAGCCACCCTAGCGCTCTGGGGGGGGAGCACTCAAGGCAACACTATTAACCCCTCTTTAACTATTCCTATTATCAACGCCCAGCCTTCGTGGTCAAGGCTTTTTAGCGACTTTGGGCGTTCGGGTTCGAAGGCTCGGAATTAACCTCCAAGGCTCAAAGTGCTCAAAGAGCCTCCAAGAAGCCTTCCTTTGAGGCTCTTCGAGGCCTTTGAGTCTTAGCGGTTCGCTTTGTTTTGCATCAGCACGCCAATTGATCTGCGATAGATGTCGGCGGTATGCGCGTCGAAACAGACGACTGTGACCCGCGCGGGTGTGTCGTTGGTTTGCAGAAACTGCTTAATCTCGCGCAGGGCGATTGTGCAGGCACGCTCCGCGGGAAATCCGTAAGCGCCCGTGCTGATCGCGGGGAACGCGACGGATTCGGCTTTGTGGAGGCGTGCGAGCGTGAGGCTGTTGCGGTAGCACTCGGCGAGGAGTGCGTCTTCGCTGTGATTGCCGTCTCTCCAGATTGGGCCGACGGTGTGAATGACCCACTTTACGGGCAGCTTGTGGCCGTGGGTGATCTTTGCCTGGCCTGTGGGACAGCCGCCGAGTTTCCTGCATTCGTCGAGCAGTTCCGGCCCGGCGGCCCGATGAATGGCGCCGTCGACACCGCCGCCGCCAAGTAGAGATGTATTGGCGGCGTTTACGATGGCGTCGACCTTCTGGCGGGTGATGTCGCCTTGTACGATTTCAATTTGATCGAGTGCGTTTTGCATTTTATGCCTCGCAGCGTATTTTCTGGACACGGGTTTACACGGAATAACACGGATTGCGCTATCCGTGTTCATTCGTGCTGATCTGTGTCCCAAGCAAAACATCGTCGGATTTATGGACTCGAGCGGCGAAGTCGGGAAGAACGAATTCGCTCGTCGCCGCGGCCAGAGCCGCGGAGGTCAGGCGTGGCGCGTCGAGCAGGCTCTCGGCGCGCAAGACCTGCTCGACGTTGGCCATTGTCTCAGGGTGGCGCGGGACGAAGAGAGTGCAGCAATCCTGGTCCGGCTGGATGCTGATGTCGTATGTTCCGATTTCGCGCGCGATGCGGATGATGTCCTCTTTGTCGTCCCCCACGAGGGGCCGGAAAATCGGCAGCTGAGTGGCCGCGGCGGATACGACGCTCAGGTTCTCGAGCGTCTGGCTGGCGACCTGGCCGAGGCTGTCGCCGGTCAGCAGTGCGCCCGCGCCCTCGCGCAAGGCCAGCGCTTCAGCGATTCGGACCATGAAGCGGCGATAGAGGACGACGCGCAGGGGCGGCGGCGCGTAGGCCACGATTTCGCGCTGCACCTCGGCGAAAGGGACCATGAAGAGCCTGCCCTGGAGCTGGTAGCGCGCCAGCACCTGGATGATCTTGCGCACTTTCTCCTGCGATTCAGGGGTGGTGTGGGGAAAGCTGTGGTAGTGGACGAACTGAACCTGGCAGCCGCGGCGCATGAGGCGGAAAGCGGCCACGGGCGAATCGATGCCGCCGGAGAGCAAGCACAGGACCTTGCCTCCCGTAGCGGCCGGCAAGCCGCCGGCGCCGCGGAGCTTGTCGAAATATAGAAACGCGCGGGGACCGACGAGTTCGAGATAGCAGGTGATGTCGGGATGTTCCATGAGCACGCGGGCCCCGGTCAGACCCTGGATGTACTCTCCCAGCTGCTCGTTTAGCTGCTGGGAGTTGAGCGGGAAATCCTTGGTGCCGCGGCGCGCGTCGATTTTGAACGAGGCGAATGTCCTGGAGGAGACAAGGCCGGCGAGCGTTTCCTTGATGGCGGCCAGGTCCGCTGGGACTTCCCAGGCGAGCGCAAAATTTGCGATTCCCGAAACCCAGCAGAGACGGCGTTCGATCTCGGCCGCGTCGGAGTCCGGCGCAAGGGACACCAGCAGGCGGCCGGCGAAGCGGCGCACGCCTTCGTGCGGCAGGCCCGCGAGCAAGGCTTCCACATGCCGGTGGAGCCGGCCCTCGAACCAGCCGCGATTCCCCTTTTTGAGATTAATCTCGTGATAGTGAGCCAGGAATACTTGTTTCACGTGTCCATTCCGAAAATCAGCCCTTTTTCAATTGGGGACAGGCCCCTTTTGAAATTCAAGAGGGGCCTGTCCCCAATTGAAAATCCCGTTGCTGGGACTAAACGGTTATGGATAACATAACATGCATGAGGAGATCCTGGAAACGGCATGCTGGCGGGCGCGGCATTTCGCGGCGTGCTTTTGTTGCGCGCGCGGGCATTGGTATCGCCGGCATGGCGTTGGCAGGGGCGCGCGGCGTGGCGCAGGAACCGCGCGGCTCGGCGCTCGCGCTGGCGCGCAATCATGATCGTCGCGCTGCCGTAAAGGCTGCCGTCAACCTTCTTGGAAGAATGGATTTTGGCGGCAAGGATATTTACCTCAAGGCCAGTTTTAACAGTCCGGATCCATGTCCCGCGACGACGCATCCGGACACGATCGAAGTCGTCGTGGAGATCCTGCGTGGTTTCAATTGCGGCGCGATCACTCTGGTCGAACGCAGCGGCATGGGGGTCACGAGCGAGATCTGGGAGTACCTGGGCGTTCCTGCGCTGGCGCGGCGGCTCGAGTTGCAGTTGATGGATCTGGATGATCTCCCGGCCGAAGAGTGGCGCAAGGAGGAGTTGCCCGATTCCAACTGGAAAGACGGCGTTGAAGTTCCCGGTTTTCTCGATCGGGACGCCTTTGTTGTGCAGATTTGCAATCTCAAGACGCATCGATTCGGCGGTGTCTTCAGTGCGAGCCTGAAAAACTCTGTCGGGCTGGTGGCGAAGTACGGCCGGCTGAATCCTGACTACAACTACATGAACGAACTCCACGCATCTGCGCACCAGTGTGCGATGATTGCCGAAATCAATCTGGCATATGCGCCGAAGCTGATCGTGATGGATGCCGTCGAGGTTTTCATTGCCGGAGGGCCCGAGGCGGGCGATGTGGCGACACCCGACATAGTGATGGCCTCTGCGGACCGCGTGGCCATCGACGCCGCAGGAGTGGCCCTGTTACGCATGCACGGGCAAGGTCCCGACCAACCCCTGATCGGACGCAGCGTATACGAAGAGGAACAGCTAAAGCGCGCGATAGAGTTGAGGCTCGGCGCCGCGAACGCTGATGGAATCCGCTTTTTGACTGCCAATGCTGTCGATTATGGGCTTGCGTCCAATCTCGACTCGATTCTCCGCGAGACCCCCAAAGCAAAATAGCTCAAGTGCGGAATTGGGAACAGTCGCCTTTTGCGCCATGACGGGGAGGAGTACGTCTGGGAATGACTCAGCCGTCCCTGCGGGACTAGGAGCCCGTCCGAGAATTAGGAGGGGCCGCGTTCCGAGCGCCGCAGGGGCAGCTGCAAGGCGGCGCGACGCAGGCGATGTCAGTGCACATCGTCGAGGAGCGCCAACGCAGCAGATGCCCCGCGGCGCCGGAACCCAAAGGGCGCATGGGGGTTGCACGGCGATCGCGGCGTTGCTCGTCGTTAACGATGCACAACGGCATCACCTCCTCCTCGCGCCTTGCGCTCGCCGGGCAAGTCCCATGCGCGCGACCCCTTTTGAGCACTTCGTAAAACACTCAGTGCCACACATGAAGCGGCAAAAACTCCCCGACTCAGCGCAATATCTAGTACGCACAATTTCGCACATGAACCTCGCTGGAAATGAAGCGCCTCGGCAAACGTAGATACTGGTACATGGTGTTTATGCCAGGTCAGAGATTGAGATTGTATCGATGCGTGGAGGGCGGATGAAAAGGGACTTGGGATCCATTATTCTCACGCGCCAGGAACTTCAGATCATGAAGGTTGTCTGGGATTTACAGGCGGCGACCGTCAAAGATGTCTGCAACGTGTTGTCGCAGCAGCGGCACACTGCGTATACCACGGTGCTCACGTTGATGGGCATTTTGGAGGAGAAGGGGGTCCTGGTCCATCAGCGCTCGGGGAGGGCCTACTGCTACCGGCCGCTGCTGTCCAGAGAGCAGGCTACCAGAAACCAGGTGCAGGACGTGCTGTCGCGCTTCTTCGACGGCAGGGCGGAGCAGTTGATCGCCACTCTGCTCAAGAACGACATGATTAAGCCTAATCAGCTCGTGAGTCTTACGCGAACTCTGGAGTCTTCCGGGGGATCTCAGGTTGCCTGACAGCGGGCTTCCTCTGGATGTTCCTTATTTGCCCGGCGCATAATAGCCCTTGCGATAATCAAGCCTTACGTTTTTCTCCGCTAGCTTGACCTCTATTTTGCGATAGCTGCCGTCTCGCTTCGGGTTGCTGGAGATGTAGCCGATGCTATATTGACTGCGCAATTCCTGGCTGATATCACGGAATGCTGTGTCCAGATCCTCGACCTGAAACGGCGAGAGGGTCGTGCCGCCCGTCGCGGAGGCGAACTTCTCGAGGACCTTGTCTCCTGCCCTGGTATCGCCGCCGACTCCAAAATATCCGCCGCGGGTAATGCTGATTGAGAAAATCGTGGCATTGGCGTCCATTGCCATCTGTTCCGCGCGCTCGTAGGTTTCGTTGCTGGCTGAATCGCTGCCGTCAGACAAAATAACGATGGCCTTGCGGCCGGTTTCACGGATCAGCTTTTCATCGCACGTTCTGACGACGGCATCGTACAGGGAGGTGTTGCCGGCTGCCTGAAGCGAACGAATTTTCTTCTCGAGTTTGTTCGGGTCGTTGGTGAGGTCCTGAACCAGAGTGACGCCGGAATCGAAACCGATGAGCATGCCGCGGTCCCGCTCCTTGAGCAAGGCATAGAAAAAGCTGGCCGCGGCTTCCTGCTCGAACTTGAGTTTTGGGGCGACACTTTGGCTGGTGTCGACGAGGAGTGCAAGCGTCAGCGGGAGATTGCTCTCGCGGGAAAAATTCTTGATCTCCTGTTTCTGGCCGTCCTCGAGGACCGTGAAGGCATCCTCAGGCAAGTTAGTAACAAAAGACTTGGTTTCCTTGTTATAAACCGTGCAATAGACGTTGATCAGGTCGACGTTCACATGGTAGGTGGTATCGTTAATGCCGGCCGGGAGCTGCTGCTTGTCGGATTGGATGGAGGCGGGCGGCGGATTCTGGGAAGGTGGCGCGGCCTGCTGAAGCCATAACGCCAAGCCAAGCAACACGGTGGAAACAGCTGTCATAATGGAAGGCATGCTGATTTCTGTATCTCCATGAGACAATTGAATTAAATATCTATTGGATTATAGGGGCCGCACTCGGAAGAGTCAAGGCAGCGTCCAATTGCCATCCGTGTTTTCCATATCAGCCGTCCCTACGGGACTTGGTCTTGGCCTGATGCCTAATCCCGGCACTAAAGTGCCGGGCTATTTTCATCGCGTCCCCATGGGACGCGAGATCCTGGACCTCTGCCCGCATCCCATGGGGAACGCAAGAGCGCAAACCACCGTGCTTATCCCATGGGGAACGCAGTGCCGAAGACCCGTGCGAGCGGCGCATGAGGGGTGCAGCATCGAAGACCCGTGCGAGCGGCGCATGGGGGGTGCAGCATCGAAGACCGGTGCGAGCGGCGCATGGGGGGCGCAGCATCGAAGACCCGTGCGAGCGGCGCATGGGGGGCGCAGCATCGAAGACCGGTGCGAGCGGCGCATGAGGGGCCCGGCATCGAAGACCGGTGCGAGCGGCGCATGAGGGGCGCAGCATCGAAGACCTGTGCGAGCGGCGCATGAGGGGTGCAGCATCGAAGACCTGTGCCAGCGTCCCGTTAGGGACGCAGCGAGAGTAGCCCGGCACTTCAGTGCCGGGGACTGTCGGATGCCTCCAAGGCTAGTCCCGTAGGGACGGCTGAGTCATTTCCAGCAAAACCGCCGAACTCCGGAGCGCCTTTGGCGAGAATTCCTGTCGGTTAGAGTTCAATCTACGCCGATATCAGGGCACAGGTTTTTGAGAAAGCTGGACAGCTCCGCGGGTAGCGGCGCTTGGAAAGAGAGCTTCTCTCCTGTCCGCGGATGTGTGAATTCCAGGCGCTGGGCATGGAGAAAGTGCCGGCCGAGATCGCGCACCGCGATCCTGAGTTGCTCATCCGCGAGATTGAGCGCGCGGTTGCCACCGTAAAGAACGTCACCGACGACAGGATGCCCTTTGCTTGCAAGATGAACGCGGATCTGGTGCGTCCGGCCGGTTTCAATGCGGACGCGGAGGAGCGAAAAGGGTCCGCATGTGCATTCTTCGTTGTAGTGGGTGACCGCTTCGCGTTTGCGACGTGAACGGACCGAGATCTTTTTCCTGTCCCTCAAATCCCGGCCGAGAGGCAGTGCGATAGTTCCGGCGGACGGGGAAGGATGGCCATAGACGAGAGCGAGGTATTCCTTCTTTACCTGTCGATTCTTGAACTGGCGCGCGAGCTCCCGGTGCGCCTGAGGATTCTTGGCCACGGCCATCAGTCCGCTCGTCAGCTTGTCGAGGCGGTGGACGATGCCGGGGCGCATGGCGTCTTCCGTCTGCAGCGGTCCGAGGTGATAGAGAAGGGCATTGACCAGCGTTCCGGAGCGTACGCCGGCGCCCGCATGACAGACGAGGCCCGCCGGTTTTTCGATTACTGCCAGATCGCTGTCCTCGTAGAGAATCGTCAGAGGTATGTTCTCGGGTTGCGGTTGCAGCTCTGCCTGAACGGTGGGAGCCTGGATGGAGATCAAATCTCCGGCCCGCAGCTGATAGCCGGTCTTAACGCGGGAGTTGTTGACGACGATGCTTCCGTTGCGGATCCAGCCCTGGATTTGAGAACGGCTCCACGCGGAAGAGCGTTCCGAGAGATAGCGATCCAGCCTGAGCCGAGCGGCCTCAGACTGAACCAGAATGATTTCGCTGCGATCGGTCACGCGGCGGACGCCTCGGGGCGGCGCCTTCGTCGCAGGTACGCGTAGGCTACCGCAGACACAAGGATGGTTATGATGCCGATGAATTGCGATGTGGAAAGCAGGCCGTGCAAGACGAAGCCGCGATCGTCGTCTCCGCGATAAAACTCGATCACGAACCGGAGCGCCGCGTACAGCATCAGGTATTCCAGAATGATCTGCCCGAGGAAGTGCTCTCTTTTGAGGCGCCACATCAGAAGCAGAAAGAGCAGGAACGTTCCCACGGATTCATAGATCTGGGTCGGATGCAGCGGTATGTTGAGCGGGACGCCGACGTTTTCATAGGAATACTGGTTCGTGAAGGTGATGCCCCAGGGCATGGTCGTCGGTTTGCCGTAGCAACATCCCGCCGAAAGGCAGCCGATGCGGCCGATCGCCTGTCCCAGAGCGATCCCCGGCGCGGTGATGTCGGCGACCTTCCAGCTTGGCAACTTGGCCCTGTGGAGATACCAGGCGGAGGCTGCCAGTGCAAGCATGAGGCCTCCGTAATAAACGCCGCTGGAGCGGAGCGTGGCGAGAGAGAATATCTCGCGCGGATTTTCCGAATAATAGGCGTAATCGGAGACAAAGAGCAGCAGTTTGGCGCCGACCAGCGCGGAAAAAATGATGATCAATCCCAGGTTCCAAATGGAATCGGGATTCAATCCCGCCTTTGCCGCATTGCGGCTCGCCAACCAGATGCCTGCGATGAAAGCCAGGGCCAGCATCAGCCCATAGGTGTGAATGGTGAGTGGGCCTAGATCCAGTATTTTAGGGAACATAGATTGGCCTTATTCTTCCTCTTCCTTCTTATCCTTGTTGGCTTCGTCGATGATCTTCTGCCCGATGTGCGCAGGGACCTCGTCATAGTGGGAAAACTCCATGTGATAGGTTCCACGGCCGCCGGTCATCGACGTGAGGATCGGCGCGTAGGTGACCATCTCCGCCATCGGCACCTGAGCTTTGATCACCTGCGTGTCGCGCTTGACATCCATTCCTTGCAGCCTGCCTCGCCTGGAAGTGAGATCTCCCATCAAGTCGCCTGCGTACTCCTGCGGCGCCATGATCTCTACATTCATGATCGGTTCGAGAAGAACCGGAAGCGCCTGATCCATACCCTTCTTGAAAGCCATGCTGCCGGCGACCTTGAATGCCATTTCAGAGGAGTCGACCGGGTGGAAGCTGCCGTCGTAGAGGATGACCCTGAAATCGACGACTGGAAACCCCGCCAGGAATCCCTTGGCGGCGGCATCGATGATGCCCTTCTCGACCGCAGGAATGAAATTGCGCGGGATAGAGCCGCCGAAGATCTCATCGACAAACTCGAATCCCTCGCCCCGGGCGCGCGGCTCTAACTTGATCTTGCAATCACCGAACTGGCCGTGGCCGCCCGTCTGTTTCTTGTATCTGCCCTGGACGTCAGCGTGGCCGCGAATGGTCTCGCGGTAGGGAACCTTGGGAGTCTTGAGAATCACCTCGACGCCGTATCGCTTGCGCAATCTGGCGACGGTGACCTCGACATGGAGCTGGCCCGAGCCCGAGAGCAGCAGCTGCTTGGTCTGTGGGTCGCGATTGTACTTGATGGCGGCGTCCTCTTCCGCGATGCGCGCCAGGGCGCTGCTGATTTTATCTTCGTCGCCTCGCGCCTTCGGCTCGATCGCAAAGGTAATCGAAGGTTCAGGGACCTCCACGGCTTGAAACAGGATGGGTTGCGACGGATCGCACAGGGTATCGCCGGTGGTGGTCTCCTTGAGCTTGGTAACCGCGAAAAAGTCGCCAGCATGCACCTCGCCGATGGGCGTCATCGCTTTACCTTGAAGCACCTGCAGGGGACCGAATTTCTCATGTTTCCCGTTGGTCTGGTTGAAATACGTCGTATCGGAACGCATGACGCCGGAATACAGGCGGATGATGCTGATGCGGCCGGTAAAGGGATCGGCCACGGTCTTGACCACATACGCCGCATACGGATCCTTGCTGCTGACGGCATGCTCTACGGGCTCTTTCGTCTTCGGGTTGATGCCGGCAACTTTGTTGGCGCCTGGCGCCGGCAGAACCTCGACGATTGCATCCAGGAGCTGCGGCACACCGATGTTCAGGGTTGCGCTGGTGCATAAAATCGGGTAGATGGAGCGCGCCTGAACGCTCTTTTTCAGTCCCGCCACCAGGTCGGCGGCAGAAAGCGTGCCTTCCGCAAAAAACTTTTCCATGAGATCGTCGCTGCCTTCCGCAACCATTTCGATCAGTTTGTCGCGGGTCTTCTGGGCGGCATCCTGATACTCAGCCGGGATATCGGCAACGCGGAATTTTCCGGACCCGTCCCTCTCGTAGAGAAACGCTTTGCTCGTCAAGAGGTCGACGATGCCGGTAAATTCGCGCTCGGCGCCCATTGGAAGCTGGATCGGAATGCCGGAGCGGCCCACCATCTCTTCGATGGACGTAATAGTACGTTCGAAGCTGGCATTGTCGCGATCCATTTTGTTGATGACTATAAGCCGAGGCAGTCCAAACTCGTCTGCATACTCCCAAACCTTCTCGGTCTGAACCTCCACTCCCGAGACCGCGTCGACCACAACGACGGCTGCGTCGGCGGCGCGTAAAACCAGCTTCGTGTCGGTAAGGAAGGGGCGATATCCGGGTGTGTCCAGAATGTTGATCTTCTTCTTGCTCCATTCGCAATGGGCCAAGGCGCTGCTGATGGAGATTTTGCGTTCGATCTCCTCGTCTTCGTAGTCAGTGACGGTGTTTCCGTCCTCGACGCGGCCCAGCCGATTGACGGCGCCGGCGTCGAAGAGCATGGCGGAGGTCAAGGAAGTCTTGCCGCAGGTGCCATGCCCGATAACGGCGATGTTTCGAATGGATTCACTCTCGTAAACCCGCATAGAAGGCTCCTTTCAGGAGAAGAAACCGTATGATTTCGAAAAGATTGAGATATTATCACAGGCACTCGATCCCCGCAACGCCGGCAAAAAAAGCGCCAGCGATTCAGACACTGCGGCATGCATAGTAGCCAAGATTCAGGGGGCGTCCCGATGGTACGCCAAACCGAGAACTTCGTGTATCTATGAATTTGTGCGGTCATGTTGTTTGCGGGCATGGCGCATGAAAACTGGCCCAACCATCAATGCGTCCCGTCAGGGACGCAAAGAGAGTAGCCAGGCACTTCAGTGCCTGGGACTGGCGGATAGCTGAGCCAGAAGTCCCGTAGGGACGACTGAGTCATTCCCATACCTACCTCTCGCAGTATTGGATTAGGAGTTTGCTATCCATGTTCCCCGTGTCAGCCGTCCCTACGGGACTCGTGCTTAACCTGATGCGTAATCCCGGCACTGAAGTGCCGGGCTATTTTCATCGCATCCCTACGGGACGCAAAATTGGCGACGGTTACGTGCGTCCTGTTAGAAAACGGAAATTGAGGAAAGTGGGAGGGTAATTTCAAGTTTCGTGGTTTCTGTTGGGTGTTATTTGGCGATATACTTTGGACGGCAGCGAACCTACTTCCTGGAGGCAGAATGCGCCACTCAGTCTGTTTTTATTTGTTGTTATCTTTGTTTGTTACAGTAGCCTGCGCACAGTCGCAGAGCACATCCACGCCACAGCTGAGCGGGGAGAAGGCGATGGAGCATGCGCGCGCCCAGGTCGCCTTCGGCCCCCGTCCGCCCGGAACGGAAGCGCTGAAGCAATGCCGGGAGTATCTGATCAAGCAGCTCGAATCGTACGGCTATCAAGTGGAGCAGGATTCGTTCACTGCCACCGCTCCCCCCCCCTATGGACCCAAGCCGATGGTGAACCTGATCGCGCGCAAACGCGGCGGCGGCAGCAACGTGATCGCGATGGCGAGCCATTACGACACAAAATATTTTGAGAAGGTGCGCTTCGTTGGGGCAAACGATGGCGCCAGCAGCACGGGACTACTCCTCGAACTGGCGCGCGTGCTCGCCGGAAAAAAGGACGGGTTCGATTACTGGTTTGTATTTCTGGATGGTGAAGAGGCCTTTGTCGAATGGAGCACGTTCGACAGCACTTATGGCAGCCGGCACCTGGCAAAGCGCTGGCAGAATGACGGCACCGCGAGCAAAGTGCGGGCGCTCATCCTCCTGGACATGATCGGCGAGAAAAACCTAGGCATCATCAAAGATACCAAATCAACTCCGTGGCTCATGGATCTTGTGTGGAGCACTGCGATCGAAGATGGCCTGCGGGATACCCTCTCGGACGTCCAGGAAGATATGGAAGACGATCACATTCCGTTTCTGGATGTGCACATTCCGTGTGTCGACATCATCCGCAATTTTCCACCGACGTGGCATACAGCCGGCGACACGCTGGATACCATCAGCGCGTCCAGCATGGAGAAGATTGGGAAACTGGTACTCGGTCTGCTCCCGCGTGTAGAGAAACACCTGTCAGGAAAGTAGATTCGAGATTCGAAATTCGAGATTTCTGGTTTTCAATTTCGAATCTCGAATCGTGTCGGATGCTAGGCTTCTTCGTAGTGTTCTTTGAAGCCGCATTCTTTGTCGTTGCAGAAGCGGATCGTGCCGGATCGCTTGGTTGTCTTAACCAGTGTGAATGCCGTGCTGCACTGCGGGCACGCCTCGGTAATTGGCTTGTTCCAGAGCACGAACTCACAATCCGGATACTTCGAACAACCATAAAACACTTTGCCGCGCCGCGACTTGCGCTCCACGATTTCTCCACCGCATCCTTGCGGGCAAACAACTCCCGTGCTCTTCAGCTTGATGTATTTGCAATTCGGATAGTCGCTGCAAGCGGTGTATTCGCCGAAGCGGCCGTGCTTGATGGCCAGATTTTTGCCGCACACGGGGCACAGTTCCTCGAGCGGGGTGTCGTGCTTGACTTCGACGTTATTCGCCCCTTTCACGATTCTCTTGGTGTTGCGGCAATCGGGATAACCGGAGCAGGCAAGAAATTCACCGAAGCGGCCTCGCTTGAGGACCATTGGCTTGCCGCACTTTTCGCAGGTGACTTCTTCCATCTGCTGATTTTGCGAGTCAGCGTTGCCTCCGTTCTTCGCGATTTCACGCGTGTTTTTGCATTCGGGATAACCCGAACAAGCCATGAAGCGGCCGAACTTGCCCCACTTGATTACCATCTTGCTGCCGCACTTTTCGCAGATCTCGTTGGTCTCGGTCTCCTCGGTCTTGACATCGCGCATTTGTGTTTCGGCGGCCGCAAGACGCTCGGAGAAGAGATCCCAGAAGCTCCGAAGAGAATCCTGCCAGCGCTCCCGCCCCGATTCGATTCGGTCAAGATGGTCTTCCATGCGTGCCGTGTACTCGTAATCGAAGATATCCTGGAAACTACCGATCAGCAGCTCGACCACGAGTTCGCCGGTCTCGGTGGGATAGAATCTTCCTTCTTGCTTGTCGACGTATTCACGATCCTGAATGGTGCTCAGGATGGAGGCGTAGGTGCTGGGCCGGCCGATGCCGCGCGCTTCAAGCGCCTTGACCAGACTTGCCTCGTTGTAACGTGGCGGCGGCTGCGTGAAGTGTTGCGTGGGCTGCAGCGCCTTGACCTCGAGCACTTCGCCATCGGAAAGCTCGGGAAGCAGGCCCTCCGGTGTGCTGCCATCAGGCTCTGCCTTGGATTCCTCCGGTTTGGTCTCCTGATAAAGCGCGAGAAATCCCTCGAACTTGAGTATCGAACCTGTGGCTTTGAACTGCGCTTTTCCTGCGTCGATGAAAACGTCGGTCTGGTCGAAGATCGCAGGATTCATCTGGGAAGCCACGAATCTCTGCCAGATCAGCATGTAGAGTTTCCACAGGTCGGGTTCGAGATAATCCCTGAGGCTCTCGGGAGATCGTGTTACGGAAGCCGGGCGGATGGCTTCATGAGCCTCCTGCGCGGTTTTCTTCGATTTGTAGTAGATCGGATGATGCGGCAGATAGGCTTCTCCGATCTGCGTCTTGATCAGCTCGCGCACTTCAGCCAATGCCGTTTCGGAGACGCGCGTCGAGTCGGTGCGCATGTAGGTGATCAGTCCTACCGCGCCTTCCTTGCCGAGTTCAATGCCTTCGTACAGGCGTTGCGCGAGGAGCATGGTTTTCTTGACGGAAAAGTTCAGCCTGCGCGCGGCTTCCTGCTGCAGATTGCTGGTGATGAAGGGCGGCACCGGGTAGCGCCTTTTCTCACGCCTATGTACGCTCTTGACGAGAAAAGGCGTATGGCTCAGCTCCTCCACGATCGCATGCGCGGTTTCTGCGTTGCCGACCTTCCACTTGGCGCCGCCGTAATTCGTGGCCTTCGCCGCGAATTCGGGGGGAGCCTGGCCCGCGAGACGGGCGATGAGGTTCCAATATTCCTCGGACTTGAACGCGCGGATTTCCTGCTCGCGCTCGACGATCATGCGCAACGCGACCGTCTGGACACGGCCCGCCGACAATCCGCGCCGCACTTTGTCCCAAAGCAGAGGGCTGATCTTGTAACCTACGAGGCGGTCGAGTATGCGCCGTGCCAGCTGGGCTTCAACCTTGTGAGTGTTGATCCGGCCGGGGTGCTTGAACGCCTCCTGGATCGCGTCCTTTGTGATCTCGTGGAACAAAACTCGATAAACGTCCTTGGACTTGTCTCCGAGCTCTTCCGCCAAATGCTGGCAGATTGCTTCACCCTCGCGGTCAGGGTCAGCCGCGAGGTAGATGGTTTTCGCGGATTTTGCGGCGGCCCGCAGTTCGCGGACGACTTTTTCCTTTGCAGGGATGACGGCGTAATGCGGCAGGAAATCATCGTCGACGTCGACTCCCAGCTTGTTTTTGGGGAGGTCTTTGATGTGTCCGATCGATGCTTTTACGTCAAAACCGCGGCCGAGATACTTCTTGATCGTTTTGGCTTTTGCGGGAGATTCGACGATGACCAGAGAATTTGCCATAAGAGGGCGCACACTATAACAGCGATTTTCAGAATTCCAAGAGAAATTATTCTTCGTGCCTGGCGATTCGAACGAAAAGATTGCCGGGGACCTGCCGCAAACGTCCCTGCATTTCGAGGTTGAGCAGGAGGGCGCTGAGCTGCGAAACCGTCATGCCGCTCTTGGGAAGGATCCTGTCAAACTGGATTGCCTGATCGTAAGCCAATATCTCTAGAATGTTACTCTCTTCCGGCGTCAAAAGATCCAATTCCGGGTTTTTGGCGGGACGCGAATCCTCTTGTTCCAGGATCGCGTGACGCACTTCCGCAGGTAACTCTTCGACAATATCTCTCCAAACCTGAATAAGTTTCGCTCCTTGTTTGATCAGATAATTAGGGCCAAAACTCTGCGGCGAAGTCAGGTTTCCGGGCACCGCGAAGACGTCGCGGTTCTGTTCCATTGCCAGACGCGCCGTAATCAGGGACCCGCTGTACTCGCTGGCTTCCACGATCACGGTTCCCAGAGTCAACCCACTAATGATGCGATTGCGCACCGGAAAGTTTTGCGGAGCAGGGGATGTGCCCGGGGGAAACTCGGAAAGGAGGATCCCGTCTTCTGAGATCTTGTGTGACAACTGCCGATGTTCGCGGGGATAGACGACATCGATGCCGCAGCCCAGAACCGCGACGGTGCGGCCGCCGCCTTCCAGGCAGCCCCGATGTGCGGCGGCGTCGATGCCGCGCGCGAGACCGCTGACAATGGCGATCCCGCGCTTCGCCAGATCGAGAGCCAGGCCCTGCGCCATCTGCAGTCCGTAGTAGGTCGGCCTGCGAGTGCCGACAATCGCCACTGCCGGCAGTTCCAGGACAGAGTGTTGCCCGCGAGTGTAAAGGACCAAGGGCGGATCATGAATCTCCTGAAGCAGAGAAGGGTAACCCGGTGTCCCGCGGATGAGAAACCGGCAGTTTTCGCGCGTGGCCCAATCGATGGTCTCCTCCGCCATCGATCGATAACGTCGGGTGGAAATTGCTACGGCCGCTTCCGCCGGCGCTCCGTGCGCTTCGAGTTCGGGGCGGCTCATTTGGAATAGTT
>Ga0182021_10004740_pt1 | contig 16034 bp, 11 predicted proteins | sample 612E3MmetaG_FD_120493 | JGI IMG/M metagenome (GOLD analysis project Ga0182021, IMG submission 120493) | Permafrost microbial communities from Stordalen Mire, Sweden - 612E3M metaG (Illumina Assembly) | ecosystem: Environmental > Terrestrial > Soil > Wetlands > Permafrost | place: Sweden... | reverse complement strand
CCAAGCTTCTAGCGTCTGGCGCTGTTCTTCTGACATAATTAATTTTTCCGCTTTTTCCCACATATTTGAATCATACTATTATCCTATGTTATTGTAAAGCTAAGGTTGTTACACCGCACTAGTATTTGTCATTATCGGGCTTGACCCGATAACCCACGTCCATTCTCTAAAGCTTGGAAAGTTGTCTGCCTAAAACTCTCTACGGAAGCGTTACAATTGACGATTAGAGTCAATTATGTTATATTTTTGGAGTTGGTAGCGTAGCTCAGTTGGTAGAGCAGAGGACTCATAAGCCTTTGGTCGTGGGTTCGACTCCCTCCGCTACCACCACGCTTCTCTGAAATACACGTTCTGGGAACAAAATATCACTCTCCTTACAATACAAACATCAAGACGGTAGACTATTCCTAAAATTCAATCAATAAATTGTCACACGACACCTTATGTCTTGATTCATCTTTTAAGTCTAGCTTGACTTCAGTTAAAACTCTGTAATATGCTTTAAAACAATCGGTTTGTTGAATAAATGTCAACATAAATTACCATGATATCCTAACGATGGCCTTTGAACGCGTAAACAGGAGAAAACAGTGAACGCCATTTCTTATCAGCACCTAAATCCGCCACTTAGGATTCTGCTCGGACCCGGACCGAGTAACGTCCATCCGCGAGTCCAGCAAGCCATGGCCGCACCTATGGTTGGACACCTCGACCCGTACTTCGTCAAAATCATGGACGATACAGTTGAAATGCTCCGGTTTCTCTTCCGGACACAAAACCGACTTACTTTCCCTATTTCCGGCACTGGTTCCGCGGGAATGGAGGCTAGCTTCTGCAATTTTCTGGAGCCTGGCGATACCGTAGTCATCGGTGTCAACGGGGTTTTCGGAGAGCGCATGGTGGACAATGCTCTCAGGTGTGGCGCGGAAGTAATCCCCGTGACAGCCGAATGGGGCAAAATCGTTGCGCCGGAGACTATCGAGACGGCTTTGAAGTCCAGAAAAAAAGTCAAAATGCTGGCGTTGGTACACGCTGAGACATCTACCGGTGCCCTGCAGCCGCTGGCAGAAGCCTCACAACTGGCAAAACAATATGGCGCGTTGTTCATGGTGGATACAGTTACTTCTCTTGGGGGGCAAGAAGTAGCGGTTGATGAACGGGGTATCGACATTTGTTACAGTGGGACGCAGAAATGTATCAGTTGTCCTCCGGGGCTTGCTCCTTTCACGGCCAATCAGAAAGCTCTGGACGTGCTACAAGCCCGAAAGAGTAAAGGCAATAGTTGGTACCTTGACCTGGCTTTGCTCTCGGCCTACTGGGGGACCGGGCGGGTTTATCATCATACAGCACCGGTAACGATGATTTATGCTCTGCATGAGGCGCTGGCGCTGATAGTGGAAGAGGGATTGGAAACCCGCCTCAAACGCCACAAGAAAAATGCCGCGGCATTGCACGCCGGGCTGGAAGCTATCGGGATAGTTTTACATGCGGAAGAAGGCCATCGGCTCAACTCGTTGACTTCGATACGCGTACCAATTGGCGTCGATGACCTCCGTGTTAGACAGAAGCTTCTCAACCAATATAACATTGAAATCGGTGGAGGGCTGGGGCCTTTGAAGGGGAAAATCTGGCGCATCGGCCTTATGGGGGAATCTTCCACCGAAGAGAATGTGCTTTTTTTATTATATGCACTAGAAAAGATATTACAGGCAGAAGGGTACTGGTTGGAGACAGGAGCGGGGGTAACGGCTGCTGTCCAGGTATTGAAAAAGACCCCGGAAGCACCGTAGACCTTAATGCGCTTGATGATTGTAACTCCCGAAACTATGTCAATCCTGTGGAATCCCTCGGCTGGGATGTTATCCCAAGCGGTATACTAGAATTAATAGAGGAGATGAGAGAAAATGAAGGGAAGAACAGCCATTGTGAAGATCCTGAAAATGGAGGGGGTAGAGTTCCTTTGTGGTTTTCCTCAAAACGATATATTTGAAGCGGGCGCCGAAGAAGGCATCAGGAGTCTGGTGTCGAGGACTGAACGGGTGGGGGTGAATATCGCCGATGCCTTCACTCGAGTATCAAATTGCCGGCGTAATGGTGTTGTCCTGGCACAAAATGGTCCGGGCATTGAAAACGCTTTTTCGGGGGTGGCGCAAGCATATAGCGAATCTGTTCCGATTTTGATTCTTCCGACCGGACCTGACCGGCGCCAACAAAGGCCTCCCAATTTCATTGCATCAAAAGGCTACAAAGAAATAACTAAGTGGGCGGATACGATTAACTTTGCCGACCGTATTCCCGAGATGATGAGGCGGGCGTTCACTCTGATGAGAACGGGACGACCGGGCCCGGTTTTACTGGAGGTGCCTGTTGATGTACTACAGGAAGAGTTTGACGATGCCAAGTTTCAGTACACACCGGTAAAAACCACCAGGTCGGCGGGAGACCCGGATGACGTAAGGATAGTAGCCAGGACATTGATCGCGGCCAAGAATCCGGTCATCCGGGTGGGGCAGGGAGTGCTCTTTGCCAGCGCCTGGGATGAATTGCGCGAATTGGCGGAATTATTACAGATGCCGGTGTTCACCACTAACTGTGGGAAAAGCGCTTTCCCTGAAAATCATCCTTTAGCGCTGGGAGCCGGTGGAAACACGCGACCGGAGATGGTAACACACTTCTTAAATAAAGCCGACCTGGTATTTGCCATTGGTTCCAGTTGTACCAAAGAATTTTTCACGACGCCTATTCCCGATGGCAAAAGAGTTATTCAATCGACTATCGATGAACGTGATATCAACAAAGATTACCCATTGGAACACGCCATCATCGGTGATGCCAAGTTGGTTCTGCGGCAGCTTATCGATGAAGCAAAAGAGCAGATTGGACTCGGAGCTCAAAAGAAGAGCAATGCGGTTGCAAAAGAAATTAAGGCAGTCAAAGATGAGTGGCTAAAAGAGTGGAGGCCAAAGCTGACTTCTGCTGAGGTCCCTATCAATCCATATCGTGTCATCTGGGACATGATGAAGGTACTGGATAGAAAGCAAACAATAATCACCCACGACTCCGGCAGTCCTAGGAATCAATTGCTGCCCTTCTGGGAGTGTCTGGTACCGGGGAGCTACATCGGTTGGGGGAAATCAACCCCGTTGGGCGCTTCATTGGGTTTTAGTATGGGAGCAAAACTGGCGAGACCGGAAAAAACCGCCGTTGCTTTTATGGGTAACGCTGCCTTTGGTATGGTGGGTATGGACTTCGAGACGGCGGTCCGAGAAAATATTCCCATTCTGGTCGTCCTGATAAATAATTCGGTGTTGGGAGGATATATTAGGGAAAATCCCGTTGCGGCCAAGCGTTATCATCTCACCAGCCAGTCGGGGGACTACAGTAAGGTCGGCTCAGCGCTAGGCGGTTACTCTGAAAAAGTGGTTCATCCGGATGACATTATTCAAGCTATCAAAAGGGCGAAGAAAGCAGTAGATTCAGGGCAGCCGGCGCTGCTCGAAATTATCACATGCGAGGAAAATGCGCGTTCGTTAGGCCATTAATCTATATTAAAAAATAATTGTGGACTTGGATTGACTTAGAGTTATTGGTATGTTATTCTGCCATCAAATCCTAAAATTCAGCCATATGATATTATAAAACGAGAGGTGTAATCGATGAGCGCTGACAAGATAGTAAATGGCTATGCCGGTAAGATTCTCAGGGTAAATCTTTCGAATAATAATATCGCCATCGAGGAAATCGGTGAATCATTCTGCAGGAAATATCTGGGCGGAGCTGGTTTTATCGCTTATTATCTGTTGAGAGAACTGCCACAGGGAGTTGACTCGCTGGGACCGGAAAACAAATTAATTTTTGCTACTGGTCCACTGACCGGTATTAGATTGTCGGGGTGCGCGCGCCACTGTGTTGGCGCGAAATCTCCTTTAACTAATACCATCGCTAAATCTGAAGCCGGGGAATTCTGGGGGCCGGAGCTGAAAGCAGCCGGTTTTGACGCTCTGATTATCGAAGGTAAAGCGGATAAACCGGTTTATCTGTCAATAAGCGACGGACGGGTGAGTATCAAGGAAGCCTCTCACCTGTGGGGTAAAAACACGAAAGAAACGCAGGAAATTATCCGAACTGAATTACAGGACCAACATGTCCGAGTTGCGATGATTGGCCCCGGTGGTGAAAAATTGGTGCGCTTTTCCTGCATCATGCATGGGCCATTCGACGCCGCAGGAAGGGGCGGTTTAGGTGCGGTGATGGGCTCTAAAAATCTAAAAGCGGTAGCGGTGCGAGGTCATCAATCCCCAGCGGTAGCGAAGCCGGAAGTAATCAAAGAAATGAGAGAATGGTTAACGGCGAATATTAATACAGTTAAAGCGTATCAGGACTTAGGCACCGGCGGTTATATGATCAGTTATGAATCCAGTGGCAACCTACCGGTGAGAAACTTCCGGGACGGATTATTCCCGACCGCAGCTGAGATTGATGCTAAGACGATCAAAGAAACTATGCGGATTGGAATGGAAGGTTGTTTTGCCTGTATTGTACGATGTAAAAAGGTGATAAAAATCGATGAACCATATACTGTTGACCCCGCTTATGGTGGGCCTGAATACGAAACATTGGCTGCCTTAGGCTCAAATTGCGGTATCGACAATCTCAAAGCAATTTGTAAGGGTAATGAGTTATGCAATGCCTACTCGCTGGATACAATTTCCGTGGGGGGTGCCATTTCTTTTGCGATGGAATGTTTTGAGAAAGGGCTATTGACATCCAAAGATACCGATGGGCTTGATGTCAGATTCGGCAATTCTGAAGCTATGTTAAAACTCATTGAACTAATTGCCCGGCGGGAAGGTATCGGTGATTTATTAGCGGATGGTTCAGCCATCGCCGCACGCAAGATTGGGAAAGGGGCAGAAGCCTATTCGATGCAGGTAAAGGGAATGGAATTACCATTGCACGACCCCCGCTTAAAGACGGGCATCGGGTTGGGTTATATGGTTAGCCCTATCGGCGCCGACCATTGTTTAAACATGCATGATACCATGTTTGTTATGAATGGTCAGATGAAAGATTTGCACTCACTAGGGTTACTTGAGGGCATACCTGGTGATGAAATGAGTCCCAGGAAAGCAGTTTTGCTTAAGGCGGTGCAAGGTATAAAGGTTCTAGACGATTCTTTAGGTATCTGTTTTTTCTTGCCTTATAATTACAGGCAGCGTGCCGATTTAACTGCGGGTGTCACCGGTTGGGATACGGATATTCCTGAGCAAATCAGGATCACCGAGAGAATCTTGACGATGATGCGATTGTTCAATGTTCGTGAAGGATTTAGCGAGGCAGATGACAAATTGCCCGCCCGTATCTTCCAACCTAAAACCGATGGAATTTTGTCCACCACGAAACTCGACCCGGCTAAATATGAAAGAGCAAAAAAATACTATTATACTTTGATGGGTTGGGATGCTAATACCGGAATACCATTACCGGAAAAAACAGAGGAATTAGGTATTTCTACACTTTAGTTTTTTCCTGAAAGACCAACCGGTATCATAGATTATCAAATTGGCTAAAAGCTGGATTTTGCCGATGTCGTATAATTTAGCCATAGCGGGTATTCAGCGGACAAATTTATTTAAGAACATCATTAAATACGGGAAAAGGTGAAAATGAAAGAGATCATCTTCTATGCCCGGGGCGGGCAGGGGGCTGTAACCGCAGCCGCGGTACTGGTTTCGGCGCTTGCGATGGAAGGCAAATATGCCCAGGCATTCCCCTTTTTCGGAGGCGAAAGAAGGGGCGCCCCGGTGAAAGCTTTCCTGCGTATAGATGAGAAACCGATAATGACTCGGGGCCAGATTTCCAAACCCGATTGTATTATCGTGCTAGACTCAAAACTACCGGCAACAATGAATGTTACGGATGGTCTGAAACAAGGCGGCATTGCAGTGTTTAATACCACCCTTAACCCCGCAGAACTTAAACTTAAAGTTCAACTATCAAAGATAGGTACTGTTGATGCTAACCAGATAGCAGATAGCATATTCGGCAGTATGGCAATTCCTTTTACTAACTTTGCCATGCTCGGCGCGTTCGCCGCCGCTACCGGTTGGGTGGGTTTAAACTCGATAATCGAAGCGTCTTGTTCCAAGTTTAGCGGTAAAACCGCCAAAAATAATGAAAAGTCCACACGGATGGCTTATGGGGCAACCAAAGTAATTAGTACTGAATCTACAGAAAAAACTGAAACTGCGGGTCAAAGAGAATTGGTGGCAAGGAAAATCAAGTTGGACCTCTATCCTGGAATGATAATAAACAAGGCGAGTAATGCCAAAACGGGCAGCTGGCGTACTAGAAAACCGGTGCTTATCGATGGAAAGTGTAACTTTTGTGGTCTCTGTGCCTCATTATGTCCTGAAGGTATCCTGTCAGCTACGAAAGAGGCAGGCTGGCAGCCTGATCTTACCCAGTGTAAAGGTTGTGGTATTTGTGCCAACGAGTGTCCCAGAGATGCGATAGAAATGGTGCTTGAACGTTAACGGAGGATTAACCGAACAAATGTCAGAGATAAAAGCATTAACCGGTAACGAAGCGATAGCTTATGGCGTACGACTGGCTAAACCCAAAATAATTGCAGCCTATCCGATTACACCGCAAACTACAATCGTCGAGACATTGGCTAGTTTTGTAGCAGACAATTCGCTCAAAGCACAATTTGTAGAGTCGGAGGGTGAGCACGGGGCAATATTCGCCACGATGGCAGCAGCTTTAACCGGCGTCAGAGTTTTCACAGCAACATCTTCGCAGGGATTCGCTTATGGATACGAAGGTATTGCTTACATTCCGGGGCGAAGACTGCCTGTGGTGATGGCAGTGACTAATCGACCCATCTCTTCGCCGGGGAAGGCAACAGAATGCGAACACAGTGATACGATGACAGGCAGAGACCTGGGGTGGATTCAACTCTATGCCGAAAGTAATCAGGAGGCTCTCGATACGATTATTCAGGCCTACCGCATCGCGGAGGACAAGAGAGTTCTCCTGCCGGTAATGGTGTGTATCGACGGTTTTTACATCACTCATACCACCGAAATGGTAAATATTCCGGACCAGACGGGTGTCGACGAGTTCCTTCCTGCTTATGAACCCAAGCACGTTGTTCTGGACGTACGAAATCCATTAACTATTTCTCTGGGTGGCAGTCCGGAAGATGATATGGGGTTTGAGTATCTTAAAAATGAAGCGGTGATGAACTCCGCTGTTATTATTAAAGAAACTAACGACGAGTATAGCAAGTTGTTCGGTAGAAAGTACGGCAACGGTCTGGTAGAGAAGTTCCATTATGACGATGCCGAAGTGGTATTAGTAACCACGGGTTCAATGTCTGGGAATGCCAAAATTGCCGTCGAAGAGTTAAGAGCCGAGGGCAAACCCGTCGGCCTATTAAGGATCCGTTCCTTCAGACCTTTTCCTAAGGATGATTTTAGCGAACTGGCAAAAAAGGTAAAAGTTATCGCGGTAATAGATAGAAGCGTCTCCCGCGGTCTAGGAGAGGGACCGTGTTTTACCGAAACAAAATCTACCCTTTATAATCTGGAAGGGGAAAAAGCCCGCGTTTTGGGATTCATTGCCGGGTTGCACAGCACTGATTTGCTTATCTCCGATTTCAAATATATGGCTGATAAGGCCCTGAAGACCGCTAAGACAGGTAAAATTACCTCAGAAATCGAATGGATACCTAATTTTGAAATCACGCAGAAAACTGTGACCCCCGTTCAACACGATAAACTCCTATATCCGGGGACAACTGCCTGCCCTGGTTGCGGCATGGCTTTAGTCGTGAGAAACGTGGTTGAAGTCATGGGAAAAAACACTATCTTAGTTGAAAATATTGGCTGCGGCGCCTGGAATGCTGCCGGCGGTATGGGCGGCATGACAGGTTTTGGTATACCTGCCTTCCCCTCGATGCCGTTACCCAGCGGCTCGGCTTGTGCTACCGGTATAACCCTGGGGCTAAAGGAAAAAGGACAGGACGAGACTAAAGTCGTCCTTATAGGCGGAGATGGAAGTCTCGGAGACATTGGCTTCACCGCTTTATCTGGAGCGGCGGAGCGAAACTCTGATTTCATTTGTATTACTGAAGATAATGAAGCCTACGCCAACACTGGTATTCAAAGGAGCGGCGCGACGCCGCAATATGCATGGACCACTACAACTCCGGTAGGTTCTGAGAAGACCGGGAAGAGCACTCCGCGAAAAGACATGCCCTTGATTATTGCAGCCCACCGGGTCCCGTATGTGGCTACGGCTTCCCTGGCCTATCTTAACGACTTTAAGAGAAAGCTAGAGAAGGCAAAGCAAATGCATGGGTTCAGGTACATCCATATATATACGCCCTGTCCTACAAGCTGGCGTTTCCCGCCGGAAAAAATGATTGAAGTGTCCAGACTTGGTGTAACTACTGGTATTTTTACTCTCTATGAAATAGAAGACGGCAAGCTAAAAATTACGGTCAAGCCTGCGAAATTGAAACCCGTAGAGGAGTATTTGAAGGTACAAGGGCGGTTTGCTCATCTCAGGGATGAGGATATTGTGGCGATTCAAAAGGATGTTGATGAAGCACAAGCTCAAATGGTTGCCTGGGAAAAAAGCGGCTTAAATCTTCCCGTTGCCAGCGGCTAATAAACTTGACATAATGTTAATATAGTATTGAAATATTATTGAATATCTTGTTGCGGATTGAATTTGCCAGAGTGAACAGGAGAAACTATGGGGAAAATAAAACTACCTCAGCTTGCATGGAACGGCAAGAGTGAAGCAGAGTATGTACTTCCTGACCGGTGGCAGATAGAAACGTGTAATATGGCCGGCTATAATCAACCGGCGATGACCTTTGTAGAAATTCGTAATGCTCTAGATCACCCCATCGGTGCGCCAACAATCAAAGAACTGGCTAAGGGCAAGCATCAGGTCGTGATTCTTTTTGACGATATGGCTCGAATTACCCATACATGGGATTTCGTCCCGCACGTTCTCCAAGATCTGGCCGAGGCGGGCATTGCCGATTCACAAATCAGATTTATCTGCGCGACAGGATGTCATGGGGCGCTCAACAGGCTCGATTTTGTGAAAAAACTCGGTGAAAACGTTCTGGAGCGTTTCCCGGTTTTCAACCATAACCCATTCGGCAACTGCATTCCTATCGGCAGAACAAAAACTTTAGGCACCGAGGTTTCTATAAATGAAGAAGTAATGAGATGCGACCTTAAAATCGCCATCGGTGGCGTGGTCCCTCATGGGATGACCGGATTTGGCGGTGGCGGTAAAATTATCCTTCCCGGCGTGGCTTCTTTTGATACTACCAAACACAATCACCATATTGCGCGGTACGAATTACCCCCGGGCACAATCGAGATGGGGAAATTTGATGAAAATCCGGTTCGCCTCGATATCGAGGAAGCGGCCATACTGTCCGGCTTGAACTTTATCATCAATGCGTTGTACAACAAATGGGGTGAAACTGCGCAGGTCTTCGCCGGCGCCTTGAAAACGGCGTACGCGGCGGCGGTTTCAGAAAGTAAGAAACATTACTATACACCGCTGGTCCACGATAAGGATATAGCTATCACCAATGCCTTTATTAAATCCAACGAAGCTAATATGTGCCTGAATATTGCTTATCCTGCCATTAATAATAAAGGTGGTGATATCGTGCTGGTAGCCAACGAACCTACTGGTCAGGTAATCCACTATTTACTAGGTGCCTGGGGTTGTGAGACTTGTGGACCGGAATACAAAATAAGAATCGTGCCCCAAAAAGTGAATAAAGTCATTATCTACACAAAATATCATGATCTAGCGAGTCGTGCTGTGTTCCCGGTGTCAGAAAAAGTGACATTTATACACAATTGGAGTGAAGTTCTGAGAGTTCTGGAAGCCGATTATCCATCTTCAGCGAATGTTGCAGTTTTTCCGTATGCGGAAATGCAATACACCAAATAGGATCCTATTTCTTACTGTATAGGCTACGGCAAATTTACGATTTTAGAATTATTTGACTGGCAACGTTGATTTTTTCAAAGGAGGGAATTAAATTGGACGCATTCAAGTTAAAAGATAAAGATACCATCAGGGCAAAAGAGGCCGCCCTTCGTAAGACGGCGGTTGTGATTTTTGAAAAAATGGGGATGCCGATAGAAGATGCGCATCTTGGCGCCGACGTCCTGATAACCGCTGACCTGCGAGGCGTGGCCAGTCACGGCGTTTCGAATATTCTGCAGAGATATGTTGGATTTTTTAGGGACGGTCTGATTAACCCCAGGCCGCAATGGCGTATTTTACGTGAATCGGCCGCTGTCACCAGTATTGACTGTGATGGCGGTTTGGGGATAGTAATTGCTCCAAAGGCAATGGGAATCGCGATCGAGAAGGCGCGCCATGCCGGCGTCGGTATGGTTACCATGCAGAACGGGCGGCATCTGAGTATGGCCTCATACCACGCAATGCTGGCGTTGAAGCACGACATGATAGGAATGTGTATGACCTCCACCATGCCATTTATGATTCCCACTTTCGGGGCGGAACCACGGTTGGGGACGAATCCGATTGCGGTAGCTGCTCCCGCAGATAAAGAAGCTCCCTTCGTTTATGATGCCGCCACGACTGTCGTCGCTAATAATAAGATAACCTTGGCGCGTCGTTCCGGTATTAAACTCCTTCCCGGATGGATCGCTGATGCTAACGGCACTCCGATTATGGAAGAAATAGACCCGCCGCCTCCGGGTTTTGACCGTATCTTGCCGTTGGGCAGTACCCGGGAGATGGGGTCGCACAAGGGTTATGGACTGGCTGGCGTCGTCGATATTATGAGCGGTATCCTGACCGGCGGAGGATACGGCGCGAATAACGGCGGAAAACATGTTTGCAACCATTGCGTAGTTGCTTACAACATTGAAGCTTTCATGGACACCGCGGAGTTCAAACGTATCATGGACGAATGGCTATGTATGTTAAAGTCGACCAAGCCCGCGCCGGGACACGATAGAGTTTTATATCCCGGGTTACCGGAAGCAGAATGTGAAAAGGACTGTAAGGCGAATGGCATTCCTCTGCACCATGAGGTCGTAGATTGGTTACGTAAAACTTGCCAGGAATTAAAAGCACCCTGTTACATTTAATCGTAAACAACATATTTTGGCCAACGGGAAGGAATGTAATTATTGAGTAACAAACCGGAATTTATCAAACTTTTCGAGCTATGCAAAATTGGCCGAATGGAACTTACCAATCGACTCGTTATGCCGTCGATGGGGACCAATTACGGCAGCGAAGATGGTTATGTTACCGAGAGACTTATCGACTATTACGTGGAACGCGCCAAAGATGGGCCGGGGCTAATCCTCACCGAAATGGTCTGTATGGATTCTCCCATGGGACGCCGTGGCTCTCATCAGCTGCGTATCGATGATGATAATTACATTGAAGGGTTAAGCAGATTAACTCAACAAATCCACAATCATAAGCGAAAGATGGCGATACAAATATGCCATGCCGGTATCCTGGCAGAAACACGCGAATTGGGCCTATTACCGGTAGGGCCGTCGCCGGTTGAGAACTCTGGCAGTTTAAAAGGTAGAGCACTTACCAGAGATGAGATTGAGGTTATTATATGCAATTTTGTCAAAGCGGCTCTGCGTGGTAAGAAAGCGAACTTTGATGGTATCGAGGTGCACGGTGCCCATGGTTATTTGCTGGCGCAATTTTTATCCTCTGCCTGGAATAAACGGCAGGATGACTTCGGTGAGTCTGTCCGGAATCGAGCCAGAATTCTCACAGAGATAATAAGCCGTATCAGGATGGCTGTAGGTGAAAACTATCCCGTCTGGTGCCGGATGAATGGCCAGGAATATGGGATTGAAGGTGGACTTACCATAGATGAATCAAAAGAAATTGCCCGTATGGCGGAGAAAGCGGGAAGTGATGCCATCCATGTCTCGGCATTTGGGTACGGCACATACTATGGTTATAATCGGGCTGGTACGGGGAGTCCTGGCGGTAATCTAGCGGGATTAGCTGCCGAGATTAAAAAGGTAGTTACTGTCCCTGTAATCGCCGTCGGGAAGATAAATCTCAATCTGGGTGAGCAACTTGTTAGAGAATCCAAAGCGGATTTGATTGCGATTGGCAGGGGTCAAATTGCTGACCCCAATCTAGTAAAGAAAGCCTATTTTGGAAAGTTTGATGAAATCAGGCCCTGTATCAGTTGCAATGTTTGTGTGGATGATTTGATAGGTCAGGATTACAACCTGCATTGTTCAGTAAATGCTTCAGTCGGCAAAGAACGGGAATATGAAATAAAACAAGCGCAAAAGACAAAAAGAGTTCTGGTAATCGGGGGAGGCCCGGGAGGGATGGAAGCGGCAATTGTAGCAGCTCTTAGAGGACATGCAGTTATTATTATCGAGAAACAGCCGCAAATGGGTGGCAAATTGGTTCTGGCGGCTGCTCCTCCTCATAAGGATGAAATTCAATTTTTTAATGACCACCTAATAAACCGGATTAAACAATTAGGGATTGCGGTTGAACTTGGCAAAGAAGCTGATCTAAATACAGTAAGTCAACTAAAACCGGATGTGGTGATATTAGCGACTGGGTCAACACCGCTTATACCCAAAATAAAGGGTATCAATAACAAAAAAGTGATCTTTGCTGAGGACGTATTAGCCGGCAAGGAAACCGAGCAAAGAATTGTTATCATCGGTGGAGGACTAGTAGGTTGTGAAACTGCTGAATTCCTGGTCGAAAAGGGGAAGGTAGTAACGATTGTCGAGATGCTGAATGAGATGGCCATTGACGTCAATATGTCTTATAGGATAGCGCTTATCAACCGATTGACAGCCGGTAGAGTGACCATATTAGCCGGTGCGAAATGCCAGGAAATAAGTGAAAAATTTGTTGTTGTCACCACTAAAGCCGGCCAAGAGCAGACCATCGAGGCAGATACCGTGATCCTGGCTGTCGGCGCGAAGCCGAACATCAAATTGTTGAAATCAATAAAAGATTTGGTACCGGAATTTCACCTTGTCGGGGATTGTGTCGAACCCCGCCGGATTATTAATGCTATCAGTGACGGACATCGTATCGGATTATCTATTTAAGTCCCAAAAAACTTATCAAGGCGATATATATATCCACCCCGTTATTTCATTTTAGCTAATACTTCTGTTACACTGGCGTCGTTGTGTATGAGTTCTTTCAGGGCATTTACCATCATGGTTGGGTTTTTATGCTGGAATACGTTGCGGCCAAAAGCAACCCCCGCAGCACCGGAGTCCATCGCATCTCTTACTCCCTGGAATATCTGCGGGAGTTCGCCGACAGCGCCGCCCAGAATAATCACCGGGATAGGAATGCTTGTAGTAATCTCTTTAAAGGACTTCTGGTCACCTGTATATGTTGTCTTGATGACATCTGCCCCGCATTCCAGAGCAATCCGGCAGGCTTGACCGATAAATTCCGGAGTAGCTTGTTTGTCTGCAGGTATCGTTGGCCCCCAGGCTACTGCCTCCACCATAAACGGTATTCCCTTTTGCCGTGCTTTATAAGCCAGGTAAGCGGTGTTCTTCATATTTTCCAACAAGGATTTACCATCTGCTTGACCAATTACCAGTATGTTTTTAATAGCTCTGGCACCCATCTCGATGGCGAAGTCAAAATCAAAAATCTGTATCGGGCCGGCAAATGTTGGGGTACGAACTACTGTCACTAGTGTCGCAATGGGCACTACATTGGGATATCTGATAAATAAATCAGCGCAAAGACGAATGAGCGGCGGGCTCATCAACACGCCATCCGGTTGGGCGCCAATAAATTTCTCCGCTAATGTCCTGGGATTTGGACTGTATATCCTCCCGCCAATCCCATGGTCAAAAGCGACGACAACGGTTCTCCCCGTTTTGCTGTTTAACAAACTGTTTTTAGGCTCAAGCATTTACTACTCCTCATGCTTTAATACACACACCCCTTGGTAGGAATTGTAGTTAAATCGAGTTACTGTTGTCAAACCTCAGTAGAACTGAAATAAAGTCGGTTAGCAGCCACAAATTCAGCAATCAATACCGCTTTTCAAAATCATTCTTTTTAACATATTTTTTACATTTTAGCTTCATAGACCTCAAAACAGGCACATTTTAATTTTCACGCTTTTTACAGCATAATAATACTGCGATAACACCAGGGTCTTATTCTTAAGATATAAGGAGTGAAACAAAATGAAGAAAAAAGTATTAATCATTGTCATGGCAGCCCTGGTAGTCATCACCGCTATTGTCTTTGTGGTTCCAGTTTTCGCCGCCGATGCCGCTCCTCCCACTAATGCCACGCAAATTACACCGGCCAACAAACCGGGCGCATTCATTCGCCTAATGCTGGTTCAGGATGAAGCCAAAGCCGATGCCTATATCGCTCAGGCAGTCCAAGCGGGCAAAATCACCGCCGACCAGGCGGTAAAAATTAAAGCATTTTGGACCTTACACCACCAGCAGTTCGCTTGGAATTTTGTCCTTCGGCGTTTACTCCGTACGCAGAATAAGAATAATGTCAAAACCTACCTGGATAAGGCTGTCGCCAATGGCAAGTTAACTCAGGTGCAGGAAGACAAGGTAATCGCTATCTGGGAAATTTTACACAACCCGGCAGCAACACCGTAAAGTAATCTCAGAATAATATCAAGGTCGAAAACAGGGAATCGGCGGATTGTTTACAATCCGCCGATTTTCTTTGTTCTTATACACTCCGGAATTCCACAAAACAAACCACGAATGGTGCGTGTTGAGGTTAAATTGTATCATTTTCACCTTTCCAGTGGGATGCATGCCTAAATCCTAGAAGTTCAGCTTCGGCAACAGTTTTAACGTAACATTCTTGTCTTTCTTCTTCTATCAATATAGTATCGTATTGCTGGTCAAATGGAAGATGATATATCTTTTCCCTGGTTCTACGGGAAACATTACATTTGACTGATGGGTAAGGCTTAAAAGGTGTTTTTTCTATAACCACACCTAATACTTTTGCGACTTGCTAAGTTTTAAGAGAAACTCTGGCTGTTGCTATCAATTTTGGAGTCACATTTCTGTCTTGATGATATGAGGGAAAAAAGCTAATTGCGTTGATTTAGGGTTTCCAAATAGCTCTAGGAAATACTCAACAGTTATGCCAAAAAGATAGTAGATAGTTTTCTCATGTATTTCTTTCTCCTCTGCCCATCTTTAACATTGAATGATTTCAGTTTTACTCCCATTTTGGCAGATTAGATCAAGCCCTAAATCTTCAAAACCTTTCTTGCCGTGATAATAAACATTCTATCCGTTATTCTCGTATAAATAACCGATATATCTTTCACATTCGCGTCCGATTTGCCAGCCAGTTTTATTGGGCTTATCCCACCACCAATCCAACTTCCTTTGAAGTTTCTCAACTGGCGTGAGATTTTCATAATTAGGACCAAAACGGTGTTTTACCTCTTCGTCAAATTCATCCTCCTTCTTCTCCCATGCTAAGTGGATTTCCTTAATGATTACGTCTAATTCACCTGCTTCTATACCGATATATTCGTCTAACCAAGGCGCTAACCCTATGCAATAATCCAATAAGTATTTAGCTTCCCGCGCAGCTTTTTCTGCCTCTCTTCTTTCTTTAGAGATTTGGCGTACCACTTGCGCTGACTTTGGAGCAGAATGGGCCTTATATATAAGAGATTCTGACAGTCTTGTATCTCTCAGTTCATAATAGTCACTATAAGCTTTTACTAGCCATGGGAATCCTTTAGTCTTTTCAGAAGCTAGATACTCTATTACCGATTTTGAGGTGGACCCCTTTGTTAGGACAGCAAGGGGGCTAAACTAAGATAGAGTCCCGCTGTATCAATGGTACTTGTTGTTAACGATTCTATCACACCTTTCTCAGGCTCTTCAAAGGGGATTGAAATAAATGCGTCACCCGGTGTCCGATAACCCAATGTCTGGTGAGGTCGTGCCGTG
>Ga0182021_10004739_pt1 | contig 16034 bp, 11 predicted proteins | sample 612E3MmetaG_FD_120493 | JGI IMG/M metagenome (GOLD analysis project Ga0182021, IMG submission 120493) | Permafrost microbial communities from Stordalen Mire, Sweden - 612E3M metaG (Illumina Assembly) | ecosystem: Environmental > Terrestrial > Soil > Wetlands > Permafrost | place: Sweden... | reverse complement strand
GTGATAACCGCTTCCGTGATCTTTGTGCCAAGATAATCTTCTGCCGTCTGTTTCATTTTTTGAAGAATCATTGCAGAAATTTCCGGCGGTGAATAAACACGGTCGCCAATCTGCACACGCGCTGTGTTGTTGTCGCCCTGAACAACTTTATAAGGGACAAGCTTCATCTCTTCGTTCACTTCGTTAAAGAAACGTCCCATAAACCGCTTGATAGAAAACACGGTGTTTTGCGAATTCGTTACTGCCTGGCGTTTTGCGGCTGCACCTATAAGCCGTTCTCCTGATTTCGGGAATCCAACGACCGACGGAGTTGTTCGCGCCCCTTCGATATTGGCGATCACGACCGGATCGTTTCCTTCCATCACTGCAACGACCGAGTTGGTGGTCCCGAGGTCGATGCCGATGATTTTTCCTGAATTTGCTGACATTGTTTGTACCCTTTCTGTAATATCTGTAATGCGACTTGCGCCGCTGATTGGTGGTTTTGTATTTTCCCTTTTACTATTCTCAGTCTAACATTAAACAATCGTTCACTGCTTGACTCGGACCGGTAAATTTGAAAATCAGAAAAGGCCGGGTCATCCCACCAAGACGACCCGACCGATTATTGCAGGAGTAAATGCTTATGTACCCCTGCGGGATATTATTTTACTTTTACTTCGATCTGTTTCGGCTTCGCTTCCTCTGCCTTCGGCAAAGTTACTGTTAAGACACCATTACTCATCTCTGCGGATATCTTGGCCGCATCGATTTGATATCCGAACTTCACAGAGCGGCTGAAACCCGAGTTACGGATTTCTTTCAACAGAACGGTCTCCTTCTCCGAAACTTCGGCAGGTTTCTGTTCGCTGCTGCTCAGAGTCAGAATATTGTTCTCGAAAGTAATTTTAACATCTTCCTTCTTGGTGCCCGGTAATTCTGCATTGACAACGATCTCGTTTTCTTTTTCAACGATGTCCAAAGCCGGTACCGTACTTCGGCTCGGCAGAACATCGGATGAAAAGAAATTCTCGATCAGATTATCATAGGTTCTTGGTGAATCGAATCGTACTAACATGGTTGTATCTCCTTTTTAATTTTTAGTTGTGAACTGCTTTATCTATATCAAGCGATGTGCCAGGCAAAAAAGTGTGGATTATCGTTGTTTTTAAGAGGTTGGACAATGTCGTCTCAGCATTCTGGCAGGTGATCTGCCAATTGTTCCGACGAAGAAAGCATGCTATGACAGGATATTAGGAAGAAACGGCAGAGGGAAAGGAAACGGAGAACGGAAGAATACCTTACGAAAGGCGATGAGAGAAAGATTGATGCTGGGGAATCTTTGACACGTCTTATTCCAATTTATTGCACGGAGCGGAGATGAAAAAGAAATAATTGGAATACGCGTAGTCAAGTTAGACCGGGTAGAGACGTTCAATTGAACGTCTCTACAATCATTTTCTTGACATTTGTTTTCCTACTTCATACATTTCTTGTGCTACCGGGGGCAAAAATTTCTTTCGATTTACTTATACGCCAGTAGCAGCCAAGATTTATACGATTTCTAAAAGTTTTTCTTATAAAAAAATACAAAAGCGGTGTAGAGTGTTCTTCCCTGTTTGCAGGGAATGTGTTATATAGACCCGGGAAAGAGTTATATAGACTTAGGAAAGGGTTGTATAGCTCGGGAAATTGGTTGTATGACCGGAGGAATGGATAAAATGGACTCAGGAATGACTTGTATAGCCCGGGGAATGAGATAAATAGACTTGGGAAAGGATTGTATGCCTCAGGGAATTGGTTGTATGACTGAGAGAATGGATAAAATGGACTCGGGAAAGAGATATATGGTCCGAGGAATGAATGATATGGTGTTGGGAATCGAATTTTAATAGAATAAGGAGGAGGATTGTAACAATGGACTATATCTTCGTTGCATTCTTGTGGATAGGATACTGTGCTCTTCATAGCTGGTTCATCAGCATCGGATTCACAAATTTTATGACACACATATTAAAAGACTATTATGCTTTCTACAGGATTTTTTACATACTGATTTCATTGGTATTGCTTATTCCATTAATCAATTTTACAGCCCACTTTGACACCACGATTATTATAACGTATGTGCCGCCTTTGTCTATCGTTCGGTATGTGCTCATTGCGGGTTCCCTGCTTTTGTTTTTTTGGGCTTTCTTTCTTGACTACGATTCCTTGTCGTTTTTTGGAATTCGCCAAATGCTCAATTTTAGAAAGGAAAACAAAACAAATCCTTCGGATGAAATCAAAAGGAATGGATTATTAGGATTGATGAGGCATCCGATGTATTTAGCGCTTATAATTTATTTATGGTGTCAGACCTTCAGAGCCGTGGATATCGTTGTCAACATCATACTGACAATCTATGTGATCATTGGAACGAAGCTTGAAGAAAGGAAACTTGTTTTGGAGTTTGGCGAGACGTATGTGAAATACCAGCAGGAAGTACCAATGCTTATCCCGTTTACAAGAATGAATGCTCACGGAACTAAGTAATATGGTGTTGGGTGAGTTTTTAAAAAAAAACAGATTCGAAACATGTAAAAAATATTCAAAGAGGAGGATAAAGAAATGGCAAAATTTTTATCTTTGCTGATGCGATTTTTCCTGATTGTTTTTTGCTGTTTGGCATCAGGAATCATTCGCTGCCCGGAGCTTAAAGCTCAACCACGTTTGGTTGCGATAGATTCTCTTGAAAAGAAAATCTTTGCTCACTATTTGGGCTGGTATGCCGACTCCAATGCTCAAGGCCAAGAATTTTTCCGGCATTGGACAGATGGTTATGCTCATACCCCTCTCATTGGAACATACGACTCCCGCAATCCATCACTCCTGACTTATCATCTTCTTCTCGCCAAGGCGTGCGGCATCGATGGATTTGTTCTTAACTGGTATGGTAAAGATCAATTCGAAAATCAAAGCCTGCTCAAACTCAGATCCACTCTCGATATGTTACATAGTATCGATTCTTCTGCATTCCATTTTTCATTTGCCGTAAGTTATGATGATAAGGCAGACGGCAGTTTGAATAGCAATCTGGTGTACCTGAGAGATTCCATTATCAACGTATCGCCGTACTATCTGCATCAGGACGGCAAGCCGGTGCTCTTCATTTATAATTATGACGGATATTCGGAAGCTGCGGATTACCGCAGAGCAGCGGATTCTGTGTTTTCATCAAGCCTCTTTCTTGTCTGGAATGAAAGTCAGGACAGCGTTTTTGATCCGGTCGATGCATGTTATCCGTGGGTAACGGCAAGCGATCTTGACCATGACAACAAAGCAGATTGGGATACAGTCAATGGATTAGAGTGGGGAAAAAGCTATCTTGACGATTTTTATTCGAGAGTAAAAATCCGGCCTGCTCCCGGAGCTCTTCGATTTTCATGCGGCGGTGTGTGGCCCGGTTTCGACGACAGGAAAAATACTTCATGGGGAGCGAACAGATGGATCGACCGGCGAAACGGCATCGTGTACGATTCAACATGGAAGATGGCGATGAGTTATTCCGATACTCAACCGCTGCCCTGGATCTATATAGAAACATGGAACGATTGGAATGAAGGCTCGGAAATCGAACCGAGCGTAGAGGACACTACAAAGTATCTGCAGAACACTATAGGATATATCAATCAATTCAAGCAAACCGCTCTCGTAATGAATGATTCGATCTTCACCGCGGCGAAAAAAATTTACAGAGCATATAGATTGATTGAAACAGGCGAGAGAGATTCAGTAACTTTCTTTCCGAAGTTAAAAAATGCTCTAAAATATTATTTGGATAAAACATTTTCACGCGCGCAAGAAATTGCAGATTCCATTGTCCTTGCACAGCCGGAAGACCCGACAATTACAAAACTCTTTCAGGATAGTTATTTTTGCATCAAATCCATGCGTCAAAGCAATGGAGTTTACATAGATGCTTTGCCTCTTACCGGCGGGTATAAACCGGGCTGCATTACGGCAAATGGCATAGGGTTGATTTCATTATGTATTGCCGATGCAATGTATAAAAAAACCGGTGATGCTCTACATTGGGAGCCCAATGCTGCTGCTTTAGCAGATACTACCATATTGAAATTTAAGAAATTTAAGGATTCGTCGGCAGCCAATGCTGTAGGTTTATTCCGTCATTGGTTTGATGTGAATACCGGCTTAATAGACACAATCTGGAAAATAGATGGCGGTTACAGCACAATTGATAACGCTCTTTTTGCGATGGGATTGATATTTTGCGAAAACTATTTTTCCGGCAATGCCTCAATAGTGAACAATGCGCATACATTGTTAAATGCAATGGATTTTACGGCTGCGATTACTGATGACGGAAATAAATTACATTTAACTTTAGATTCGACTGGAATAGGAAAAGATACTACAGAGGCATTTAATGAATATATGATCGTTGCTTGGCTGGCAAAGAATGTTGCCGCCTCAAATCCGGGATATTCGAAATCTCAGACATATTGGAACACATATTACAGCAATCCTAAGACAGCTTCTATTGGACGCCCAAATTATTGGGGCTATGAATTATTATCTGATAAAAACAATGCATTTATTTCAAATTTTATTCCTCAATTCACATACTATTATTGCCATTATTATAAGAACAACAGCGACTACATGGACTATTTTAACAATGCCCGTAAATCTGATTCATTATGGTGGACGAAAGCAAGTCCCGGTATTCCGAGTTACGAATGGGGCTTAGGCGCAGGTGAGAACCCCGGCGGAGATTACTCAGCAAATGCAATTGACAACAACAGTTCACTTATAGTGTCTCCTCATATCATAGCTGGATTTATTCCTATCTACGCACAGGGCAAAAATGATTTGAAGTCACTTTTTAGCAACAAACCTATTACTTCGGTCTATAGCCTGCCAAATGACAGCTCAAAGAAAGTACTATGGAGATATAGCCGTTCAGATACTACCAAGAGATGTGCCTTTGTACAAGCTGTCGATTATTCATCCTTGCTCTATGGGCTTGCATCGCTGCCTGAATACCTCGGTCCCAATTTCTTCGATACGTACAACGACATTACACCGGACAGCACTATTAATAAAGTAGCAAAAGATAATATTCCTTTGCGTTTTTCATTAGAACAGAATTTCCCGAACCCCTTCAATCCTTCGACAGTCATTATGTATCAGTTATCCAAAAGCAGTTATGTTACATTGAAGGTGTACGACGTCCTCGGGAGAGAGATAAAGACATTGGTTGCTGAACGCCAGGTTCCGGGCAGCCATACGGCCACATTTCATGCAGATAATTTCCCAAGCGGTGTGTATTTTTATCGCCTCAAGGCACAAGGATTCAACGAAACCAAAAAGCTTTTATTGCTGAAATAAGACACTGACCTCCAACACTCGTGGAAAATCTCTTCTATGACATGGGGAAAGAGTAAAACGGTGTTGGGAATGGGATTTTGAGAGAAAAGGAACAAAAGATGAACTATGCTCAAGGGTCTGAATGGCGGAAATGGGATTTGCACGTCCACACTCCAGCATCCGTGCTTAATAATGGTTTTGGTGCGGATTGGGATGTCTATGTAAAGACACTCTTCAAAACTCTTATAGAAAAAGAGATTGCAGTCGTAGGCGTAACTGACTACTTCACAATCGACGGGTACAAAAAAATTAAACAAGAATATCTCACAAATGATGCAAAACTGAAGACACTATTTTCTGATAAAGAAATAGAAAACATAAAGAACATATTAGTTCTTCCTAACGTGGAATTTCGTTCCGAGGTATTCGTTGGCCCAAACAGTGTTAATTTCCACATATTATTCTCAGAGGAAGTTAGTATTAAAGACATAGAAGAAAATTTTCTGCATGAAATCAATTTCGTTTATGAAGGAGAGCCTCAAAAGGAAGAAAGAAAAAGAAAACTGAGAGAAGTGAATCTAGTAGAACTTGGGATTCGATTGAAAAAGGAATATGAGAAGTTCCAAAAATATTCAGACCTATTTGTTGGAATGATGAATGCAGTCGTAGATCACAAAGAGATTACAAAGATTCTTTCCGACAAAGGTAGCACATTCGGTGGTATGTATTTATTTGCTGTCGCTGCAGATGAAGATATTAGTAACATAAGCTGGAATTCAAGAGATCATCTTACAAGAAAAGTTCTCATCCAAAAGTCCGATTTACTTTTTTCCTCCTATGGCAAGACTCGCAATTGGGCTCTCGGCAAACCCCCTTATGTTGAGGGTGTTAAGAAATTCATACATGAATTCATAACACTAAAACCGTGCATACACGGATCAGACTCCCATGAGTTTAAATTCATCGGTCATCCGTGTGCGAAGCGTGGTGATGCTTCTCATGACTGCGTTGCAAGTCCTCAGAATTGCGAACTTCGATTCTGTTGGATCAAAGCAGATACAACATTCGAAGGATTCAAACAGGTCTTATACGAGCCTGAAGATCGGATAGTTATCCAAGATATCGATCCGACCCCACTCAAGAGTTTGCAGACGATTTCTAATTTCTGCATCAAAGCTGCCGTACTTGAACCGGAACTCAAATTTAAAGAAACCACATTATTTCTTAATGAGGGATTTGTAGCCGTAACAGGCGGTAAGGGTAGTGGGAAGACGGCTTTCGTAGATCTCATTGCGAATATGTATGAAAACAGAGCTTTTTGCGATGACAAAAACTCCTTTGCTAGAAGGATCTCTGAAAACCCAAAGAATCTGGAAACAACAATCAAACTTCAAAACGACCAGGAGTTTACAAAAGAAATAAAAAATGCGACCTCATTCATTGAGGGTGCTTCCATAGTTTATGTTGCCCAGGGCGAACTCGAAAAGCATGTGGAGGACCCTGCTCATTTAGAGTCCTATATCAGTAAGCTGATTTTTGAAAGTAATGAGATAAAGGATAGCGAGTTGTTGTTTGACTACGAAAACATCAACAACGAGATTTTGGACTTAAATGAAAAGATCAGTGCCAGTAATAAGGTAATATTCACTCTCGAGAACCAGACAGTGGCAACAATCGAAGAGAACCTCAAAAAAGAGGGAAAGACATTTGATACCGCCCTTGAGGACACCGAAAAGAGAATTAAGGATCTTGCGAAGGGTCTAAGTGCGGAAAAAATCAAGGAAGCAGAAGAAAAACAAAAACTGCTCACGAACCTGCGCGACAAGAAGGAGCAGTTAAGTGATCTCGGAGTAACTATAAAAGAGGCACTGAAATTCGCTGATGAAGATCTTGTTTCATTTAATAAAGTGATTGTTAAAATAAACCTACTCGCCAAGAAGCTGATTTTTGCTGATCAATTCAAGACAATTGAATATACTGATACAGAACATTTGAGAACCTTCATTGTCACTGTGAGAAACGAGCTGAGAAAGACGATTGGTGAGATTGAGAAGTTCCAAAAAGACCTCGATGAAAAAGAGAAAGGAATCAAAGAACACGCAAAACTACTGGACAAGAAAAAGGAACTCGAGAAATCGATACAGCAAATCAAGGACAAGCTGAAGATTATTTTCGAGAAAGCGAAAGAGTTAAAAGTAGAAGCCAAGAAAAGAGATGGATTGTTCGAAGATTTACTAAACAAAAGGGTCGAGCAAAGAAACAAATACCTTGGAATTATCGGGGCATTCTCCGCGAATAAGAACGACATCCTGAATGACCTCGAATTCACAGCCGAGTTGATATTTGATGCCAGTCGTTTTGTTGATACTATGGCTGAACTCGTAGACCTCCGGAAAATCAAGATCAAAGGCCTCACCGACGCAGATTCCGAAATTGCATTTTACAAAGATGCAATGGCCGAGTTAATAGCAGCCCCCTCTGTCCTAAAAGTGAAAACCATCGCTGCCAGAAAAATCGAGGAACTCTTATCCAAAATTGTTCCCAACCAAAAGAAAGCAGAGACCATAAGTCGTCTCACAATCTACGATTCAATTTTCGCAGACTATCTGAGTGTGACGCCTTCAGTGAGATACAAGAATGTAAAACTCTCGAAGTTATCGCTTGGGCAAAAAGCGACAGTACTCATTAAAATCTATTTAGCGCAAGGAGAAAACCCGATCGTCATAGATTCTCATGATGATCATCTAGATAACGAATTTATTATGGAAGAGCTAGTAAAAGCAATAAGACAGGCAAAACAACACCGACAGATCATCATTGTATCGAATAACGGAAATGTAGTTGTAAACAGTGATGCTGAACAGGTGATTATTGCTTGCAGAGATGATCAAGGAGAAATCTCATATAATTCTGGATCATTGGAAAACCCATCTCTTAGATCAAAACTTCTCGGAGTTCTTGAAGGTGGTGAAGAGGCTTTTAGCAAGAGACAACAGAAATATCGACTTAATTCGTAAATCATTTTTCTCTTTCCAAATCTCCCTGCCTGAACGACACAGTCGGGCAGGTGTTTGGGAATGGAAAGTCTCGAAGCTTAGATACGAAATGTTATTTGGAAAAGATAAAAAAGACAACCACCCCCCTGTGTAGGGACGCACAGCTGTGCGTCCCTACAAAAATACAAAACAGACAAATGGGGCGTGGGAATATTCATAAACTATTGAGCAATCATTTAGTTCATGGAATTATTGTAATTCTTGATGCTGTGGTAGGGGCGGGTTCAGAACCCGCCCCTACGGGAAAACGATATACGTTGTCAGAGATTGTGCGGCAATTTAAAACATTTTCCGCAAAACATATCAATGAAAAAAGAAAATCCACAGGCACACCGGTTTGGCAACGTAATTATTTACCCTGTGAGGTACTCATTCATTTTGCATAATGAAAGAAGGAATAAATTACCTCACAGGGTGAATGAGCATATTATTCGCGATGATAATGATCTTTACAACACCCGCGAATATATTCTCAATAATCCTCTCAAATGGTTCTTTGACGAAGATAATCTGAAGAGAGATTGCTCCATCTGGGAATATTCATAAAATATTGAGCAATCATTTAGAACAAAATCGCGCCTAACAAACATAAACCTTTTAACATAACACCGCCAGACGCCATCCGGCGGAATTACTAACTCATCAATCAATAATATAGAGGGACACATTATGGAACAACTGAATGAAGTCGTGCAGGATGCAAAGTCGCTGGCGGCAGCCGCAAAGAATCATGCGGCAAGTGCGGCCGAAGAAGGAATCAGCACGGACGATATCCAGATGCTGACCGCTGCCATTGCCGATACGACGGCGAAAAATAAACTCCAGCAGGACGCCGTGCAGGCGTTGAGCAGCCTGACCGATGCGCAGAGAAAGACCATGGAGCGCGCGACAGCTCTGATCCGCAAGACACAAGCGGCGGCAAAGGCCGCGTACGGCGAAGAGAACAAGCCGGTTATGAAGGAGTTTAATGTCGGCGGCCAGACAATCACCACGGTGAAAAGTATGATGAGCGGATTGAAGTATATGAAAGGAGTTGCCCAGAAGCGGGTAACCGATTTAGCCGGAGCCGGATTGAAACAAGCCGATCTGGACGCATACGATACGATCATCGCGGATCTGGACGACACCGACAGCCGGCAGGAGAACGCGAAGAAAAAACAGAAGAGCGCAACATACGTGCGGGATGAATCGATGGATGCGCTCCGGAAGACGATGAAGAAAATCCGGAACAAAGCGAAGGTAATCTTTGCCAGCCAGCCGGCGATCCTGACGGAGTTCGAACCGATCCCGATGGCGCGCTCCGGGAAAAAGCAGGAAGAGCCCGCTTCGGCGAAGGCTCAAGCGGCACAATCCGCAGTGACTGTATAAAAAACGACCTACCCTTGCTCCCCTCCTCTATTATTGAGGAGGGGAAATGAGGGCGCGGGGATATCTTGAGAAACATACAGAAAGGAATTCCACCATGCTGAAAGCCGAAGAAATAGTACCGGCATTAGAAAAAGTTTTGGCAGACGAGTCACTGTTCCTATCCAGGCTGCAGGAAATTGCGCCGGGGAGCATGACTCATGCAGATATTCATGAGATGGAAAAAGAAGTGTACGAAGCATTCGATATGATGAAGGAAATTATTCCAACCGTTGCAAAGTTCAAACCCGATCCGGCAATTATTGGAGACCGCCTGTTACGTGCCTTTCAGAACGTGTCGATCATTTTGAGCGAATTGACACCGCTCCATAAAAATGCACCGGAATAAATGCAAGTATTAGAAATGACAAAGATTCTTTTGGGGATTGTCTGTAGGGGCGTGCTTCCCGACAAATAAATTACACGTCCGGTTCACCTTGCATTTCATATGCTTTTTAGCGTATCTTTTTCTATCATCTTTTATCAAGGAACAATTATGCGTCGGTTGTTTTTACTTCTGCCATTATTCTCAATGCTTCTCAATGCTCAAGCCATCGATCCGGCATCGAAGGCCGGTTATACATCCATCAATGCCGCCGATCTAAAAGTAAACCTTACCGTTCTTTCTTCCGACAGCTTAGAAGGACGTGAGACTTCCTACCCAGGCCAGAAGAAAGCTGCAAACTATATTGCCGGAATTTTTAAGAAACTCAATCTGAAACCCATTGGCGATGATGGGACGTACTTCCAGCATTTTGATGTCGAGATATCGCGCGTTCATCCGGAGACAAAAATTATTCTAGAAATCAGCGGCTTAAAGAAAAACTATGAGTGGGAAACAGATTTTATATCAGAAGGAGCTGGAGATACAACGGTCACCGGCCTGGCGGCATTTGTTGGTTTCACCGATACAGAATTAGATTCTGCTACCCAAGCAAAACTTGCTGGACGAGTTGTATTTGCCTTTATCGGCAGGAAGGGTTATGCGAGTGATACATCAAAGGCGACGACGCTGCGGCGCCTCTACTCGAATCGCCGCGATGCCGGTGCGATCGCCTCGCTGATGATACCTGATGAAGAAGGCCCCGCTGCATTCCAACAAGCTCAACAAATGAGGCGCGACTACGGCCTGGACAAAGGAATTATGCGGATGAAGGGTGCTCCGATGCAAGTTCAGTCCTCCAATATTCATTTTCTTGTATCGCGAGTTCTGGCGGAGGAAGTGCTGAAATCATCGGGCAAATCGCTTAAAGAGCTAAGGAATGAAGCAATGCAAGATCGGAAATTTACGCCGGTCTTCATCGATGATGCATCTCTAACCATCCGTGTGAAAATCATTCATGAAATAAAGCAAACAGAAAATGTACTTGGCCTTCTGCCCGGAAGCGATCCTCTCCTCAAAGCACAGATTGTTGCTTTTACTGCCCACTATGATCATTTAGGAAAAACTCAGGATGGCGTTCTGTATCCCGGTGCGGATGATGACGGCAGCGGCACCGTTGCTGTTCTGGAACTTGCGGAGGCATACGCAAAGAATCCCATCAAACCAAAACGCAGCCTGCTTTTTATGACGGTCGTTGGCGAAGAGAAAGGATTATTCGGTTCACAGTATTACACAAGCAATCCTCTCATTCCGTTAAATCAGACTATTGCCGACCTGAACATGGATATGATAGGGCGTATCGATACTCTGCACGAGGCGCGCAAAGATACCAATTATATCTATGTGATTGGTTCTGACAAGATAAGCCTTGAGCTTGACAGCCTGCTTCAAGCAGCAAACACGGAAACGGAACAGTTGACGTTTGATTACAAATACAATGACGAAAGCGATCCTGAACGTTTTTACTACCGCAGCGATCATTACAATTTTGCAAAAAACGGCGTGCCAATCGTTTTTTTCTTTGACGGCATCCATGCCGATTATCACAAACCGACCGACACCGTCGATAAAATACTGTTTGAACGAATGGGAAAGATATGCCGCATGATTTATGATCTGGGATGGAAACTCGGGAATTTTAACCGGCTGCTGATAAAAAAATCCGGCCAGGAATAGGATACCGCGCGAATGTTTTCAAAGGAAGAGCTTCACAGCGGATTGAGTACACGCATCTTTGGGAAAAAGATATTCACGTATGACTCCATCGACTCAACCAACGCGTGTGCGAAAACGCTTGCAAGTACCGGTGCTGAGGAAGGCACTGTGGTCATTGCCGAATATCAAACAGCGGGACGCGGCCGGCTTGGGAGAACTTGGCAGGCGGAATCCGGAAGCAACTTATTATTCTCAGTCATCATCCGCCCGACACTCGAAATCAACAAAATTGGGCTGCTTCCATTTTTTGCTGCCGCAGGAGTTGCGCTTGCGCTTGAGACTGTTACCGGTACGCGCTGCGAATGCAAATGGCCGAACGACGTACTCTTACATGGAAAGAAATGCTGCGGCATTCTGATGGAAAGTTCTTTTCAACACACTGTACTCGATTATGCGATCATCGGAATTGGCGTGAATGTCAATCAGAAACTCTTTCATGAAGATCTTAAAGACCGGGCAACTTCACTCAGCCAAGAATACGGCAGAGAATTTGACCGAAAGAGAATATTTCAGCAACTCATGAAATCCTTAGAATTACTTTATGCGGAAGTGAAAACAGGCAAGTTCGAGGTAACGCTTCATGAATGGAAGGCCCGAACAAAAATGTTCGGGAAACAGGTTACGCTTACTCAAGCAGGCGAACAGTTACACGGCCGAGCGATGAGTCTTTCCGCTGATGGAGGTTTGGTTCTTGCAACACCCGACGGTCAGCGGGTGTGTTATGCAGGCGATGTTACTGTTGCAGTACAAAGGTAAAACTATATTCAAAGGAAAACGGGAAGAGACTATGTTCATCGCAATTGACATTGGGAATACTCATACGGTCGTTGGTGCTTACAAGGAAGAGGCACTTCAAGCTAATGTGCGCATTCCGAGCACCTTCGAACGAGCAGAGGAGGGAATCGGCGCACAGATGCTCACCTTGCTTACGGGAAAAGGAGTCGATGTAAAAAATATTAACGGCGTTGGTATTTCTTCGGTCGTACCCCGTCTCACTGATATCTATATCTCATTGTCCAAAAAAATATTCCATCAGGAACCGCTGATTATAAATGCAAATTTAAATTTAGGAATAACAATTCATTATAATGACCCGAAGTCTGTCGGCGCCGACAGGCTCTGCAACGCTATCGCGGGATATGCAAAATATGGCGGGCCGCTCATCATTATCGATTTCGGAACAGCGACAACATACGACATTGTAGCATCAAACGGCGATTATCTTGGCGGTGTGATTGCTCCCGGCATTGAAACTTCAGCTGCAGATTTACATAAACGAACAGCGAGATTGCCGATGATCGACTTAAAGCTTCCAGACAGTATTATCGGTACTGATACCGTGAGCAGCATGCAGACAGGGATTCTCTGGGGTGCAGTAGATGCAATGACAGGTATGGTGCATCGTATTCAAAGCGAATTACAACAAGTGGAAGCGAAGAAAGCATTGGTCATTAGTACAGGCGGTTTTTCAAAATTTGTTGCAGAGCATTCAACGGTTATTCAACACGTAGAACCATCTCTGGTATTGGATGGGATTCGATTCATATACGATCGAGTGCGCCGCAAAGGGAATAAACCGGCATAAATCAGACTGACGCGACCTTCTCTTCAATTTCCTGTTTCAGGCGATCGAGTTCCCGCGCTTCTGCGTGGTGGGCATACAGCATTCGATATAACCCAAGCAATCCACGCACGGAAGTCTCTAGAGTTACTGCTTCGTGTTGAAGCCTTTTTAAAAAATCACGGAACTGTTCGCGCTGCGGTGAAGGCAGATGTGTGTAAAGTTCTTCACCCTGCGTTTCGATATCTCCGTTAATATTCGCCAGAGCCGAGTTGAGGGTAGGCGTGATAGCATTAAGGACATCGCGCACCTTATCTGTCGCCAGCTTGTTCAATTTAATTTCCCGTGCGCGCTCTTCTTCAAAAGATTGAGTAATACGAAATCGGTGGCGTTCAATCGTTGCATCGATGACAACGCCGAGGTGTGTGAGATCAAGTTGTTCTTTCCGCACATAATCATAAGCACCAAGTTTCATCGCATCGACAGCAACAATATCCGATCCTACACCCGTTAACATCACTACCGGCGTTTCAATATGGTTATCAAACATCCACTGCAAAAGATCAATGCCGTTCATCTCCGGCATATAGTAATCGGTAAGAATGATGTCAAAATGGGACCTGCTGTTTTCAAGTAATTCCTTCGCCTGACGGCCGCTCCGAGCAACAGTTACTCGATGTTTCAATTCTTCTCTGAGTTGACTTGCGACAATGTCTGAAAAGAATTCGTCATCATCAACAAGAAGAATGTCTAAGATTTGCTGATCCAATGATTTCTCTCAATTAGAGATTTTTACGATTTTCAATCGTGGCTAATCTAATGAAATCTCACACACAAACAAATATCCTGCGTCACAAAACACAAACGCCTCTCGAAGACAGCGAGAGGCGTTCATAATAAAAATATTACCGAAATTTAACGAATACCGAACATTTGCACTGATGCATTTGCCAATTCGACTAATGGACCAAAGTATATCCCAAATAAAAGTGTCGGTATGACAAGAACCAGAAGAAGAATCGTTTCTGAACGTTGTAATGTGATCGAATTCGTTTGTCCATCTGGATTGCGGAGGAACATATAGCGAAGAACTCGTGCATAGTAATAAAGAGAAATGACACTGTTTAAAGCGCCTATAACGGCAAGCCAAATCCATTTTGCTTCCAGTAATGCAGCAAAGAGATATAATTTTCCAATGAAGCCGGCAGTGGGAGGCAAGCCTGTCAGGGAAACAAGGAATATTGCCATTGCCACACCGATGAACGGAGCTCGATACCCAAGTCCTCTGTATGCACTAATGTCTTCGCTTCCCGTTTTGTTGGCGACCAGCATAACGACAAAAAACGCTCCAAGATTCATAAAGAAGTACATCATAAAATAGATGAGAACTGCAGCAATACCTTGGTTACTCAAAACAACAACACCCATCAATATATAGCCGGCGTGTGCGATGCTGGAATATGCAAGGAGCCTCTTGAGATTGTCCTGCCAAACAGCAACAAGATTGCCGAGTGTCATTGTTAATACAGAAAGTATTGCAAGTAATTTATTCCATTCAAATCCATAAAGCGAAACCCACATTCCGGCAGGGACAGCCAAGATTGCTGAATCAATAAAGACGACTTTAAAGAACCGTATCATCATAGCAAAACCGGCTGCCTTCGATGCAATGGAAAGAAAAGCAGTGATGGTAATCGGTGCACCTTCGTACACATCCGGAGTCCAGAAGTGGAATGGCACAGCAGAAATTTTATATCCAAATCCAACTATAATAAAGATTGTCGCTGTGAGCAATGCAAGATAATTCGGTGCGTTTAAAGTAAGTGAGCGATGGATACCAGTATAATCCATTGCTCCTGTTAAACCAAAGAGAATAGAGATGCCGTAAAGCATAACACCGGAAGAAACCGCGCCATAAATAATATATTTGAACGATGCTTCACTCGAATCGGATGCTTCCTTTGTATATCCTGCTAAGAGATAGGATGAAAGACTCGTCAATTCCATGGCAAGCACCATCATCAACACATTGGCAGCGCCAGCCATCAGGAACATACCGAGTGTCATCGCAACAAGTAAAGAATAGTACTCGGCCATTCGCTTGACTGTTGTTTGAACTTCAGACGAAAAGATGGAGAACAAGAAGATCATGAGCGCGCAGGCCGCTGCCAGAGATTTGAAGAACACGGCAAACGGGTCGACTGATATCATTCCGGAAAAAATTTGCTGCGAGACTCCCGCCTGATTGACAACAAAGAACAATGCCACTCCAACGCCGATGAACACAAGCCAAGCAACGGTTTTAGGAGTTTTTCTGAAGATGAGTCCAGCCAATATTGCAAAACAGAAGGTGACAACCAATGTTGTTTCCGGAAGGAAACATGTCAAATTTTGTTGGACTTGTTGAACAAATATATTCATTTTAATTTCTCATTTGTAAATTCTATTATTGAAGCAGTACGGCAGCCGAGCCATTCTGCGCGATAAGATTTACCAAATGATTCACGGACGATGTCATAACATTCAGCAGGAACGACGGATAAATACCAAGCACAAGAATAAT
>Ga0182021_10004738_pt1 | contig 16035 bp, 14 predicted proteins | sample 612E3MmetaG_FD_120493 | JGI IMG/M metagenome (GOLD analysis project Ga0182021, IMG submission 120493) | Permafrost microbial communities from Stordalen Mire, Sweden - 612E3M metaG (Illumina Assembly) | ecosystem: Environmental > Terrestrial > Soil > Wetlands > Permafrost | place: Sweden... | reverse complement strand
TTTCAACATCAGTCAACCACCTATTCCGTTTTTTCGAGATAATTAATGATGACGATCAGGTTACATCTTCCTGTCTGAAACGCCAAAATAGCAGCGCGCCGAAAACAAGGCAATAGATAAGAATGTTGATTAATGGATATACGGAAGCAAGTCCGCCGGATCCTTCAGCGCCGATCAGCGAAGAAGCGAACCTCTGCCCGCCGGAAAGTTTCGGCCACAAATAATAGATAATCTGCCACAAAGTCAGGTCGGACTGCGCGTGCTGCTGCATCATCGCCTGTCCCATCGGGCCGTGGCTCATAGCAAATATTCCGTCGGCTACAAGGCCAACGATACCAATGCCGATGACACAGAGCAAAGCGGCTATGTCCGGCATCATCAGCGATAAGAGAAGCACGGTAATAACAACAAAAAGCAGATTTAAAGAGCAGAGCAGAGAGGCGATCAGATACGCCGGCAGGACAACATTCAGTTTAACGGATGTAATGATAAATACAATGCCATGCAGGACAAACATGAAGACAATCAACAAAACCCACAAACCGAGAATTTTTCCCGCCACATACTGCCCGCGGGTTATCGGTTTGGACAGGACGCAAGATTGCGTTCCGTCATCACGGTCGCGTCTGAACACGCGCATGGAAAGCAGAGCCGCCAGAAACATCACGCCAATGACAATGATATGGAAAGTTATTTTCGAAACCATAATGATAACGTTCCCGGCTTCTACTGCCTGCCCATTCACCATGTAATCTCCCTGATAACAGCCGCGAACAAGAAATATAAATAAGGCGCAGATAACAAACATGACGATAAAGCTCTTCTGCCGCACTTCATCCATCAGCGTGTATTTTGCGATTTTGATTATGGGGGAGAACGATTTCGGCATCTTTATTTCAACCTTTCACAAATCTGACAAAAACATCTTCCAGTGTGTCGCCGTCCTTGACCAGAGAGGAAATTTTATCCTTCACCATCAGTTTTCCGCGATTGATGATCGCGGCGTTATCGCATATTTTTTCCACTTCCGACAAAAGATGCGAATTAAGAAATATGGTCATTCCCTGACTTTTGAGAGATTCTAAAAGCTGGCGTATTTCTCTGATGCCGATGGGATCAAGTCCGGAGGTGGGCTCGTCGAGAATCAACAGTTTCGGATTTCCGATGAGCGCGGCGCCGAGCCCGAAGCGCTGAACCATTCCTTTGGAATAGGTATTCGCTTTTGTATGTTCCCTGCCCTGCATGCCGATAAGTCCGACAATGCGTGCGCATTGTTCCAGAGTATCCGGGCGGTTCAGATCCGCCAGTTCCGCGCAGCGCTGCAGATACTGCCATCCGGAAAGATACGGAGGAATATGATGGTTCTCCGGCAGATAACCAACCGCTGTGCGGCTGGCCGCGTTTGCGCTGGACGTACCGTTTAACAAAAGAGTGCCTGACGTAGGCTGTGTGAAATCAAGCAACATTTTGACGATTGTCGTTTTACCCGCGCCATTGGGTCCCAGAAGAGCAAAATATTCGCCCGCTCTGACGGAAAACGAAACATCATCTACGGCGGCAAGAGAACCATATTTTTTAGTTACAGCGTTCAAATCAATCATAGTGGAGGTATATATGTTCTCTGTAATCTTATGTCAATAAAATAGTGGAGTCCCCTCCGGCGAGGAATTCAATTGCTTGCAATCAGGTCTTTGAAATCAAGCCCATCCCTCAGCCGCCAGCGCGTCATGCAGTTCATCAGGATGGTGGCGGCAACGGAATTCAAGGCGGCTGGATTCATTATGCGCTTTGCTGTAAGGCAAACCTTCTTCCATGCGGTTACGTTCATGCAACTCATGCAAAAGCACAAATCCCCTTTCCTTCTCCTCAATGTCATTATCGATCCAGACCTCGCCTTCCGGAACAAATTCGTAAACGTGATCATGGCCTCCGGCCGTGAAGTCGATATCGAATGCGCTTCTCACCAGCCGGCCGTTCACAATCCATACACTTACGCCATTTTCCAGTTTCTTCCATAAGCGCTCGTGAACCGCAGCCGCATCAGGCAGTTCTTTCCCGCGATGCGTTACCTTTCTGAGATCGCCGGACTTTCGCCTTTCCCTTCGCTCCGCCAGATCGGCCTGCACAAGCGCGTCGTCATAGGACATGCCTTTAGCCATGAGATTATGTTCCACCAATAAGTGTTCGACAAAAAACGAGCGCTCATCGGGCTTTGCTTCATTGTCAATCCAGAACTCCTTTTTAGGTATATAGGAATATCTGTAGTGCTGGCCGAAATTTGTGAATTCTTCATCAATGTGTCCGCGGATGTACGCGCCGTCGACAATCCAAACCTGATAGTCACCTCTTGTTTCGCCCTTTTTCAGATATGGCGGTTTGAGTTTTTCTGTCATAGAATGTTACCCCCGTTATTATGATTAAAATATGCCGCTCAGCTTTTCACTGCCTTACTATTCCGTCACTAAAACCAATCAGCTTAAGACGATAATCGGAATAGTGGCGTTAATCCCCCGCATCAAAGGAAGTGCGAAATCAGCAAATACTCCCCGCGATATAAACAGCAGCCAGAACACTTTGTTCTTCATAAAATGCTTAATCAGTCTATGCCGGGAATTTTTACCCCCTGCAGTTTGACTCCGATAGTCATGGATTTTAAGAAAGTGGAGCGCAGCGTGTCGCTCATCAGAGACTTCTTCACCATAGGCAATCTATAAAACCCGCCCATTATATTGCGCATGACATTATGCGTCATGCTCTGAGGATTATCAAACAACTGATTTTGCAGAGTGCCTTTTTCCAGACATTGCAGGATAAGTTTTTCAAAAACGTTTTCCGGATGCAGTACCCGCTTTTCTCTTTTAACCAGCTTAAGCGACTGCGTCTTCACGCACTGCAACGCGCACACACCGCAGCCAATACATATTTCCGTGTTAATCTTTGCTTGTTTCTTTATCTTCGCAGCGGGATTATCCACCGGGAGCATTTCAATAGCATTGATGGGACAGGCTTTGGCGCACTTGCCGCAACCGCTGCATGTTGCCTTATCCGATTGAGCGATAAAGTTTGATGTAACCAGCAAACCGTTAAGGCCGTGTTTGGTTATACCCAGCAGAACATTGCAGCAGCAAGAGCAACAGGAACATATCGCTGTAATATTTTTCTTCACGTTATCCGCGCTGAGCACAAGACCTGCTTCACGTGAGCGCGCCAGATGCTCGAGCATCTCGGTTTTAGATATTTTTTTAGCCAGCTTGTTGCGAATCAGAAAATCGGCGCCCATATCAAAGGAAGCGCAGGTTTCGAGAGGAATATCACATTTTTTTTCTTCGAGATGATATTTTTCGTGGCGGCAGGAACAAAGTCCCAGAGAAAAACTGCTCGCGCTCCCGATAATTTGCGACGCTTTTTCATAATCCAGCACTTCGACGAAATCCTGTTCGGCAACCGTACTCTCATGCGGCAGAGCCCTTAGAATAGAAACTCTATCACCTTCGACACAATTAGCGGACAGAACGGAATTTTCACCGGACATATAACTGTTAAACAGCTTGGCCCATTCCTTGGAATTGAGATTACCGCCTGTGCGCATCATCGTGAACTCGAAAATACCGATGACCAGAGGAGATATCATATAATAGTAATCGCCTTTGATATCGATATCCATCATCAGGCCCTTCGCGCATAAACCATCGAGAAGTTTCCGCAGTTTTGTTTCTTCAATTTTAGTTACTTTCCGAATCCGTTTGAGATCTGACAAACGATAAGGCATCTTGACTATCAAATCAGCCTCTTCGACAGTGTACAGCTCTTTTAAAATCGCGTGGAAATTTTCATTCCACGGCGCCCTGACAGTAAGCCCGTCTATTTTTTTACCCAACTCGCGATAGAGAACTTCTTTTCCGACCAGATGTCCCATAATCTTCCTCGCGTTTTAGTCTAAAATATTAACGTAAAGAGAATGATTGCTTTCACTGGCTGAGCTGATACACAGTTCAACCGCAATCAGAATATAGGGAAGTTCCTACTGCGTGTCAATTATTTTATCTGCGGACAGCTCAGGGTTATTAATTCGATTTAAACTGAATTTTGACAATTTCACGGCTGACTGCTATGTATAAAAAAGATTCCATCTGACATTTATATGAAAATTATTTCGTTTACCCATATTAATTTATAATCTCGAACAAAGTTAAAAATACCCGTTGTTGCGCAAAGGTCTGAATGAGCAATATTCTAATCACCGGCGCCGCAGGTTTTATCGGATCAAAAACAAGCCGGAAAATTTTGGAAAATGGCGAAAATGTTATCGGTGTTGATAATATCAACGCCTACTATGACAAACGTCTCAAACATTATCGATTGGAGACATTAAAGCAATTCCCAAATTTCACTTTTTACAAAGCAGATATTGAGAACAAAAAAGCGCTCGCCGACATTTTCCAAAACCGCAAAATAGACGCGATCATCAATCTCGCCGCCCGCGCCGGTGTACGTTACAGCATAAAGAATCCGGAAATTTATTTATCAACCAACGCGCACGGCACTCTTAATCTTCTGGAATTGATGAGAAAGCATGATATCAAAAAAATGGTTCAGGCATCGTCCTCCTCGCTTTACGCCGGCCAGCAAATGCCTTTTACGGAAGATTTACCTGTGAATAATCCTATCTCGCCATATGCCGTCACAAAGAAAGCGGCTGAGGTTCTTGCCTATTCATATCATTATCTCTTCGGACTTGATATTTCCATCCTGCGCTATTTTACAGTCTATGGACCGGCCGGAAGACCGGATATGAGTTATTTCCGGTTCATCAAATGGATTGATGAAGGGAATGAGCTGTTACTGTATGGAAACGGCGAACAAAGCCGTGATTTTACCTACGTTGACGATATTGTTGACGGCACCATTAAAGCCCTGAAACCAATCGGTTATGAAATAATCAATCTCGGGAACAACCACCCTCACAATATTCTCGAATTGATTTCGATTATAGAAAAGTTTTTAAAGAAGAGGGCCCGGATCAAGAATATGCCGGCACAACAAGCCGATGTAACGGCAACCTGGGCGGATATCAGTAAGGCCAGGAGACTTCTTAATTGGATACCGCAAGTATCTATTGAGGAAGGTATAGAGAGAACCATTAAATGGAATATCGAAAACCGGTCATTAATAAAGCGGATTAAAATTGATCTTTCCGTGTAACGCGTGAATCTGAAAAATCCGGCTCAACTAAATTTTTCAATTGTGTTGATTTTTCTTTATCTCGATTCTGAGCTTCGCGGCCAGATCAATGTATTGCGAAGTGATGACATCAGGGGAATAACGACTCCAAATCGCGGGTTGCGCTGTTTGAAGATATCTTTCGCGGGCGGCTGGCGTTCTTAGACGCTCAATAACCGCGGGAAGATCTACTTCATCGGAAAATACGGCGTATTCAATGCCCGCTTCCCGCGCGGTACGTTCGTATTCGGGTGTGCGTGAAACCACCGCCGGAACACCCCATGTAATGGCGGAAATCATTTTGTTGTTTCCTTTGGCCATATCATAAACATTTCCATCATGCATCAGACAGGCCAAGTCACAGTTCTGCAAAACCGATACGAAATTATCCAGTCTCCAGGGCAGAAAATGCACGGAAGGATGTTGCCCGGATAATTTCGGAATGTCTTTTTCTCTTACAATAGCATAAATTTCAGAATGGGGTATTTGAAGCAGTACATTCAGATACTTTTCCAGTAAACTAAAATTGCGCTTGTTCCCGAACCATACTATCCGCAGTCTATCCCGTTCGCGTTGCTTCAATTTCACCGGCGCCAACGGAAAATAATCTATCGCGTTCGCTATTACAGCACCCTTCCCTTCAATCTTATATTCCGACAGAAGGAATTCCAACTGCTTAAAACTGCAGACAGTTACAACATGAGCGATACTCAGCATTTCCTGGAAATTACGTTTAGAAACCCAGTACCAGAGCGCTTCACCAAGATCGTCAACGTCATAAATGATGACACACCCCATGGCCTTCGCTAAACGCGCCTGCCAAATATTTTTAAGAGTCACTTTTTTTTGAATAAATAATACGTTGGCTTTCAGAGAGTAACCCATCGTGACCCGAATACCTCGTTTTTCCAGAGCACCGCGCAGTGTATATATTCTGATCCGGGAACTGGCTGTCTGGACATCGCCGGCCGGAAAAAGTGAAAAATGTAAGGAAGAAGGTTTCATCATGCAAACCTCCCGGGAAATTGTTCGGCATAAGTTCTTGTTACCCTATCTGCCAAATGATTTACTGTAAATCCGGAAAGAATCCTTTCCCTTCCGGCATCGCCCATCTGCCGCCGCAATACCGGATCTTCTAACAGACGCTCCAGACTTCCCGCCATACCGGCAATATCGCCCACATCATGAAGATAACCATGCACGCCATCCTCAATAAGATCCGGCACGCCGCCGACACGAGTCGCCACAACGGGCAGGCCCGCCAACATCGCTTCCATTACAACATTAGGCATGCCTTCATAAGCTGAGGTCAGGAGAAAAACATCCGAACAGCGCAAATAATCAAAAACATTTTTCCGCCGCCCTAATAAATATATTCCCTTATCCGCACCGTTATTACGAGAATTGCCGCCTAAACCCGACGCAGTTATACGCGTTTGCAGGTCATCTTTAAGAGGCCCGTCGCCGACATGAATTACAGAAGCAATAGGAATGTTTTTCCTCAAGGCCAGCAGAATATCCGGAATATCAAAATGCCGTTTCTGGGGCACCAGCCGCCCGACAGACACCACCAGAGGCGCTTCGGGGGCAACACCAATCGTCTCCCGCAAAGCCGCGCCGTTCTTTTCATCCGATGAACAAAACCACGCGGGATCAACACCATTGGGCATAACTTCAACCTTCCCCGGAGGCAATCCCAGCCATTTTGTGTAGTCTGACGCTCCGGCAGAAGAATTACTCTCGACTTTGATGTGAGGAAACTGAAGTAAATGATTATAAAGGATGGGCATCCAATCCGCGAAAAAACTGAAATGTGTCGGATTGGCATTGCGCCACGAAAGACGTATCACAGGAACTCCGCTTAAAAGCGCGGCGAAACCGCCGTAGCAGCAACACTCGTCTAAATAACAATGCACTACATCAACCGGCCGGTGGAGCAATTCCGCCGTCAAAGCTATTGCGTCAACACGTAATTCCTCCGGCAAATGTTTGAGGAGAGACATATCCACGCCCTGTTTTTTTATAAATTTAATATCGGAGAAATTGGGCATCCGCGTCACGGAGATATCAATGCCATGCTCTTGAAGATAAGGAAGATAATGACCATATTCTCTTTCCAGACGTAAAACGCGAATTCGCACATCATGTCCGAGTTTTGTAAGCGCGCGCGCCAGGCCCGCCACCTGCCGCTCCGCTCCTCCTGCGGACATATGGAAAGTAACCAGACAGACGGAAGGCTTTCCCTGCCTTCCGGAAGAAGAAACCGGCTTCAGAGGAGGAAAACGGTTCTTATCGGGCCAATTGGCATCAAAGGGCAGAAAAAAATCTTTTCCGGAAACAATAAAATATTTTATCTGGAAAGCGTAACGGCGCAAACGAAACACAACACTGTTTTGGATAAACGATTTAAATCCGTTATTGCGGATATTGCCGACAGCTCTTCCGGCCAATGATAATCCCGGAATCCGGGCTAACGTCCCGGATTTCTGCAGTTCGTCAAATATTTTCATTCCTTTAGAATAATTCACATGATCACCGGCAATATGTTAATAAAATATTCTTTTATTTCAGGCGAAAGATAGGGAAGTTCACATAGTATGTCAATTATTATCTCAAACCTGAATCTCTTCAATTAGTTATCGAAATAAACCCCGGTTAAATCTTGATAGATTCCGGGGAGATAATATTAATGATTGAAATATGCGCCCGGTTTAATTAGAATCAATTACAGCATCGCGTAAATCGGCTGCAGGAGAGAAGGTGGACAATACAAGCAAATACGATATTAAATACTTGTTTGAACCCCAAAGCATTGCCGTAATCGGCGCTTCGCCGGACAAGAAGAAAATCGGCTATGCTGTTTTTAACAATATCATTTCCGGTGGCTATAAGGGAAAGGTATTTCCGGTGAGCCCCAAGGGCGGCGATATTGAAGGACATAAAGTATTTACTGATATTCTGGCCATTGAAGGCGCCGTTGACAGCGCTTCGCTCGTTATTCCGGCTCCGCTAGTAAAAGACGCGGTAAGAAAATGCGCTCAAAAGAATGTCAAATTCGTCCAGATAATAACTTCCGGATTTTCCGAGATTGGAAACGTCCGTGAAGAAAAAGAAATTGCGAAAATTGCCGCAGAGACGGGAACGCGCATTGTCGGACCGAATATGTTCGGTCTTTACTCTTGTGCCGCGTCGCTGAACTCGACTTTCTCCGCCGCCAGAATAAATCCAGGCCATGTCGCCATCCTCACTCAGAGCGGCGCGCTGGGAATCGCCATGATCTCGAAAACCTCCGTCGCCAACATAGGACTCTCCGCTATCATTTCGATCGGCAACAAGTGCGATGTTGATGAGGCTGATCTTCTTGAATATCTGATTAATAACGACAATACAAAAGTTATCTTCATATACATCGAAGGAGTAAAAAAGGGAGAACGGCTGATTGAAACTTTAAAGGCCGCCACAGGGAAAAAGCCTGTCGTAGTAATAAAGTCGGGGAAATCAAAGAGAGGAGCGCAGGCCGCCGCTTCACACACGGGTTCACTCGCGGGTTCGGATGAAATATTCGACGCCATCATGAAACAATGCGGCGTGCTCCGGGCGGAATGCCTTGAGGACGCGTTCAACTGGTGCAAATTCATGATTTCCAGCTCTGCTCCTAAAAATTACAACAGTGTAATCGTGACGAACGGGGGCGGTGTCGGTGTTATGGCCAGCGACGCGTGCGAAAAGTACGGAGTTTCGATGTATGATAATCAAGCCGTGCTAAAAAATCTGTACGATGCCGTCACACCTTCGTTCGGATCAACTAAAAACCCCATTGACCTTACCGGTGCTGCCGGCGCGGATGAATACACGCGCGCTCTTTCCGTAACCGCAGAGTCCGAAGAGATCGGCTCCACAATCGGTCTTTACTGCGAAACGGCGACTTTCGATTCCGGAAATCTCACTCAGATGATAACAGATACTTATGCCAAACATCAGAAACACAGCAAATCAATCAGCTATGCCCTGATCGGCGGCGAACAGGTTGAAAACGCAATCACTACTTTGAGAATAGCCGGCATTCCTGTTTTCAATGACGTGGAGCAGGCCGTGTCGTGCATCGGGGCATTCTACAGATACTATAAATACCTCGAAGACGTATCTTACAAATTTGATGATTACGAAATAGACGTAAAGGCAATTAATGAAATTATCGGCGGAGCGCTAAGGGACGGCAGAACCTTCCTTTTAGCCAATGAGGGAGCGGCGGTCATGCGGGCCGCGGATATTAAGATGCCGCAAAGCAGGATCGCGCGCAGTATAAACGAAGCCGTAAAGATGGCCGACGAAATCGGTTATCCGGTGGTGATGAAGGTTGTGTCAAAAGACATTCTGCATAAGAGCGACGCGGGCGGTGTTTTGCTGGATCTGGATGACAAAAAAGAAGTTGTTCTCGCTTATGAAGCGATAATGCATAACTGCCGGCAGTATAAACCCAACGCCGTTATCGAGGGCATTGAAATCGCGGAGATGGTCAAAAAAGGTGTTGAGCTTATTGTCGGCGCGAGAAGAGATCCTTCATTCGGGCCGGTCATCATGTGCGGGCTCGGAGGTATTTACGTGGAAGTGATGAAGGATATATCATTTCGGGCTATTCCCATCAGCCGCGGCATCGCGCTTTCCATGCTGGAAGAAATCAGATCTTATCCTCTGCTTCTGGGAGCGAGAGGAGAAGAGAAAAAAGATATTGAGTCGGTTATCGATACAATAATCAAAATAAGTTCCATTATTAAGAAGTGCGAAAAAATTACCGATATAGAGGTAAATCCTGTCGTCGTGTATGATCTTAAAAACGGCATTAAGGCTGTGGACGCGCGGATTTTGATAAGCAAACCTAAGGAGGCTACACAATGAAAAAAATAGTTGTTTCTTCAATCAGAAGCAATGCGGGGAAAACAAGCATAATCGCGGGAATAATCTCCCTGATCAAAGATAAAAAATTCGCATACGCCAAGCCGCTGGGCGACAGGTTGATATATCGTAAAAAAAGAAGCTGGGATTATGACGCGAGCTTGATGGTCAATCTTCTTCAGCGTCAAGGCGAACTGGAGGGCCACTATGAGAAGATAACACTCGGCTTTGATCATTCCAGATTGAAATACATATACGATCAGGAAGGCATCGAAAAAGCCCTTTCCGAGATAGTAACGGATATCGGTGGGAATAATGATGTGCTCTTTATTGAAAGCGGAAAAGATTTGGCCTCCGGCGCCTATCTCAATCTTGATCCGGTATCCATTGCCAAATATATTGACGGCAGTCTGGTCATTGTCGTGAGCGGCGACAGCGATTCTGTTATTGATGATATCAAGTTCATAGAACAATACGTAAAGATTAAAGATGTCAAATTCGGCGGCGTAATAATCAACAAGATAAACGACGTTGAAGATTTTGAAAATTCCTACACACAGATCATAAAAGATATGGGCATTGACGTCATAGGTATTCTTCCCTACAATGAGCAGTTAACCTACTTTACGCTCGGTTTTCTCGCCGAGAAACTTCTGGCAAGAGTGCTGGCGGGTGAGGAAAATCTGAGAAACGTCGTTAAGAATATAATCATCGGAAAGCCGTTGACTGCAGAGCAACCGCTTTCCGCGAAGCCTAGCCTTCATGAGGGAAATCAGCTGGTGATAACCGGCGGTGACAAAAGCGACATGATCCTGGCCGCGCTGGAAAGGGATACGGCGGGCATCATCATCACGAATGATATCGTTCCTCATCAGAATATAATTTCCAGGGCCAACGAGCGAGGCATACCGATTCTGCTTGTCGGCATGGACACCTTCAAGACCGCCAAGACCATTGATGACATGGAAGCCCTGCTTAAAAAAGATGACACGGAGAAAATCCAGCTTTTATCCCAGTTAATTAAAGAACACACGCGCGTGGAAGACTTTTTGAAATAGATTCCCGGCGATTTCGCCGGGAAATTCAGATTCGTAAAATCAAGCCACAGCTGACCGATTTTCTAAAGTTTCATATGCGTGCCGTCGCAATACGGGGGATTACCTGTTCGCTTACATCCGCATAAGGCAACTTTTTTTGTTTCCGTTAACTTAAATTCCACCGGCGTCATCCCGGTATTGAGCTGAGCGTGCGAACCATCACAAAAAGGCTGGGTTCCGGAATGACCGCATTTACACCAATAATATGTGCCTGGTTTTAAATCCATCATATAAGGCGCCTTTTGGGCTATCTTTGATTCCATGATCGATCCTCCTTGTATTCAAACAATACCGTTTTTAATACAAATTCCCTCACCATCATATCACACAAATTCACTCTTTAGCCGGCACCCACGTTTTATCGGGATTATACAATTTCATGGTCTGGGCGATTTTCACTGTGTCAATCCCAAAATTTTTCTCATAAACCTTTCCCTGCTGGTTGACGACAAAGGTCATCACTCCTGATTTGCCCCAATTCGAGGGAAACGCGATCATGGCGAAACCGCCGACCATATTACCGTTCACTATATAACTGTAGGCGCCGCCCGGCGCATTCTTTCCCTGTCCTGTCAGTATGTTGAAATAATAACCATGAAAGGGAGACGGTTCGGCTTCTTTAAAAGCGGCCTTATTCTTCTTGTAGCCTTCATGCCATGCCTGCGCCACAATTTCACCAAGTGGGCTCACTTCCTCGCCCGGTGCGGATCTCCAGAAGAGGCCGTTTCTTTTGCCTTTATCGCTCCGCAGTTTTTGCGCGTACGCGAATATACCGTCGCCATCCCAATCCTTAAGCACGTACTCGCGCTGTGCCTTCACATAGGTGCGGCACACCAGTATGGCGGTAAGTTCATTTTCACCAATATGGCGGTTCAGAGTTTCTTCCTTCCCCGCTTCGGTATCAAAGAACCATTTATTATTATATTTTACCATGGGAACGGGGAACGGCCAGTTCTCATTGCCGATGTGAAGAATAACCTTTGCATCACCCTCTTTTACCAGATCGCTCTTCTCGACCAGATATTTGGCAAATTCAACCAATTCGGTTGCGTCCTGCACCTCATCGCCGGAGCGAAGGTCTTTTCCCGCCGAGCCAAATATCTGATCCAGCGCGTTAGTGTCTTTCGCGTTGACAGCGTCAGTTAAAGCTTTCACGGCATCTTCGGGAGAAGAGAAAAGTTTCTGCGACGGCGCCGCGACTGCCTGTATACTCCCAGCAAGAATGAATATCGCTGTTACAAAAAGAGCGGATATAAAAAACATACCGCGCGACGTATTAAATACGGATTTTTGCTGAATGGTCTTCATAATATTTTCCTTTCTTCTCTTGCTAATTACGAATTTATTCCGCGTTTTCAGAAAATATAACGCCTTTGTTACCGACGCGATTTATCTCTCTCTCCTCCGTTGCCCGAGGAGCTATTGCCCTGGGAACTGCTCTTCCTTTCAGGAGCGCTACTCCTTGTCGCCGGCGCTGCGGAAGGGCGCGCCTTCTCGCTGCTCTGGCGGCTGGCCTGTCCCCGGATGCTCTGACCTCTGGCTTCACTGGCGCCCCTGTAACCACCGAAGGTAACCGATGGTATTTTGGGACGCTGGATAACTTCTCCTTCAGGACGGGACTGAGTAGTCTCCTTGCTGATTGCTGGAGCCGGCATTTCCGGTCGTTGGACGATAGCGGGTGTTCGTGGCGCAGGACGTTTGCTGACATCCGGAACCGTTATTACCGGTTTCTTCTGGACATCCTGAGGAGACGTCGGCGGCTGAGAAGAAACAATCCCGCGGTTTTCCTTGCCGCGATCTCCGAAAGTACGCTTATCTGCCGCAGGACCTGCTTTTGGCGGAGTTCCTGTTACAGACCTTCCTCTAATCTCGGATACGCGTGATTTCATGCCCGAACCGGAACCGCCGCCGGGGCGCGCTGTTCTGTAACTGTCGGGAGTGCCATGGGACGCATCATGCCTCCAGTTATTATTTATAGAAGGTCTGCTTCGGTGAACATACACATTATTCACGTGAACATACGGCCTGGCGTGATTGACCCAGCCGGGGCGGTTCCAGCCATGATAGATAACATGATGATTGCCCCAGTCAAAGTCCATAGTCAGCCAGCCCCCGATCATCAGACCGACGCCAAACGTAATGAAAGGCTCGCTGCCGGCGTATGGACTTTCTTCATAGACAACCGAAGGATCATATGTCGGGACGTAGATGTATTGAGGTTGGGCCGGAACGATCTCTATATAATTTCCAACAACAACTATAGTCTGCCATTTGTTGCTTTCCAGATTGCCGGCGTCTCTCGCCTGCCATCTGAGCCTTTGGATTGATCTTGTTACATCTTCCGGCTGATTAAGAAAAGCATCTCCCAAATCGGCAGTCCAGTCCCCGCTTTCAGCCATCATTTTCAGAACGTCGGAATAGCGGGCGATTGCCTTGACGGACTCGTCCCATTTCTGCCCGTCAATTTCCGAGATTGACCCGCCGCCGTTTAGCCAATCATAAGCTTCGATAATTTCGTCAGTGTAGGTCGAAGCGGGCAGTATCTGTGCCAACAGAGGATCAGGATAGAGGGCAATCGGCGAAATGATATCGTCCAGCTCCTGATCGGTAAATAATGGCGGTGATGACGGGTAAATGTCTTCCGCCCATGCCTTAACTGACGCAAGAACAAAAAGGCAAACAATAAAAATAATCAGACAGCGTTTTATGCCGTTACTATTCATAGGTCCGACTCCTTTCTTTTTTCACGGTGGATTTACGGATTTCATCTTTTCTTAGAAACAACTTTGTTAAATTATAGAACATCGGAGAGCAAAGTCAACCATATTATCAGACCGAAACGTTTCTATTGCGGAGTGGAATTTGTGAAAAGGAACCAAGAAAATAATCAAACGATTCGGGATCGAGTTTGCATATTCCAGCTAATGGATAAAAAGTCATTTCCCCGAAGTAGATCCGGTCATTTACATAAAGCAAATCTCCCCGGACAAAATGAAATCCTTTCGTCAGAACAGCGGCATATTCAAGCATCCTCTTATACTGCGCGGTTCGTGCGACCGGTTCCTGCAAAGGAGGAGAACCATATTTATTTTCTAAAAGATTCAATTCAAGATCGAACATATTTACCCGCTGTAATCCGGCTTTGTATTCATTTATCTCTACCAGACACGGGGAACCGTCATAGCAATAAAACCCATATTCATACAGGGTTTCACCATCTTTTGTCAGATGCTCTTCACAAATAATGCGGGGATCAGCATTCTTCGATCGGCGCAAAGACACACCGCGTTGCGCGTCGTTTGCTTATGCGCAGGCTGGAAAAAAGGATGTTCAGTTTTCATGTCAATCAGTATTTATACAAAATATCGGCCGCATCAGGTATGGATTTTAAACAAACCGTTCCTGATTACTCTTTCCAATTATATTATGTCATGTTGTGTAGCTGTTGTTTTTGGGCAATGTTCATTATGTCCGTTGAGGAAAGAATACCGCTTTCAATAAAATATGCACCAAAGGGGCGATGAAGTTTTTTCTGCTTTCCGACAAGAGCAGACTGCTCGAAGCTTGAAATATAACCGATGCGAACCGCGCATTCGCCGAATTTTTCATCAAACGTTCTTACGGTGAGTATCCGTATGACATCCTGAGAGGAAATCAGCCCCCAGGCCATGGCTAACTGTCCGATCAGGGGACGCTGACTCCTCTGCCAGCAAATAGCTTCAATAAGCGTCCGCCATGAAATAAGACCGGAGTAGTATAAAAACTGGCCGAGCATAAGGTTGCCCTTCGGGACACTGCCGCTATAGAAATGATCGGGATGGCTTTTGCGTTTTTTATTGGTATATTTTTGGTTGTGGTGGCTCTTATTCTGTCCGCCCTTGTGCTGATAAGTGTTTTGATATGAGGGCTCTTGCTGTGTTCTGAAACCGTCAAAGTACGGGGCGCTTACATTGCTTCCATTTTTTGTTTCAACAAACGAAAGAAGTCTTTCATAGGCCTGCTGGACATTGATGAATGCCGAATTTAAATCGCTGGCGAAAGCTCCCAAAGCCATTGCCCGGTCGGGGTGTGTCTCAAACGCTCTTTTGCGGTAAGCCGTTTTAATGCCGACGGGATGAAGATATTCCAAAAAATCATTGGATACTTTGACATCAGGCCCAAAAATTGTTTCGCATGCCTGAAATAGCTCCGATGAAGTAGTTTGCGTTGCTGGCATCAACCCGGTCCCTCTGGAAAGTAAGCTGTTCTGAAATAGCAATATGCCGTAGAATTATCAAGAGAAAAAACCGGTTAGGCAATGATTTATGGATAAGCCAGCCGGTGATTGACTGATTTTGTAAGATATGCGAAAATTTATCATATAATGTGTGGCACCGCCGGGAACCAGGCAAAAGGAGTAAAAGTAAAATGCAAAATATTAATGGAATCCAGATATACGACAAACTTCCGGAAATCGTCTCTCCGGAGCACTCCTGCCTGATTGTCTGGGATGTGCAAAATGGCCTTGTCAATTGGATATTTAATAAGGATCAATTTCTTGCTAATCTAAAAAGCCTCATCGAAAAAATGCGCGGCAAAATGCCTATCGTCTATACCTTGATTACTCCTCCTCCCAGAAATCTAACATCAGCTTGGCACTTCTTCGCACAGATGAGACGTTTTAAAGTGGATGATGTAAATGAGCTGCCGGTTTTTATGGCGGCAGGCTCGCCGGACCGCGATTTACCCGAAACAGTCAAGCCTCATAGCGACGATTCGGTTCTGGAAAAACCCTCAGCCAGCATCTTCTTCGGAACAAATTTCGAATATATGATGCGCAGCCGCA
>Ga0182021_10004737_pt1 | contig 16035 bp, 17 predicted proteins | sample 612E3MmetaG_FD_120493 | JGI IMG/M metagenome (GOLD analysis project Ga0182021, IMG submission 120493) | Permafrost microbial communities from Stordalen Mire, Sweden - 612E3M metaG (Illumina Assembly) | ecosystem: Environmental > Terrestrial > Soil > Wetlands > Permafrost | place: Sweden... | reverse complement strand
TCCGGATCATTTTCCGCCCGTTCCGTCCGCTCGATAACGGCGGCGACAGCCATCTCCTGCATACTTCTGGCCATGCTAGTGGTCGCCCTTTCTGGATTGGGACTGTTCTTGCCGCTTATGCTGCTTGGTCTGGCAGGAGGGTGGGCCTACTCGGCTCCACCGGTCAGGCTGGCATCGACCTGGTTCGGTGAACTTTCTGTGGCTTTGTTGCTGGGTTTCTTCCTCCCTCTGACCGGCGTCTATTTCATTAGCGGAACTTTCGATCTGAGCGTTCTGGTCCTGGGAATCCCGCTGTTCCTGTTCTCCCTAGAATCGTTGATCGGGGTGGAGTTCCCAGACGAGGAGGCGGACCTGGCCTCAGGAAAGAAGAACCTGACCTATCGGTTGGGCATTGGACGGTCCAGGCTGCTCCACATCGTCCTGCTCATGATGAGTTACGCAATGGTCGTGATCGAAATCATGTTAGGGTCGCTGATGGTGGGAGCGCTACTACTTCTGGTCACCCTTCCATTGTCCCTGTACTCTTCGTGGAAGCTGATAGGAATGCAAGGTTACGATTTTGCTGTGACTAAGATGGCATCCAATGTAGGGATGATAGTAAATGGGATATCGATGGCGATCCTGCTCGCCTACGTGATATTGTTCTGAAAATAAAGAACGCAAGGAACTGGCTGGACTGAATTACCAGTCTGGGCGGCCCTTGAGAAGATCGCCAATAAGATTAGTTCGTCTTGCAGAGGTAATAACCAGCCGACTTGTCCCGAGATTTACGTTTCACGTAGCCCTTCTTCTCCAGTTCCTGCAGGGCGTTCATGCACTGGGCTTTCGGAATCTTCGACATGTTGGTGATCCCCTGGGCATCCTTCATCTTGTCCTCAGAGACCAGACCAGCGTGGAGCATTGCCTTGAAAACCTTCTCGGCCGGGTCGGTTAGTCCTTCTGGCATAGGCCAGCGAACTATTGGTCACCTTATCAAGCTATCGCTGTTACCACCTCCTCTAGAACCATGTCATGTCATGGCTGGGGGCCCTGTATCTTCCTCGAACATGATGTTCGATGGGGATCAGATTTTTTTGTTCACCGAGATCCGGAATAACATACATCTGCACCAGTCCCGAGTCGAAATTAAAATATGCAGACGCATTCCTAGGAAGGAGGAAATGCCATGGATGAAAAGGGAACGCTGATAATAACTGTCAATTCCACGGACGGAAAGATCGATCAGAAGAAGAAGGTACTTCGGTCGAACCTGATCATCGAATCGCTCATCACAGCAGCGCTCTTCGTAGTTCTGGCATTTATCGCCAGCTTACCGATCGAAATTGCACTTGTCATTTCCGTCGGGTTCATCGTGGCAACGATATTCTCATACTATCTGTTGCACGACGGTTTCTGGGCAGACATTGCTCCGATAAAGGTCTACTCCAACGGAGTGGAGAACTTCTCCAGCCCTCTGCTGAAATTGAGAGGGATCAGCGGTTTTATCGACAAGTCCAAAATGGACCGGATCGAGGTGGAGTACTTCACGTTCACGGGAGTGATCACGTCGAAGAACCATGACCAGGTTATGTTCTTCAAGAACAACAAGAACGTATACATCGTTCTGAAGAACGGAAAGAAGAAACCGCTCGGACGCCGCTTTTCCCACATAGTGGACGAGATGGTCGATAAAATGTCGAAGACCTGGAACGTGCCAGTGAACCAGACCGAGCGCAAGTTCGGTCGGACCCGTTGAGACATGGTCGAAGACGACCAGTCAATTCCTTTATATCTAACTGAATGCGTATTTCGCCCGGGTGATCCGAATTGAAGTGGCTTTGGCGTTGCAATGTTTGCGGTGACCTCCATTATGGCCTGAAGGCGCCTCAGATATGTCCAACATGCGGTGCGAGCATGGCCTTTGTCAAGGTGGATGGAGAGGAAGCCTTGAAGACCATCGGCAATCACGGTGGAAGCTTTGCCAAGGTCGATGAGATCATCGTTGCCTGGCGAGAATTCGCAGATAATAATCCGCTCATAAAACTGAACCCGAACATGGATGAGGTCAAAACGCTAGCAGCGGGCGTGCTGGAGAACATGAAGAACCGGGGGATGAAATACTGCCCATGCAGGATGACCACCGGAGATTTCGAAAAAGACCTGGAGCTGGTTTGCCCCTGCAACTTCTATCGCCAGAAGGTGTGGAAGGAGAACGGGGAATGCTGGTGCGGTCTTTACTTTAAGAGGTGATTGGCTTGTCTAACGAAAAGAATAGATTGATCTGGTTCTATGGAAAGGAATGCCCTCATTGCCGTGCCCTGATGCCGATGGTGGAGAAATACCAGCAGGAATCGAACATCAATATCGAGCATCTCGAGGTCTGGCATAACGAGGAGAACGCCAAGTTCATGAGGTCCCATGCGGACAAGATATCCGAGGCGTGCGGTGGTGAGCTGGGGGTCCCAGCGTTCTACAACGAGAAGACCGGCAAGGCATTATGCGGGGCGAGGATACCGGTGGAGAAACTGAAGCAGTGGGCGGAGGAGTGAAAAATTCCCGATGCCCGCCCGCAGAGCACAAAGAAAAGTTCCATGGGGCAAGCTGGTCCGAGTGGACGCGGTCTGCGAGGGGCGTCGTTTTACTAGTATTCAGATTACAGGTGACTTTTTCGTCCATCCAGAAGAGGCGTTGGCAAACATAGAGCGTGACCTGGAGGAGAAAGCCCTGAGCGGCAATGAGCCGGACCTGGAACGGCTGATCGGGGCAGTGATCGCGGTAAATGACGCATTGCTGATAGGCTTCGGGGCGAAGGATATCGCGGACCTTTTGAGGGAAATTAAATGCTGAACCAACGATGGAGGATATTGCGATACGAAACGCATCCGGCGAAGATGAACATGGCCATAGATGAGGCGATAGCGGAGATGTTGAACTTCAACGAGGCCAGCCCGACGATCAGGTTCTACGGATGGGACCCGAGCGCTGTTTCGATCGGTTGCTTCCAAAATCTGGAGGACGAGGTCGACACAGAAAAGTGCGCAGCGCTTGGAATCGACATCGTACGGAGAAGGACCGGTGGCGGTGCGGTATTCCACGACAAGGAAGGGGAGATCACATACAGCGTCATCTGCCCTGAGACGATGGCCGACAAGGACATCAACGCCGCCTACCGCCAGATCTGCGGTTGGATCGTCAATGGGCTCAAGATGGTGGACATCACGGCGGAATTTCGGCCGATCAACGACATCACCGTGGGCGGGAGGAAGATATCTGGTTCCGCCCAGACCCGGCGTTCCGGGATATTCACACAGCATGGCACCATCCTGTACACCGTCGATCCGGACGTCATGTTCACGGTGCTGAAGGTGGACAAGGAAAAGTCGGACTCAAAAGGGACGGACAAGCTCTCTGACCTGGTCACCTCGGTGTCAAAGCAATCGAAGGCCAGCAAGAACGAGGTCCTGGCCGCCCTGGTCTATGCATTCGCGGAAGGTAAGGACTGGTACCTTGGGGCGCTGTCTCAGGACGAGTCCGCCCGGGCCGAGGCGATCGCCAATGAGCGCTATGGCAATGATGCCTGGACCCGGTCCCGCTAGAGCAGAAGCAGCGCCTCTGGGTTCTCCAGCCATTTCTTCAGTTCGTTCATGAACTTCGCCGCCTCCGCTCCGTCAAGGGCACGATGGTCGAACGTTAGCGACAACGGCAGCATCTTCCTCGGCTCGATCCTGCCCTCGATCACCATAGGCGTGTCCACGATCTTGCCTGTGCCCAGTATCGCCACCTCCGGATAGTTGATGATAGGGGTTCCGTAGGTCGTTCCGAACGCCCCGTAGTTGGTGATGGTGAAAGTGCCTCCCTTCAGGTCCGCCATGTCGACCTTCCGGGTGTTCGCCAGCTCGGCCAGATTATGGATCTCCTCGGCCAGGTCGACGATCCCTTTCTGGTCCGCCATCTTGATCACTGGCACGATCAGCCCCTCATCGACGGCGACGGCGATCCCGATATTGAAGTACTTCTTGACCAGGATCTCGTTCTCCTCGTCGTTCACCGACGCGTTCAGTGATGGATGTGCCTTCAGCGCCATGGTTACCGCCTTGACGATGAACGGCATGAACGTCACATTCACCTTCCGTTGTTCCAGGACGTCCTTCTTCACCTTTTCCCGCAGTGCGAACAGTGCGGTCACGTCCGCCTGGTCCATGGCGGTCACCTGAGCCGCCCTGGCCTGGGACTCGATCATGTGCTTGGCCGTGGTGCGTCGTATGCCGCGGAGCGGCACCCGGTCCACCCAGCCATACAGATCGAACTTCGGTGCGGTCTTCATATGGGGTGTCTCTGCCTTTGGCGGCGGTGACTCCTTGGCCTTTTTGACGTCATCGTCGGTGACCCGGCCGTTCGGTCCGGTCCCTCTGACCAACGATATGTCGACCCCTAGGTCCTTAGCAAGCTTGCGGACCGCCGGAGTAGCCTGGACGGCGATCGATGGTTTAGCTTCTGCCACCTTACCTGTGGATGACACATTGACCTCTTCGGTCGGCAGTTCTCCGACCACCGAGTAGGACGGTTTCCGCTTTCCTTCAGGCAGTCCCTCGGTTTCGGTCTTGGCCTCGGTCTCGACCTTTGCGGCTGGAACGGCCTCTCCTTTCTCACCTATCACCACCAGCACTTCGCCTACTTTGACCAGATCGCCCTCCTTGTGGTTCATTTTCAGGACCGTTCCGGCTACCGGTGACGGCATCTCCACAACCGCCTTGTCCGTCTCCACATCGGCCAGGGCCTGGTCCTTGACGACCGTGTCGCCCTCCTTCACCAACCATTTCTTGATCTCGCCCTCGATGACACCTTCGCCGAGGTCGGGAAACTTGTAGTCAGTTGTCATTTGAACACCTCAGAACGAGACCGTCCTCTCGATCTCTGCCAATATCCTTTCCGGTGTGACGTAATAATAGTCCTCTCCCTTTGGCAAAGGCACCACGATGTCTGGCCCGGTGACCCGCATGACCGGGGACTGCAGTGAAAGTAGCGCCTTCTCGTTGATCCTGGCGACGATCTCGGCTCCGACACCGCAGGTCTTGGGCGCTTCCTGCACCACCACCGCCCGGCCGGTCCGTTTCACCGATTCGATCACCGAGGCGGAATCCATCGGCGAGAGCGTGCGCATGTCGATGACCTCGCAGGAAATACCCTTCTCGACTGCCTCGTCCACCGCCTTTTGGATCTGGACCATCATCGCTCCCCAGCCGATGACCGTGACGTCCTTTCCCTCCTGGACCATCCTGGCCTTGCCGATGGGAAGGACATATTCGCCATCCGGGACCTCTTCCTTCAGCATGCGGTAGCTGCGGGTCGGCTCTAGGAATATGACCGGGTCGGGATCCCGTATCGCGGCGGTCAGCAATCCTTTGGCCTCCAGCGGCGTCGATGGGACCACTACCTTGAGCCCCGGTATCTGGACGTACAATGATTCGGTGCTCTCGGAATGGTGCTCCAGCGCCTTCACCCCTGCCCCATACGGCATGCGCATGACCAAGGGTACCGTCAGCCTGCCCCTGGTCCTGTTCCTCATCCTGGAAGCGTGGGAGATGAGCTGGTTCATCGTCAGGTAGGAGAATCCCATGAACTGGATCTCCGCGACCGGCCTGAGGCCGTTGATCGCCATGCCAATGGCCATGCCTATTATACCGCCTTCCGCCAACGGAGTATCGATGACCCTGGCCGGTCCGAACCGCTTCTGCAGCCCGTCGGTCACCCGGAACACTCCCCCATCCAAGCCGACATCCTCGCCCAATAGGACCACTGAGGGGTCTTTTTCCATCTCCAGGGCCAGGGCCGAGTTGATGGCCTGCACCATGTTCATGGAGGCCAAGCTCACACCCCCTTGCGGGCCGCTTGTTCGGCCTTGACCTTTTCCATCTGCTCCACCAGGTCGGGGGACATGTCCGCATACATGTAGCTGAACACGTCCTCCACGTTCGGCCGCGGATAGTTCTCCGCCTCGGACACCGCCTTTTCCACCAGTTCCTGCGCCTCCTTCACGGCTGCGTTCTCCAGGTCATCGTTCCAGATACCTTTGTTCTCCAGATACCGGTTGAACCGGTCCAGAGGGTCCTTCTGCATCCACTCCGACAGCTCCGATTCGAGCCGATAGCGGGTAGCATCGTCGGATGTCGTGTGATCGCCCAGGCGGTAGGTGTATGCTTCAATTAGCGTCGGACCGAGTCCGCTCCTAGCCCTATCGACCGCCTCCTTTGCCGCCGCATACATGGCCAGGATATCATTGCCGTCCACTAGGATCCCGGGGAAGCCGTAGGAGATGGCCTTCTGGGCGATGGTGGGGCTCCGGGTCTGGGACTTGCGGGGAAATGATATCGCATACTGATTGTTCTGACAAATGAACACAACGGATGACTGGTAAACTCCGGCGAAGTTGGCCGCTTCGTGGAAATCTCCTTCCGAGCTGCCCCCATCACCGAAGAATGCCACCGATACTGTGTCCTCGCCCCGAAGCTTCGCCGCATACGATATCCCGACGGCGTGAGAAAGCTGTGATCCGACCGGGACCGATGAGGGCAATGCTCGTACGTCGTCGGGATAATGACTGCCCATCTCATTACCCATCCAGTACAGGTACTGGTTTACCAGGGGCACCCCGTGTTGTAGCAGGCCGGCCAGCTCACGGAACGACCACACGAACCAGTCGTCCTTCCTCATGGCCATGGCCGGTCCGATCTGAGCGGCCTCCTGGCCCTTGCATGGGGGGTAGGCGCCCAATCGCCCCTGCCTCTGAAGCTTGACCGCCTTCTCGTCTGCCACCCGAGCCAGGACCATGGTCTTGTACGCCATTATCAATTCTGAATCGTCGAGATGGGGGTCCAGCTCGTCGACTACTGTCCCGTCGGTCTTCAGAATCTGTAACATCTTCCCTTCGAGCGGGTTGAAATCATCGATCAGCATTTTATGCGCCTCCAATTAGATCCAGGATCTTTTCTGCCCTGTAAGATGTGCGGACTAACGGTCCACATGCGATGTATCGGAACCCCATGTCACTTGCTTGCTCTTCTATTCTCTGAAACATCTCCGGTGGGATATATTCGGCGATGGGAAGGTTTCCTCCTTTGGGTTTGAGGTATTGCCCGATAGTGATTGCATCCACTCCCGCATCCCGCAGGTCCGACATCGTACGTACCACTTCGGGAAGTGTTTCTCCGATTCCAAGCATGATGGAACTCTTTGTTATCATATTTGGATACAAATCCTTTAATTCGGTCAACAAAGAGATGGACCTGGCATATGATGATTTGGGGTCTCTTACCTGCTCTTGAAGCCGCTCCACCGTCTCGATGTTGTGCCCCACCACTTCTGGTGCAGAACTTGCTAACTTTTGCAGCGCTTCGATGTTCCCCGATAGGTCCGGGATCAATAATTCAACCTTGCTTTCCGATGCAGAATGTATCGCCCTCACGGTCTCGGCGAATACTGAGGCACCGCCATCATCAAGGTCATCCCGGGTTACGCTCGTAATGACTGCGAATCTGAGGTCGAGCTCTTTTATCGCATGCGCTACCCGCTTTGGTTCCGAAGGATCGGTCTTACCTTTTGGGTCCCCATGGTTCACGGCACAGAACCGGCAGTGCCTCGTGCAAATATCACCAAGGATCATGAATGTGGCACTTCTTTCCGACCAACATTCGCGGATGTTCGGGCAGTGCGAGGCATCGCATACAGTATGAAGTTGAAACTTTCTCGAGACCTCCCTGACATTATCGAAGTCCCCGCCGATGGCTGCGACGGTCTTCAACCAATCGGGTTTCTTCAAAGGAGGTGTACTAGTCTCATTCACGGGCATGATATTGTTGCCAGGGGCTTTTACTAATTTTCCTTGGTCGAACGGTAGATTCCAAAATAGCACAGCTGTCCCATGACCTTTTCTCATGATTTCGGATGTGCCAGTCACGCCCATTGCGTTTATATAGCTTGTATGCTTAATTGGGGACGCTAGGCTAGACCGGGACGCTCGGCGTGTCCTTTTACACCGAAATCGTCGACAAGCGGGGGTGACAGCGAGGGGCGTCGTATCCGGGGAGGCATAGGCCCAACCGTCGATGTTGAGGCTCTGTCCTACGGGGTCGGTGGCAGCATCGTAGCGCAGCTGGAGGGTTGTGCTCCTTGCTCTGATCACGGGGAACGGGTCAGGCCCTGACGGGAACAGCCTAACCGTGGACTACCTACGCTCGAAGGGGAGCGGGGCTGAGTCGGCGGTTGGATCACCTGTGCCGAACTGAGCGGCCACCCTTGTGGCCTAGCACCTTTCTGCCTCTCACTTACCGAGGTCTACCTCTTCCCAACCGACCGTCGAGTTGGGCTTGCAGCCGGTAATCGACTCTGTATTAAGGTCGAAGAACGTCTCCATGTCCTCACCGTCGGTCAACTTGAAAACATTGGTTCCATCCACATCTCCGACGACCGCTCCGGTTATGCCGACGGTATCGAACTGGTCAATGACACGCTCCGAGTACTTGGGATCGCAGGTGATTACGAAACCTGCTCCCTGATAGGACTTGAGCCACCGGGAGAGATCGACCCCTTTCGGTGTCGGGATCTTATTGATGTTGACCAAAGCACCTTTTCCACTGGTCTCCAGGAGCATGCCGAGGGTACCGAGGGAACCGGGATTGCTGATGTCCTTCCCGGAACGCAGCATTTTCCTCTTGGCGATCTTGTTCATGATGAGCATCTGGCGCCTGGCAATGGTGGAGTCCTTCTTGGAGGTGGTGTCCCAAGCGTAGGTCAGACCTTCTGGATAGAAGCCTTCCAGGTCCATGGCCATGATGATATCGTCGCCCGCCTGCGCGGTATGGGAATATACCACCTCATCGAGCTTGGCATTCCCTAGGATCGCCACATCAATGGCGTTATAGGAGCAATCAGGATGTGTGTGTCCGCCGACGATGGGCACTCCGAACTTCTTCACGGCGGTCTCCATTCCACGCATGACATTGTTGCATACCTTTTCTTCCTTGACCGACAGGACATCCAACATGGCCAGAGGAACTCCGCCCATGGCCGAGATATCATTCAGATTGACAAGGACAGCATAGTATCCAGCGAAGAACGGATTTGCCTTCATCAAAGGCTGCATGATGCCATCAGCGGCCAAGAGGAGAGCCTCACCGTTGTGCTCCAGCACGGCGGCATCTTCACCGTAGGAGGCGAGCACCTTGGATGATGATACTTTGGGGAAGAAGTTGATAACACTTGAGATGGCCTTCTTCCTGGTGATACCTGGGTATCCTTTCAGATCGGAGACCAGGTCGTCAAGTTTCATGGCAGAGGGTATCGTTCCGGTGATTATAACTTTTATTCCGTGCCAAGTATTCGCTTGCCAGCATCCTGGGAATCGTCAACGATTGTAACGAAGGCCATTATCATCGTCACACCAGTTTCGTTTGCTTGGTCTCTCGGACCAGATATGATATGTCGAGTTGGGTGGCGACTATCGTTTCGAGCAGTGTCTGATAGTCCGCCCCAAGATCGTTCGCCTCCGGAACATAGGCTCGGCTGCTGTCAGGGATCTTGAATCCCGATCGGATCAGCACCTTCTTTGCTTCCTGACGTTCCTCTTGGGTGGCTTGCCTACCCCTCGGTTCACCGGTGATCCCTGCCCTTATCAATTCCTCAGCGAAGATGGGGCGCTTGAAAAGGCGCCACATCGCATACAAGCTCAATTCTTCGGCCCGCCGCCCTTCAGCAAGGTTATGGGCAGCCTCGTTTACCACGTCATATATGTCTTTTTGACGCCCTTTTATAGGTACATAGATCTTTGCTGGTGGTACGTCCTTTTCTTTCAGAACGTGTTGATCGGCCAAAGCACGCAAATAACCGGTAAGTATCAATCTATGAATGTCGTAGCCTTGTTTCTCCAGTTCCCGTGATAGAGAGCTGATGGATCGACCATCATCTGTCAAGAGTTCCAGGATAACGAACTTTAAATCGCGCTCTGGATGAAACATATGGTAACAGATATGGTAACAGACCTGGTAAATAATAAAGCTTTGTTAACGGGGCTTTATTTACCACACCGAGTTCAAAAATGCCTTTAAACCCCACAATGTAATGCTGTTGGCTGCAAAGGGTAAATTGCATCGGGGACGCCATCTATGGGACTGGCGTACCCTTCTTAAGGTGAAACTCATGAAATCAATAGAGAACTCACGCGATTTAAGGGGGACAGAGCCAGGTGTCATCTGGTCGGACGAGAAGGAATCGACAGAGCTATCGCTCTTCGTGCGTACGTCTGATGAAGAGATCCGGAAATGGGACAAGCAACGCATCTTCGATGCACTGATGCGGGAAACGACCATCAGTGAGGATGCTGCGGCTATAGTCGCACGCGAAGTGGAGAAGATGATCTCTGAGCTTGAGCTCGACGTGATCACCGCGCCACTCATCAGGGAACTGACGAACGCCAAACTTGTGGAGTACGGATTGGCCAAGATCCGCCGGCAGCACACCCGGTTAGGCGTTCCTCTGTACGACGCACGCCAGATCATCATGAACCCGAACAAGGAGAACGCCAACGTTCCCCACGGGCCTGAAGCTACGAACCTGACACTAGCGGAGAGGATCAAGAAAGAGTTCGCTCTGCTCGAAGTGTTCTCGCAGGACCTTGCCGACGCTCACATGAAGGGTGACATTCACCTACACGATCTCGGCATGATCGACCGCCCCTACTGCAGTGGTCAATCTATCGAGTACGTGAAGAAGTTCGGTCTGAACCTGCCGAACGCCATTTCCATCGCAAAACCTGCCAAGCACCCTGAGGTTCTGATCGAGCAGGTCGTCAAATTCTCAGCAGCACTGCAGGGTAACTTCGCAGGCGCCATCGGTTGGGATGCGTTCAACCTTTTCCTCGCCCCGTACCTGGTGGGCTGCGACGACCGCAGGATGAAGCAATTGGCGCAGATCTTGATCTACGAGTTCGCCCAGCAGGCTGTGGCCCGCGGCGGACAGTCGATCTTCTCCGACCTCAACCTGTATTGGGAGTGCCCCGACCATTTCATGGGAGTTCCGGCGATCGGACCGAACGGCACCTTCACCGGCAAGAACTATGAGGAGTACCAACCTGAAGCACAGCGCTTCATCAGCGCCCTGTTCGATGTGTACCTCGAGGGAGACGCCCTCGGGCGTCCGTTCTTCTTCCCCAAGCCGAACGTGCACATGACCGAGAAGTTCTTCAAGACCGAGGGTCACGAGGACTTCCTCAACAAGATCTCCAACGTCGCGACGGAGAAGGGCAACACCTACTTCGTCTTCGACCGGGGCAACACCGCCAAGATATCCGAGTGTTGCCGCCTGACGTTCAAATTGGACAAGAGCGACCTGGATGACGCCAAGACGCCTTGGAAGATGAGGTACTCGGCGATGCAGAACGTGACCATCAACCTGCCGAGGGTCGCCTATGAGGCGCACCAGGACGATGCGAAACTGTTCGAGCTGCTCCGCGAGAGGATCGAGATGGTGGCTCACGCGCACGTTCAGAAGAGGGACTTCATCAAGAGCCTGCTCGATATGGGAAAGCACTCGACCTTGGCACTGCTGACGATGAACCTGGATGGCGAGCCGTACTATCGGTTCAACAAGGCATCGTTCCTGATCGGGATGGTCGGCCTCAACGAGCTGGTCCAGTACCATACGGGTCAGCAGATGCACGAGTCGAAGGAAGCGACCAAGTTCGGCCTGCGGGTCATATCGACCATGAAGAAGGATGCCGAGCAGATCGGTGAGAAGTACGGTATCCGCATGCCTCTGGAGCAGACCCCGGCCGAATCGACCGCATACCGGTTCGCTAAATTGGACATGAAGTACTACCCGCTGCAGGCACCCACCGTGATCAAGGGGAACAAGTCGAACGGCGAGATCTATTACACAAACTCGACCTACCTGAACGTCGGAGCTCCGATCAGCGCAATAGAGAGGACCAAGGCAGAGGGTCTGTTCCATCCTCTGATCGAGGCCGGTTCACTGACACACGTGTGGTTAGGGGAGCACAAGCCCCCAGCAGAGTCCATCGCCGCTTTCGTCAAGAAGACGTTCGAGAACACGCAGAACTCCCAGATCGCGTTCAGCCCAGAGTTCACCGCTTGCCTGAACTGCGGCAAGACCACCCGCGGACTGAGGTCGACCTGCCCATTCTGCGCTTCACCGGACGTCGAGGGCATCACCCGTGTCACCGGGTTCTTCTCCAAGACCACCAGCTGGAACAAGGGGAAGCTCGGGGAGCTCAAGGACCGGCTCAGGAACAACATATCGTAAGACCGGTCGGGAGCCGGGCCCAAACCTTTTACATTATTCTATTTGTTGAACTCAGTTTCCCTGAATGCCATTGGCCAGATAGGTTCCGTTCGCGATATCATTATTGGAAACGAATGATTATTTCATAACGATTAAATACTCTCAGAATCCTAAAAAATACGGCCATAAAGGCAGGGACACAAATTGACAAGAGTTCAGATCGGCGAGCATGTGTGGGTCAACATCAGCCGGCGCAACCTTTGTGACAATTGCGTGGCGGATGTCTGTTTGAAGAGGACAGGAGACAACATAGAACGTTGCGACCTGTTCAAATCTCCGTACGTCGCATTCAAGAAATGCAATCAGTGCGGAGAGATCTTCGAAGTGTTCTCGAACTTCAAATCTTTGGATTATGACATGTGCCCTGTCTGTAATGAGAGGATGAATAGCATCCCCATCGTCCAGGTCGAAGAGCCGGTAAGCTTCCATCACTGATTTTCCAACCTGCAGATATTCCGAAAAGGAGGTAGGGCTCATACCAAACTAATGGTGGATCACAACAAAGTTGAAGTGATATTGGGTCGTAAGGATCAATATGAGCCAACCAATCTGGCCGTATAAGGGGCGGTCCATTGTCTTTTCAATTCCATTTCAATGGAAACCCTACTGGATGGGCAGTCTCTTTATCCAATCGATATTTGTGTAAGCAAATGTGAGCGATATATCGGTGCCATACCCATCGGCGTAGGTGATCTTGACCGGGAGCCCGGTCCCGTTGACCACCCATTGCCCCATGGACGTTCCATTTGCACTATCGACATAATGAATGGTCTTCCCATTGGAATACGACAATTCGACCCTCTGGAAATTATGATAGTCCATGAAGGAACCGAATGAATCGGTGGTCAAGCCTGTGTGATTTGAGCCATCATAATGACTTGATGCCAAGGCAAGGAGGCTTCCCATGGCGTACAGGTTCTTTCCATCATAATGGAAGTACTGAGAATCCAATAAGGGTTTTTCCACAAATGGGAATCCCTGTTGAATTCCGGACGAAGGGGAAATGGTCACGATGAACTGGTCCAAACCTCGATTGTTGTTCTCCGTGAAATAAAAGATGAACTCTCCCCCTATGCTGATATTGCTCAGCTTTCCTTCGACCCTATATTCAACAAAATCTCCAGTGGAGAGAGGGAACTGCTCCTTGCCTGAAAAGACATAGAACTGAAAGGCGGCGATAATCAAGACAAGTATGACAGCAGTGACGACGAAAACTACGAGCGCCTCGGTGCTTTTTTGCATCGACCTTTTCGGCTGTCGGATACTTGGCTCCATCTATTCCCTGATGTTATATTCGAATTCCATTATATGAACAAAATGAACTCTCTGTTCATAATTACCATAAATACAAAATGGCATTTATCTCGTGAACGAAATGACCGATCCTCAGACATTTAGCGTATGGGCGCAAACGTTCTCAGCGCCCATCGCGTTATTGATCGGCATGATGGCGTTTAGGGGATACGTTAAGGTCAAGAGCTTTCCTACCCTCCTCTTATCCATCTCTTTCTTCCTATTGGCAAGCTTATCCATCCTCCCGATCCTGGACGTCCTGAATCTGTTCCACCTACATGCCGTTGACCGTTGGGGCTTCGAGGATATGGCCACGACCATCATGGTCCTTGATGCGCTATCTATTGTCCAGATCACAGCCTTCATCCTCCTTACGATAATTTATCTTAGCGAGTTGAGGAATAGCTTGATCCAACTCAACCGGATACAACTGGACACCCTTGCCGTCGCCCTCGCCGCCCTGATGGTATTTTCACTGTTCATCTACGTTCGATTCTCAGGGAATTCATATGGACATGCTGTCTTTCCATACCTCTCGGCGGTTCTGTCTGCAGTCCTGGTAACGGTGATCGTTGTAGTGATGTTCTCATTCTATCGGACCAAGGGGCATAGGAACACAATTCTCGGAATGGTCGGTTTTCTTTTGATATTGTCATCGACCGCTTGCGGAATACTCAGCTACTACCCCGGAATCTCGTCCTCCATCGATAATTTGACAGGCGGTTGGACCCCTGCAATCGCGGCGGTCACCAGCCTGGTGGGATATTTCGTGTTCCTGGGGGCAATCATCCAAACGAGGATGCATCATGGTTGAGCCAGCATTGAAGAACCGCTCAAAATGCCGTATCTTTGCCGATATTCTGATCGTTCTGAGCGAAGGGAATGATGTAAGAATCACACAACTGGTCCATTCTGCCAACGTTCCCTATGACAGGCTGACAGGTTACCTGTCCCAAATGGAGAGATCGGATCTCATCAAGACATCACCGATAGATGCTGGTGGTGTGTATGAGATCACTCAGAAAGGCAGGAAATACCTGATCGAGTACAGGAAGCTTGAGGAGTTCAGCAACATCTTTGGCGTAGAAATATAAGGTTGTCCTAAGAATGACCGGGCCCGGAGCATTCATGACAAGATGGCATGGAATGCCAATCCCATTACTTAGGAAATAAAGGAAATGGCCTATCCTGACGGTCCCCCATGATCGCCATTAATCGATTAGGTATCCATTTTATCCATTGAGCCTTGGACCGATCAGCTGCCATACGATGAGGAAGAGGACGAAGAACGCCAACCCCATGGTTATTGCCCTGACGTATTTTTCCTTCTGTTCCTCCGTTGCGCCCTTCCTGATCTTATTGACGAACGCTCCCAATCCATCCTTGAACAGGAAACCTCCGTCCAGCGGGATCGCCGGCAGCACATTGGTCATGCCGACCATGAGATTGATCCAGAACACCCAATACAGGATGTTGGCCGTGATCCAGAACATATCGTCGCCGAACGGGGCCACCACATTGCCTGGGTGGAAAAGTTCAGTGACCGGTGACTGGACTGGTGCCAGTCCTAGGAATGGCAGGGAGATGTAGCGCAGCGTGTCGGTGATGAAGTCACCTGGGTTCTGCATGTTCGCGTACGGCGATGCAAGCCGCTGGGACAGCACCTCGATGTTGACCACGCTGATGCCCTCGTAAGCGACATTGAGGCCCATGAACCCATAGTCAGCGAAACCCGACGGCACGTTTTGGCTTATCGATCGCAGATAGTCGGCCCGGCTGAGGACCGTGATGTTGTTGATGCTGCTGACGTTCTCGAACAACTTCGTGTCGGCGAAATATTTCATCACAGTGATGTTCACTGTCTGTCCGCCGTGGGTGTTGTGCAGCGCCACCCGGAAATCGTTCTCGTTCCGGATCGGAGTGTCGTTGAAGGACGCGATAAGCATGCCCGACTGAATCCCTACGTTGTTCGCCGGATAACCCTTGGTCACGCTGGTCACCTCGACCCCGGAGGTCACCGATATATTATTTAGACTTCCTTTATAATAATAAGATAGGCTGACCGAACTGCCCGCATTCGGAGCGGTGACGTTCTGCCAAGAATAGATATCGCTGACCGTGGCACCGTTGATGCTGGCCACCTGCATACCGAATTGGAGCGAGTTCATCGAAGCGATGCTGTTGTCCGCGACGGTGACCATGACCGGACCCTCGTGGACCGGGGTTATCGAGCTTAGCATGACCGAGGAGAATAGGATGGCGCAGATGACCGCCAGTATGATGTTCGTTCCAGGCCCGACCGCATAGATGCTGGTTCGGCGTTTCCGATCCGCCTTGTTGATGGCCTCCTCGTCCGGCTCCACGAATGCCCCAAGCGGGATGACCAGGAACACGATCCCGAGCGACTTGACG
>Ga0182021_10004734_pt1 | contig 16042 bp, 28 predicted proteins | sample 612E3MmetaG_FD_120493 | JGI IMG/M metagenome (GOLD analysis project Ga0182021, IMG submission 120493) | Permafrost microbial communities from Stordalen Mire, Sweden - 612E3M metaG (Illumina Assembly) | ecosystem: Environmental > Terrestrial > Soil > Wetlands > Permafrost | place: Sweden... | reverse complement strand
TTCGAACTGGTGACCTCGTCCTTACCAAGGACGCGCTCTGCCAGCTGAGCTACGTGGGCGCCGTCGTCGTACCTGGGTCCGCTGCGTCGCGTCCCCTCTCGCGGCCCGTTGCCTCGACCTCGCCTCCTTCGCCGTCCCATCGCACCGAATGGAGCGGGCGACGGGATTCGAACCCGCGACATCCAGCTTGGAAGGCTGGAGCTCTACCAGCTGAGCTACACCCGCCTCGTCATCTTCGAACTGGGGTCCGCTGCGTCGGGTCCCCAACACCCCCTGCGCGCTCCCCGCCGCCGGCCGCCCGTCCACCGCGGAACTCGCGTTTGGTGGGGAGGGAAGGATTCGAACCTTCGAAGCCCTTGGGGCGTCAGATTTACAGTCTGATGCGTTTGACCGCTTCGCTACCTCCCCACACCTGGCGACGCTTCACGGGCCTCTCGCGCGTGGATCGTCCTTCGCCGCGAGCGGCTGGAGCTGGCGGAGGGAATTGAACCCCCGACCCGCTGATTACAAATCAGCCGCTCTACCGCTGAGCTACGCCAGCGACAAACTCTAATTCTATCAAACAGTTTCAGACCCTGCAAGACCAATGCCCGCTCCGGTCGGCTTACTGTGCCGCGCGGCTCTCTTCACCCTTGTTTGACGGCTTCGCAGAGGCTGCGGCGGCCTTGCCTTTGTCGCCAGCGCCCTTCTTCTTGCCCTTCTCTTCCTTGGTCTTGGGCTTGTACTCCGACCCGATCAGCTCGACGAACGCCATCTCGGCGCCGTCGTTCGCCCTCGGCCCAAGCCGCAGGATGCGGGTATACCCCCCCGCCCGTGTGGCGAAGCGCGCCCCGAGCGTGTCGAACAGCTTCTTGAGAACCGTCAGCTCATGGATGTCCCGCCGCGCCAGCCGGCGGGCATGGATGCGGTCTCCGTCGCGCTTGGCCAACGTGATCAGCCGCTCCGCGAATGGCCGCAGCTCCTTCGCCTTCATCAGCGTCGTACGAATGCGCTCGCGCTCAAACAGCGCGGTCGCTAGGTTTCGTAGAAGGGCGATACGGTGGGACGTGACGCGCCCCAGCTTCCGTCCGGCTACGCGATGTCTCATGTCATTTCCCAGTGGCGGCTCCGAAGCCGCCTCGAAGTGGTCTGCAACTTAGGACGCGTTTCCCGACAGCCCAGCCGCTGCCGGCGCGCCAGCGGCCTAGCCTTGCTCGCCCCCCGCCTGAGACGCACCCGGGTAGTCGTCGAGCTTCATCCCCAACGACAGGCCCATCTGCGCCAGCGTCTCCTTGATCTCCGTGAGCGACTTGCGGCCGAAGTTCTTGGTCTTGAGCATGTCGGCCTCGGTCTTCTGCACCAGATCGCCAAGGGTGCCGATATTGGCGTTCTTCAGGCAGTTGTACGAGCGCACCGAGAGCTCCAACTCGTCCACGCTGCGGCCGAGCTTCTCCCAGAAGGCCTCGCGATCCTGCTCGGGCACCTCGGCCGGCGTCTCCTCTTCGAACTCCTCGTCTTCGAGGTCGATGAAGATCGCTAGGTGATCCCGCGCCAGCTTGGCTGCCAGGCTGACGGCGTCGCGCGGCGTGATCGCGCCGTTGGTCCAGACCTCGATCGTCAGCTTCTCGTAGTCCGTGGCCTGGCCCACGCGCGCGGCGTCGACGAAGTAGTTGACCTTCTTGATCGGCGAGTGCACCGAGTCCGCCGGAATCCAGCCGATCGACAGGTCCTCGTCGAAGTTCTTGTCGGCCGAGACGTAGCCGCGCCCCGTCTTGACGCGCATCTCCACACTCAGCGTCGTGCCCTGTCCCAAGGTCGCGATGTAGGCCTCGGGATCGAGGATCTCCACGTCCGGATCCGGAGTGATGTGCTTTGCGCGCACCTCGCCGGCCTCCGACGTGCGCAGGTAGAGCGCCTTCGGATGCTCGACGTGCATCTTCAGCGGAATGCGCTTCAGGTTGAGGATCAAGTCCGTCGTGTCTTCCATCGCCCCGGGGATCGGTGAGAACTCGTGCAACACGCCCTCCACGCGCACGGCGGTGATCGCCGCGCCCTCGATGCTCGAGAGCAGCACGCGTCTGAGAGCGTTGCCGACGGTCGTGCCGAAACCACGCTCGAACGGCTGGGCGTAGAAGCGGCCGTACGTCGCGCTGAGCGTTTCCTGGTCGATCTCAAGGCGCTTCGGTTTCTGGAAGCCTTTCCACAGCATCTTCTGACAGACCTCCCGGCGGTACGCCGCGGCGGGCCGTGATGCCCGAAGCGGCGCCGCAGTTCGTTACTTCGAATAGAGCTCGACGATGAGCTGCTCCTGAATGGGGAAATTGATGTCGTCGCGTGCAGGCAACGAGAGCACTCTCCCCGAGAGCGCAGCCGCGTCCAACTCCAGCCATTTCGGCACGCCGCGACCCTTGACGGCCTCCAGCGCCGCCGCCACGAGCACGTTCTTCGCTGCCCGCGGCGCGAGTGTGACCACGTCCCCGACCTCGACTTGGTAAGAGGGGATGTCGATGCGTTTGCCGTTCAGCCGCACGTGGCCGTGGCAAACCACCTGACGGGCCTGGGCCCGCGAGCTGCCGACCCCCAGCCGGTAGACCACGTTGTCGAGGCGGCGCTCCAGCTTCTGGAGCAACGTCTCGCCCACGACGCCCTTCTCCTGCGCCGCGCGCTTGAAGGTCAGGGCGAACTGCTCCTCTTGCATGCCGTAGAGCCGCTTGACCTTCTGCTTCTCGCGCAACTGCAAGCCGTATCCTTCCAGCTTCTTCTTGATGCGGCCGCCCTTGCCGTGTTGGCCAGGCGCATAGTTGCGTTTCTCGATGGCGCACTTCTCGGTGGAACAGCGGTCGCCTTTGAGGAACAGTTTCATGCCCTCGCGACGACAGAGACGGCAGACGGAACCGGTGTATCTCGCCACTGTATCGCTCCGTTAGACGCGGCGCCGCTTTGCGGGGCGGCAGCCATTGTGAGGGATGGGCGTCACATCCCGGATGGACTTGACCTCGACACCTGCGGCCGTGAGAGCGCGGATGGCGGATTCGCGTCCGCTGCCAGGGCCCTTGACGCGCACGTCGACGGAGCGCAGACCACAGTCTTTGGCGTTGCTGGCCGCGGTCGAAGCCGCCTGCTGGGCAGCGAACGGTGTGCCCTTGCGCGAGCCCTTGAATCCCAGCGCACCGCCGCTGGACCAGGCCACCACGTTGCCCTCGAGGTCGGTGATGGTCACCTGTGTATTGTTGAAGGAGGCGTGCACGTGCGCGATCCCGTGCACCAGATGGTGCTTCTCCTTCTTGCTCTTCTTGGCGCCTGGCGCTTTGATCATATTCGCAAGACTCCTAAGTCTTCGGCGCGGTCGGCTTGGAGGACCGGACCATCGTCCGGCGCGGTCCCTTGCGCGTGCGTGCGTTGGTGTGCGTCCTTTGCCCGCGCACAGGCAGGTTGCGGCGATGACGCGCGCCGCGGTAGGAGCCGATCTCCATCAGGCGCTTGATGTTCATCGAGATGTCCTTGCGAAGATCGCCTTCCACCCCGCCCTCGGCATCGATTGTCTTTGCGATGCGGCTGACCTCCTCCTCGGAAAGGTCCTTGACCCGTACCGACGGGTCGATGCCGGCCTTGCCGAGGATCAAGCGGCCGCGGGCCTCGCCGATGCCGTAGATGTACGTCAGGGCATACTCCACCCGCTTCTGACGCGGGAGGTCCACACCGGAAATGCGTGCCATGCGCTACCCCTGCCTCTGCTTGTGCTTCTGATTGGCGCAGATCACCCGCACGACGCCGTGCCGGCGGATCACCTTGCACTTGACGCAAACCTTCTTGACCGACGCTCGCACCTTCACGGTATCACTCCCTGTGCCGGAGACGTCCTCCGGCTGCGATCTCTGCCGCACTCGCGGTCTGCCTCAGACGCGCCTCCTGACGATACGCCCGCGCGCCGGGTCGTAGGGCATGAGCGCCACGACCACGCCGTCTCCCGGCAGCACTCGCAGTAGCGCCGGTGAAGCCACGTGCGCGACGACCTGTGCGCGATGCTCACCTTCGATCTCAACACGGTACATCGCATTCGGCAACGCCTCGATCACTCGACCCGCGACCTCGGTCCCTAGCGCCGCGACCTCAGACATGGCACTCACGCTGTTCGCCGTACGGGTAAGGCTGCGACAACACCCACGGCCCCTCTTCCGTCACGGCCACCGTCAGCTCGAAGTGCGCCGAGAGCGAGCCGTCGGCAGTCACGGCCGTCCAGCCGTCGTCCAGCACTCGCACTCCCGCGCCTCCGGCGTTCACCATCGGTTCGATCGCGAGACACATGCCCGGCGCCAGGCGCTCGCGGCGGCCCGGCGGCCCGTAGTTCGGGATCTGCGGCTCTTCGTGCAGGCTGGTGCCGATGCCGTGACCCACGTAGTCACGCACCACCGAGAAGCCCTGGCCGTGCACATGCTGCTCGATCGCATGGCCGATGTCGCCCACGCGCTTGCCCGGGCGGCACATGCCGATGCCCTGCCACAGGGCCTCTTCTGTGACGCGCATCAGACGGCGCGTCTCGTCACTCACCGCACCCACCGCGACAGTGCGGGCGCCGTCGCCGAAATAGCCGTCCACGACCGCTCCCAGATCGAGGCTGACGACATCGCCCTCGCACAGCCGCCGTTCTCCGGGAATACCGTGAATGATCTCGTCGTTGACCGACACACACACGCTGGCCGGGAAGCCCCGGTAGCCCAGAAACGCCGGCTGAGCCCCGCGGTGCGTCAGCCGCTCGCGCGCGATGCGGTCGAGCTCCTTGGTCTTGAGTCCCGGCGCAACGGCCTGCTCGAGGGCGTCCAACGTCTCGACGACGATGACAGCCGCCTCGCGCATGCGCGCCAGCTCAGACCAGGACCTGCGTACGCTCACCGTGTTCTCCCGCCCTTCCCAGGCCTAGCGCCGGCCACGAATCCTCCGTCCCTTGCCCGCCCCTGCAAACCCGTCGTAGTGCCGCATGACCAGCTGGGCCTCGACCTGCGCCACGGTGTCCATCGCCACGCCGACCACGATCAAAAGCGACGTGCCACCGAAATAGAAGTTCAGGTGCAGGCCCTCTGTGACCCAGCCCAGGTTGTTCTGCGAGAGCCACATGTCCAGCCCTGGCCCGATGACCGGGATGGGCGCCACCTTGAAACCGGCCATCAGGAACTCGGGCAAGAGCGCGATCAACGCCAGGTAGATCGCGCCGCCAAAGGTGATGCGCGCGAGGATGTGGTCGAGGTGCTCGGAGGTGCGCTTGCCCGGACGGATGCCGGGTATGAAGCCGCCGTACTTGCGCATGTTCTCCGCCACGTCGTCCGGGTTGAAGACGATCGCCGTGTAGAAGTAGCAGAAGAAGATGATGAACGTCACGTAGAGCAGGTTGTACAGCGGCATGCCCCAGTGCAGTTGATCGGAGACCGCCTGCATCCAAGGATTGTTGGCCCCGAAGAACTGCGCGATCGTCTGGGGAAAGGCGATGATCGACGAGGCGAAGATGACCGGGATGACGCCGCTGGTGTTCACGCGCAGCGGCAAATGCGTCGACTGTCCCTTGTACATGCGCCGGCCCACCACCCGGTTGGCATACTGCACCGAGATGCGCCGCTGTCCGCGCTCGACGAAAACGATCGCCGCCACGACTAGACCCATCATCACCAGCAGCACGATGGCCGTGATCAGGCTCAGCTCGCCGCGCCTGATCTTGCCGAACGTGTCCAGAAGACCCCGCGGGAATCCGACGACGATCCCGGCGAAGATGATCAAGCTCATCCCGTTACCGATGCCGCGCTCGGTGATCTGTTCCCCGAGCCACATGATGAAGGCCGTGCCTGTGGTGAGCGTCAGGATGGTCATCAGGCGGAAGGACATGCCTGGGTGCGCGACGATGCGGGCATTGCCCGTGAGCGTCACTTTCTCGAGCCAGACCGCGATGCCCGCCGACTGGATGATCGAGAGCAAGACGGTCCCGTAGCGCGTGTACTGCGTGATCTTGCGACGCCCCAGCTCGCCCTCTTTTGAGAGCTTCTCCAGGTACGGCCAGACCACTGTCAGCAGTTGCAGGATGATCGAGGCCGAGATGTACGGCATGATCCCGAGGGCAAAAACCGTGACCTTGCCCAGGTTCCCGCCCGAGAACATGTCGACCAGCCCGAGCCAGTTGCCCTGGTTCTGCTGGAAGAAGTCGATCAAAGCCTTGGCGTTGATGCCCGGCGTGGGCACGTGGCTCCCCAGCCGATAGACGGCGAGGATCCCCAAGGTGAAGAGGACCCGCTTGCGAAGGTCCGGAATGTCCCAAATGTTGCGCAGGCTCTGCAGCATGGTGGTCTACCTGTCTAGGCTTCGGGGCGCGGCGCGCGCTCGATGACCTCCGTCTTGCCGCCCTTCTCTGCGATGACCTGCTGAGCACGCGCGCTGAACTTGTGCGCTCGCACGGTGAGCGACTTGGTCAGCTCGCCGTCGCCCAGGACCTTGAGCCCGTCGCGCAGGTTCTTGACCGTGCCGCGCTGCATCAGCACTTCAGGCGTCACGATGGTGCCGGCCTCGAAGATCTCGAGCTGGCCGACGTTCACGCAGGCGTACTCCTTGCGGAAGATGTTGTGAAAACCCCGCTTGGGCACGCGCCGGTGCAACGGCATCTGACCGCCTTCGAAGCCCACCTTGTGGGAGAAGCCACTGCGGCTCTTCTGGCCCTTCTCGCCGCGGCCGGAGGTCTTGCCCAGGCCACTGCCCCGCCCGCGGCCGACGCGGGTACGCTGGCGCACGCTGCCCTTGGCGGGATGCAGATTGTGGAGCCCGCTGGAACTGCCTGCCTGCTTCTTCGAATCGGCGCCTCGCGCCATCTCTATTCCTCCAAGCCCGCGTGAGCGACAGGCACACCTGCCGCCCGGAGTATCACTCCTCGACGATCACCGCCAGGTGGGGCACTTTCCTGACCATCCCGCGCACGCACGGCGTGTCCTCGCGCTCCACCACCTGATGCAGCCTGCGCAAACCCAGACCGCGCACGGTGGCCCGCTGTTTCTCCGGACACCCGATGACGCTGCCGATCATTTTGACCTTCAGGGTCTTCTTCTTGTGAGCCTTTCCAGCCATCAGACCCCCCTATGACCCTGCGGCCTCGGTGCGAGGCTCTTCCACGCCCAACACCTGCTCGACCGAAATGCCACGCAGCCGCGCCACCCGGTGTGGCTCCTTCAGGTGCAACAGCCCGTCCAGGGTGGCTTTGACCACGTTGTGCGCCGTCGTGCTTCCGAGGCTCTTGGTCAGGATGTTCTGGATCCCGGCAGCGGTGATGACGGCGCGCACGACCGCGCCCGCGATCACGCCGGTGCCTTCCGAAGCCGGCTTCAGCAAGACCGCGCCCGCGCCGTAGCGTCCCAGCACGGTGTGCGTGATCGTCGCCCCCTTGGCCGTGATCGGAACTCGCACGATGCCCTTCTTGGCGCCCTCAATGCCCTTCTTGATCGCCGATGCGACCTCGCGCGCCTTACCCAGTCCGTAACCCACATGACCGTGGCCGTCGCCCACCACGACCAGGGCGGTGAACGACAGGTTCTTACCGCCCTTGACGACCTTGGTCACACGGTTGATGGCCACGACCTGGTCTTTGAGCTCCAGGCTGGAAACGTCGATCTTCTCGATCGGTGCCCTCATCGTCCTTCTTCCTCAGAACTTGAGCCCGCCCTCGCGAGCAGCGTCCGCCAGGGCCTTGACGCGGCCGTGGTACTTGAAACCGCCACGGTCGAAGACCACGGCGGCGATACCCTTCTCGATGGCACGGCGCGCCAGCAGAGTCCCGACGGCCTTGGCCGCGGCGACGCCGGAGCCGCGCTTGTGGTCCGCGCGCACTTCCTTGTCGCGCGAGCCTGCGGCACAAAGCGTGTGGCCAGCCATGTCGTCCACCACCTGCGCGTAGATGTGGCTCTGGCTACGGAACACGGCTATGCGCGGACGCTCAGGCGTCCCGGCCAGCCGCTTGCGGATGCGCGCATGGATGCGCTCGCGAATGTCTTCCTTGGTCTTCACGCTCATCTCGAACCGCCGGGCGTGCCCTGAGGCGATCTCGTCTCAGGCGTACCCGTCCTCCTTGTTCTACTTGGCTGCACCTGTTGCTCCGGCCTTACCGGCCTTCTTCTTGAGGACCTCGCCCACGTAGCGCACGCCCTTCTGCTTGTAAGGGTCAGGCTTGCGCAACTGCCGGATCTCGGCAGCGACCTGGCCGACCTTCTGACGGTCGATGCCGGTCACCGTGACGCGCGTTTGCTTCTCCACCGAGATCTTGATGCCTTCGGGGATCGGGTATTCGACGGGGTGTGAGTAGCCAAGCGCACAGATGAGCTTGGCACCCTCGACCTGGGCGCGATAGCCGACGCCGACGATATCCAGCTCCTTGCTAAAGCCATCGGTCACGCCCTTGACGGCGTTCTGCGCCAGCGCGCGCGCCAGGCCATGCTGAGCGCGCTGCTGTCGCTCGTCGTTCGAGCGCGAGCAGACCAGCTGGCCGGACTCGACGGCGAAGCGAATGCCGGCGGGGACAGGCGTCGTCAAAGATCCCTTCGGCCCCTGGATCGAGAGCCGCGTCTCAGTGACCTGGACGTTGACGTCCTTCGGTACGACGATAGGCTTGCGGCCGACGCGCGACATGGATTCTCCCTCACCAGACGTTGAAGAGGATCTCGCCGCCCAGACCCTCGCGGGCGGCACGCCTCCCCGTCATCACACCGCGCGACGTGGACAGGACGTTGATGCCGAGACCGCCATAGACCTTCGGGATCTCGTCCTTGCCGCAGTAGATCCGGCAACCCGGGCGACTGACACGCTGCAGATCCGTGATGGCCCGCTCCATCCCCGGACCGTACCTCAGGACCACGCGGATGACGTTCTGCTTGCGGTCCTCGATGAGCTTGAAGCTCTGGACGAAGCCCTCATCCTTGAGGATGCGAGCGATCTCCGCCTTGAGCTTCGAGCCGGGAACGTCGACCCGGGCCAGCTTCGCCCGGACCCCGTTCCGGATCCGCGTGATCATGTCCGCGATGGGATCGGTCATGCTCATGGGTTCCTCCGCGCCTACCAGCTGGCCTTGATGACCCCGGGAATCTCTCCCGCGAGGGCCAGCTTACGAAAACAAATGCGGCACATTTCGAACTTCCTCAGGTAACCACGGGGACGACCGCACACGCGGCAGCGGTAATAGCGCCGCACCGCAAATTTCGGCGTCCGTTGGCACTTGGCAATGAGCGAGATCTTCGCCACTCTGGTCTCTCCCTACCGTTCTGCGACCACACGGGCGGCGCACAGACTGCCCGTTCTCCATCCCCGCCTCATGTCGGCAGGCCACATCACCCGGCTCACCGTGCACTCCTGAAAGGCATCCCGAGGTAGGTCAGCAGCAGCTTCGCCTCCTCGTCGCCGTGCGCAGACGTGACGAAGGTGACGTTCATGCCGCGCAGCTTCTCCACCTTCGAGTAGTCCACCTCGGGGAAGATGATCTGGTCGCGCAGCCCGAGCGTGTAGTTGCCGCGGCCGTCGAAGGCGTTGGTCGGCACGCCCCGGAAGTCGCGCACGCGCGGCAATGCCACATTGAAGAGGCGATCCACGAACTCGTACATGCGGTCGCCGCGCAGCGTGACCGTGGCCGCGATGGGCATGCCCGCGCGCAGCCGGAAGGCGGCTATCGACTTGCGAGCGCGGCGGATCGCCGGCCGCTGGCCGGCGATCTTTCCCAGGTCCTCCATGGCAGCGTCCAGGACCTTGATGTTCTGCGTGGCCTCGCCCACACCCATGTTGATGACGACCTTGCGCAGCCTGGGCACCGCCATCACGCTGGCGTACTGGCGCTCCTTCATCAGGCGCGGGGCCGTCTCTTTGACGAACGTCTCTTTCAGTCGCGCACTCATGTGAACCCTATCCTTCTCGTCTAGACGCCGTGTGCCGCGTCCGGCTCGCGTCTCGCATCGGCCTCATCACCGGTCCAAGGCTCCTTTGCACTTGCGACAGACCCGCACCTTGCGGCCATCCTCCAGCCGCATGCTGCCGATGCGCGTCCTCTTGCCGCACTCGCCGCACACGACCATCAGGTTGCTGGCGTGGATCGGCGCCTCGCGCTCGGCGATGCCACCTTTGATCTGGCGCTGCGGGTTCGGGCGCGTGTGGCGCTTGATGAAGTTCACGCCCTGGACCAGGACGCGGTTCTTCTCCGGAATCACCTGCAGAACCTTGCCCTTCTTTCCGGCGTCCTTGCCGGAGAGGACTTCGACTTGGTCGTTCCTGCGCAGGCGGATGCGCATGCGCTCGATGGTGGCGGCCATGGCTAGAGCACCTCCGGGGCCAGCGACACGATCTTGCTGAACTTCTTGTTGCGCAGCTCGCGCGCCACGGGTCCGAACACGCGCGTCCCGATCGGCTCGCCGGCCTCATTGATCAGCACGGCGGCGTTGCGGTCGAAGCGGATGTAGGTGCCGTCGCGGCGACGTTGCTCCTTGGCGCAACGCACGACAACGGCCTTGACGACCTTGCCCTTGCGCACCGGCTCGGGCGCGTCGGGCGCCGACTCCTTGACGTTGGCCGTGATGATGTCGCCCAGGCCCGCGTACTGCCCCGTCGACCCGCCGATCGGCAGGATGCACGAGATCCGGCGCGCACCCGAGTTGTCGGCGACGTCGAGGATGGTTCGCATCTGAATCATGGTGGACCTCCGTCGCTACTCGGCCTGAGGCTGCGCCGCAGACTCTGCTGCGACCAGACTCGCGCGCTTGACGATCTCCCGCACGCGCCAGCGCTTGTGGCGCGAGAGCGGTCGCGACTCGACGATACGCACCGTGTCGCCCGCCTTGGCTCCCAGCTCGTCGTGGGCCATGAAAGTCGACGTGCGGCGGATCGCCTTCTGGTACAGAGGGTGATGCGTCACGCGTCCCACGGCGACGACCACGGTCTTCTGCATCTTCGCGCTGACGACCACGCCCAGCTTCTCGCCGCGCCGGCGCCTGTCGGATAGCGGCGCAGCGGGCACGCCCTGCGCCTGGCCTTGCTCGATCTCGCTCATCGCCGTTTCTCCTTCAGGACCGTCATCACACGCGCGATGTCCCGGCGCACCTCACCGAGCCGCGAGGCGTTCTGGAGCTGGCCGGTGGCCTTCTGCATGCGCAGCTTGAAGAGCTGCTCTTGCAGCTCGTGCTCCTTGGTGCCGAGCTCGTCGACACTCATCTCCCGGACCTTCTCGGCCTTCACCGCCCCACCCCCTCGAGTCGCGAGACCACTTTGGTGCGGATGCAGAGCTTGTGCGCCGCCAGCATCAGCGCCTTGCGCGCCTCGGCCTCGCTCACGCCCTCCATCTCATAGAGAATGCGGCCCGGCTTCACGACAGCGACCCAACCTTCGGGTGCGCCCTTGCCCTTGCCCATTCTGGTTTCCTGTGGCTTCTTGGTGATGGGCTTGTCAGGGAAGAGGCGGATCCAGATGCGGCCGTTGCGCTTGATGAAGCGCGTGATCGCGATGCGCGCCGCCTCGATCTGCCGGTCCGTGACCCACCCGGGCTCGAGCGCCTTCAGGCCCCAGTCGCCGAAGGCGATGGTGCCACCGGTCCAGGCCTTGCCGGCCATCCTGCCGCGCTGCTGCTTTCGGAACTTGACCTTCTTGGGCATCAACATCGGATGATCTCCCTACAGCCCCCTGCCAGGGCGCAGCGCGTCCATCTCGCCCTTGTAGATCCAACACTTCACGCCGATCTGGCCGAATGTCGTGCGCGCCTCCGAGAAGCCGTAGTCCACGTCCGAGCGCAGCGTGTGCAGCGGGAGCTGGCCGTGGAGGTACCACTCGGAGCGCGCGATCTCGGCCCCGTTCAGGCGCCCCGAGACGCGGATCTTGATCCCCTTGGCGCCGAAGCGCAGCGCCGCGTCGACGGCCTTGCGCATGGCGCGCCGGAAAGCGATGCGCTTCTCGAGCTGCATGGCCACCGACTCCGAGACCAGCTGCGCGTCGAGCTCCGGCTTCAAGATCTCCTGGATGTTGACGAAGACCTCCTTGCCGGTGCGCTTCTGCACTTCCTGCTTGAGCTTGTCGACCTCCTGGCCCTTGCGCCCGATGATGATCCCCGGACGCGAGGTGAAGATCGTGACCTTGAGCTTGTTGGCCGCGCGCTCGACCTCGATGCGCGAAACGCCGGCGTGGCCGAAACGCTTCTTCAGCTCGCGCTTCAGGACCACGTCCTCGTGCAGCAGGTTGGCGTATTCCTTTTCGGCATACCAGCGACTGCGCCAGGTCTTGTTAAAGCCAAGACGGAAGCCGATGGGATGGACTTTCTGCCCCATGAACTACTCCCCCCTCTCGGCCACTTTGACCGTCAAGTGTGCCGTACGCCTGATCACGCGGTAGGCGCGCCCCATCGGCGCCGGACGCACGCGCTTCTGCGATGGACCCTGGTTCGCGTAGCAGGCGCTGACGTACAGGTCGTCTTCATCCAGGCGCCGCTTCTGATTGCGGTCCGCGACGTAGACGGCATTGGCGATGGCCGAGCGCAAGGCCTTCTCGATGTCGCGGGCCACGGACTTCTTCGTAAAGCGCAGGATGGCGAGGGCCTGCGAGGCTTGCTTGCCCCGAATCAGGTCCATCACCAACTTGGCCTTCTGGGCCGAGGTCCGTACGTATTTGGCGTGCGAGCGAGCCTCCAGCATGGTCTCCTCTATGCCCTCGGGCCGCTGGGGGCGCCGGGAGCGCCGGCGGCAGCGGCAGCGACCTTGGCGGCCTTCTCGACCTTTGACGAATGGCCCTTGAACTGCCGCGTCGGGGCGAACTCGCCCAGCTTGTGGCCGACCATGTTCTCAGTGACGTAGACCGGGATGAACTTCCTCCCGTTGTAGACGGCGATCGTGTGACCCACCATCTCGGGCGTGATCGTCGACCGGCGCGACCAGGTCTTGACGACCTTGCGCTCGCGGGTCGCGTTCAGCTCGTCGATCTTCTTCAGCAGGTGGGCGTCGATGAACGGCCCCTTCTTCAGCGATCGTGCCATGGCTACTTGCGCCTCTTGACGATGAACTGCTGCGTGCGCTTGCTCTTGCGAGTCTTGGCGCCCTTGGTGGGCTTGCCCCACGGCGTCACCGGGTGGCGTCCACCGGAGGTCTTGCCCTCCCCGCCGCCGTGCGGATGATCGACCGGGTTCATCGAGACACCGCGGTTGTGTGGCCGGCGGCCGAGCCAGCGCGAGCGGCCGGCCTTGCCGATTGAGACGTTCTTGTGGTCGAGATTGCCGACCTGGCCGATGGTCGCGACGCAGGCGCTGTGCACCTTGCGGATCTCGCCCGACGGCAGCTTGACCTGGGCGTACTCGTCCTCACGCGCCACAAGCTGAGCCACGGCGCCGGCCGCGCGCACGAGCTGGCCGCCCTTGCCCTGTCGCATCTCGAGGTTGTGGATGAACGTGCCGGGCGGGATCAGGCGCAGCGGCAGACAATTGCCGGGCAGGATGTCGGCTCCCTCGCCGGCCACCACGCTCTGTCCGACCTTCAGGCCGTCCGGGCAGAGGATGTAGCGCTTCTCGCCGTCGACGTAGTTGAGCAGCGCGATCCGCGCCGAGCGGTTCGGGTCGTACTCGATCGCCGCGACCTTGGCCGGCACGTCGCGCTTGTCGCGCCGGAAGTCGATCAGCCGGTAGCGCCGCTTGTGGCCGCCGCCGCGAAACCAGATGGTGATCTGGCCTTTGCAGTTGCGCCCACCCGTGCGTCGCCGCGGCTCGGTGAGAGCCTTCTCGGGACGGTGCTTGGTGATCTCCTCGAACGTCAAGGTGGTCATGAAGCGACGTCCCGGCGAGGTCGGATTGAATTGCTTGAGTGGCATCGCTGTTCTACCCGTTCGGGGCCTTTGGCACCATGCCTAGGCCTGCTCGAAGAACTCGATCATCTTCTCGCCCTTCTTCAGGACGACGTAGGCCTTCTTCCAGTCCGGCCGGCGACCTACGAAACGTCCCTGGCGCTTGACCTTGCCGTGCATATTGGCGACACGCACGTCGGCGACCTTCACGCTGAAGAGCTTCTCGATGGCGCTCTTGATCTCCGGCTTGGTCGCGTCGCGATGGACCTCGAACGCCACCGTGGCTTGCGCGTCCTTGAGGGCGCTCGACTTCTCCGTAATCAGGGGCCGCCTCACGACTTCGTAGAGGTTCTTCATGGCGTCAGCCGCTCCTCTAGCCTGCCCAGCGCCTCGCGCGTGACGAGCAGCGTGCGGCAGTCCATTACGTCGTAGACCGTTAGATGCATCGAGTCGACCACGCGCACGCCCGGGAGATTGCGGCCCGAGAGCACCAGCGTCGGGACAGGACGCGAGTCGACCACCAACGCCTTGCCGGTCACACCCAGGCGCTCGAGCAACGCCTTCAGGGCCTTCGTCTTTGGCGCCTCGACATTGATGGCGTCCAGGACCTTGAGAGCACCCTCCTTGGCGCGCAGCGAGATGGCGCCACGTAGCGCCGCGGCACGCGCTGCCTTGGGCATGGAGTACGAGTAGTCGCGCGGCTGCGGGCCGAAGACCGTGCCGCCGTGGCGCCACAGCGGGTTGCGTGCCTCACCCACGCGGGCGCGGCCGGTTCCCTTCTGGCGCCAAGGCTTCTTGCCGGTGCCTGAGACGAGCGCGCGGTTCTTGGTCATGTGCGTGCCGCGGCGAGCCCCGGCGCGATACTGCTTGACCGCCTCGTACAGCAGGTGCTCGTTCACCGGCGCGGCGAACACGGCTGGCGACAGGCTCACTTCGCCGACCTTCTCGTTGTTGGCGCCATAGACCGCCACGGTCCCGCTCTCCTCGGCCTTGGCTGCCGCGGCGCCCTCTGCGGCCTTCGTCTTCTTCTGTCGTTGCGCCATGGTTGCCTACCCCTTCCGACTCGACGCCTTGCCCTGGGCCTTGTGGATCAGCACGTAGCCGCCACCCGCGCCCGGAACCGAGCCGCGCACCAGCAACACGCCGTTCTCCACGTCGACGCCGACGACTCGCAGGTTGCGCGTGGTCACGCGCTCCGCGCCCATGTGCCCCGGCCCCCGCATGCCCTTCATTACGCGTGAGGGGTACGCCGATGCGCCGATGGAACCCGGAGCGCGGTGGAACATCGAGCCGTGCGTGGCAGCTCCGCCGCTGAAGTGGTGCCGCTTGATCACGCCCTGAAAGCCCTTGCCCTTGCTCACGCCTGTGACGTGCACGACGTCGCCGGGCGCGAAGACGTCGACCTGCACCTTGTCGCCCACCTGAATCGCCGCTGCCTCGTCGACGCGGAACTCCCGCAGCACGCGGCAGGGCGGCAGCCCGGCTTTTTCGAAGTGACCCTTCATCGGCTTGGAGACCCGCTTCACCTTGCGCCGCTCCACCAACCCGAGCTGCACCGCGACGTAGCCGTCCTTGGCTTGCGTCTTGCGCTGGACGACGATGCAGGGTCCTGCCTCGATCACGGTGACGGGCAAAGCCGCCCCGTCCTCGGCATAGACCTGAGTCATGCCCACCTTGCGGCCGATGATTCCCTGCAGTGCCATCTCGTGACCTTTCGTTCGCTCTCGCGAGGCCGTGCTCGTCTACGGGGTCGCCGTCAGGCGTCGCCCCTTGCGCCCAGCCTCATCGCATCTCACTTCGCGCGTTCCTTGCCGAAGGCCTTGATCTCCACGTCCACGCCCGCCGGAAGGTCCAGCTTCATCAGAGCATCGACTGTCTGCGGCGTCGGCTCGAAGATGTCCATCAGCCGCTTGTGCGTGCGTATCTCGAACTGCTCCCGGCTCTTCTTGTCCACGTGCGGCGAACGCAGGACCGTCCAACGGTTCTTGAGCGTCGGCAACGGGATCGGTCCGGCGACTCGCGCCCCGGTGCGCTTGGCGGTGTCGACGATCTCGCTCGTGGACTGATCGAGGATGCGATAGTCGTACGCCTTGAGCCGGATCCGGATCTTCTCGTTGAGCATCATATGAATACCCGCAGTCGAAAGTCGGCCTCTTCCCTACTCGATGATCTCCGTGACCGTGCCGGCGCCGACGGTTCGGCCGCCCTCGCGAATCGCGAAGCGCAGACCCTTCTCCATCGCGATCGGCGTGATCAG
>Ga0182021_10004733_pt1 | contig 16043 bp, 13 predicted proteins | sample 612E3MmetaG_FD_120493 | JGI IMG/M metagenome (GOLD analysis project Ga0182021, IMG submission 120493) | Permafrost microbial communities from Stordalen Mire, Sweden - 612E3M metaG (Illumina Assembly) | ecosystem: Environmental > Terrestrial > Soil > Wetlands > Permafrost | place: Sweden... | reverse complement strand
GCACCTTTGGCCTTGAGGCCTTCCATAATTTTTTTAGTCAATGAAAGATGAGCTCCCGAAAGGATAGAGAGACCAATTACATCAACATCTTCTTGTACGGCTGCGGAAACGATTTGCTCTGGAGTCTGGCGTAGGCCCGTGTAGATGACCTCGAAACCTTCATCCCTGAGGCCATAAACCACAACATGTGCTCCACGCTCATGGCCATCCAACCCGGGTTTGGCTATGAGAACTCGAATCTTTAAATCCTGGCCCATGTGAATCTTTCCTTATATTAATCAATTATTTATCCAAATTATTCAACAGTAACGCCTTATCCAGTAGTTGCATTCTATTCGTGACCGTGTGTCTCAATCTGTATTATATTAGCAAGAAAAATGCCAAAGGCATCAAGCTTCCAAATAAGCCGATTTTAAATCATCTTTTAAAACCACTTTAAAAAAGCCGGGAAACAGAGGCCTTCTTATGTGACACATTTGACTCATTAGTGCCCATCAGGAACAAATTATTTTTGCAGGAAGAATGAACTTTAAAACACAACATTCGAACGCTTTCTTACGCTTCTAAGCATAAGATAATCATGCTTGTATGTCAATAAAGAGTTGCTCAATATAGCAAGCGATATCACCATATGAAATGTAAAAATATGGCATCCAATATTTCAAAACGATAAATAACTTTTTATTGCTTATTTTTTTTTTTACTTTACATCATCATCTAAATAAAAAAACTGGGTCTTTTTTAAAAACAAAAGAGAGGGCTATACATGGCTTCAGAGGAATTAAAATCAAAGGCTGATATGCTTTTCGAAAACGGCAAAAAGAAATATGAAGAAGAGAAAGGTGAAGAGTCCTTGGAGCTATTTAATCAAGCCCTTGATGCTTACAGACAAAATGGAGATACGGATGGCGAAATAGCCGCATTAGGTTATATTGCGACTATTTATCGTTTAATAAATAAATTTGAAAAATCTATAGAAGCATATAAGTCGCTGTTGAAGATATTTGAAAAATTACATGATGTGGCCGCTCAAGGAAAGGTTCTGAATAACATGGGGCTGATAAGCGCAAGAAGTGGCAAATATGAAGATGCGTTAGAGAGCTTCCATAAAGCATTATATCTTTTTACGGATATTGACAAAAAACTGAGTGTGGCAGATCAACTTGGTAACATAAGCTCTGTTTACCGCGACATCAAACAATACGACAATGCGTTGGTCATCTGTGGTGACGCAATGAAAGTTTATAAGGAGATAAACCACAAAACGGGAATCGGGGATCAGTATAGCAATATAGCTTATTTATATGTAATGAAGGGCGATTTATCTACAGCACTTGATTTTTATAAAAGTGCTATGTCTTTTTATGATGAAGCTGGCGAGGAAGAAAAAGCAAGCTTGACAAAGAAGAACATAGAAAAACTCGAAAAAAATGGTGTGGTATAGATTGAATAATCTTGTATTATAATTCTATCCTTTGATTTTTCTTCTTTCAAAGAAGAAATGAATTTATTACCGGACAGAAATGATTTTGGCTCTGTTGTCCGGGTCTACCAGTTTATCTTCTTGTTTCTAATTGTGCCTGTTCAGCCTCATCTAGTGAATCATACCCCTTGTCTTTTACTAAAAACGTGTAGAGCTCCTCGGCCATACTTATGCCCTTTGCATTTTTATCCAAGATGTCAAAATTCAATAGCTCAAGCGTGGCATCTGAATAGGTTTCAAGTTCACCCCTTAAATACGTCTCGAAGGAGGTCAAAAAGGCGGAATCCTCGGCGCTGGACAAAGGACGGCCTCCGCTCATTATTCCTGGATATTTTTTCATAATCGAACGCTGCCATGCACAATGGTAACCAACGATCTTATCTATAAGGGGGTTACTGCTTAATGGTGGGATTAGATTGTCCATGCGCGCATACTTATGTGTCATGAGATTAATCCCCTTCTCCTCTGCCTTTTCAAGGTCATGCAGGTAGCTTTCCAGCGTTTCTTTCGACCAGCATGAAAACTGCGCTCTGCGGTGAAGTTTGAAGCTCTCCGGATAATCCTGACATGAACTTTTTCTGACTGAAGGCACGCTCAAAAACATCTTGAGCTCCCTGGCAAGGATTCTTTCTATTATATCTTCATTTACCAAACTCATCATTTCCCACTCCCTTTTTGCTTATACCATGCATATGTTACACTCATCCCCTCAAGGAACGGCGTATACGAGAATCCTATATCTTTCGTAATAAGTGTCCCCGAATAGACAAGATGTTCATCAAGAGGAAACGGCAGAGGAATGCCGAGAGTATCAATTTGGCGAACGCTCATTGACTCTACCATAATGTGTTCGCCTGTGATTATTCTGAGCACATCAATGAACCTCGGGTAAGAAATCAGCTCTTCACCTGATAGATTAAACGCCTTTGTGTAGGCATTCTTGTTACCGATACAAACGATAATCGCGCGAGCCACATCCCATACGGATACAAACGTGAAAAGTGCAAGTTCATTGTCCGGAATGATGATGGTCTCACCTTCCTGAACCAGGTCAAAGAAGTAACTTTCCCGCGGCGCGTAGTTGTATTTCCCATATATGAACGCGGGCCGGAAGACTGTCCAGGGAATGTTATTTTCTGAGCATTGAATTTTCAATTCTTCTTCGGCCAGATGTTTATTATAGGCATAATCACCATGAGGCCTTTGTTGCGGTCCAGCCAATCTAGGAGCTCCTTCACGTATGGGCAGATCATTGGTTTTTTCGTAAATGGAAGCCGTACTGATGAAGATATATTGGCTGATCACATGAGACGGAAGTATGGAAATCATTGTGGCAATGTCTTCAGGCATATAGGCACAGAAGTCAACCACAGAGTCCCACATTATAGAGGGGATCGCCTTGTACATGGCCTCTGTATCATGCCGGTCACATCTGATTTCGGTTACGCCTTCAATGTTAATTGGCACATTTCCCCTGTTCATGACGTAAATTGCATAGTCCGGAATCCGGGAGAGTTCCTCCACAAAAACTCTCCCGACAAAATAGCTCCCACCGATAACAAGCACGTTTTTCACAGTCGTTTTATTCCTCATCCAATCCAGACATTTCGCTCGCGAAGTCCCTTGTCTTTTATTTTGCTCTGAATTATCGGACCATGATCCAGCAGGAAAGTGCTGGAAGAATCTGTAAGGCCTTCTTCCTTGAGTTCAGCAATTATCATTGAGCAGATCCCTTCTACCAGCTCCGGCTTTAACCGGGAATCCGAAGTTTGTATTAACAAGCCCACCCTTTTAGAGATTTCTTTGCCCAGCCGCGGCAATGCAACAAGAGCCCTGCTCATCCACTTGTAAAAAGGCATGTATCGTCTGTTGAGAAGAAAAACAAGAGAGATAACATCGACACAAAATTTAGTCTCGGCATACCGGCTGGCAAACTGATCTTCCCTTTTAAGGCAGCGTTCAAGGTTATACTGGCCGGACTGAGCAATCGTCATGCATCGTGCAGCTATCTTCTTGAGCCGGACATCGTCCGGGTAGAACTGCAAAAGCCGCTGGCGGATTGAGCTGAATTCGCCGAGTGGATCATAGAAAACTTTACCGTTGGTTACCGCGGCGAGTGCCGATTCGGGAACTATCATCCATTCTTCATTATTCTGAGGAACGCTTCTATATCCTATATAGCGGGAGAAAAAATCACCAATCTCGAATACACCAATCCTTTCATTACCCCACTCACTCTGTCTCCTGGGGCCGTAACCTGAAAATGTTTCGGGTAGTTGTTCGTACTTCCGTATCAGTTCTTTGGCGATGTCATCATAATCCTCGCGAGTCAACCAGATGCAAAAACCAGGACCCCAGTCATGGTCACGAGAAATTTCATCATCGAAGCCGAAACATTCGGAACCATCACCCACGAGCCCGCCCGCCATTCGCTCTGCATGCAGCGGAAAACACGTAAGGATCATGGGAAGACCATGTTCATGAAAGTATTGTTCGGCAAGTGTCAAACCATTCATATTTTAGGTACCGAGAGGAGTAATCCCCTAATAGTAATTCAGTGAGTCCCAAAGATTGAACACGGCACAAATCGATTTAAGAGGTTGTCCTTAGAAATTCCCTTATGATAGACCGTACGCCGCTTAATTTATTGTGAGACTCAAATTTCAAAAACGAATAACCTAACGGTCATTATAGGTGCATTGAAATTTGTAAGTCGAACAATCCTGCACAGCAGAGGGTATGAACCCCAAAGCTTGCTTGGGGGTTCATACCCGTGATTTACGTTCTTTTTTGAACGATTGCGAAAATAATTCCTCAAGCCGCTTTGACGAATCATTCAAGATAATGTCATGGAGTGAATTGCCGTGAGAATCCATTGTCACCAGTGCCGGCAGGTCCTTGATGGTCAGCACCCACATGGACTCGGGCTGCCCGAACTCTTCCAGATACACTCCCTCGACTTTAATGATACGTTCTGCAAGATATTGTGCTGCACCGCCAGTGGCATGGAGATATATGCAGCCGCACTCAGACATGGCTTTTTTGGTTTTTTCCCCCATACCGCCCTTACCCATGATGGCTCTAGGGCGGAGTTTGGATATTATTTCAGCCTGATATGGTTCCTCCCGCATGGAGGTCGTTGGACCGGCTGCTGTAATTTTCCATTGACCATTTTCCTTAATCACGACCGGACCGCAGTGGTAAATAACAAGACCGGAAATATCTATGGGCGGTTCTCCTCCTGAAGCAAGGTGTTTGTGAATCTGGTCACGTCCGGTCACTATTCGGCCGGAGATGCTTACCATGTCGCCTACGGTAAGTCCCTTTATTATATCATGTTGAAGCGGAGATGTGATTCGTTTCATATCCATTTTTTTATTTCTCCCTTTTGAGTGAGTTCAACAACATAGCGTCTGGTAGCCCAGCAGGAGTAACTCACAGTCACAAAGTAGCTTGCTGGGTGTCTGCCGGCATAACCAATCTTAATTCCCAGCAGTGTCGTCTTGCCTCCGAGTCCCATGGGACCGATGCCTAACTCATTTGCCTGTTTCAGGACAGTCTGCTCCAGAGCTGCAAGTACCGACGATGGATTTCTATCTTCCAGTTTCCGGAAGAGCTGCTTTTTTGCAATGAGGTAACCCGATGCTCTGTCTCCGCCTATGCATACCCCGAGGATTCCAGGCGCGCAACCTTTCCCCTGTGCCTGAAATACCGCATCCAAAATGCAGCGTCTTACCCCTTCCATATCCCTACCTGCTTGAATCTTCGAATTGGGCAGACTGTATTGTGTACTCATATTTTCAGATCCGCCGCCCTTGAGCATAATGCTTATCCTTGTAGGTCCGTCAACCGGTTCAAAATGGATCTGCGGCACATACATGCCTGTATTATCAAGTGTGTTTTTCTCGGTTAGAGGACAAACACAATTTTGTCTGAGTATGCCTTGTTTAGTTAGCTTTCTTATTGCATCCTTTATCGATTCTTCGAGATGGAATATCAACTTGTCCGGTCTTCCTTCGATCATAACCAGAATTGTACCGGTGTCCTGACATATGGGAAGGCCTTTCTTAGATGAAAGAGTTATGCTTTTTAAAATGATATCAATGGTTTTGTGCGCAACAGAACCTTTATCTTCTCGTGCAAGTGCCTTTTTAATGGCACGAGTAACATCTTCCGGTAAAACCGTACTCGTTTTAAGAATCAGATCATACATATAAAATCCCCAATACATTAGTTTAGTGATTAGACCATGGCAACAGAAAAGCAAGGATGGTGCCAATAGATCTAAATTTTATTAACATACTAATATCATGGGTACTCTAAATGAATACATCAGGTATTATGGTTAAAACACAAGAGAAGAAAGTGACCAGAAATGTCCCTTAAATGACCTATGCATATTTTGAAGCATCCATTTAAATTAAATCCCCACTTACATATGCGTTGACTAATTAATATGAATAGATTATTACTGTCAAGCAAATTCCAAAAATGAGGAGGTATGTCATGAACTCTCATCGTATAAATCGTGCAGCCCTGACAATTTTTGTCTGTCTTAGCTTACTTTTCCTGACTGATCTTTATTCGTCAGCACAAGGTTTAGAACTAAAAAGCCCGGCCTTTGTTTCAGGTTCAATGATTCCTTCACTCTATACCTGCCAGGGGAAAAATATTTCCCCGCCTCTCACTTGGTCCGGAGCACCCGCTGGCACCAAAAGTTTTGTCCTGATCTGCGATGACCCGGATGCACCTATCCTTACCTGGGTTCACTGGGTATATTACAATATTCCCGCTTCTGTGACTTCTCTTCCCGAAGCTTTATCAAAAACTGAAAAATCGGCACAGGGAGGTATTCACGGCAAGAGCAGCTTCGGTGATTTCGGTTACGGCGGCCCTTGTCCACCTTGGGGCACTCATCGCTACTTTTTCAAACTATATGCGTTAGACACCATGCTTACCCTCCCTCCAGGGGCAAAAAAGAAGGATGTCCTGAAAGCCATGGAGAAACATATTTTGAGCCAGACTGAGCTCATGGGAAAATTCAAAAAGAAATAAACAACAGATGCTTTCCCAGATATCAATGAATTACTTGCGGAAGTATTTTGCTTGCTTATTGCCATCAAACTGTTTGAACGAATCATCATGGGAAAATCGATCTTCCTCGTGATAGTTGAGGGGGAAGTAAATGAGGAGATACTTAATGGATTCTCATCGAAATCACGTAGCCCCTTCTACGGCGCACGGTTTAAAACTAACAAGCTCTGCCTTTAGGTCAGGAGCAATGATTCCTTCACTCTATACCTGCCAGGGAAAAAATATTTCCCCGCCTCTCTCTTGGTCTGGAGCGCCTGCCGGTACCAAAAGTTTCGTACTGATATGTGATGACCCGGATGCGCCCTTTATTACTTGGGTGCACTGGGTTTACTTCAACATCCCAGCTTCCGTGAACTCGCTTCCCGAGGCTTTCACGAAAAAAGCAAAACCGGAACAGGGAGGCACCCACGGTAAGAACAGCTTCGGCAATTATGGCTATGGCGGCCCTTCTCCGCTCTGGGGTACACATCGCTACTTTTTTAAACTATATGCGTTAGACACCATGCTTATCCTCCCTGCAGGCTCAAAAAAGAGCGATGTCCTGGAGGCCATGGACAAGCATATTATAACCAAGACTAAGCTAATTGGAAAATACATGAAGAAATGATTAATAGATGCCCATTGGGCATCTATCATTGAGGCATTTATTTTTCGTAAATGCTGCCTTAAAATTGTTTGAACAAAATGATTGTTCTCATGATAGTTGAGCGAGTCAGAGCAGATTATTGAAAATTGGCATTTGATTATCTTTCCGGCTTTTTCAAATATCTTCCTGATTGCCCCTATATGTTTAGTCTACTTTATCCAGGCGAACCCCATGTTTTTCTTTTAATGCGACCTTCATTATTTTGCCTGTGGCTGTCATAGGCATCTCATCAATCATTTCAATATGGGATGGGTATTTGTATTTGCTGACTTTATCCTTGAGAAACTCGAGAACCTCCTCTTTAGTTATAGGCTTCCCATCATCGGTTTCAATGAAGGCTTTACCCGTTTCTCCCCATTTGTCATCAGCTACACCGATGATCGCAACATGTCTAATTCTCGGGTGATCATAGAGAACCTTCTCTATCTCAGCCGGATAGACGTTTTCGCCCCCGCTCCTATACATATCCTTGGCCCTGTCCGCGATGAAGAAATAACCTTCTTCGTCCATATAGCCAAGATCTCCGGTGTGGAGCACGCCGTTGACTATGGCGTTCGCCGTTTCTTTAGGCATATTCCAATAGCCGCTCATGACCTTCGGGCCGATAGCTACTATTTCGCCAATTTCACCAGGAGGCAGTCTTTTGCCATTCACATCTTCAATCCACATGTCGCTCCATTCCCTTGCTTTGCCAACAGAGCCGGGTTTGCGTTCCATGTCTTCGTATGAAAGAACCGTCATGGCCGAATTTTCGGTTTGCCCGAAACCGACGCTCACTTTGATCCCTTTTTCTTTTAATTTATCCAGCAGAGCTTTGGGCGTTCTTTCACCGCCTCCAAGAGACATAATAATACTGCTGCGGTCTACTTTGTCCAACTGGCCTGAATCCAAAATAAGGCGCCACATTGTGGTCAAGGCAAAAACTACGTTGGCCTTGTATTTTTCGATATCAAGGCAAAACTGCGCGGGATCAAAATTTTGCCTTAAAATCATGGTCATACCGCGGCCAACACAAGAGGTTAAGCTGATAAAAAGGCCACCGGAGTGGAATAGCGGCAATTGAGATAGAAAGACTATACCAACAGCGGACGTGCCGGTTAAACTTAAAATCTTAAAATAAGTCTGATTGTGACTTACGACTGCCCCTTTGGGAGCTCCTGTAACCCCCGATGTGTAGATAATGCCCAGCGGGTCGTCAAGAAAAACCTGTTGTTTTAGTATCGGTTCCGTTTCGGGGAACTTTGCAAAGTTATCGTGAAAACGAACGGCCCACTCAGGACAGTCGGGGACATCTTTATCACGGCCGGGCAGCCAGATATATTTGTCTTTATCCACCTGTATATTGCCTTTAATTTTGTTGACATTATCGACAAACTTGGCGTGGAAAATAAGCATCCGGGCCCCGCTGTTATTAAGTTGGTATTCAAGTTCACGACCCACCAACCGCAGGTTCAGAGGCACAATAATAAGTCCAAGTTTTGCTGCGGCAAAATATAAATAGATGAATTCCATGCAGTTTTGAAGGTAAACGGCCATTCGGTCACCTTTTTGTAGACCAGTGCTCTGTAAGTAATTGGCTGTTTTATTAATGCGTTCATTTAACTGCTTAAAGGTAACTGGCTCGTCTTCAAAAATGATAGAAATGTGATTTGGTAGTATACTTGCTTGTTGTCTTGTTATGTATCCAATATTCCATACTTGACTCATACTTACTCTCCTTTTTTGTGTTTCTTTAAAATAATATCTATTCGCCTGCGAAAGATTCTTCCGGGATATTCATCGCACTCTGTTCATCCTTCTTCAGATTTTCCAGTTTGGGAGCCACAAGTCCTGTAATGCGATTAATGAAGAACTTGGCCCCTTCAATCTTGCCACGATAGAAAGCTTTCTCCTTTTCGTTTGTTGCCGAGTCGAAGAACTTCTTGGTGGCTTCAATTGCCATTCTGAGTTGCAGCCACCCTACAATGGCGTCACCCAAACAGTTAAGATAATCGCATGCTCCAATCAGTGGTACGTAAGGTGTCGTGCCAATCATCTTGGAGAAGTCCTTTGCTGTTAATCCGCAGGCAGTCAAAGCATCTTTGACGATGGCCGCTTCCGCCTTAAGACCGACAAATCCCTCGGCTTCGTCAAGAGCCTCTTTGGTATAGTTGAGCAGGCTGATGAAATAAGCACCTTTTTTCATTCCCAGCTTACGTCCTAAAAGGTCAAGAGCCTGAATGCCGTTGGTTCCTTCATAAATCGCATTGATCTTCTGATCTCTCATCATCTGCTCAACCGGATACTCGCGGCAGTAACCGTAACCGCCGTAGCTTTGCACGGCCAGATCGCAAGCAACCATACCCATCTCCGTACTATAGGATTTGACTATTGGAGTTAGAATTTCGAGAAGACCTTCCCAATACTCTTTCTGTTTTTCCAAACCTTCTTTATTTGCGTTGCTGTCCATGACAATCGAGAACATCGCGTTGAACATATTATCCATGCAAAAATAGCAGAACAGACACAAAGCGCGGAGACCTTCCGAAATGGATTTCATCTTAATCAACATTCTGCGAACATCCGGATGCTGAATGATAGGCACCGCTGGCGAGTCTTCAATCTTCATAGCCATAGCGATAACATCTTGTCCCTGAATTCTCTGTTTACAATAATCAAGAGCATGCAGATAGGCCGCGCCGGCAAGTGATGCGCCAATCATGCCGACTCCCTGACGTTCCTCGTTCATCATGTGGAACATGATCGGCATGCCCTGACGCTCTTCACCCATCAGATAACCGATACACTTGCCGTTATCGCCGAAATTAAGGATACAGGTAGCACTACCGTGAATGCCCATCTTGCTCTCAATGCCGCTGCAGTATACATCGTTTGATTCACCCAACTCGCCTTTCTCATTGAATCTTATTTTGGGAACCATAAAGATGGAGATACCCTTGCTTCCTTTCGGATCGCCCTCGATTCTGGCGAGAACAGGATGGATGATGTTCGGAGTCAGATCATGATCGCCGCCCGAAATAAAGCTCTTAGTACCTATGATAGAGAAGGTGCCGTCAGCATTTCTTTTAGCGGTGGTCTTTAAAGCTCCGACGTCGGTACCGGCGCCCGGTTCGGTCAGACACATCGTACCTGCCCATTCACCGGAGTACATCTTTTCCAAAAGAATATTACGCAGAGGATGTTGGAAATAATCCTCCATTAGTCTTGCCGAGCCATGGGTAACACCGGGATACATAATGAAAGCTGAGCCGCCAGATAGAAACATATTAGCGCAAGCCGCTGCTATAATGGCTGGGAATCCCTGGCCGCCTACCTCCGGCGGATCTGCCATGGCCACGTAACCGGCCTCACAATAATGTTTATATAACCTTTTGTAAGATTCTGGTGTTGATACTTTACCGTCCTTATATGTTGCTTCGACCGGTTTACGATGAATTTCATCGGGATAAGTGGGAGCAATCTCCACCTCGGAAAACTTTGCTGCCTGGTCAAGAGCCATTTTGCAAGTATCAACATCAAAGTCCACATAACGGCCCTTACCAAATAAATTTTCTTCTATCTTGAATACTTCAAACAGTTGGAATTTAATATCTCTTAAATCAAACCAAAGACTAGCCATATAATACTCCTTCCTCTTTTTATTTAATAGTTATTCAACAGAAGAATTGCCTCATGTGCTGAATAATTAAATTTTTGCAATTTTTTGCAAGAAAAATGCCAACAGCATCATTCATCCCAATAAGCCGATTCTTAACCATTTTTAAAAACATTTTAAAAAGTATGGAAATAGAGTCCTTCTTATGGGACATATTTGACTAATAATTAGCACACATCCGAAACTAGGCACTACCGCCAATGTCTATTTTTCTACAAATGATATCTTCACACGTGCTATAGTGGATCAAGCAGATAATGCAAAAATCAGAAATACTTATTCAGGTATATTCATTTACATCAGCGCCAATTGCAAAAGCTTTAGTAAATGCACATAAGGGAGTCCATTGGGGAATCATTTTGGACAAATCCAATAAATCAAAAAAATACAGTGCTGGAGATTTCACTTCTCATAATGGGAGTAACCACTTACATAGATTCCCAACACTCTATCGCCCACGACAAGATAATAATAATTGATAAGGAAACTGTAATAACCGGAAGCTTTAATTTTATTAAAACTGTGTAAGAAAAAAATGTCGAGATTAACAAATAATGCATTTTTTCTTGCATAAAAGGTAATAATCAAATACATAATTCTTACGAAAAAGCTTAAATAAATGAATTTATTTACATTTTTACAAAATAATCTGCGTTGACAATCTTGCGCTTAATGAATATATAAAACATTGAAGCGAGAGTGGCGGAATTGGCAGACGCACTGGACTTAGGATCCAGCCCGCTTGCGCGGAATAGGGGTTCAACTCCCCTCTCTCGCACCAGTATTTTGCGGTTTATTGAGTATATTTAAATAATAAGGAGAGAATATAGTGAGTCAGGTTGTTATTAAGATTGAAGATTTGAGTCCGGTAAAGAAAAAAATGTCGCTGGAAATTCCATGGGATGAAGTTAAAAATGAGCTGAATGCAGTGTATCATGATGTCAGTAAAAAAGCTAAAATTAAAGGATTTCGCCCGGGTAAAATTCCCCGCAAGATCCTGGAAACTTATTTTAAAGATCAGGCAGAGACAGAAGCCGCGACTAATATTGTTAATAAATATTATTGGCAGGCTTTGGAAGAGAGGGGGATTATTCCTGTCTCCAAACCGGAAATAAATCAGGAAGGGATAAAAGAAGATATGGATTATTCTTTTTCGGCTTCATTTGAAACAGAACCGGAATTTGAACCTCAAGGCTATACGGGTATAGAATTAGAGAAAGAGGAAATTAAAGTAACAGATGATGATGTAAAGAAAAGAATTGACGAAATAAGACAAATGTTTGCCACGATGGAAGAAATAAAAGATGGTCGTCCTGCAGCTAAGGGTGATTTTGTTGTTATTGATTTTGACGGTAGCCTTGACGGAGAATCATACAAAGAATTGAAAGCTGATGATTATTTTCTGGAAATAGGGTCGGGAAAATTTGTTCCGGGTTTCGAGGAACAATTAATTGGCATGAGCAGTGGAGAAACAAAGGAAATTAAGGTAACTTTTCCTGCCGATTACCATGAAAATAAATTTGCCGGCAAGGAAGTAATTTTTAAAGTGACTGTAAAAAGCATTCGGGAAAAGAAACTACCCGAAGATAATGACAGTTTTATCAAGAACTTTGAGAAATACAATTCCTTTGAAGATTTTGAAAATGATGTTCGTAAATCGCTGGAAGAAAAGGCGCAGCAGATGGCCAAAATTAATTTACAAAACAGTATTACCGAAAAATTAATCAAAGAAAATGCTGTTGAAGTGCCTTCTGCGCTTATTGAAAGACAGATTTATTACATGATGGTCGATACTCAAAAAAGAATGATTTCCGCCGGGATTGATGAACAAAGTGCAATGGATTTTAGCTTAAAAATGCGGGAAAAATATAAAGGTGACGCGGAGAAAATCGTCAAGTCTTTTTTGCTTCTAAAGAAGATTGCCCAGAAAGAATCATTTGTCGCTGAAGAAAACGATGTGGAGAAATATCTCGAGGAATTAGCCGCGCAAAGTGGTCGTGATTACGAGTCATTGAAAAAAATGTATGATGGAGAAGAAAGAAAAGATTCTTTGAAAATGGAATTAATTCAAAAAAAGGTATTTGACTTTATCGAGAAGAATGCAAATATTAAAGTAGTTGAAAAAACCGGAATAAATTTGGAGGCTAGATAGTGAATTTGATTCCCATGGTGGTTGAGCAGGACGGTCGAGGAGAGCGGGCCTATGATATTTATTCCCGTTTGTTAAAAGATCGCATAATTTTTCTGGGGACGCCTATAGACGATAACGTGGCCAATTTGATTGTCGCCCAGATGTTATATCTTGAAGCGGAAAACCCGGACAAGGAAATATTTTTCTATCTTAATTCTCCCGGCGGAAGTGTCAGCGCGGGAATGGCTATTTATGACACAATGCAGTATATTAAGTCACCGATTTCGACTGTGTGCATGGGGCAGTCAGCGAGTATGGCCGCTTTGCTTTTAGCGGCTGGAGAAAAGAAAAAAAGATTTGCCCTGCCTCATTCGAGAATTCTAATTCATCAGCCGCTGGGAGGTTTTCAGGGGCAGGCAACGGACATTGACATTCAGGCCAAAGAGATATTAAGATTAAAAGACGAATTAAACAAAATACTGGCAGATTTGACAGGACAGCCGCTGGCTAAGATTGTCAACGATACGGAACGTGATTATTTTATGACTAGTCAACAGGCTAAGGAATATGGTTTAATTGATGAAATTATAGTCAGAAAACCGGATTCTACAGTAAAAAATAAGGAGAATTAGGTGATAAAGAAAGGCAAAAACAACAGAATGGATGATGGAATGCTTTTTTGTTCCTTTTGCGGGAAAATGCAAAGCGAGGTGCGAAAACTGGTTGCCGGTCCGACGGCCTATATTTGCGACGAATGCATTGAACTTTGCCGTTATATTGTTGAAGAAGAAGAGGATAAACTTGTAGAGAAAGATTCTCAAAAAGGTTTGCCGTATCCGAAAGAAATAAAGAAATTCCTGGATCAATACGTAATCGGTCAGGAAAAAACAAAGAAGATTTTATCAGTTGCCGTTTACAATCATTATAAAAGATTATTCTCCCGTATTGAGCCAGATGGGATAGAAATTCAAAAAAGCAATGTGCTTTTAATCGGCCCTACAGGCTCGGGTAAAACCTTACTGGCAAAGACTTTGGCGAAATTTCTCAATGTTCCTTTTACAATAGCAGATGCAACAACTTTAACAGAAGCCGGTTATGTCGGCGAAGATGTTGAAAATATTATTTTAAGTTTATTGCAAAATGCCGATTACGATGTTGCCCGGGCTTCAAAGGGAATTGTTTATATTGATGAGATAGATAAAATCGCGAAGAAATCGGGAAATCCGTCTATAACCAGAGATGTCTCCGGTGAAGGAGTGCAACAGGCTTTGCTGAAGATTATGGAAGGGACGATGGCTAATATTCCGCCCAAAGGCGGCCGTAAACATCCCCAGCAGGAGTTTATTCAGGTGGATACGACTAATATTTTGTTTATTTGCGGCGGCGCTTTCAATGATCTGGAGAATATTATTTCCAAACGGCTGGGAGTTAACGCGATGGGTTTCGGCGCCGAAATAAAGAGCAAGAAGGAAAAAAGAGTCGGTGAACTGCTTGCCGAAGTAAGATCGGAAGATTTACTGAAATTCGGATTGATACCGGAATTTATCGGACGTTTGCCGGTCATTGCCACTCTGGATGAATTGGATGAGGCGGCTTTAATCAAAATTCTGGTGGAGCCGAAAGACGCTATTATAAAACAATATAAAAAGTTGTTCGCTTTGGAAAACGTAACTTTGAAATTTACTGATGGAGCGCTGAGAGCGGTAGCCAATTTATCAACTGAAAGAAAGTCCGGCGCGCGCGGTTTACGCTCCATTCTGGAAAATACCATGCTGGAAGTTATGTATGACATTCCTTCGCAGAATAACATTAAGGAATGTGTCATCAGTGAAGAAGTCGTATTAAAAAAAGAAAAACCAATTTTGATTTACGAAACTAAATCGGAATCCGCTTAAGGGATTTAAAGGAAAAATATGTTTGATGATAAAAAAGAAGATAATCAGGATAAAACTGCAATAATTCCTCTTCTGCCGTTGAGGGATGTTGTTATGTTTCCACATATGATTGTGCCTCTGTTTGTCGGCCGTGAAAAATCCATAGCCGCTTTGGAATCTGCTATGAAATACGAAAAGAGTATTTTTATGGTCGCGCAGAAAAATGCCAAAGATGATGATCCGAAGCAGGAAGATATTTATCATGTCGGAACAATTGGAGTTATCATTCAGCTTTTGCGTTTGCCTGACGGAACAGTAAAAGTGCTTGTCGAGGGGAAAGCACGCGGAGTCATAAAAGAATATCTTTCCAATAATGATTTCTTCCTGGTTAAGGTAAACGAAATTGATGATATTGACGACGGAAATGATGTAAAAAAGCAGGCTTTGATGCGCAGCATTAAAGAATCTTTTGAGCTCTATCTCAAACTCAGCAAAAAAATTCACGTTGAAATGCTGGGAACGGTTGTGGCTATTGAAGACGCGTCAAAACTTGCCGATGTAGTTATTACTCATCTTAATGTCAAACTGGAAGATAAGCAAAAAATCATAGAGATATTTGATATCAGCGAAAGACTGGAAGCGATTTATTCTCTAATGCTCTCTGAAATAGAAATTCTGCAGGTTGAAGAAAAAATCAAGCGGCGCGTTAAAAAACAAATGGAAAAAACTCAGAAGGATTATTATCTCAATGAGCAAATGCGCGCTATTCAAAAGGAGATGGGAGAAAAAGATGACTTCCGCAACGAAATAAACGAACTGGAAAAACGTTTAAAACAGAAAAAAATGTCGGAAGAGGCGGTAAAGAAGGTCCGGCAGGAAATTAAAAAGTTACAAATGATGACGCCCATGTCCGCGGAAGCTACAGTAGTCAGAAATTATATCGACTGGATACTGGACATGCCCTGGTCGGAAAAAACAGAGAATAAGTATACGCTGAAAGAGTCCGAAACTATTCTGGAAGAAGATCATTTTGGTTTGAAAAATGTTAAGGAACGAATTATCGAATACCTTGCAGTGCAATCACTGGTTAAGAAAAATAAAGGTTCGATTTTGTGTCTGGTCGGTCCGCCTGGTGTGGGGAAAACATCAATTGCCAAATC
>Ga0182021_10004732_pt1 | contig 16044 bp, 12 predicted proteins | sample 612E3MmetaG_FD_120493 | JGI IMG/M metagenome (GOLD analysis project Ga0182021, IMG submission 120493) | Permafrost microbial communities from Stordalen Mire, Sweden - 612E3M metaG (Illumina Assembly) | ecosystem: Environmental > Terrestrial > Soil > Wetlands > Permafrost | place: Sweden... | reverse complement strand
CACAGCTAATGGCGTCCAGAATCGCTCCCAGGATTTCCGGAGCGTCATCTTCAAAGTCGGCCCAAAATTCCTTTTCCGGGATTCGCTGTTCTTCGGAAATGACAGCCAGGTTAACGATGATCGCCCGATCCGCCAAGTCATGACGTCGGATAACATTGTCGATACAATTCAGCATGACGGGGCGTTTTGTATCGAAGATGGTTTCTTCATCGTCGGAATAGAGGGCCCGGGTTGAGAACCCACCACCGGTTGCCAGTCTGCAGAGGCCGTCCGACAGCCAGCCGGTAATATCGCTCAGGTTGTCAAAGGCCAGTGTCCATGAGTTGTTTGCGGATATGGCAAGATCTCGCAGTTCCCGGGGTGTTGATCGAAGCGGTGCCATGGACGGGTCTGTAATGGCTTTGATAACCTTCAAGAGCGTTGATTTTGCCGATCCCTGTTCTCCGGTAACTGCGATTATGGGGTAGGGTCCAGACGGATGAAAACACCCCAGAATAAAACCCACAATCAGGGGCCATTCATCTGGATTTGCCAAGTTGACATACCGCTTCAAGGCATCGATGTTTCCGCTTTCCTTGGGATACGGGAAGGCGGCCATGCCGGACGGTCGGCGAAATTTAACTACATTCTGATCTTCCAGGATCCGCCAGCCGGTGCTGGTGATCTCCACTACATCAAAGCGATCACTTCCAAGGTCCAGGTAAATTCTATCTTTTTGTAGCGCCAGCCGAACATGTACCGAGTGACAGCTTCCATCGTGAATAGCATGGGCTTCAATGGTGCCCAAGGCATCCTGAACAATCTGTCCCCCACATCCTTCTCGATTCTCCTTCCATAGCCGCCCGGATAGCCAGGTCCGGAAACTTTTGCTTCTGAGGGAATACGTTTCCCTGTGTCCGTCATTCCTGATTGTCGCATATGCCTTCATATCCGCATTGTGGAACAACTCCGCTTCATCCAAGGCCAGCTTTATCAGGCGTTCAGTCTTAGATGCCCGCTTCTGATTTCCCTCTGCACACCCATCCAGCGTTTGGACTTTCTTTATGGGTAACTCAAGAAACTCGGTAACGGTGTGGGTGAGAAGATAATCATCCAATCCCTTCGCTGGTCCATCTGGGAGCTGGACTACCGATACCTGCGCCCCCCGGTCGATAAGAGCATCGGCAAGCAGGTTGACGGCCTGTTCCAAATTCTTTTTATAGCCGTGTTTGTTGGGTTTCCGATAATCGTTATCTGGTACAATAACGACCTCACGATCTCGCAGTTCGATTTTTTCAAAGTCGGAAATCAGTCCCTTGCCCTTATCCTTCCAGTTCCAGAGGCCCGACAGGCCGATACAGGCCAAGCCCTCCTGACAGGCTTTCAATGCTTTCTTCTCACCCTCGGTGAAGTAAATCGGCTTCGTTGTATCGGCCAAGATGGAGGCGGCAAATGGCGGGATATAGAGTCGGTTGCCGGAATCTTTTTTTTGAAGATATTTCGGACCAGCTTTTCCTTCCTCGTAGAAACAACGGTAGCGGAAAAAGCCATTGCAGTCTGGGTAAGGGATTGCATAAATAGATGACAGCCCCAACATATTGAAGCCAAGTATTTTGTTAATCTGGCCGGGTGGCACAGTGTGAATCTTCGCCTGCTCAATAGTCTTGTCGATCAGGCCAGATTTCCGTAAATCGATTAGGTGATCTGGGTGAAAGTTCATCATGGCCCCCCCCTATCGTTCCGGCATCGAGTCACGAGTCAACACTGGTTGAGAAAAAATCCAGGCCTCAACATCAGCAGCGCGATAAATGACCTTGCGGCCTGCTTTGTAATACTTTGGGCCAATTTTATTACACCGCATGTTAGCTAGGCTGCCCTCTGGGATTCCGTACATGGATGAAATTTCAAAGGGAGTAAGAACTTTTTTTGAAATAGCCGATTCATTATTCATTTTATGGTACCTCCTGTTTTTTTATGATTACAGGTATGCCAAAAAATAAAAAACCGCATAAGTGATAGAGAGAATCATCAACTTACGCGGTCACATGACTAACAGGCGTGGTATGCTTATTGATCACTAATAATATTTGCCGGGGAAATCACCTTTTTCTACATTCTTAACAATTTTTCTCGCCTTTCCATATTCAGTGAGAATAGACCGCCTATTATCTTCATTCCATTCCTTGTTCGGATACGTTTTCTTAAATATATCTTGCCATTTCATTCCAGTTTTTTTCAGATCATAGATTTTCAGATACCTTTGCAAGTCATCGTTCCTTATCCTTCCAACTTCCTTAAAGTATGTTTTGTGCATTAGAAAGCGTCCATCGCGCCTTTTTATAAAGTCCTCTTTCTTTCTACGAATAATCCTTTTTATTTCTTTAATATCATTGGTGGTAAAAGTATCAGCATTGATTCTCAAATAGATATACGGAAGATCAGGCCGTTCGATAATTTCACGTAACGCCTTGTGCTCAGACCGTTTGATAATTTCATGTAACGCCTCCTCCCTTAAATTATGGTATTTTCTCACGAAATCCCAATGAATGAAACCCTTGTCCATTGATTCGAAGTCCTCGTCGGACATGGAGTCCTTGTACGTTGAAATATAGTCCTCATACGTTGATTTGATGGATTTTTCCACGGTAGGTAAATAAGCCTTTTTTATCATTCTATCTATATGTGTAGAAAGTTCTTCGATAGTTGGTTCTTCATTAGGTAGTTGCGTAAATTTCTTCCACCATACTTCAAAGGAATCCTTATGGACATTGCAAAAACAAGATGCACGACTCCATTTCTTTTGTTCTTTCTGGAATTCGTGATAGTCAGGATCGCCTTTCATATCTCCTTCCGGGAAGTCGTAATAGCTAAAATTGCCCATATAGTAAAATCCGAACAATTGGCTATTCTTGACAGCATCCGGGTACTTCTTGCAATATGCTTTATAGCCATCGCTTCGTCTCAGATATTCCCACCAAAGTTTATAGATTTTTTTTCTATCGGTGGTATCATTTTTTTCAATTGCCTTCATTGCCCTTTACTCTCATTGGCTCCGTTGCCTTTTCAAAGGCCCCTTGCAGGCCTGTCATGACATCCCTCATGTGAGATTCCGTCAAATGGGAATACCGCTTTACCATGTCAAGCCCCTTATGCCCGGCAAGTTCGGCAAGGGTCCGCAAACTCGCGCCGTTCATGGCTGCCCATGATAGGGCTGTATGTCTGAGGCTGTGGAAAACGACCTTCTGCCGTCTGTCGTTTACATTGGCATTGAAGCCAAGTGCTTCCACGGCTCTATCGAAGGCATGAGAAACTTCTTTTATCTTACCCCCGGTCCGACTCTTGAAAATGAAATCATTCTTATCTTCTGGCATCCGACGCCGAAACATATCTCGGACAGATTCCGTCATAGGGACATGTCTCGTTTCGCTATTCTTGGTATCGACAAGCGACATGACACCCGTTTGAAAATTCACATCACGGCCTCTCAAATTGAAGGCCTCCCCTGCCCTGCAAGCCGTGAACAAGCTCAACAACACTATGTCATGCAGCTGGAGAAGTCTGAAGGGGTCTTGAGTATCCTTTTGCTGTCCTTTCGGTGGAGGCGGATTTTTCAGATAGTCGAGAAGCTTTGATGCTTCCTCATGGGTCAGGAATCTCTGCCTCTCATTTTGAGGCCTTGGCATCTTAATTTTTGAAACGGGATTCTCCCCTTGATAAAGACCCCATTCTCGTGCTCGATTTATCATAGCACGTAGAAGAGAAAGGCTCAATTTTGCCGACTGTGGGCTTAACCCGTCTTTCATCATGTCCGCTTTCATCTTTTCAAGACTGAAGGTGCTTATCTCGTTAACTCTTATATCCTCGAAACGTGGTTTCACATGGCGTTCGTATCGGTTCTTGTCATCAATGGCCCCGTTGCGCCGCACCCCGGTAGCCCATTCAAGATAACGTTTCGCAAGGTCTTTCAAGAGAATGGCTTTCTTTTTCCGTTGCGGAAGTTCCTCGCTATGTCGAATAGCCCTCATCCGGTCGGCTCTGATGTTTGCTGCAATCTGTTTGCTGTATCCCTCTGAAAGCCAGCCAATCTTTTCCCATGTCTTCTTTCCTTCGGCTTTGTAAGTGACATAATAACAGACATCCGGGATTTTCCTTCCACGCGACGACTTGACCTGTTTCGTTTCTGAAGTAAGTTCATAAACGCCTTTCTCTCCTGTCGCTTTTCTTGTGGCCCCCCGTCGTGTCATACCCCCCCCTTGCCCGGTCGTGTTTACCCTATTGCTACCCTCTTGCATTAAAATTGATGATTTCGGATGAGAACGAAACCAGAGGCCTGACTTTGTAAGTCATATAAATAATAGGTTGAATGAAGTCAAGTTATTTTGAATGAGGTGTTATAGAAATGATAGTAAACGGTCTCCGGAACCAAAGGCCCTGGGTTCGAGTCCCAGATCGCCTACCAATAGAAAATCAAGGGTTTAGGGTGTTTCCCGAGACCCTTTTTTCTTGCCCTTCTAACGGGTTTTCTAACGGTTTTCTAACGGTGGCCTGAAAAGTGGTTTGCAGAAGGTTGACTTGCTGTCTCTGGAAATCCTCATCCTTGAAAAGATGTCCGTAGGTGTCCAGGCTCATCTTGACGGATGAATGGCCTAACTGTCCGCACAGATATTTAATGTTCTGACCCGCCTGAATCCTTAAGCTTGCGTTTGTGTGTCTTAATGACGGATCTCAGTTCCATATTGGTGGGCTTGAATTCGCAATAGACTTGCCGGTTCTAAACCAAGTAAAGCAATATTGCCGTCTGGAATCTTTTAATCTGCTTTGCCGCACTCCAGGTGAACTCCGGGATAAGGTTTTTCGATCTTTGGATTGGTTTCTCAAAGGTTGCAATGAAGAAGACCCGACCGATAGACTGGTTTGCTTCTTCATCAGTATAGAGTCTCTAATGTCTATGGGGAGCGATGCTCTAAGTTCTCAGACAGATGACTTGGCAGAAAACATCGCTCTTTTAATTCACCAGAAGGAATCGGATCGATTAGAAGAGAAAACCTTTTTCAAGAAGAAGGTCTATCAACTTCGAAACCGCGTAATGCATCATGGACATACGTTCAATGCTAAAGATGTTGGCGTATCTGCCCGCCTTTGGATTTACATCACGCATGGGCTCATCGAGATTCTGAGACATCTCGATGCGATCACAGCAGCTGGCAATCTTCGCAGCTTCTTTGAGCGGGTAAAACTACGTGCGCCTCTCTGAGCATAGCCTAAGTGGAACGAAAGAAAGACGTTCTAACTAACGCTCAAGCCGATGTGTACTCGCAAGAATTCCTATCGCGCGAGCGGCTCAACAGTGGCGTTACTCTCATTCGATCCATAATAGCAGTTTAAATGAATCCCTACAACGGAACCTTTGTAGATGGACAACCTGTCCCCGCAAAATTTCTTAAGAATAACCATGAATTTATTTTTAAGATTTCATCAATATTTTTAAGAAAATGCATATAATCATAAAAGTCGATTAACAGAGTTCTTCCTGAACTCCACAAAAAATTAACCTCGAAGAAGATGCAGGATTCCATTCCGTAATCATCCGGATCTAATAGCATATTTTTTAGCTAACCTTGCATTGACATACAAGGCCCCCTATTGTAGACTTCAGCTTCGAGAAGCGAGTTCTTTACAAGAAAATGTGTGATTGATTTAGTTTTACCTGTCTGAGAGATCCTGCACATGAATAAGAAACGTTTCTTTTATTCATTACCGGTTATTCTTCTGCTGATCGTGGCCGTTGTCGGCTGGTTTGTCACGGACTATCTCGGCAATCAAGCCCGGCAGGAAATCATCGAAGACAGCCGAAGTGATGCATCAACTCTGTCCATCCATTTATCCGATACATTAAATAACTTTGAAGGGGCTGTTAAATCCCTGGCCGGTTCTCCCTCGATCGTCCCCATACTGCAGTCCAAAGGGGACCAGGATATCGAACTTACCAATAGCACATTAGACAGATACAATTCCGCCATAAAGGCTTCCGTGACCTATCTGATGGCTGCCGATGGCATGACGGTGGCATCCTCCAACCGGAAGGATCCGGACAGCTTTTTGGGGAAATCCTATCGTTTCCGCCCTTACTTTCAGGAAGCGGCCAAGGGGCAACCCGGTCGTTATTTTGCACTGGGCATTACTTCCGTAAAGAGGGGTTTCTATGCCAGTTGCCCGGTTCAGGATCGCCTGGGTAAATTGCTTGGCGTGGTAGCGATGAAAAAGGATCTTGACGAGATGGAAACCTTTTTCAGCCAATACCCCCTTGGCTTTCTCATTAGCCCGGACGGCATTATTTTCCTGTCCAGTACGCCGGCGATGGTTCTAAAAAGTCTCTGGCCGCTGGACAAAACAGCACAAGAAAAACTGATTGCGTCCCAGCAATTCGGCAATAAACTCTCTGAAACCGCTACTTTTAAAAAGGAAATTACCGATGGCATGGAAATCACCTTAGAAGGAAAGAATTATTTTGTCTCCAGGAAGGTGATTGACAGCGACGTATGGTCGATTGTGGTTCTGACCCCGACAGATCGTATTGGGATTTACAAATTGATCGGCATTCTGCTAACGATGGGCGTATGCTCATTAATTATATTCTTTTCAGTCATTCTCTATCTCACAGAAAGATCCAATGCCGCCATTCGGCAAAGTGAGGAACTGTACAAGGCGCTTACCGAAAAATCCATCACCGGTGTTTATGTTGTGCAGGACGGCAAGTTCCGTTTCATTAATTCCAATGCGGCATCCTATGCAGGCTATAGAAGGGAAGAGCTATTGGGCCGGGAAGCGAGTCTATTGGTCATCCCGGAAGACATGGGAAAAGTAAAACAGAATGCCAGGGCCATGCTGCGTTGTGAAACGAGTTCCCCTTATGAATTCAGGATTATCACGAAACAGGGAGAAACCCGCTGGATTATGGAAACCGTCACGTCCATTTTACATGAGGGCAGGCCGGCCATCCTGGGAAACTCGATGGACATCACCGAAAGCAAGCAGGCGGATGAGGCACTGCGGGAACGTGACATCCAATTCAAGAAACTTTCTTCCTGGGTGCCCGGAATGATTTATCAGTTTACGAAAAGGCCTGACGGAACATATTGCATGCCGTTCACCACAGAAGCTATCAAGGATATTTTTGGATGTTCACCTCAGGATGTACGCGAGGATTTTTCTCCAATAGCCAGAGTAATATTGCCCGAGGATTTCGATAAAGTAATTGGCTCCATTGAAGATTCAGCCAAACATCTGACTATCTGGACATGTGAATATCGAGTACAAATTCCCGGCCAGTCAATCAGATGGATGTTAGGGCATTCAACGCCCGAGAAATTAGCTGATGGTGGCATAACCTGGCATGGCTTCATTACTGACATCACCGAAAGCAAACAGGTGGAGGAGGCACTGCAACGTTCGGAGACGAAGTTCCGTACGCTCTACGATTCGACCAGCGACGCGGTGATGTTACTGGACGAGAAGGGCTTTTTCAGCTGTAACCAGCCGACCCTGAAAATGTTCGGCTGCGCTACCATGGAGGAGTTCTGCTCGAAACACCCCGCCGATTTGTCGCCGACTGAGCAGCCTGACGGCACAGATTCCATGGTTCTGGCCCAACAGATGATCGCGACGGCGATGAAAAAGGGCAGCATTCACTTTGAGTGGATGCACAAGAGAAACGACACCGGCGAGACCTTCCCCGCTGATGTGCTGCTCACTGCTATGGAACTGGATGGCAAACTGGTCCTTCAGGCGGTTGTCCGTGACATCACTGAGCGCAAAGAGTCAGAGGAAAAGATCCAGCAGATGGCCTACCATGATACCCTGACGAGTCTTCCCAACCGGAAGCTCTTCTCCGATCGCTTGGGTATTGCCTTGGCACAGGCCCAGAGGAATAAAAAAATAGTAGGAGTCGCGATGCTCGACCTCGATAAATTCAAGGACGTGAACGATACCCTGGGCCATGATCTGGGAGATCTCCTTCTCAAAGCAGCGGCAGAGCGGCTAAGTGCAGCATTGAGGAAAGGTGATACCGTTGCGCGCTTCGGTGGCGACGAATTTATTCTGAGCCTTCCTGACCTGAAGGAAAGAGAAGATGTGATCCAGGTTGCACAGAAGATCGTTGACAGTTTTTGTAAGCCCTTTCTCATCGGCACCCATCAACTCACTGTGACGACGAGTATCGGCATCGCCATCTATCCCAATGATGGAACAGATGAAGGTATCCTCCTGAAAAATGCCGATATCGCCCTGTATCAAGCCAAACTTACGGGGCGTAGCCGATACCAGCTCTTTAAAAAAGGCCCGATGATGTGATACTAGTCTCATTGACCTATTCCAAAGTTTTCAACTTGAAGGAACATGATTTTAAATGGTAATCCTCACTGCAATCCTAAACTGAAATTTGCTGACTTGTAGATATCCTTATTTCCAGCCATCTACTCTTTTCCTTTGATAAACTCTTGCTTATTGCCAAATGAAAACTGGTAAAGAAGCGCATCCAAAACTGTCCGCTGTCTTGCCTTAATGCTGGCTCCTTACCGCATCGCCATGCCGGGGCTGTGAGAGACCCACCGGCTCTCCAATCTTCGGTTCTCCCATATAGAAACGTCGCCGCTGGAAATTTTAGGAAGTTTGAGAAAGAAGTGTCTTTATTCTATACTGGAACGGATAATGATTGACAAATCGGGCAAACAGGTGCGATTGTACCCGCAGTTCCAACAATTCTGTCTGTAACAGCACCACTAACCCGATTAGGTGATGTATGGTGATCATAGACCCCGTTTCTCAAAAGAATGCGGGGTTTTGTGTTTTGAAAGGAAAGGATTTTCTTATAATGAGGAGGTCCTATGCTTAGAAAGGGATTATTTGCATTTTGCTTTCTCTTGGCTGTGATGACTCTCACGCCATCACAGGGGCAATGCGAAAATTGGAAAGAATTTCACAAGGACGGTGATAGAATTTGGTATTATGACAAGGATAGCATTCACTATCCGCAAACAAAAAAGAATATCTTCGGTCTTACGGTACAAAATAAAGAAATTGTTAATGTATGGACATACTATAAGGAATCAGCAGGATTTAGTGATTCAAGAATTACGAGAATTTACTGTGCAGAAAGAGTATGTCAAGGGTGTGGTTTTATGAAACAAGATCCATCCTCCCTTCAGCGGGACGATCTTAAATTTCTTGATCTACAGTATAAGGGACCTGATGGACCACGGGAACCTATTGAGCCGGGTTCTGGGGGTGAAAGCCTTCTTAAGAAAATATGTCCGTAAATCGCTTTTAATGACCCGACCCTTTAAATTTCGTAATGGATGGAAATAAAATGAAAAGAATAATTTTAACGCTGTGCATCTTTATTTTCCTGGCAACTGTTGATAATGCGACAGGGTTTTATAGGTGTGTAGACAGGGATGGGAACACAATGCTTACCGATACCCCCCTGCCCGGTGCAAAATGCAAAGATGTGGGAGGGAGCAACGCATCAACACCGAGCAAAGGGCAAGGAACTGAAGCGGCAAATCAGGAGATTGATAAACAGATTCGGAATGATAAAACACAGCAACAAAGGGAGATAGAGGGTAAACAGGCTACAATTAAGGATGCAATGTTACAACAACAAGCAGCACCAACATCCATATTGCCTAAAACCGACTCCTCAGTGGACGTTGCGCCCAAATAAACCGCTCGTCAAAGTCCTTCCGTACCTGTTCCTTTTCGTATTCATACACAAGCGCAATCTTGATGCCCTTGTCCTTCCAGACCTTATCGTTATACTGTTCTTGGTTGAGTTCCACGATGAACTTGTCAATCATAGAAGGTTTCACCATCGGGCGGTCCCCAGGATCACGAAAAAAGGCATCCGAACACGTGCCCATCGTTGGGCAGTCATTGATCCAATACTTACATGGGCATGATCCGGAGATCCATCCTGTTCATGAAACCATTTGCCGCTGAGTCTTACTATATTCATCCAGGAGCGAAGATCTGCCCGTACCCTTGCCCTTAACCATGTCCCGATGAGGTTGTTGATTCTGGCCCTTCACGATACATCATCGTATCCTGATGCCCTTGGTATGATATCGTCAAGTTTCTGAAAAAGGCCGTGGCATATCCATCCGGGCATGACTATCAAGCCACTCGGTGCAACATTCAGCTTATAAATCCATGTCGATGGCGCTTCCTTCCTGCCCAAGTGAAAGCATTCTTAAAATTCGACCCCCGGAAAATTTCAGAATAATTTAGGAAATGTACCTCCTCATTGCGTGGGCTGAATGAGGTATCGAGGAAAATAATCCATTGACTATTCTGAGAATTGCTGATAGCTAATTAAAATATGCACCTTGGAAGGGTGATCCTTTGGATGATCGGGGGTGTGGGCTCCTTCCTGAAAGAGAGTGGCCGGAAATGTTGAAAGGAATGCAACCATTCAAATGGTATTCAATGTCCGTTATTGACTGAAGTCCTTATTTGATGTAACCAATCACGATGTGAAGTTTTCACCCCGCATGACTTCTTGGCATGGAGATTAGATATGAAAAAAATCGATATCTTTTTGCTCTTCACGGTTGCCCCGAGTTGGCGGACGATATCGGTGCATTTCTGGACGCCTTGGGTCTATCGCGAGCCGTACTGATCGGCTACTCCTTTGGCGGCCTGGTGACCCAGCATTTTGCGGCGCGTCATCCCGGGCGTGTACGGGTGCTTGTGCTCTCCAATATGGGTCCGCTGAGGAGAACCGCAAGGTTTTTTCCGCGGCCATACCGCGCTACTTCGATGCCGCCAATGTGACCGCGAAAGATATCGAGCATTTCGTCGAGGTCGGGCTGCAAGCGAGTAACGCCGCCCTCCGTGGGACCTTGAAGGCAAACTACACCACGCCGGCCATACCGGCCCAGCAGCTTGCGGCTGTTCGGGCGCCGGTCCTTATCCTCGTGGCCACGCACGATCCCTTCGGCCCCTTTGACCATGCCGTTGCCATGAGCGCGCGATGCCTTTCCGAACAGTCGCATCCAGGCAATCGCCCGCTGCGGCCACAGCCCCATGTGGGAAAAGCCCGCGGAGTTTGTAAGGACAGTTGCGGAATTTTTAAAGACTTCGGATCTGCGATGACTGGCTACGGGTAGTAGGGTGGAAATTGGATCCTGGATGCGACTTACGGACTGAGGCTACGGGATGAACTGCGAAATTCTTGAGACCTTGTATGTGAAGAGCAACGGCGACATCCCGTGCAATGATTGCGTCGGAGAGAACCAGCTGCTGGGCAGAGTGGAGATGGACAACCCTGACTGGTCAATTACTGCTGTTCTTGATAATCAACTCTACGGACAAATTCGTAAATCGCTAACTCGGGGCGAAGCTCCGTGGCCCCATCTCTGCGGACAATGCTCCTTCATCAAGAATAACGAGCCTCTTTGCGACACACTGCATATTAAGCACATCCGGAAGCTTCAGATCGAAGCTGCGCTCACCTGCAACTTATCCTGCCCAGCATGTAACAGTGCGACACAGATTCGCATCCGTCCAAGACCATTTGTTTTTTCTCCAGCCATGTTTGAACGACTCTTGGGAAGCCTCCAGCAGGGCGCCTTTCAGCTGCAGGAAATTGAATACTGCGGTCAGGGGGAACCGCTGACCAATTCTGATTTTCCCAAGCTTGTTCTCCTTGCACGAAAGTATTATCCGGAAGCGCACCAAAGGTTGATTACCAACGGCAATTTCGATTACTGGAAAGCCACGCACGGAGAATACCTGGAGGAAATCATTGTATCTTGCGACGGCTATTACCAATCTAACTATGAACGCTACAGAGTTCACGGCAACGTCGAGCGCGTCCTGAAATTCATGAAGGATGTTCCACGGACCATTGCCGGTCGTCGCCAGTTACTTATCTGGAAATATATCTTATTTGAGTTCAACGATACAGATGACGAGATAACCGCAGCGCAGCGTGCTGCTAAAGACCTGGGCATAGACACCATATTGTTCGTCTTCACCCATTCCCACTTTCGATCTACCCGTTACACTCCTCACAATGTTAATGCACTGCCTCTGCTTTACCACAACGCAGTTACCAATTTTACCCCATTATTTCACAATCGACGCATTAGCTTCGCTCATCCCAAGAAGAAGAGCAGACTAGCGGATCTTAGTGGCAAGCTCAGCAGATTCCTGAACCGGCCAGTTCATATTGTTATAGATCAGGTCAGTGTCACCGACGGAAATACCATTCACATTTGTGGTTGGGCACTTGCACGAGAGACTATCGATGATATCGTGCTGCGTCTAAACGAATTATCGCTGGGCAGTGCACGGACCGGCTTGCTACGTCCAGATGTACTTGATGTGTTTACTGAATTCACCGATCCATACTGTGGGTTTGCTATTTCAGCCCCGGTTCCTACGCCCCCAGTCGGAGATTATACTATTTGGCTTGAACTTAAGCTTCATTCAAAACACCGTGTCGTGGCGGCCTTCCCCTATCACTTCACCGAACCGTCGCACATTGTGGATTGAGGTCTCGTCATATCGCCAAATATTTTCCAGGAAATTTTTCGTCAGAGAAGGAGAATAATAGACACGATACTATATCAAATATTCAGGCTATAATAGACAGTCAAACTGATGCACCGTGCATTGTAAACCAGACAGGCTTTTCGGCATGACCCAAATTTTCTATGTAAGGATAAGACGGATTGGCTTAATTATTGGGAAACTTGGAAACTAAAAAAACGGACCCGATATTAGTCAAGTGTTCACTATCCCAACTAATAATTGTGTCGCCTGTTTCCCCTAACATTGTGATGCAACCAGCCTCATTACATAAAATTTTAAAAGGTGATACGTAATTAACTCCTAGTTGATTTGAGAAATCGGATAGGCTGAGTTCAAGTTTGATCAAATTTTGATTTAAACCAAATGTCATTCGTTGTGGCACTTTATTCAATCTGTGAGATTTAAAGTATAAATAAAGTAGTTTTGAAAGTGTGTCAGTCCATTGGGGTACAGGCCCTATCAAATCAATATCAGTAATTCCTATTTTTTTGAGCGCAATGATTGTTACTTCAATTTTTTTCCAATCATAAAGATCCCATTTTGCTGCAAGAACTACCTTATTAGGTTTTTCATTTTTAATGAATTCAAAAATATAGTCATTGATTTTTTTGCAATGTGGCCTAATTATTGGAGGGGTGTTTAGTTCAATATCTAATATTGGAGGGCATCCCGACGCTGCTCGCTGAACTATGTTAAATTTTTCAGAAAATGTGGCTTTATATCCGGGGTAAAGGTGCGCTGCGTGTGAATCCCCCCATAGTAAGATTGATTTTTTACCCTTTTCATTGGGTGTTTCGCACGAATTGAAAGCCGTGTAATCCTGCTCTGGAGTTAAAAAACAATAACCCTCCAGATATTCAATTTTATAATCATACGTATACTGTGTTAGTTCTTGAATAATTTTAGGAAATCTAAATCCTAAACCATCCCGTTTATATGTGTTATATCCGACATAACCAACTATAACCATTAGTACAATCAGAGTGATTGTTTTTGCATTGCCATATTTGCCAAAACGAATTGGCTTTTCAACTAGTATGTATGTCAGCCAAGCAAGTAGGATTGAAACAAAAACAGCGGTAATACGTATCTCACGTGCTGGTGTTTCGCTTTCAACTATGCGTGCAAATGATAATAATGGCCAGTGCCACAGATAAAGCGGAAAGCTAATCAGTCCAAACCATACCAGCACACGTCTTGATAGAACCACACGATTTAGCCAGGCTTGCGCACCAGCAGAAATAATAAGTACCGCACCAAGCGTTGGTAATAGTGCCCACATGCCCGTCAAGAATTGCTCTTTTGTAATGATTAGAATACCAGTACCAATGAGTGCGGCACCTAAAAGCGACTGGACATTGTGTAGCGTGTTGCCGTCTGCTTCAGGTGTGTGTATGATAACAGCACCCAACCACGTATCAAGTTTTTGTTTGTATTTGGCAAATATGTTTTGTTTGTCTATCTTGATATAGGCGAGTATAGAGCCAGTCAATAATTCCCAGAAACGTGTTTGTGGAGAATAGAAAGTAGCTGCAGCGTCAGTGCGTATTCCTTTAATATTCAGAGCAAATGAGACGATAGCGATAACAATCGTAACCGTTAATAAATTGAATTTTCTTTTCCACGCAGCCCATAACAACAACGGCCAAATAATATAAAACTGCTCCTCAATACCAAGCGACCATAAGTGCAACAGCGGCTTTGTCACTGCGGCATTGTCAAAGTAGCCACTTTCATTCCAAAACACAAAGTTAGAAATAAAACCAGCGCCAGCGGCAATGTGTTTGCCAAGTTGTTTGTATTCGTCAGGAAGTAGTAAAAACCAGCCAAATGCAAAGCTGGCAATCAATACCAATAGTAGTGCTGGAAATATGCGCTTAATACGGCGACCGTAAAACTCAACAAAGCTGAAGCTGTTGCGCTCCAAGTTATCAAAAATAATTGTTGAGATTAAAAAGCCAGAAATGACGAAGAAAATATCTACGCCAATAAATCCACCCTTAACCCAAAAGGGAAATGCGTGAAAACCGACAACAGAAAGAACTGCTATCGCACGTAAACCGTCAATGTCTGCACGATATTTAGGGTGAGTTAAATGCTCAGACTTGTGCGGGGGGGGGTAATGTTGATTGTCATTTTTGATAAGGTCGATCTCTCTGCTAGGTGTATTACCCATTATACAATATAAATAGGGTGGGAAGCAAAGCGTTGCCCTACTTTTAGCTAAAGGCGTATAACCACGAAGACACGAAGAAACCTATGCTAAAAACTTCGTGTTCTTCGTGTCTTCGTGCTTGATAAGGCATTGCTTTCGATGGAAGAGAGTATAGGGGGGCTGTTTTTGCCTGTCAAGGGATAATATGTAAAAATCAATCTCACCCCGGACAGTCAGTTTCTCTCCGGTGCTGATGTTTATACCACCTTCCATATAGCCAAAACCGGCTCCTCGGCGGCCGTTGAGCCATAATAAATCTCTCATCGAAGTCATTCCGTGACTTCTTTTTCGTGCCCATCGATGGGCGGGGTGCGGAGCAGAGCACAATCGGCACCCTCTAACTACCCAGGGGAGATTCGCTAATCCGAATTTCTTTCTATATCCTCATTCACAAAATGTCGAATGTACCCGCTCATGCTTCGCCCGGACTTCCAGGCGAGATGCTGGAGCCATTCTTTTTCTTTCGCTGTGATCATGGTAGTTACCCGATATTTATCATCATTTTTTTGCATGATCGCACCTCCACCTAAAATGCCATTTTATTGGGCTTTTCCATACAAAAAACAATTCATAACCGGTCATTTTCTTGACGCTATATTACAAGTTAATTGCGCTTCTTTTGAAACATCGGAAAATCAGCCTCCCCAGGTTCTGCTCCATAAATATTTAATTAAAACAATGATATAAAACATTCCATCCTTAATTAAAACTGAGCGATCGTCAATCCATTGTCTTATGAACCATTACAAGTCTTAGTTTTCTGGGGCCAAACTGTAACTAAAATGTAACTGTCTTAACCGAAAATAAACCAAATTAACCCAACAAAAACCAACTTGCCCTTTGTAACCTATTGATATATAATGTACTAAAAATGATGGGGAATCGCCCTTTATCAATTATCGATTTAAAGTCCCTCGGTCCTTGAGGCTGTGCGAGTTCGATTCTCGCCCCAGCACCATGAAACTCGAATATGGATAAAAGGTTAGGCCTTGATTGTCTGGCCCTTTTTATTTTCGATCCTTAAAGCTTCATGCAATGATCCAACGAAAAAAGGAGGTGTCTCTATGAAGATGCAAGAAGTGCGGGGCATTGCCAGAAAATGGGGGGTTGATATACGGGTGGGTCGCACAAAGCAGGATTTAATAAGAGACATTCAGATTAAGGAAGGCTATTCGCCTTGTTTTCACACGAAAGTGGAATGTGAGACTGACTGTCTGTGGAAATTCGATTGTCTGCCCAAACCGAAATCTTGATTT
>Ga0182021_10004731_pt1 | contig 16045 bp, 16 predicted proteins | sample 612E3MmetaG_FD_120493 | JGI IMG/M metagenome (GOLD analysis project Ga0182021, IMG submission 120493) | Permafrost microbial communities from Stordalen Mire, Sweden - 612E3M metaG (Illumina Assembly) | ecosystem: Environmental > Terrestrial > Soil > Wetlands > Permafrost | place: Sweden... | reverse complement strand
GGCGCCGGACCCTTTCAATTCAACCCGCCGGTGCTTCTCGGCCCCGGCGCCGCGCCTGCAGGGTGGGCGCTCGCGGACTTCGACGGAGACGGCCGGATGGACTTTGCCGCCGCAGGCAGAATCTCGAAACGACTCGTCGTTATGGCCAACGCGGAACGTGCCCCCGGAGCAGCGTGGACGTCCACCTATGCCGTCGGGAGCAGGCCGGCGGGACTCCTGGCCCGCGACATCGACGGGGACGGGCGCGTGGATATCGCCGTGGCAAATTCCAATTCATCAACGGTATCGATCCTTTTCAACAAAGGGGAGGGGAGATTTTCGGGCGGAGTGATGGCATTCGTCACCGGGGGCCCGGCGCGGCTTACGTGCACGCCCTCTGCTCCCGGATCCCCGACGGCACTCGTCACTTCTCATACGTCGGCCGACAGGGTCGGGATTGTGAGCCTCGAAAACTCCCCGCTCCGGGCTTCCGCCGTTGCGATTCCCACGGGGAACGCCCCGTACGTTCTACATGCATGGGCAGAGAGCGCATTGCTCAGGATGCTTGTCCGCTATGTGGCTCACGGCAGGAATGCGGTTTCACTCTCGCTCTTCGAGCAGATCAGCGGGGGACAGTTTCTGGAGCGAAGCATGCACTTCAGCCTGCCCGACAGGATCGCGGCGGCAACTATGGTGCGATCGGAGGGAGACGCCGGATACACCGTCGCGTACATCACCACGAGCCCGGCGCTCCGTACATCCTCACTCCAGTCGGCCGAAGTGACGCCGCTGTTTGCGCCGGGGACCGTCAGGCCCGGGCTGACATTCGACGACTCGACGTCGTCGGCCGCCGGGATCATTCCGGCGACGCTGAGGCAGGGGGGAGGAGGGGATTACATCGTCGTCATGGGGAAACCGGTAAACGCCCTCCTCCTTGTCTACCGGAATCCGGACGGTTCGCTCAGGAGCGACCCCGAATGGCTGAGAAACGTCTCCGTCACTGCCGACGATGACATCATCGTCGACGATGTCGACGGAGACGGCCGTCCTGACATCACGGTCCGCGACAAATCCTCCGAATCGGTCGAGACGTTTTACGGCGGTGTGCTCGGATTCGGCGACGCCACGAGGATTTGCAGTGCGGCCGGGGTCGGGGGAATCGCCATTGCCCCGCTTGTCACCCGGAAGGGACGAGATCTCATCCTTTCGCATCCCGACGATGGAACAGTCACCATACTCTTCGATCCGTTCAGGCGATGACTCTCCGGGGGCCCCTCACGGCCGGTGCGATGCTTGCGATTCTCCTCCTTGATGCCGACCTCTCCCCGGGTCAACAGGCGGGGAACACCCCGTCCGCCCGAACCCAGGCTCTCTCCGTGCTTGCCCACCGGTTCGGGACTTCCGGAATGCACGGCAAGTGCGGACTTCCTGTCATTTCCGCTGCGATACGCGCCCGGGCGTCGCTCCTGCCGGAGGAAGGCCTGGCACTGGCGACGATCCTTCAGCGAACGGAACGGCAGACGAGCATTATCGCAGACAGCGGGCGGTTCAGATTCCATTTCGACACGGCGGGAACCCAGGTTCCGGCACTCCTCGACGCGTCGGGGAACAGGATCGAAGGGACAGCCCGCGCATTCGTCGATTCGGCGATTGCGATCATCACGTACGTCTATGCGTACGAAACCGGGACGCTCGGCTTTCGCCCCCCTCCGTCCGACGGGACGCTCGGCGGCGGCCCCGAGTATGACATATACATTTCGCATATCGGCGCGGATGGCGACTACGGGTTCACGACGCCTGACTACGCCGCCGGGACCGGAGACACCTCGTCGACATTCATTGACATCGACAACGATTTCTCGTTCGTGACACCCGCAGCGAACAGGGGCATCCCCTCGCTCCGCGTCACGCTGGCCCATGAGTTTCACCACGCAATTCAGATCGGTTCGTACGCCTACTGGGCGAGCGACGTCTGGTTTCATGAGATTACGTCCGTATGGATGGAAGACGTCGTGTACCACGGCGAGAACGACTATTTGAATTACCTCTACGATGCCGACAGTCAGTTTCATGTCCCCGGCACTCAGCTGAGCAGCAATGATTTTATCATGTACAGCAGGGGGATTCTCGGGAAGTACTTCACGAAGAGATTCGGCCCAAACACGATGCTCCACGTCTGGCAGAACATACACGGGATGCAGCCTCTCCCGGCAATCGACCTGACGCTGCATCAGATCCCGTCCCAGGCATCGTCGCTCGCCGTCGCGTTCGCCGAGTGGACGCTGTGGAACTATTATACCGGCCCTCGGGCTGATACCGTCAACTATTACAATGAATCGCCCCTGTTCCCGGTGATTGTCGAATCATACTTTGACCTCATAAGCCCGACACAGCAGATTACGGGGAATATTTCCTGCCTCGGGAGCGCTTACTACGGTTTTGCGTCCGGGACGGACACCGTTACCGTCGCGCTCGCGAACCTCGATACGGGGTGCCCGGCGGGCGCGCCGACGACGTCCCCCTTCACGCTCACGGTGAGCCGGAACAAACCTGACGACACGTACCGGGCCATTGCGGGGGGGCTCTTCCTGAAGCTCGACGTGACGAACGCGTCGCAATGGATCGCCTGGTCGATCGGCCGGCAGGGCCCTACCACGACTTCGACCGGAGAGGGAAGTGCGTTCCCCAACCCGTTTAATCCGGGAGGAGGAGGCGTCCTCTACTTCCCGGCGAACAGCGACCAGGGAACGCTGGCAGTCTATTCATCGGGAATGGAGCTCGTCTACAGCCGGTTTCTCCAGACGCAATCCCGCCTCGGCCAGCGGGTATTCGCATGGGATGGACTCACAAACCGGAACGCCGTCGCCCCGACGGGCGTCTACATATTTGTACTGTCGCTTCCCGGCCGGACGGTGACGGGAAAGTTTGCACTGGTGCGCCGGTGAATCCGGGCCTGCGCATAGCCGGAAAGGACCTCCGAAAGGAATTCGACCGGCGTCCCGTATTCCGCGACGTGTCATTCTCCGCCTCGGCGGGGGAGACGCTTCTTGTCACCGGGAGGAACGGCTCCGGGAAATCCACCCTCGTGAAAATCATCTGCGGCGTCCTCTCCCCCGGGGGGGGCACACTCACGGTCACTCAGGATCAGGATGGCCCGGTGCGCGAGGCGCGGAATCTCTTCGGTCTCGTGTCCCCCTACCTCCAGCTCTTCGATGAATTCTCCGCGGTGGAAAATCTCTCGATTGCCATGGGGATCAGGGGACTCCCGTTCGACCCGGCAGCTGCGGACGGCCTCCTCGAGCGCGTTGCGATATACCCGCGCCGCCACGACCCGGTCCGGACATACTCGTCCGGAATGAAGCAGCGCGCCAAGTACGCGTTCGCACTGATCCACACGCCCCCGGTGCTCGTGCTTGACGAGCCGATGTCGAACCTTGACGGGGACGGGACGGCGGTCGTCCGCGCGGTCATGGCGGAACAGCGCCGCCGCGGCATACTCGTGGTGGCCACGAACGACATGTCGGACATCGAAACATACGACGGAAGGATCGACCTCAATGAGCGCCGCTAGGCCGTCGTTCCGGCTGTTTCTCCGATCGACCGGCGCGGTCTTTCTCAAGGACCTCCGCTCGGAGCTGCGCACGCGCTACGCGGTGAGCGCGCTCATCATGTTTGTCGTCACCACGATCTCGATCATTCTCTTCTCGCTCGGGAGCGAGGGCGCCTCTCCGGACGCGCTCTCGGGGATGCTCTGGGTCGTTGTCTTCTTCGCCGCGATGTCCGGATTGTCGAGGACATTCGTCATGGAGGAGGAGAGGGGGACAACGCTGACGCTCCAGCTTCTTGCCCCGCCGGGGGCGGTCTTCTTCGGGAAACTCCTCTTCAACCTCGTCCTGGTGACGGGGGTCAATGCGGTCACCGTCGTCCTGTATTCCGCCTTCATCAACGGGTTCGTCATACGGACGATGTCGATCTTCGTGGTGACGGTGCTCCTCGGAAGCATCGGATTTGCCGCCGCTGCGACCGTTATTGCGGCCATTATCGCCCGTGCCAACACCCGGGGAACCCTGTACCCGGTCCTCTCGTTTCCCATAGTATTGCCGCTCCTTTTGAGCGTGATCGATGCCACGCGCATGGCCTCGGAGGGGGCCTTTTTCGGGGAGGCGGCGGGTGAATTTCAGCTGTTGATTTCGTATATTGTGGTCGTCATCGTTTCGTCTGCCATGCTCTTTGAATACATCTGGAAAGACTGACCCATGGTGCTGAAGATACTTCTCGGAGTTCTGCTGACTGCCGTCATAGTATCCGGCTTTGGGCTGCCGATGTCCCCGCATCCGCAGGCATGGTACGAACTGCCGGTCATTCCGGGTCTCGAAGAGAAAGCCCGCATCATCTTCTTTCACGTCCCCACCGCCTGGCTGAGCGTCGTCGCGTTCCTGACCAGCATGACATACGCGATCCAATACCTGCGCAAGCGCGATCTCGCCTACGACATCAGGTCGTCTGCAGCGGCGGGACTCGGATTCATGTTCTGCATCCTTGCGACGATCACGGGCGCCGTCTGGGCGAAGTTCAACTGGGGCTCCTACTGGAACTGGGACCCGAGGGAAACCTCCATCTTCGTCCTTCTCCTCATTTACGGCGCGTACTTTTCGCTCCGGTCCGCCGTCGAGACCGAGGAGAAGCGCGCCACGCTCTCGTCCGCGTACTCGATCATCGCCGCCGTCACCGTCCCCTTCTTCATCTTTATCATGCCCCGCATTATGACCGGGCTGCATCCCGGCGCGAAGGGCGATCCGGAGGGTGCGGGACCGGTCGTCGAGTTCAAGATGGCTCCCAACATGCGCGTCATTTTTTTCACGTCGCTCATTGCGTTCACGCTCCTTTTTTACTGGATGTTCACTCTGAGGGTTCGTACCGCGGAGCTGGAAACCTACAATCAACGGAGAGGCTGACACGTGGATTTTCTTGCGCAGAACCAGCTGTACATCGTCATGATCATCGTTCTTGCCATCTGGCTCGGCATCTATACGTACCTGTTCCGGCTCGACAGCAGGGTGAAGAAACTGGAGAATCAGATCAGGAAATAAGCGTTTCACGCAGGGGGAGGAGTTCATGAAACCAAAAATCATCATCGGTTCGCTCGTCGTTGTGGCGTTCCTCATTTTCGGTTCCTACTCGTTCATGCAGAGCAACGTCGAGTATACCGACATCGCGGGGGCGATGGCAAAGCACAAGAAGGTGCAGCTCAAGGGATCCTGGAACAAGGAGAAGCATGCCTCGTTCGACGCCCGCAGCGCCCAGTTCACATTCTGGCTCGTGGATGACTCGGGGAAAGAATGTAAGGTGGTCCTTGACGGAGCCGCACCGAACAACTTCGAGCTCGCGACAAGCGTCGTCGCCAAGGGGAGGTTCACGGACGAAGGGTATTTTCACGCCACCGAAGTCCTGACAAAGTGCCCCTCCAAATACGAGGCGCAACCGTCGGAGTTGAAGAAGACGAGCTGAGGCTGCTCCCGGCTCAGCTGGCGCGACAGCGCGTGGCGCGAAAGCAGGCGCCACAGGGGGGAATTGTTCTTTACCATAGGGGGGAATCGTATGATCGGAGGCATACTTGTCAAGGCGGCCTTCGCCGCCTGCCTTGTGTCGGTCCTCTGCTACTTCCAGTATCACCGGCGGGGCAAACAGATCTTCCTCACGACCGGGCGGCTGGCGTATTTCTTCACCGTTGCCACCGTGTTCGCCACCGCCGGGTATTTCCTTTCTCTCATCCTCACCCATCAATTCCAGTACACGTACGTCTGGAGCTACAGCTCGCGTGAACTCTCCACGCCCCTTCTTGTCTCGACGTTCTATGCGGGACAGGAGGGAAGCTTCATGCTCTGGACAATGTACACGTCTCTGATCGGCATCTTCCTTGTGCTGCACTCCCGTTCCAAGGGGTACGAACCCGAGGTCATGACGTTCTTCGGTCTCATCGAGCTCGCGCTTCTTCTGATGCTTATCGTGAAGAATCCGTTCCTCCTCGTATGGGAGAGCTGGCCCGGGCAGGTCGTCGCCGGTTTCGTTCCGGTGAACGGGCGCGGTCTGAATCCGCTCCTTCAGAACTACTGGATGGTGATTCACCCGCAGGTGCTCTTCAGCGGATTTTCCTCGATGGGGGTCCCGTACGCGTATGCGATGGCGGCACTCCTGAAGAAGGACTACAGGAACTGGATACGACCCGCCACGCCCTGGCTGATTCTTGCTGCGACGATCCTCGGGACCGGGATCATGATGGGCGGGTTCTGGGCGTACGAGACGCTCGGGTGGGGCGGGTACTGGGGCTGGGACCCCGTCGAGAACTCGTCGCTCGTCCCGTGGCTCTTCTGCGTGGCGTCGATTCACACGACGCTCGCGCAGCGGAAATCCGGCGGGTTCGTCCGGACGAACTTCGTCCTTGCGATCATGTGCTTCATCATGGTCCTGTACTCCACGTTCCTCACGCGGAGCGGCGTCCTCGGCGATACTTCGGTGCACTCGTTCGTCGACCCGGGGATGTGGGCGTACTGGCTCCTGATCGGCATGATCGTAACATTCGCGTCGCTCTCCGCGGTCCTCCTCTGGAAGAGGTGGAAGGAGATTCCGCGGCCGATGGCCCGCAAGAGTTTCTACACGCGGGAAATGGCCCTGTTTATCGGCTCGACGGCGATCGTGGCCGCCGCGCTCCTTATCTCCGCGGGAACGTCGTCGCCGATCATCACCGAGATCCTTCACGGGAAAAAGAGCGCGGTCGATACATCGTATTACGTGACAACGATACTTCCGCTCGCGGTCATCATTGCCCTGCTGGCAGGCGTCGGCCAGCTTCTCTGGTGGAACAGATCGAGCGGGCCGGGCTTCTGGAAGACGCTCCGCCCTCCGGCGCTTCTTGCGGCGGGTGCGACGCTTGTCCTCGTCTTCGTGCGGGTGCGGGAGCCTCTCGTCGCCCTGTTCGTGTACGCGGCGGCCTTCTCGCTTTTCGCGAACCTCCAGGTGGGTCTGAAGATCGCCCGCGGGAATCCGAAGTTCGCGGGGGGGTCGGTGGCGCATATCGGGCTGGCCGTCATGTTCCTCGGATTTGTGGCCTCCTCGAAGTATGACCGGAAGGAAACGATCGCGCTTTCACAAGGGAAACCCGTGCACACGCTCGGCTACACACTGACGTACACGGGGTACCATTCGATCGACAAGGACCGATACGCGTTCCAGGTGAACGTGGAAGAGGGGGAGAAGCGCTATACGGTGGCACCGATCATGTACTACACATCGTACAATGACGGGCTGATGAGGAATCCGGACATTGCAAATATGTACACGAAGGATTTCTATTTGGCGCCGCTGTCCCTCGAGCAGAAAAGCGATTCGCTGGCCAACGGCCAGATCGTCGAGCTGAAGCGCGGCGAAATAAAGATGATAGGTAAGCTCAGGGTCACATTCGTCGATTTTGATTTCCCCGTCATGCAAAAGGCGGCGATGCTCGAGGGGAAGGAAGTCCGCATCGGCGCAAAGCTCCTCGTGCGGGAAGGGAGCGGGAAGGAAGAGCACGTCACGCCCGCCAAGGTGATCAAGGCGGGAGTGCAGCGGGATGAAACGGTGACGGTGGGAGGCGACTACGAAATCTCCATCGCCGCCCTCCACCCGGACCGTGAGGCCAGGGAGAATTCGCGCGTGACCATAGGGGTGAAGGATCTGAAGGCCGCTTCGTCCATCGACCCGGCATCCGAAGGGGATGTCCTGATGGCGGAAGCCTCGGTGAAGCCGTTCATCAACCTCGTCTGGTCAGGCCTCATCATCGTGATTGTGGGTTTCCTGGTCACAATCGTGCGGCGCGGGCAGGAAGCCGCGCTCCCTGCCGGGGTGTCCCCCGCCGAGGAACCATAGAGGAGCTGACATCGATGTCGAGCGCACCCGGCCTGAAGCCGGGTGTCGCTTTTTCAGAGGGGGGCGCTCAGGGGACGCGGGTAGACTGCACGCCGGTGCCGAACCTGTAGACCATCTCTCCCCCGTACCACGCGCCAGCCCAGAGGGCGATAACGCCCGCGGCGAAGAGGGCGAAGAAGAGTGCGTCGCGTCCGGGCGGACGTCTGGTTCCGGATGCGATGCGCCAGAAGAGAAGAACAGCGAACGCTGTTGCGGCGGCAAACGCGATTTCCTGATGCGTCTCCAGATACGGCTTCGCCGCGGGAGGGATGTTCACGGAGCCCCCGGCCAGTATCCCCGAGACGGCCGCGGCCGCGAGGCCGATCGTTCCCGCGAGCTGTGCCCACCACCCCACGGCGGACAGCTCCCCGCGCTTCAGAAGGAGGCCGGCCGCCTCACAGAGGAACGACAGGGTGAGAAGTGCGATCGGGAAATGGACGAGTACCGGATGGATGTTCGGCATGATCAGGTGTTGAGAGTAAGCATGTCCTTTACTTCCAGCGAGGCGGGAGAAAAGAAGGGCTCACCGTACTTTTTCCCGATCCGGTCACCGTAGTATTCAAGCTTCGTGCGTATCAACTCGAGAAATTCCGGCGTGGAGAGCACGGTTTCCCGCTCCCTGCTTCCCGGATCGTAGAACTGCGACCTGTACGCGCGCATCGTCTCCATCCGCTGTTCGAACTCCGCGGAAACATCCACGATGAACGAGGGGGCAAACTCGTACCACTGCATGAAGTGATAGTATGCCCGGGGACGGAACGGGTCCTGGTTTTTCCCCCCTGCTGAGGTCCTGACCTTCTGGAGGCCGGCGGTAAACCACGCTTCCCTGCAGAGCACATGCGCCCGTTCATGGTCCGGGTGCCTGTCGACCGGATACGGGAAGAGAAGAACGTCCGGCTGCCAGGTCCGTATCGCGCGCACGAGTTTGAGGCGGTTCTCCATGGAGGAGGCGATGTTCCCGTCGGGGAGCTTCAGGTTCTCACGAAGGGCGACGCCCATCACGGCAGCCGCTCGGGCGGCCTCCTGCGCCCTGGTCCTGCGGTCCCCCCGGGTTCCGAGCTCTCCCTGTGTCAGGTCGAGGATGCCTACCCTGCGCCCCTGTTTGACAAGCTTGATTATCGTCCCCCCGCACGACAGCTCGACGTCGTCCGGATGGGGTCCTATGGCAAGAATGTCCAGCTTCATGGTTCCTGTGTGATTTTGGGAAAATATAGCCAGAACTTTTCTGGAAGGCAAAAGTGTCCTTATGACCGAATAATCGTATATTCAACGCATGCAGAACGTCCGCCAGGCGCTCACCGTTTCCGACCTGACCAGGAAGATCAAGCAGATCCTGGAGTCCGGATTCCCCTCCATCGCCGTTCAGGGGGAGATCTCCAATCTCAAACGCCATTCCTCGGGGCATCTCTATTTCACGATGAAGGATGAGAACGCGCAGCTCCCCTGCGTCATGTGGCGATCCCGGGCGTCGGTCCTTTCTTTCATGCCCGAAGACGGCGCGAAGGTGATTGCCGGCGGGCGTCTCACCGTCTACGAAGTGCGGGGGAGCTACCAGCTCGACGTGCAGTCGATCCGCCCGCTCGGGGTGGGTGAACTGCAGGCGGCCTTCGAACAGTTGAAGAAAAAGCTCGAGGCCGAAGGGCTTTTTGACGCGGCGCGCAAGCGCCCGCTTCCGGAATACCCGAAAAGAATCGGCGTTGTCACGTCACCCACCGGGGCGGTCCTGCAGGACATGAAGAACGTGTTCCGGAGGAGGTTCCCCGGAGTCGAACTGATCATGATACCGGTCCGTGTGCAGGGGGCCGGTGCGGCGGCGGAAATTGCAGAGGCGGTCGACGACATGAGCGGGTACGCATCGCTCGATCTCGTCATCGTGGCACGGGGGGGGGGATCCCTGGAAGACCTGTGGCCTTTCAACGAAGAAATCGTCGCGCGTGCCATCGCCCGGTGCCGCGTTCCGGTGGTGAGCGCCGTGGGGCATGAAACCGACTACACGATCGCCGATTTCGTCGCCGACGTCCGCGCGCCGACCCCATCGGCCGCCGCCGAGATGGTTGTCCCCGACCGCCGCGAAATTCTTGAAAATGTTGCGGATTCTTGGTATCGTATTCAACAGTCGGTTCTCGGTATCCTGAGCGACAAGAGAGAACGCATTCATAACCTCCTCAACAGTTACGCATTCAACCGGCCTGTCGACCTCCTCAGGCAGCACAGCCAGCATGCAGACGAAACCCTCCGGGCCCTCCACAGGGTGGCCGCGCATGCCTTCGCCCTGACAGCGGCACGCCAGAGTTCGCTCGATCAGCGGCTGAGGGCGCTCGACCCGCGGCTGGCGCTCAGGCGCGGCTACGCGATCGTCCGCAAAGACGGCACGATCGTGAGCTCCTTGGGACAGGTGCATGCCAGGGATTCGGTGGATCTGGAATTCCAGGACGGCAGAGTGCGTTCCACAATAGAGTGATGCGGCCATGGCAGCAAAGAAGAAAGAGGCTCAGGGGACGTTTGAAAACGCCCTCGGAAGGCTCGAAGAGATCGTCCAGCGGCTCGAGCAGGGAGATGTCCCTCTCGAACAGGCGATGCACCTGTACGAGGAGGGGTTAGCACTCTCGCGTGTTTGCGCGGGGAAACTCAAGAGCGCCGAGCTCGTGCTGAAGCGGTTGAGCAAGGACGCGGAAGGGAATTTTTCACTATTGGATGAGAAGGAATGAGCGAGCAGCGGTATGCATGTCTTGACAGAGTGACGGTTCCCTCGGACATCAGGAAGCTCTCGACCTCCGAGCTCAGAGTGCTCTGTGCCGACGTGCGCGATTTTCTTATCGAGACGGTCTCCAAGACAGGAGGTCACCTTGGCGCGGGTCTCGGCTCCGTCGAGCTGGCCGTCGCCCTCCATTACGTGTTCAATACGCCCGAGGACAAGCTTGTCTGGGACGTCGGACACCAGGCATACCCGCACAAGATACTCACCGGACGCAAGGAGCGGCTGAACACGATCCGGCAATACAGGGGACTCAGCGGTTTTCTCAAGCGAACGGAGAGCGAGTACGATACGTTCGGCGCGGGGCACGCGAGCACGGCGATTTCCGCCGCACTCGGGATGGTGGCCGCCCGGGAGCTCACCGGGGCAAAGTACAGCGTTGTGGCGATCGTCGGCGACGGGTCCATGACCGGGGGGATGGTCTACGAAGGGATGAACAACGCCGGAATCATGAAAAAGGATTTGATCGTTGTTCTCAACGATAATAACATGTCGATCGCCCCGAACGTCTGGGCGATCTCGAATTACTTCACCGAACTCATTGCACATCCCTCGTACAACCGCTTCAAGAAAAACGTCTACGAACTGACAGGAAAACTCGACGTTTGGGGGGACCGCCTCCGGCGGGTCGCCGCCCGCGTGGAAGAAGGTATCAAAGTCGTCGTGACACCCGGGATGCTGTTCGAGGCGCTCGGTTTCCGTTACTTCGGTCCGATCAACGGCCACAACGTCGCCCAGCTCGTCCGGATTTTCCAGGAAGTCAAGGGGTACAACGGGCCGATTCTCGTCCACACGATAACACAGAAGGGGAAAGGGTACAAGCCGGCGGAGGAGGACGTCCAGCGACTCCACGGTGTCACGCCGTTTGACAAGGTGACCGGAGTCTCTCCCAAGAAGGCCGAATCCACTCCCGCGTACACCAAGGTCTTTGGAAGCGCGGTCGTCGAGCTCGCCAGAAGCAACCCGAAGATCGTCGCGCTCACCGCGGCGATGCCCGACGGGACCGGCCTTGATCAGCTGCAGAAGGCGATGCCCGACCGGTTCTACGACGTGGGCATCGCCGAGCAGCACGGCGTCACGTTCGCCGCCGGACTCGCCACGCAGGGTGCAATTCCGATCGTGGCGATCTATTCGACGTTTCTCCAGCGCGCATTCGACCAGCTCATACACGACGTGGCCCTGCAGCATCTTCACGTGGTCTTCGCACTTGACAGGTCCGGGCTTGTCGGCGCGGACGGCCCGACGCATCACGGCGCGTTCGACCTGAGTTATCTCCGGTTGATTCCCGGAATGGCGATCATGGCGCCGAGGAACGAGAGCGAGCTACGCGACATGCTCTATACCGCCGTGCAGCACGAGGGCGGGCCGATCGCCCTCCGCTATCCCCGGGGAAACGGGACGGGCGTCCCCCTGAAGGAGGGGTTCGACCTGATCCCCTTCGGGAAAGGGGAGACACTCCGCACCGGCAGCGACGTCGCCCTCCTTGCGATCGGCACGATGGCAAACACCGCCCTTGCCGCGGCCGAAGAGCTGGCCCGCGGCGGTGTCGCGGCGGAAGTCGTAAGCATGCGTTTCGTCAAGCCCATCGACGGAGATCTCCTGCGGGAAGTCGCGCGTCGCATTCCGCGCCTGGTGACGCTCGAGGAGAACGTGACGATCGGCGGTTTCGGAAGCGCGGTCACGGAATTTCTCGCCGCCGACGGCATCAGCGGCGTGCGCACCCTCTCCCTGGGGCTCCCCGACAGGTTTATCGACCACGGCACTCCCCAGGAGCTCCATGCGGAGCTGGGCCTGGATCCTCCCGGCGTTGCGCGTTCCGTGACGGCATTCCTCGCAGAAGCACGGAGGAACGCATCGTGACATTCCGAGGGGGTGCGTCATGGACAAGGTAAGAATCGGCGTTATAGGGCTGGGCTGGGTGGCGCAGGTCGTCCATCTTCCCATTCTGTCGCGTCTCCCGGAGGCGGAAATCGTCGCCGTCTGCGACCGCGACCGCTCCCGGGCGAAGCTCGTCGGTGAGAAATTCGGCGTCCGTCGGACGTATACCGATGCCGAACAGATGCTCGCCAACGAGGGGCTCCACGCCGTCATCGTCGCGACGTCGACGGACGCGCACAGGGAAGCCGCGCTCATCTCGCTCAAGGCCGGCTGCGACGTCCTTGTGGAAAAGCCCATCGCGCGGCGGTACGCGGAAGCGGTCGAGATGTCAGAGATGGCGACGGCGACGAAGCGCCGGCTCATGGTCGGCATGAACCACAGGTTCCGCCCCGACACGATGCTCCTGAAGAGCTTCGTCGAGGGAAAAGAGCTCGGAAAGCTGTATTACGCCAAGACCGCCTGGCTCAGGCGCAGGAGCTCGGACAGCACCTGGGCGACGCAAAAGGAAAAGGCGGGCGGGGGAGCCTTCATCGACCTCGGGATCGTGATGCTCGACCTTGCGCTGTGGCTCATGGGCTACCCGGAGGTCAGGCGGGTGAGCGCATCGAATTTTTATCACAAGACAAAGCAGGTCGAAGACACGTCGTTGGTCACGATCGGGCTGAAAACCGGATCGGTCGTCAACATCGAGGTGAGCTGGTCGATGATCGTCGACGACGACGTCTACTACTACTACCTGTTCGGCTCGGAGGGGACGGCAAGCCTCAATCCACTCCGCGTGAACAAGGAGCTCCACGGAAGCCTTGTCAACCTCGCTCCGGCAAGGATGGAACCGCCCCAGCATCTGTTCAGGCGGTCTTATGAAAACGAGCTGAAGCACTTCCTTGGCGCAGTGCGCAATATCCACCCGGTCATCTCGACCGGGGAAGAAGCCGTGCAGCGCATGAAAACCGTTGACGCAGTCTACCGTTCGGCCAGAACCGGCAAAGAAGTTCTCTTTCCCTGACCTCGCGTGAAAAAAAGAATTCTTGTCGTCGATGATGAGCGGGATATTGTCGACCTGCTCAAGTACAACCTCATCAAGGACGGGTACGAGGTTGCCACCGCATACAACGGCAGGGAGGCGCTCGAGAAGGCCGCCAACGTACCCGATCTTGTCATCCTTGACGTCATGATGCCCGTGCTCGACGGGTTTGAAACCTGCAAGAAGCTCAAGAGCGATCCCCGCACGTCCGCCGTTCCCGTCCTGTTCCTCACCGCAAGCTCGAGCGAAGTGGACGAGGTCCTGGGACTCGAACTCGGCGCGGACGATTACATCCAGAAGCCGATAAGTCCCCGGAAGCTCGTCGCGCGCGTCAAAGCGGTTCTCCGCAGGTCCGGCCCTGCCGCGGAAGACGCCGCAGAACCCCCGGTCATCAGGGCCGGGCGCCTGGAAATCAACCGCACTACCTTTACCGTGAAGATCGGGAAGAAGGAAGTCTTCTTCCCCCGCAAGGAGTTTGAACTTCTCGCACTGCTCGCCTCGAGCCCCGGGAAGGTGTTTTCACGGGAGATGGTCCTGCAATCGATCTGGGGATCCGACGTCGTCGTCATCGACAGGACGATTGACGTCCACATCCGCAAGATCCGCGAAAAGCTCGGCGAGGACGCCCAGTCCATCGAGACAATCAAGGGCGTCGGCTACAAATTCAGGGAATAATCACGTGACGCTTCGCGCAAAACTCCTCGCAACGTATATCGGACTGACGATCGCCGGCGTAATGGTCTTCAGCATATTCGCGTCGTGGGAGCTCAAGGGATATCTTGACCGGCGGGCCGAGTCCGAGCTTAAAGCACACGTCGAGGCCGTCGCCGCGCTCGTCCGCGGGGGGGAGTTTCCTCCGCACTCCCTTCCGGACCATGAGACGACTATCCGCCGCATGGCCCGGTCGCTCAATCTCAGGCTGACATTCATCCGGAAGGACGGCGTCGTCCTCTTCGATTCAGACGTGCCGCTCGATTCCCTCCCGAACGTCGAAAATCACCTGTCCCGCCCCGAGATCAGTGCGAGCCGCTCCGGCGAATTCGGGCTGAACCGGAGGGAGAGTGCCACGGTTCACGAAGAGTTCCTTTACTCCGCAACGATGGTCGTGATCCCCGCGCCGGACGGCACCGACACCATGTACGTCCGCGTGGCCCGGCCGTTCAGCGACATACAGATGCTGGACCGGCAGGTGCAGATCATCATCTGGGCGATCGGCGTCCTCTCCATCATCGTCATTGCCGTCGTCAGCTCCCGCGCCTCCCGCGGAATCACAAGGCCCATTCTTGATATTGCCTCGTCTGCGCGGGCCATCAGAGACGGCGACCTGTCACGCCGCATCCCGGTAACGAGCAGGGACGAGATCGGCACGCTCGCTTCCTCAATCAACGACATGGCGGAGAAACTCGGGAATGATATCGCGCAGCTCAAGAAGCTCGAGCGGGTCAGGAGCGAGTTCCTCGGCAATGTCTCGCACGAGCTGCGCACGCCGATTTTCTCGCTGCAGGGATTTCTTGAAACCCTTCTCGACGGTGCGGTGGACGATCCCTCCGTCAACAGGGACTTTCTCGAGAAGGCGCACAAACATGCCGGCCGGCTCAATGCGCTTCTCAACGATCTCATCGAGATCTCCCGGATCGAATCCGGAGAAATGAAGATGAGCTTCCGGTTCATGCCCCTTGCGGATTTTCTGCGCGAAGTGACCGGCGAGATGTCTTCCGCGGCCGCCAAGAAGCATCTCAACCTCGCGATGGAACCCGGGGAATGTGCTGACGACAAGGTGTATGCCGACAGGGACCGGCTGAAGCAGGTCATGATCAACCTCCTCGACAATGCCATCAAGTACACGGACGACGGCGGCTCGATCACGGTGACCACGCACCGGGAGGGGACGGACTGGGTGTGCGTGGAGGTGGCGGACACCGGGAGCGGGATCCCCGCGCAGCATCTCAACAGGATATTTGAACGGTTTTACCGCGTCGACAAGGACCGCTCGCGCGATGTGGGGGGAACGGGGCTCGGTCTTGCGATCGTCAAGCACATCGTCGAGGCGCACGGCGGAATCATACGCGTGGAAAGCACGGTCGGGAAGGGAAGCCGGTTCATGTTCACATTGAAGCGATAACCGTGAAGCCGCGGACGCCACAGCGTGTTTCTCCGGATGAGCGGTTCATGCGCGAATGCATGAATCTCGCCCTTCGCGGGAAGGGGCGTGTCAGCCCGAACCCGCTCGTGGGCGCCCTCCTTGTCAGAGGGGAGAAAATTGTCGCGCGCGGCTGGCACCGCCGGTTCGGCGGACCCCACGCGGAGATCGACTGCCTCCGCCGCTCGACAGGCAGGACGGCCGGAACCCGCATGTATGTCAACCTGGAGCCGTGCGCGCATTATGGAAAGACCCCTCCGTGCACGGAGAGCATCATCGCGTCGGGGATACGATCGGTCGTCATCGCCATGAAGGATCCTAACCAGCT
>Ga0182021_10004730_pt1 | contig 16045 bp, 9 predicted proteins | sample 612E3MmetaG_FD_120493 | JGI IMG/M metagenome (GOLD analysis project Ga0182021, IMG submission 120493) | Permafrost microbial communities from Stordalen Mire, Sweden - 612E3M metaG (Illumina Assembly) | ecosystem: Environmental > Terrestrial > Soil > Wetlands > Permafrost | place: Sweden... | reverse complement strand
GTCCTTTCTCTCGGCGTCCGGAGGTGCAGGCGCCGCCCTCCCGCCCACGCTAGCCGCTGACCTGCGCGCCTGCAATGTGGTCTGGAGTTCCCCCTCCAAGGACTCCTTCGAGAGCATGCCGCTGCCGGGGGTGCGCGGGGCGGGCGCGAATGTGTGGGTGCAGGACGGGTTGCTGTGGATATACCTCGCGCACAACGGCGCGTATGACGAGTCCGGCGCGCTGCTGAAGCTCGGGGCCTTGCGCCTGAAGCCGGTGGGCGTGGACTGGCGTGAACCGGCCGGCTTCAAGCAAGCGCAGGATCTGGCCACGGGGACGATTGCGGTGGAATCCACGACGAAGGACGGCACACAACTCAAACTGCGCCTGCGATTTTTGGGCGAAACCCTGGTGGTGGATGCCACCGCCTCGCGGGAGCTGGTCTGGGAAACATCCTTCGGCACCTGGCACGGGGCGGACCACGTCAACCCGGTGGGCGACGCGCTCCATTTCGTCCACAAGAATGGCGACAGCAAGACCGAAGAGAACCTGGCCCGAAGCCAGCACATCGCGCCCGAGGCCATGCTGAATCTCCTTCCGAGCCGCAATTTCGGTGGCGCGCTGGTGGCCAAGGGCGGGCTGACGATCGCGGAACCCGCCCCGGTGAAATGGCAAACCTGGGCCGGCAAGGAGTGGGCCGGCAGGACCGTCTCCGCCAAGGAGCAAGAGATTCTGGTGGCGCTCGGTGTCGGCAAGAACGCCGAGCCCGCGCAGTGGGAGGCGGCTGCCCGTTCGCTTCTGACCCCGGCAGTACGCAAGATGGCGGAAGCGGCGGAAGACGCGCGCTGGAATGAGTTCTGGGAACGCTCCACCATCTTCGTCGCGCCGCAGGGCGCAACGAACGACCCCGCGTTTCAGATCGGCCGCAATTACCAGCTCTTCCGCCAGATGCTCGCCTGCAACAAGGACGGCGAACTCCCGTTGAAGTTTAACGGCGGCATCTTCAACACGGAGCCCCATCCCGAACGCATTCCGGCGCGCCTCAACAACGCGGGCGCCGGTCCCGCCAAGGGATCGACTCCGGACGACCGGCGCTGGGACCACCTGTTCCTCGGGCAGAACCAGCGCTGGCTGGGGTGGGGCGCGGTCGCCACTGGCGATGCCGATCTCCTGTCGCCCACCCTTCGATTCTACCGCGACCGGTTGCCCATCGCCCGGGAGCGGGCGAAGAACCTCGGGGCGGATGGCGCGTGCTATCCGGAGGCGCTGGGCCTCGACGGCACCATCTGCGTTGCCCCCACCGGCCAGAGCATGTGCAGTGCCGCGCACCTGACCTACCACTTCGCGATGGGGCTGGAGCATGCGTGGATGGCCCTGCAGGGGCACGGCACGATGGGCACCGACCTTTCCGCCGATCTCCCGTGGATGACCGGCATCGTGCGCTTTTTCGATTCGTTCTACCGCGCCCAGACGCTGGCACGCACCGGGAAGGAGTTCAGCGACGGCGGCAAACTGGTGCTTTATCCCCTGAACGGCCTGGAACTCCTCGGCGGCGGCACCGACACCATCGAGACGGTTGCCGGCCTGCGCCGCGTCGTCGAAGGACTGCTTGCGCTGTCGAATCTGCCCGCCGCCGACCGCGAGTTCCTCGTGCGTGTGCAGAAGAACTTGCCAGAACTGCCCGTCATGGAACGTGCAGGAAAGAAGGTCCTCGCGCCGGCCGCCAAGTGGGAGCACGAATACAATCCGTGGGAATTTCCCGAGATGTACGCCGCCTGGCCCTATCGGCTGGTCGGCGTGACGCATCCCGAAACCCTCCAACTGGCGCGCAACACCTGGGCCACCGTTCCCCTCCGCGGCGACAACCGGAGCCAACTGTTCTGCCGGACCTACGACTTCTCGTGGCAGGCGCTGGTGGCCTACGCCGCCGCCCTTCGCCTGTCCGAGGTCAAGGAACTGGCCATCGCCAAACTCTCCGACGCGGCGGGTTGTGCTCGCTACCCGGCCTTTTTTGGTCCCGGCCATGACTGGATGCCCGACCACAACTGGGGCGGAAGCGCGATGGTCGGCCTGCAGGAAATGCTGCTCGCCCCGGACCCGGCTCCGAGCGGGAAACTGTATCTCTTCCCGGCCTGGCCGGAGGCTTGGGACGTGCGCTTCAAGCTGCACGCCCCGCAGAACACGACGATCGAGTGTGAACTTCGCGCCGGCAAGATCGTGAAACTCGAGGTCACGCCGGCCTCGCGTCGGAAGGATGTCGAGATCCTTGGCCCGATGCCGACGCCGCCTGCGCCACCCGCGTCGCACGCCCAAAGGGGCAAACCTTAGAGGAGATACCATGATGGCAACAAGGGACGACAACAAGGTTATCGCGACATGGACCGAGCCGTTCGGCGCCGTTTGGCGTTGGATCGCAGGTGTGCCAACGGGCCAGACGCCACTGGCTGCCGCAGGCGGCAGCCCGAAATCCACCGTTCTGGCGGACCTTCCGAAAACACCGTTCCCATTCGCTGCGGATGCGGTTACCTGCCATCGCGTAAACGGGAAGTTGCACGTCTCGTTCCCGCTCGGGGCTGGCGAGGACATCTACGGAATGGGCCTCACGTACCGGAGTCTCAACCAGTTGGGTCAGGCGAAGTGCCTGCGCATGGGGCACTACAGCGGACAGGAAGACGGCCGGACCCATGCGCCGATGCCTTTCTACATCAGCAGCGCCGGATATGGCGTGCTCCTCAACACCGCCAGCCGGGTGCATACTTATGTCGGAACCACCCATCCGCGAGAGGCGCATCCTCCCCTCCAGGACCGGGTGCAGCCGGACTGGCGTCCGATTCAGCCGGGACGCACGGTGGATTTCTACCTCGATGCCCCGGGTGTCGAGATTCTGGTCCTGGGCGGACCGCAGATGCTGGACGTGGTCCGGCGTTACAACCTGCTTTGTGGCGGCGGCTGTCTGCCGCCCAAGTGGGGCCTCGGGTTCTGGCACCGGGCCAACATGCACTGGGGCGAAAAGGAGTGCCTGGAGATTGTTGATCGCTATCGCGAGCACAGGCTTCCGTTAGCGGTGCTGGGGTTGGAGCCGGGATGGCACTCGAACTGTTATCCGACCACGCACGACTGGCGGACGAGTCTCTTTCCGGAACCGTGCCGATTTGTGGCCGCGTTGGAAGAACGCGGCGTAAAGGTCAATCTCTGGCAGAATCCGTTCCTGCACCCGGACTGCAAGCTCGGCAAATCCCTGGCGCCGTACAGTGGCAGTCATACGGGGAGTTGGGGTGGACTGGTTCCAGACCTGACCCTGCCGGAAGCCCGCAGGCTCATGCAGGAGCACTTCCTCAAGGAGCACGTCGCAATCGGGGTCTCGGGCTACAAGCACGATGAAGTGGATGATGAAACCTGGCTCCCTCCCTTCTTTGCAACGTATCCGTCCGGTACACCCCCGGAGGAGTATTATTCGCTGCTCGGGCTGTACATGCAGCGGCTGGGCTTCGAGCTGTTCCGCGCCGCGAACCGGCGGACCTATGGATTGGTGCGCGGATCGAACCTGGGCGCCTCGTATCTTCCGTACGCCCTCTACAACGACTGCTACGACCACCGGGAATACATCACAGGCCTGTGCTCGTCGTCTTTCGGGGGGCTGCTCTGGTGTCCAGAAGCGCGCACCTCGAGCCATGCGGAGGAATGGTTGCGCCGTATTCAGGCGGTGTGTTTCTCGCCCCTGGCGATGATCAACGCGTGGGCCTCGGGTGAGATGCCTTGGACGTTCCCTGAGGTAGCGGGTGCGGTTCGCGAGGTGATCTGCTTGCGGCAACGGCTGATCCCTTACCTTTACAGCGCTTTTGCCGAGTATGCCTTTCGCGGGATTCCGCCGGTCCGCGCCATGATGCTGGAGCCCGGTTTCTCCGTCTCGCTGGATGTTACGGCGGGCAAACTGCACGGGACCGACAACCCGTATTCCCGACCGGAGGCGCGGGATGTCGCCGACCAGTTCATGTTTGGTCCGTCCATCCTGGTGGCGCCGCTCTTTGCCGGACAGGCTGAGCGGCGGGTGCTGCTGCCAGCAGGGCGTTGGTTCGATTTCTACACGGGTGCCGAGGTGTTCGGGCCGTGGCATACGATACGTTCCAACCTTGGAGCGATCCCCTTGTTCGTCAAGGACGGGGGCGTCATCCCCATGCTGGCGGAAGGCGATGATCTGCAGTCGTTGACGCGCTGGCGCAACCTGGAGGTGCGACACTATGGTGAAGCGGAAGGCGTCTTCAGTCTCTACGATGACGATGGCGAGACCTTTGCGTATGAACAAGGCGCCTGGACAAAGCTCGAATTGGCGGTGCGCCGCAACAGCGGCGGACGGTTGCACGGTTGCGTCCCTGCACCGCAATCTCACAGCGTGAACCCTGCGCCCGTCTGCACATGGCGGCTAACATACAGTAGTTGAAAAAGATCGGGACGATGATCGGGACAAGGATGGGAGAGCGACGATGATCGGGACAAGGATGGGAGAGCGACGATGATCGGGACAAAGATGGAAGAACGACAACCATTGCAGAGGAGTGAATGATCATGGGCATGTTTGAAACGACCGGCAGGCGGGAGGCGGGGACGGAGCGTAAGGAGAATACCCTGCGCAAGCTCGCACGGATGAAGACGGCTCTGAGTCATCGGGAGCCGGACCGGGTTCCGATCAGCGACTTTTTCTGGGGCGGGTTTATCCGGCGCTGGCGCCAGGAATTGAATCTGCAGGCCGACGCGAACCCGTACTATTACTACGACTTGGACTGGATTGTAACCGTCCCCAATATGGATCCCTGGATCCGCCCCTTCGAGACGCTCCGGGAGTCGCCGCAAGAGGTGACCGTCAAGACGGGGTTTGGCGCCATCCTGCGCAAGGTGTATGATTTTCCCATGCCGGAGTTTGTCGGGTGGGAACTGGATACGCTCGAGAAGCTGGAGGCGGCGGTGGCGACGTTTGACAGTCCGCATGACCGGCGCCGTTACTTCGAAGCGGGCGACAACCAGATTGCGGGGGTCGGGGATGGCTTTGAGCGCAATAGTCCGCCCTGGGTGAATACGGTGAACTCGCTCTGGCCGGATTTCCCGGTCTTTGGGAGCATCATCGAAGTCAACGAGTGCCTGACGCGCCTGATTGGGCCGGAAAACCATCTGCTCTGGCTCGGGATGGAGCCGGAGCGGATGGCGGCGGTGGTCGCGCAGATCGGGCGGTTCTATCTCGAATGTGCCCAGGCGCAGATCGCGGCGGCGGCCGGAAAACTGGATGGCTTTGTCATCTGGGGCGACATCGCGTACAAGTGCGGCACATTCATGCATCCCGCGTTCTGGAGGGAGCACTACAAGCCGTGGGTGAAGGCTATTGTGGAACATTGTCATCGGCATGGGTTGATGGTGATCTATCACGGGTGCGGAAATGTGCAGGCGGTGATGGACGATTTCGTGGACATCGGGGTGGATGCCTATAACCCGCTGGAAGTGAAGGCGGGCATGGATGCGGTGGATTTGCGGCGCCGCCTGGGGCACTCGATCGGCTTCTGCGGGAACAGCGATGTGATGGTGTGGGAGAAGGGGGACAAGGCCGCGATCCGGCGCGAGGTGCTGCGCAAGTTGAATGCCGCCAAGGGGGGTGGCTACATCTTCCAGTCGGATCATTCGGTTGCCAGCGATGTCTCCGGTCAGACGTATGATAGGATCGTCAAATTGGTGCGGGAGTTCGGTAAATATCCCCTGGCTCTGGGCGCGTTCGATGAAGCGATGCCCTGAGGCTGGAAGAAGGAGGTCTACGATGAAGCGATATGGTTCCGTGATTGGCGTCCGGAAGGACAAACTGGCTCGGTACAAGAAATTGCACGCGGCGGTGTGGCCTGTAGTGCTCGAAATGATCAAGCGGTGCAACATCCGGAATTATACCATTTACCTTCGCCGGATGCCGGACGGAAACTACTATCTGTTCAGCACGTTCGAGTATGTCGGGAAGGATTTCAAGAAGGACATGGCCAGAATGGCGGCCGACAAGACCACGCAGGCGTGGTGGGCCGAATGCATGCCGTGCCAGGAGCCACTGAAGAACCGGAAGAAGGGCGAATGGTGGGCGGGCATGCAGGAAGTTTTCCATTGCGACTAACAACCCTGTGCGCCACCCGTCTTGGTGTTCCCTATCGGTAATATTTGGGTTGACCATTGCTATTACGCGTGGGATATTCCTGATCGGGAACATAAGACGTGAAGACAATCAAGAACAGTGTTGAGCTAGGTGCAGTTATCCGGGCCGAACGGAAGCGTCTCAAGGTGACGCAGAAGGAACTTGCGATGACGGCCGGCACGGGTTTGCGTTTCATCATTGAATTGGAGCGGGGAAAGCCGACCGCTCGCATGGATGGAGTACTCAAGGTGCTTCAGGTTCTCGGCGCCAAACTCATCATCGGGACGACGGGGGCGAGCGAAGGGGCTGATCCATCGTGAAGAAGTTGGATGTCTACCTGCACGAGGAAAGAAGCGGCGTCCTTGAGCAGGCCGATAACGGACAGTTGCATTTCACCTACGCTTCCGAGTGGCTGGCGAAGGACGGGGCCACGCCCTTGTCGAGGATGCTCCCGCTGACATCGGCAACCTACGATGCCAAACGGACCCGCCCTTTCTTTGCCGGCGTGCTGCCCGACGAAGGTCCCAGAACCCGTATTGCCGAGATCTTGGGGATCAGCGAGCGCAACGATTTCGCGATGCTGGAGCGCATCGGGGGCGAATGCGCCGGAGCGATCAGCCTGCTTCCCGAGGGCGCACAGCCGCTCCAACTTGAGAATCGGCTTCGTGTGCTCGACGAAAGGGAACTGGAGGCAATCGTCAAAGAACTACCCCTTCGCCCCCTGCTGGCCGGCGAAAAGGGCTTGCGGCTGTCGTTGGCCGGCTCCCAGGACAAACTTCCGGTCGTCGTGCATGGAGATGCGATTTCGCTTCCGCTGGGCAATACCCCCAGCACGCACATCATCAAACCGGAGCCGGAACGTTTTCCCGGGTTGGTTGCCAACGAAGTCTTCTGCATGAGACTTGCCGGAAGTCTCGGACTGAGCGTGCCGGAAGTTGCCAGTCGGACGATTGGCGACAAGCCTTGCATTGTTGTTACTCGCTACGACAGGATGCGCAGCGCCGATGGGGATATGACTGTTCGTCTGCATCAGGAGGACTTTTGTCAGGCCCTGGGACACCCTCCAGAGCACAAATATCAACAGGAAGGCGGACCTCTGGTTCGGGAGTGCGTGGCGCTGTTGAGGGAATGGTCCACCACGCCGGTTCTCGACATATGCGCCTTCGTTGACGTACTGATCCTCAACATGCTGATCGGCAATGCCGATGCACACGGGAAGAATTACTCGATGATCTACCGCGGCAGCGAAAGGCGTATGGCGCCATTCTACGACCTTGTCTCCACGATTCTCTGGCCGGAACTCTCGACCGGACTCGCCATGAACATCGGATATGGCAAAAACGTGAACGACGTCAATCCGGCTCACTTCCGACGCATGGCGGAGGATACAAGCCTCGGTTGGCCGATGGTGCGCGAAAGGATTGAAACTCTTTCCCTCAAAGCGATCGAGACGCTGGAGGAAGGAAGCGTGGCGCGAAATTCGCCTGATGCCGGAATCGCCGCCCGGTTGTCGGAACTTGTCATGCAGCGGTGCAGGAAGATGCGGTAGCTGTCGTGCCGCGATTGGCTTTTGGAATTGTACTGGCGATGATTGAGGAGTGAGAACATGGAGAAAGCATGATGAAGTCATACCGAGCGGACGGCGCGGGACGGATTCTGGGTGGAGTGGGCCTGTGGATTGGCGCACTGGCTTCTTCGGTCCTCGGCGCAGAGTCGGCCGTGCCCCACTGGACCCAGCCGTACAACATCGTCTGGACCGAGCCCGGGACCAACGGGCTGTCTTCCATGCCGGCCGGCGGCGGCAATATCGGGCTCAATGTCTGGGCGCAGAAGGACGCGGTCGTCTTCTACATCAGCTCGCCGGACAGCTTCAACGAGAACGAAATCCTGACGAAACTGGGCCGCGTGCGCGTGACCGTTTCGCCCAATCCGTTTGCCGATTCATTCCGGCAGGAACTGGAACTGGAATCCAACACCGTGCGGGTGAGCGGCCGCACGGCGGACGGAGCGGCGGTCAGCCTGCGCATTTGGGCGGATGTCCACCAGCCGGTCGTGCATGTGGAGGGGACCGCCTCCAAGCCGGTCAGCGTGACCGCCACCCTCGAACTGGACGACCACTGGAAGATGACGGCGCGGCCGTTCGACAACGGCGTCCTCTGGAGCCGCCGCGTGCCCGCGCCGTCGAGCTATCGCGCCGGGATGATCGCCGCCTGGGGCTTGGAGGCAATCGCCGACAAGGTCCCCGACACCCTGGGCAATCTGACCTGCGGCGGGTTGCTCCTGGGCGCGGGGTTTGCGCCCGGCGCGAGCGGGACGGGCACGAACGAGGGGCGGAGGTGCGGCACCGCGCCGCTCAACACCGTGGCGCCCGTCACGGCGTTCGCGTTGCGCACCGCGCTGCGCATCGCGCAGGACGCGACGCCGGACGCCTGGACAAACGAAGTGCGCCAGCTCGCGGCGCGGACCGCATCCACGCAGGCCGCCGACCGCGAGGCGTCCGCGGCCTGGTGGCGCGCGTTCTGGGATCGCAGCCGCATCGTGATCAATCCGGACTCCACGAAGACGAACGATCCCGCCTGGGAGGTTGGTCGCAACTACCAGCTCTTCCGCGCCATGCTGGCGGCGAATTCCAAGGGAAGATACCCGACCTTGTTCAATGGCGGGTTCTTCCTGTGTCACGCCGACCCCGATTCACGGAACTGGTCTTTTTGCCGTTTCATGGCCCAGAACCAGCGCCATCTCTACTGGCCGCTGCTCAAGTCGGGCGATGCCGACGTGCTGAAGGTGGGCACGGATTTCTACGCCCGCACTGCGGAAATCCAGGACGCCCGCATCAAACTCAAGTTCGGCGCGGACGGGGTCATCTATGACGAGATGCTCAATACCATGGGTCTCGGGAATGCTCCCAACAAGGACGGTTTCGATAATTATAGACATCTGCGCTACCACTTCACCTCCGGACTCGAGTTCGTCCTGATGATGATTGAGGCCCACCGCTACTTTGGCGCCGACCTGAAACCCTGTCTTCCGGCCATTGAAGGGGCGGCGCGGTTCTTCAACACTTTCTACCGGAAAGAGAACAAGAAGCGGACCGGCAGCGAGTTGAATGAAAAGGGGCAACTGGTCATCACGCCCGTCAACACGTTGGAAAGCGGAACGGACAAGATCAACGGTACCGATTCCCTCTCGGGACTCATTGCGATCAGCGAGGCGGTCCTCGCGCTGCCGGAGGGAACGATCCCGCCGGAGACGCGCGCCTATTTTGAAGGGTTCCGCAAGATCCTCCCGCCGATCGCCACCTACGAAGCGAAAGAGGAAGGCACCCTCATTTCCCAGCAACAGACTCCAACCGGCGGTCTGGTTGGGAATGGCGAGATGCCGCAGCTCTATCCGGTGTTCCCTTTTGGGCTCTACGGCGTGGGCAAGCCGAATCTCGAAATGGCGCGGAACACGTGGGCTGCGGAACGGAACGGCTCCGGGGGGAATGCTTTCTGCTGGTGGCAGGGCAACATCTGGGTCGCCAGACTCGGACTGACCGAGGAGGCCCGCCGCTATGTGCTCACCAAGTTCCGTTTTCCGCTCGACTATGCCTGCGTCAAGGGCAGGTGGTACAGGGGCGACAAGCCGGCGCGGGCGCGTTTCCCCACCCTGTATGACGGAGGCGGGGGCTGGGGGAGTGGGCCATGCGAACTCCCCGACATGGACCACGGCGGCAGCGCCATGGTCGGCCTGCAGGACATGCTGTTGCAGACCGACGGCAAGCGCCTCCTGCTCCTGCCGGCCTGGCCTGCCGACTGGGATGTGGATTTCAAGCTGCATGCCCCGGAGCAGACGACCGTGGAAGGCAAGGTGCGCGGCGGCAAGGTGGTTGCCCTGACCGTGACTCCTGAGTCGCGCCGGGACGACGTGGCGGTGCTGCCTCCATACCAGGATCCGACGGCGTTTGTGGCGGAGCCGACAAGCGGCGAAGTGCCGCTGCCAGTTCGTTTCGACGGCACGCCGGTCGCCAAAACATTGGAAAAGATCGTTTCATGCCAGTGGGAATTCGGGGACGGGGCGAAGGCCGGCGATGCGACGGTGGCTCACACCTACGAGAAGGCGGGGACATACAAGGTTTCCCTGCAGCTCAAGGATGACCAGGGCAAGACCGTTGCTTCCCGATCTACGATCGTTGTGGCGCCTGTTGACGCCGTCCCGCCGACTATCGGGACGGTTACGGCGCCGGGTCGTGCGGACCGGTGCAACGTGACCTTCAGCAAACCGGTGGTGAAGGAAGATGCGGAGATGGCGTCCAACTATGCGATCACGCCCGACGTCAAGGTGGTGGCGGCTTCACTCGGAAAGGATGGTCGCACCGTAACGCTGACCACCTCGTCTTTGTCCCTGGGGGTGGAATACGCTCTCACGGCTAAGAACGTTCGGGACAGAGCGCGCAAGCCCAACGCCGTGGCGCCGGACGCGCGGAAGGCGTTCCGTTATTCGGGGCTCTACGGCTGGTGGAAGCTGGACGAAGGCAAGGGGCGTGTGGCGGCCGACGTTTCGGGCAACAGGCTTCGTGGCGCACTGCAGGGAGGAGCCGGCTGGTCGGCCGTGGACGGGCGCGTGAGCGTGAGCTTCGATGGTGGAAAGGACAGCGTCCTGGAGATCCCGGGATCGAAAGAGGCGCTTGTCTTGCCCTTCACGATATCGTTCCGGGTGAATCCGGCGGCGCAGAAGTCCGCGACCATGTTTGCCGGGGGCGGAGACAAGCCCTTTTCGATGCTGTTCCTGTCGGAGCAGATGCTGGATACGGTGGACGTGGACGTGCGGGAGGAGCGGGAAGAGTATCTGGGGGTCGTTATGGAAGAAGACGGCGCTATTCAACTCTTGTCGGGTTTGGGGCAGAGGGAAGGGAGTCGGGAGGATGCTCCAAAATCGGTTCCGCTGGAGGTGGGGCAGTGGCAGCATGTGGTCCTGACGTTCGACGGGCAGAAGTCAGTTTGCTACGTCAATGGCAAGGAGAAAAGCACACGACAGACGAAGTCCCTTCCGGCGCGTCAGGCGGATCCGTCATTCAGGCTTGGTCGTGTTGTCCAGATCGGGCGTCTGTTTCGAGGCCTGTTGAGGGATTTCCGCATCTACCGCACGGCGCTGTCGCCGGCGGAGGTGCAGGCGGTGATGAAGGAGTGAATGAGCGACACCGGCACAGCGCTTCAACTGGAGCAGGTCTCCAAGCGGTACACAGGCATGCTGGCCGTGGATGGCGTGGATTTCGATGTCCGCGCCGGCGAAGTGCATGCCCTGATCGGCGAGAACGGCGCGGGTAAGTCCACGCTGATGAATATCATCGCCGGCGCGTTCGCGGACTACACGGGGCGCATTCGCATCGGCGGCCAGGAGGTGGCACTGCATTCGCCGCTCGCCGCGAAACGACACGGCATCCAGATGATCCACCAGGAACTGAGCCTCGCCCGGACCCTGAGCGTGGCTGAGAACTTGCTGGCCGGTCGCCTGCCTGCGCGGCATGGGATCTTGGATCGGCGGGCGCTGCGAACGGAAGCGCGCGACTTGCTCAAGCGGGTCGGACTCGACTCGCTGGATCCTGCGACGCTGGTGGAGGACATCGGTCAGCACGAGGCGCAACTGGTCGAGATCGCCAAGGCGCTCGGGAACCGCCCCTGCATCCTGGTTATGGACGAACCGACCTCCGCGCTCAGCCGCGACGAGGTCAAGCACCTGTTCGAGATCGTCCGCAAGCTGCGGCTGCAGGGGCTGGCGATCGTCTATATCTCGCACCATCTGCCCGAGATCCTGGAGATCGCCGACCGGGTGACGGTAATGCGCGACGGCAAAAAGATCGCCACACGGGAGATGCTCGACGTCACGCAGGCCGACTTGGTGGAGATGATGGTGGGTTGCGCGGCCGCAGCGGATCTGTACGCCCGCAAGGCGCGTCCGGCGCCAGGCAAGGAGAAGCTGCAGGTCCGGGGGTTGACCCGCACCGGCGTCTTTCACGATGTTTCGTTCGCAGTCCGCCGCGGGGAGATCCTTGGCATCGGGGGCTTGGCGGGGTCCGGCAGGACCGAACTGGCACGGGCCCTGGTGGCGGCGGATGCGCCGGACGCGGGCGAACTCCTGCTCGACGGACGTCCGGTCCGGCCGAAGCGCCTGAGCGATGCCATCCGCCTGGGGATGGCGTATCTGCCGGAAGAACGGAAGACTCTGGGTTTGGCGCTGCGACTTTCGGCTGGCGAAAACCTGCTGGCCGCGTTGATTCCGAGGCTGACCCGGCGCTGCCACTATTCCGCCCGCCGCGGCGCCGGCACGCTGGGCAGACTGATGGGGCTGCTGCAGGTTCATCCTTCCGACCCGCAGGTCACGGTTCGCAACCTGTCCGGAGGCAACCAGCAGAAGGTGCTGCTGGCCAAATGGCTTGCGGTCGAGCCGCAAGTCCTGATTCTCGACGAGCCGACGCGCGGCGTGGATATCGGGGCCAAGGTCATCATTCATCGCGCCATCGAGGACGTGGCGGAGCAGGGGCGCGCCGTCATCCTGATCTCCTCGGACCTCCCGGAACTCGTCTCGCTGTCCGACCGCGTCCTGATCCTGCGGCACGGCCGGATGATTCGCGAGATGCCGCGGGAGTCGCTGAGCGAGGAAGCCGTGCTTCTGGCCGCCAACGGGGGAGTGGGGGATGTCTGAGCGCACCACACCTTTCACTCGCTCGCTGGGCGGACTGTTTCACCGGGCCGGCATCTTCGGCGCCGTGGCGCTGATCCTGGCGATCGGCGCCCTGGTGAGCCCGAAGTTTCTCACGGCCGGCAATTTGCTGAACACGGTGGACAGCGTCATGCTGCTGGGGATCGTGGCGGTCGGCGTGGCGTTCGTAACGTATTCGGGGCATTATGCGGACCTATCCGTGCCCACCACCATGGCCTTTTCCGGCGTGATGGCGGTGGAGATGCTGCGCTTCGGGTTCGTGCCGGCGTTGCTCGCCGGGCTGGCCACCGGATTGGGCATCGGGCTGGTCAATGCGCTCATGGTCGGCAGACTCCGCGTGAATCCGATCATCTGGACTCTGGCGATGTCCTATCTGACCATGGGCGTGATGCGCTGGCTCTGGTCGAATCAGCAGATCTATCCGGACGTGAAGGGCGGCGATACCGGCGCGGGAAGACTCTTCATGGAGCTTTACCGGCATGAGGTTTTGAGTCGAATCCCCCTGCCCATGGTCATTCTGGCGCTGTTTGTCGTGACGGGGCATTACGTGCTCACGCGCACGGCCTTCGGACAGCAACTCAAACTGGTGGGATCGAATCCGTCCATGGCCGCCTTGACCGGCGTGCGGATGCCCCGGACGGTCGGGCTCGCCTTCGTGCTCTCGGCGCTGGCGGCTTCGGTGGGCGGCATCCTGATTACGTCGCTGTCCAAGGTGGGCGCCTACTACAACGGCGAAGGCTACGACTTCGATGCCGTCACGGCCGTGGTGCTGGGCGGTATGACGTTGACCGGCGGCCGCGGCAGCATGCTCGGCGTGCTCGGCGGCGTGCTGATGCTCGGCCTGATGAGCAACATTATGACGCTGCTGGGCGTGGACACGTTTGCGCAGCGGATCGTCAAAGGGGCGGTGTTTTTGGCGGTGGTAGGTGTCGGCAGCCTTCTGGCAAGGAGAATGGGGCGTGACGATGCGTAAGGAACAACTCACCGCCCTGCTCGCGGCCCTGGATCGCCACCGGATCTATGTGCTGCTGGCGCTCGTATTCGCGATCCTGCCGTTCGCGGCCCACGGCTTCGCCACCGTCAACAATCTCACCACTGTGCTGAAGTCCTCGTGTTTGAACGCCACGGTGGCCATCGGCTTCACGCTGGTGCTGATCTGCGGCGAACTGGATTTGACCATTGGCGCCACGTTGACGCTGGGCGCCATGCTAACGATCGGGTTGCAGCCGCACCTGGGGCGACCGGGGAGTTTCGCGGTCGCCGTGGCGGCCGGTGCGCTGGTGGGCCTGTGCAACGGCCTGATCGTCACGAAGGCCCGGGTGAACTCCTTCATCGCGACGCTGGGGAGCATGACGATTCTGCAGGGGATCATCTACATCTACAGCCACGGCGCGTCGGTCAGCGTGACTGGTCCCGCGGATTTCAGGCTGGCCGACTTTCTCGAAAAGCCGCTCGTACCGCTGCTCACTCCGCGGGTGCTGATCACCGTGGCGCTGGTGGCGTTCGCGCAAGGCTTTCTGACGTGGACACGGAGCGGACGCAACTTCTTTCTTGTCGGCGGGAACCGGGAAACGGCATGGTTCTCCGGCGTCAACCCGGCCCGTTATGTCGTCGGGGCGTTTGTGGTGTCGGGCGTGAGCGCCGCGGTTGGCGGCGCGTTGTTCGGCTTGAGCATGTGCTCGGCGACGTCGAATCTCGGCGCCAGTTGCCTGATGGACGTGATTGCCGCGACGATTGTCGGCGGCACGGCCATGACCGGCGGCAAGGGAAGCGTGTTGCGCAGCGCGCTGGCCGTGCTGACGTTCACGGCGATGTTCAACGGGTTCAACGCCCTGGGCTTTCCCAGCGAATTGAAGATACTGATTGCCGGCCTGGTGCTGGCGCTGGTTGTCGTGTATGAGGCCGCGGCCGCCCGACGACATGAAAAGGCCAGGGGGCGGCGGCCGATGTTGATGGAAGAACTGCGGAGAAAGGATCCGACACAAGCAAAGGAGAGCAGAACATGAAGGCTGGAAGAATGGAAGGCTGGAAGACTGGAAGGCTGGAAGGTTGGAAGACTGGAAGGCTGGAAGGTTGGAAGACTGGAAGGCTGGAAGGTTGGAAGACTGGAAGGCTGGAAGGTTGGAAGAGAGGAAGCGTGGGATGCTTCTGGAAACGAATGACACCTGCAGTAGCGGTGTTGGCGGTGACGGTCGTGGCGCTGGCGGGTGTCTTGGGTTGCGGCAAGCGGCAACCCGAGGCGGCAGGTGGCGGCAAGGCCGAAGCGGCGGCGAACCTGGCGGAGTCCCTGAAGGTTGATCTTTCGGGGCTCAAGTCGCAGGACGGTCAGCCGTTGCTGCTGGCGCTCGAAACGAAGACGCCGCCGCCGCGGCCCCAGGATCCGGACACGCTTCCGGAGCCCGACCCGGGCCACTGGTACGACATGGAGTATGCGGGTTGGAACACGGCAAAAGAGAACATTCCGCCGTCGCCGAAGGATGGCGCCATCGGCAAGCGCGTGATCGCCATCATCAATGGCGACCATCCGTATCTGACCGCTTACAGCGCGGGCATGAAGAAAGTGGCCGAGGCCTACCGGATGAAACTGCGGATTCTCTCGCCCAACTGGAAGGTGGACGTGCAGAACCAGATGCTCGACGAAGCCGTGAACGAGAAGCCGGACCTGATCATCCTGATCGCTCTCGACGCGAAAGTGGCCATCCTGCAGGTGCGCAAGGTCAACCAGGCGGGCGTTCCGATCATCCTGAGCAACATGCACCCGGACAACGAGGCCATGCGCTACGCGATCTGCTGGACCGGGCCGGATGACTGGGGGCAGTTTCGCATGCTGGCCAAGGTCTGGGCGGACAAGTTGAACCGCAAGGGCGGTGTGGCCTACGTGCGGCATGCGCCGGGCGGGTCGCCCTTCTTTGCGCGCACTTTCGGGCCGATCAGCGAACTGACCGCCTACGCCCCGGCCATCCAGACGCTCGACATGCAGGCGCCGGGTTTCGAGGCGGCCAAGACGCAGCAGGTGGTCTCGGACTGGATCATGCGGTTCGGGGCCAAGCTCGTCGGCATTTGCGCCGCGGACGATTCGGCGCAGGCCATCGGCATCGTGGAGGCCTGCAAAAAGGCGGGCCGGAGCGACATCGTGGTGGTGGCCGCCGGCAACAGCAAGGTGGGCATGGATGCCATCAAGGCGGGTGAGATCCAGGCGATCACGTATCAGTCCG
>Ga0182021_10004727_pt1 | contig 16053 bp, 13 predicted proteins | sample 612E3MmetaG_FD_120493 | JGI IMG/M metagenome (GOLD analysis project Ga0182021, IMG submission 120493) | Permafrost microbial communities from Stordalen Mire, Sweden - 612E3M metaG (Illumina Assembly) | ecosystem: Environmental > Terrestrial > Soil > Wetlands > Permafrost | place: Sweden... | reverse complement strand
GTCTCCGACGTACGAGGCATCCAGTGCTTCACGGGCACGTACGACGGCACGCCGATGAGCGTCATGGCGTCCGGCATGGGCCTGCCCTCCCTGTCCATCTACGCGACCGAGCTGTACCGGTTCTACGGAGTCGAGCGGATCGTACGGGTCGGCACCTGCGGCGCGATGCTGGCCGACGTCGAGGTCCGCGACGTGATCATCGCCTCCGCCGCGCACACGAACTCATCCGTACCCTCGTTGCTCGTGCCGGACGCGACGGTCGCGCTGGCGCCGAGCCCGTACCTCCTCCGGGCCGCCATGAACGCCGCCGAGGCGATGGAGGGCCTCCGCTTCCACGTGGGTCCGGTGTACGCCAGCGACCACTTCTACGGCGGCAACCCGGCCACGATGGAGAAGCTCATCGCGCTCGACACGAAGGCCGTCGAGATGGAGGCCGCCGGGCTGTACGCGGTGGCGCTCACGGAGGGCAAGCAGGCTCTCGTCGTACTCACCGTGTCGGATCATCTGACCGCCGAGAGCCCCGAGCTCACCAGCGCGGAGCGCGAGGACTGCTACCGCTCGATGGTCGCGATCGCGGCCGCGGCGCTGCGCGCCTGAGCTCCGCCCGCGGGGCGACACGGGCGTCAGTGCCAGGCGAAGGTCACAGTCTCATTGCGGCACGCCGGGCCTGCTTGACTGCCTTCTCGCCCCCCGATTGACTCGGGCAGCGAGGGCGCGGAGATCTTGCTCGGATGCGCACGGGGAGGAATGTATGGTCGCCGGCGGGCGCGTGGCCGTGGTCGGCAGCGCCAACCTCGATCTCGTGACCGTCACGCCGACCCTGCCACGACCTGGAGAGACGCTGCTCGCCACCTCGTACTCGGAAGGTCCCGGCGGCAAGGGCAGCAACCAGGCGCACGCCGCAGCACGCATGGGCGCGACAGTCTCGTTCGTCGGATTGCGCGGTGACGACGCTGCCGGACAGGTCCTTGCCGACGCACTGAGCGCCGAAGGGGTGGACGTGTCCACGTTCGCCATCACCGACGGCCCCTCCGGACGCGCGCTGGTCATGGTCGATGCGGCCGCCGAGAACTCGATCATCGTCGTCGCGGGATCGAATGCGAAGCTGTCGGCGTCCGACATCGAGCGCGCGGGCAGAGTCGTACAGGCCGCTGACGTCGTGGTCTGCCAGCTCGAGATCCCGCTGGGCGCCGTACAGGCAGCACGCGCAGCTTGTACGGGGACGTTCGTGCTCAACCCCGCGCCCGCACAGGCGCTTCCCGCCGACCTCCTCGCCGGCACCGACGTGCTCGTCGTCAACGAGACCGAGTACCAGACCGTGCTGGGCATCCCGCTCCCGGAGCAGCTGGACGACATCGCCGATGTCGCGGCCCGGCCGGGGTCGCCGAGGGTCATCGTGGCGACGCTCGGCCCGCGTGGCGCAGCGGTCTGTACGAACGGGACCGTCACGCTCATCACCCCTCCCGACGTCACCGTCGTCGACTCGACCGGTGCGGGCGACGCATTCGTGGGCGCCCTCGCGGCCGAGTTGGCACGCGGTTCCGACGTGCTGACCGCCTCACGCATGGCGGTCGTCGCCGCCTCTCTGTCCACGCAGAGCCTCGGAGCCACCGCGGGTATGCCCCATCGCGACGAGGTCGTACATCACCTCGAGCTGTCCAAGAGCCCGGAACCCGCCTAGAGGCCGGTCCCGTTTCACCACCGGTCGGTCATCCGGCCACAGTCCACAAGGAGAAATGCCACACATGAAGCGCCAACTGAAGCTGGGACTGGCGGCCGCCTCCGCCCTTGCCCTCGCACTCACGGGCTGCTCGTCATCGAGCAGCACGGGCAGCCCGTCCGGTAGCGCGAGCGCCACCGCGAAGCTCTCCTCCGTCGTCAGCGTCATCAACGGAACGCTCGGCGACGCGAGCTTCTTCGACAGTGCCGAGACCGGTATGACGAAGCTCAAGGCTGAGGGCCACAAGGTACAGACGATCCAGTCCGATGCGAACAACCCGACTCAGTGGAAGCAGAACACCGAGTCTGTCTCCGGCAAGTGGGACATCGTCGTCGTCGGTACGTCGCAGATGACCGACATCCTCAAGGCGATCGCGCCGAAGTACCCGAACCAGAAGTACATCATCTATGACGATGTCGTCGCCGCCCCGAACGTCGCGTCGATCACGTTCAAGCAGAACGAGGGCTCGTACCTCGCCGGCGTGCTGGCCGCTCTGGCCACCACGAACAAGGACAAGTTCCCGAACGCCACTGGCTCCAAGGTCGTCGGCCTCGTCGGCGGCATGGACATCCCGGTCATCAACGACTTCGTCGTGGGCTTCAAGAAGGGCGTCGAGACCGTCGACCCGACCATCCAGGTCAAGGTCGGCTACGTCGGCAACTTCACCGACTCCGACAAGGGTTACTCGATCGCCAAGTCGATGTACGAGCAGGACAAGGCTGACGTCGTCTACCAGGTCGCCGGTGGCGCAGGTGCAGGCGTCCTCAAGGCCGCCAGCGACACCAAGCGCTACGCGATCGGCGTCGACTCGAACCAGAACAAGCTCTACCAGGGCTACATCCTGGCCTCGATGCTGAAGAACGTTGGCGACGGCATCCACACCGCCGTCCAGGCCGCTGACGCGGGCACCCTCGCGTGGGGCTCGACCACGTCCTACGGTCTGAAGAACGGTGGCGTTGGCCTCACCTTCGCTGACAACGGCAACATCGTCCCGGCGGACATGCAGACGAAGATCACCGACTACGCCAAGCAGGTCTCCGACGGCAAGATCGTCGTTCCGACCACGATCAGCTGACCATCCGTGCATGATGTGGGGGCCGGGCTTCGGCCCGGCCCCTGGCATCTGTCCTGAGCACAAGAGAGGGAGCCTCATGGCTGCTCCACTTCTCCAGCTGCGCCACGTCACCAAGACGTTCGGATCACTGGTCGCGAACGACAACGTCGATCTCGACGTCCTCCCCGGCCGCGTCCACGCCCTGGTCGGCGAGAACGGCGCCGGGAAGACCACGCTCATGTCGATGCTCAACGGCACCGGACTCCCGGACTCCGGCACGATCATCTACGACGGCAAAGAGGCGTCGATCACCACGCCTCAGCAGGCCGCCGCGTTGGGCATCGGCATGGTGTTCCAGCACTTCAAGCTCGTCGGCTCCCTCACCGTTGCGGCCAACGTCTTCCTGGGCCGCGAGATCACCAAGAACGGACAACTCAACACCGCGGACATGGAGGCCGAGGTCACCCGACTGTCGGCCCGCTTCGGCCTCGAGGTGGACCCGACCGAGGTCACGTCCGAGCTCAGCGTCGGCGAGCTCCAGCGCGTCGAGGTCCTGAAAGCCCTCTCCCACGAGACGCGGCTCCTGATCCTCGACGAACCGACGGCTGTCCTGACGCCGTCCGAGACCGACGACATGTTCGTCGTCATCCGCGAGCTGGCGAAATCCGGCGTTGCGGTCATCTTCATCTCCCACAAGCTCGACGAGGTCCTGGCAGTCGCGGACGAGGTCACCGTCATCCGCGACGGTCGCGTCATCGACACCGTCCCGGCGGCGGGCCTGACCAAGGAGCGGATCGCCACGATGATGGTGGGCCGCGAGGTCCTGCTGCGCATCGAGCACACGCCTTCCCACCCGGGCGACACCGTGCTCCAGGTCGCCGACCTCACCGTCATCGACGACCGCGGCGTGACGGCGCTCGACCACGTCAGCCTCTCCGTACGTGCGGGCGAGATCGTGGGCATCGCCGGCGTGGATGGCAACGGCCAGTCCGAGCTGCTCGAGGCCATCGCCGGGCTCGGCAAGCCCTCCGTCGGTGCCGTCACGCTCAAGGGTCACGACATCACCAAGGCATCGATCGCCGCCAGGCGAGCCGCCGGCATGGCGTACATCCCCGACGACCGCCACCATGTCGGTACGGCTCCGCGCATGTCCGTCGCGGACAACGTCGGCGCCACGCACCTGTCACCGCCTGTCGCGCGTGGCGGCTGGCTCAGCATGAGCGGCCTCAGCCAGTTCGCGGCCCGCCTCATCAAGACGTTCGATATCCGTGGTGCCTCACCGACGACACCCGTCGGGTCGCTGTCCGGCGGCAACATGCAGAAGGTCGTCATCGCTCGCGAGTTCGAGTCCGACCCTCCCCTGCTCGTCGTGTCCCAGCCGACGCGCGGCGTCGACGTGGGCGCCATGGAGTTCGTACATCGCGCGCTCGTCAGCGCACGGGACCGTGGCGCGGCCGTACTCCTCGTGTCCGCCGACCTCAACGAGGTCATGAGCCTGTCGGACCGCCTGCTCGTCATGCACCGCGGCCACATCGTCGACGAGTTCACCCACGACTCGATGTCCGAGATCGCGGTCGGCCTCGCGATGGGCGGCCAGGCCGTCGACGAAGAGGCGATCGCCGCGGCGAACGCGCTCCACGCCGAGAAGGCCGAGCTGGTCTCGACCGACCTCAACGGCGACGGCATCCCCGACGAGCTCCAGAAGAAGACGCCCGCGGCCACCGTGGTCGAGACGCCGACGCACGAGGACGCGTTCCCCACCCGGTCGACGGGCAGCACAGTCATCAAGACGATCTTCACCAACGCCGCCCAGCCGATCCTGGCGATCATCGCGGCCCTGGTGATCGGCGCGATCATCATCGCGCTGCTCGGCAAGAACCCGGCCGACGCGTACTCCGAGCTGTTCATCTCCTCACTGACCACGCCGTACGGGATCGGGGCGCTCCTCGCGCACACCGTGCAGCTGATGATCCTGTCCTCAGCTGTGATCGTGAGCTTCCGGGCGGGCTTCTTCAACGTCGGCGGCGAGGGCCAGCTGTACGTCGGGGCGCTCGCCGGGGCACTCACCGGCATCGCTCTCAAGAACTCGTCGCTGCCCAGCGTCGTCGTCATCCTCCTGGTGCTCATCATGGCGTTCATCGCCGGCGGGGTGTGGGGCTGGATCCCCGGCGCCCTGCTGGCGTTCTGGAACGTCAACATCATCGTGACGACGCTGATGATGAGCTCGATCGCGACACTTCTGACGCTGTACCTGGTCACGGGGCCGTTCGTCGACAAGACGTACGGCTCGACGGGGTCGAAACAGCTCGGGAACAACGCCATGCTGCCCGTGCTGAACGCCGACTACAGCCTCACGCCTGACATCCTCATAGCCCTCGTCATCGTCATCATTCTGGGTCTTGTCCTGACCCGGTCCGTGTGGGGCCTCAAGGTCCGCGAGCTCGGCGAGATGAACCGCTTCGCCGAGTACACCGGTGTCAACCCCCGCACGATGAGCATGCAGGTCATGGGGCTTTCAGGCGCGGTCGCCGGGCTGTCCGGAGCGCTGTACGTGATCGGCCCCAGCTCGACCGGCCGGTTCCTCCAGACCTTCTCCCCGTCGTACGGGTTCACCGCGCTCACCGTCGCGCTGCTGGCCCGGCTCAACCCGTGGGTCGCCATCCTGGCGGCGGTCTTCTACGCCGACATGATCGCCGGATCGAGCTCGATGCAGGCAAACGCCGACGTACCGAAGCCTCTGGTCGACGTGATCCTCGGCCTCATCGTGCTCATGATCACCGCCACGTTCGCGTGGAACTGGAGCAGGCGCAAGAAGGCCGTCAAGAGTGCGTTCGTCGCGGACGAGCCCGTCACCGTCGAAGGGAACGTGAAGTGAACGACGTCCTCCACACGGTCTTCAGCGTCGCGCTCATCGCGGCCACGCTGACCTACCTCACACCGATCCTGTTCGCCTCGATCGGGGGCGCCATCACCCAGCAGGGCGACATCCTCAACATCGGCCTCGAAGGCATGATGCTGATCGGCGCGTTCGCCGCGATCGCTGTGGGCGCCGCGACAAACAACCCGCTCGTGGGCGTGCTGGCCGCTGTCGCGTCGTCGTTGCTCCTGAGCGCCATCTACGCGGTGTTCGCGCTGTGGCTGAAAGCCGACTTCATCGTCGTCGGCATCGGGGTGAACATGCTTGCCGCTGGCGCGTCCGTGTTCGCGCTCCAGCTCCTGTATGGCAACCCCGGAGGTACGCCGCAGAGCGTCCGCTCGTCGCTGCCGAAGTTCACACTCCCGATCGTGGGTCAGCAGACGATTCTCGTGTACATCGCGCTGCTGTGCGTGCCCCTGTACGCGTTCCTCCTGTACCGCACGCGGTACGGGGTCCACCTGCGCGCCGTCGGCGAGGACCTGCCCGCTGCCGTCGCCGCAGGTATCAACGCGACGAGGGTCAAGCTGATCTCGATCCTGATGTGCGGCGTCCTGACGGGTCTCGCCGGTGCTCAGCTGTCGATGGCCAACCTGGGGTCCTTCAACCAGGGCATGTCGAGCGGTCGCGGCTTCATCGCGGTGGCCGCACTGACGTTCGGACGCGCCAAGCCTGTGCCGACGCTTGTCGCCGCGGTGATCTTCGGCCTGGCGGACGCGATGGCCGATCGCCTCGGCGTGGCCCACTTCCCCTCGAGCCTGGCCCAGATGGCCCCGTACGTCATCACGATCGTCGCGCTCACCCTGGCGTCGATGGATCTCTTCGCGAGGCGGCGCAAGGCCGCGGCGCTCAAGACCGTCTAGGGAGCACGCGTGGCCATTCATCCAGGGGGCGTGGGCGCAGCGAGCACCAGCCCCCGCGCCGAGCGGTGTCCGGTCATCATCGACACGGACCCGGGGATCGACGACGCCATCGCCATCGCGCTGGCGTGCGCCAGCCCGGAGATCGACCTGCTCGGCATCACGACCGTCGGCGGCAACACCGGCATCGAGAACACCACCGGCAACGCCCTGCGGCTGCTGCACCTGCTCGGCCGCGACGACGTACCGGTCGGTGCCGGCGCCGCCCGCGCGCTCGCGTTCGAGGCCGATCTCGGCGACCCGTCGATCCACGGTCAAGGCGGGCTGGGCGGAGTGCTGCTCCCGCTGCCCGATCGGGGACCTGATCCGCGGGGAGCGCTGGGGCTGCTGGCCGATCTCGTCGAGAGTCACCCCGAACCGATCACGCTGATAGCGATCGGGCCGCTCACGAACGTGGCGCTGTTCGCCGCGACCCGGCCCGACCTGTACGCGAAGCTCGACCGGCTGGTCATCATGGGCGGCGGGGTCCACATCACCGGCAACCACACCCCCACCGGCGAGTTCAACATCTGGTTCGACCCGGAGGCCGCGGCCCGCGTCTTCGCGGCCGGCGTGGACGTCACGATGGTCGGCCTGGACGTGACCCACAAGGCGATGTTCGCAGGCCAGGACTGGGCGCCGCTGAGGGGTGCCGAGGCGGGTCCGGTCGCGAAGGCCGTCACCGGGATGATCGACTTCTACGGGAGCTTCTACCTGTCGCAGAACGGGTCCGACGCCACCGCGCAGCACGATTCGCTCGCCGTCGCGGCGGTCGTGAAGCCTGAGCTCGTGAGCACCCAGCACTGCTGGGTCGGTGTCGAGACGGCGGGCACCCTCACCCGCGGCATGACGGTCGCCGACCTCATGGGGGTCTGGAAGCACGAGCCCAACACCCACGTGGCGCTCGACGTCGACGTACCGGCCTTCATCGACCTCCTCGTCGGCCGAATCGCCGAGCTGGACGCGCGGCTTCGCTGACGCGGCAGACGCACGCTCAGCGAGTGGCGATCGTGCTGTACATCGTGATGTCTGGTGAACCGAACCCCGTTCGACGGGAGTTGTGGTCGGTGTGACGGGAGTCGCCGGAGGCCATCACCGATGAACCGGAGTTGTGGTCGTTCTGAGCGGCTCTGGGGCCCCCACAACGACCACAACTCTCGTCGAACCTGCGGCGTGGCCACAGACCAGCGGCATAACGACCACAACTCCGGTTGATCTGTTCCATGACGAGGGGCGGCCCTTCCTGACGTTCACCGGCTTCGCCAGTGCACCCTCTGGGACCGCATACGTGGTCAGGGCGGTCGCTCGACGCACGCCGTTTTGCGATTGTTTCAGGCGGCGAGCTCGATGATGTCGGCGGCGGTCGGGACGTACTTCACCAGGGCGCAGTTCTCGCGGACGAGCTCGTCGTCGAGCTCGTTGCCGGTGGCCTTGTCGATCACGCGGCGGCGGAGCTGGTTGGCGCGGAAGTGGTCGTCACCGACGTGGAAGAAGCGCTCGCACGCCGCGTACACGTGAAAGCTCCTCGCCTGCGGCCGGTCGGCGCTCAGCGTGCCCTCCAGGTAGCGGTCCCCGACACCGACGCGCAGCTGGAACGTGGAGTCCGTGTCGTTGCGGAGCACGAGGTCGACGTAGTTGTAGACGATGCTCACGCCGGTGCCCCACGGCAGGACGCGGCCGTTGTCGGGGAACGGGTCGAACGAGTGCTCGGAGCGTTCGACCACGGTGAGGTCGCTGTGCAGCGCGAGCCAGTGGATGAGGTTGCCGAGCTGGCAGATACCGCCACCCACACCGCTGATCGCGTGGCCGTTTCGCAGCCGCATGCCGGAGACGTACCCCTTGCCCGGCGTGCAGTTGCCGACCACCCGGTTGAACGAGAACGTCTCTCCCGGGTGCAAGAGGATCCCGTCCACCCGGGCGCACGCCAGTCGCAGGTTGACGACCTTGTTCTCCTGCAGGTCGACCTCGTCCGCGCCGAGACGTCGCCGCAGAAGGGACGAGTGCTCATGGATCCGTACAGGCAGTGCCTCCGCGCTGCGTTCGCTCACCCACCGCGCGGGATGCACCCACCACTGCACACGACGGCGCGCACGGTGCAGCCACACCGAGATCGGGTACAGCGCTGACCAGCGCTCGGACGGCAATGGCCTCCGCGCGAGCAGCTCCGCTGCCCGCCGCGCCTCGAACGCCCTGGCCTCGTCGACCATCTCGGTGCCCATGACTACTCCCGTTCGCCGCTGTTCCGTCGTGTCACAGGGCGTACGACCGTGGGTGCGGCCAGGTTGCAGCCGCGCGGCGAAGAAGTGTCTGTGGTTCTCTCAGATGGTGGTCAGACTGAGCGCGCGGTCCGTGCCTCGGCGACGCGGGTCAGCACCGTGAGAAGAGCTTCCGCTGAGGCCTCCCACGAGTAGTGGGCGGCGCGCTCGCGGGAGGCAGCCGACCGTACATTCCACTCCCCCGGCGCTTCGAGCGCTCTCACCTGGGCGGCGAAGGCCGACGGGTCGTCGGCGGCGAAGTACAGCGCGGCGTCCGCGCCGACCTCCCGAAAGACCGGGATGTCGCTGACCACGATCGGCGTACCGCGCGACATCGACTCGACGAGCGGGATGCCGAAGCCCTCATTCTTCGAGGCGTGGACGAGCGCGGTCGCGCCGTCGAGCGCCGCCGCGTACTCCTCGTCGCTCACCGCCCCGTCGAAGACGAGCGAGCCCTCGGGCGCAAGGAGCGCGAGCCGGTCCCGTACCTCCTGAGACGTCCTGCCCAGCAGGTGGAGCGTGTAGCCGGGCAGGTCGTGCATGCCCGCTGCGAGCGTCTCGACGTTCTTGTACGGCATGTACGAGCCCATGTAGACGAGGTTGCGCTGGGTCGGCACGACGCGCGGTCGGACCCCCAGGGGTGGGTCGGCGGCGTTGCTCACGACCGAGACCGGATGGCGCGTGAGGTGATGCGCGGTGATGAGGTCCTTCGTCGTGGACGAGACGGTGACGACCTCGTCGGCCCCGTTGAGCAGGATCCGCTGCGGCCACCAGGCGAGGTGGTACAGCCGCCAGACGACTCGGATGATCCATGGGAGGTCACGCGGTGGCGTGCGGTTCACGTAGTAGATGAGGTCGTGGACCGTGTTGACGAAGCCGTAGCGGCGCCCGAACGCGCCCATCGTCTGCATCGGCGTCCACACGACGTCGGGGTTGAGCTTGTTCACCTGGCGCGCGACGAGAGGCTCGAGCAGCGAGGTGGGCGACTCGATCTTCTCCCAGGGCATGTCCGGCAGCATCGCGAGCTGGCGCTCGTCGTGGATGAGCATGGTCACCGGGTGAAGCTTCGCGAGCGCCTCGGTGATCCGTGCGCTGTACCGGCTGATGCCGTCGTGACGGTCGATCCGTACGTAGCGGCAGTCGACGAGGATCTTCACGCGTGGGCTCCGAGGAACGTCATGATCGCTGCTGCCGCCTCGGCCGGCTTCTCGTAGTGGACGAGGTGCCCGACGCCCTCGAGGATGACCAGCTCGCCGTCCGGTAGCAGGGCCGCCAGCTCTCGTTGATGGACGAGGGGAGCGATGGTGTCCAGCGCACCAGCAATGATCAACGTCGGCATGGTGAGGCTCGCCGCGACCGCGATCACGTTCGTCGAGACGGACGCCTCGTACCCCTCGGACAGGGTGGTCGGATCGCTGAAGCCTGCGTAGTACCGGAGATGCTCCTCGTGGATCCAACGCCGGAGCGTCTTGTCGGTGGTCCTCGCCAGCTTCCAGCTCATGATCCGCGTCGCGAGCGGGATGCCGAGCCAGAAGTCGGCGGCGCGATGGGGCAGCACCCGGCCGATCCGGAAGTACAGCTTGACGATCGGCATCATGACCCGGTCGGGCCCGCTCGTGGCGTCGGCGGCGATCGGGTTGATGAGGACGACCAGGCGAGGCTTCAGGCCGGCCGCGACCGCGTGGGAGACGACGATGGAGCCGAACGAATGGCCGAGCACGGGGGTGCCTTCCAGCCCGAGCGCGTCGACGAAGCTGCGCAGCCACTGCTCGTACGTCGCGATCGTGTGCCGCGTCGGCATCGCCGTCGAGACGCCGTAGCCCGGCAGATCCGGTGTCACGATCCGCAGCCCGGGCAGGTTCGACACGATCGGCTCGAGCCCGTGGTGGTCGCCGCGGAAGCCGTGGACCAGGAGGAGGTCAACAGGCCGGTCGATAGGGCCGTACTCCCAGTAGCGGACCGTCGAGCCGCGCACCTCGACCACCGCCTCCCGTACCGGGATGGCGGCGAGCGCGGCAGCGTACGGCGAGGGAACAGACATCGGGCAAAGTCTAGGGAGTCCTCGGGCGGGCTGCGAACACCACCGGTTCATCATGTTAAGCAGGCGAGTCGTACGTTCACATGGCCGATTGGCCATGTGAACGTACGATCCGCCCACTTAACATGATGAACCGACAGCCCCGTGGAAGGATGCTCCAGGAAGGACGTGGAGCATGGATTCGTACGTGTCTGAAGAGGTCTCAGCGGCCCTGGCCGCAGGACGGCCGGTCGTGGCTCTGGAGTCGACGATCATCACCCATGGGTTGCCGCGGCCGCGGAACCTGGACGTGGCGGTCGCAGCGGAGGACGTCCTGCGCGGTCAGGGTGTGACGCCCGCGACGGTCGGAGTCCTGCACGGCAAGGTCACCGTGGGGCTGAGCACCGACGAGCTGCGCACCCTCAGCCTCGACGACGCCGCGATCAAGTGCTCGATCCGCGACCTGCCCGTGGCCATGGTGCGGGGGGCGAGCGGCGGTACGACGGTGGCGGCGACGGCATTCCTCGCCCATCGGGCCGGCATCACGGTCTTCCCGACCGGCGGTCTCGGCGGCGTACATCGCGGCGCGTCCCATACGTACGACGAGTCCGCCGACCTCGTCGCCCTCTCGCAGATCCCCGTCGTCATGGTCTCGGCCGGCGTGAAGTCGATCCTCGACGTGGGCGCGACGCTCGAGCGCCTCGAGACGCTCAACGTGGCCGTGCTCGGCTACGGCACCGACGCGTTCCCCGGCTTCTACATCGCGGACTCGGGCTTCCCGGCGCCGTTCCGCGTCGACACGCCCGCTGAGGTGACGGCGATCGCGCACGCCCGCGATGCGTTGGGCATCGGCGCGGCTGTACTGGTCGCCCGTCCCGTACCGACCGAGCACCAGCTCGACGCCGGCCTGCACGCGCGGGTGCTCGCCGAGGCGCTGGCGGCCGCCGACGCGCAGGGCATCCACGGCCATGACGTGACGCCGTTCCTGCTCGACTACTTCCACACCGCCACCGACGGCGCATCCGAGGCGACGAACGTCGAGATCTACCTCGGCAACGTGGCGCTCGGCGGCCAGATCGCCGCCGCCTGGTGACCGGGACGCTCGGCTCGCTGGGCGACCTCGTCGAGGACATCGTCGTCACGCTCACCGAACCCCTGGCGATCGGTACGGACGCGGCCGGCGACATCGTCCGTACGCGCGGCGGCAGTGCCGCGAACGTGGCGTCCGCGGCGGCCCAGCTCGGACGCGTACCGGCTCGCTACCTCGGCTGCGTCGGACCGGACTCGACCGGCGACGGTCTCGTGGCCGGTCTCGAACGGGACGGGGTGGACGTACGCGTCCAGCGGCGCGGCCGTACCGGCGCGATCGTCATCCTCGTCGAGCCCGGCGGCGAGCGGACGATGGTGCCGAACCGAGGTGCGGCCGTCCTGCTGGAGACGATCGCCGACGACTGGCTCGACGGTCTCGCGGTCCTACACGTGCCCGCGTACGGGTTCTGCGCGGAGCCGATCGCGATCAGCGCGACCAATGCGCTGCAGCGCGCCCGTGCACGGGGAGTCACCACGAGCATCGACGCGTCGAGCGTCGGCGCGCTCCGTATGTACGGGCGGGACCGGATCCGGGCCCTGCTCAGCGACATCTCCCCCGACCACCTCATCGCCAACGCGGACGAGGCGGGGTTCCTCGGGCTCGACGAGCCCGGCTACCTGCCGTACACGACCCTCGTCGTCAAGCACGGCTCGGCGCCGACCGAGGCCCGACCGCCGGGCGGCGAGTGGCTGGAGGTGCCGGTCGCAGGAGTCGACGATGTCCGCGACACGACCGGAGCCGGTGACGCCTTCGCGGCGGGATACTTGTCCTCGGTGATTCTCGGAGACGACATCACAGCAGCGTGCGCCGCGGGCAACGCCTCCGCAGCGCGCGCCTTGGGACGCGCCGGGGCACTGTAGGGTCGCAAGACCCAGGAAGGGAGAGTCATGGCCAGCGACAGCTCGTTCGACATCGTGAGCAAGGTCGACCGCCAGGAGGTGGACAACGCCATCAACCAGGCGGCCAAGGAAGTGCACCAGCGGTTCGACTTCAAGGGCACCGACTCGACGATCGTCTGGGCCGGCGAGGACGTCGACCTGGAGAGCACGACCGAGGAGCGCCTCAAGGCCGTGCTCGACGTGTTCTACTCCAAGCTCGCCCGGCGCGGCGTCGACTTCAAGTCGATGGAGACGTCCGACGCGCACCCGTCCCGCAAGCGGTGGAAGCAGACCTGCACGCTTCGTCAGGGCATCTCGCAGGAGAACGCCAAGAAGCTCACCAAGCTCATCCGCGACGAGGGCCCCAAGGGCGTGAAGACCCAGATCACCGGTGAGGAGGTCCGTGTCTCGAGCAAGTCCCGCGACGACCTCCAGGCCGTACAGGCTCTCATCAAGGCGCAGGACTTCGAATTCGCCGTGCAGTACGTCAACTACCGCTGAGCCTGGTCGGAAGAACGTACCGAACGTCTCGTTCCGGCCAGCTCCTCCACGTGGGAGTGGTGGGAATCGGCCCGATAGGTACGTTCTTCTGTTCCCGACTACTCCCCGAAGGCCTCGCTGACATCTCCGGGGGTCACATCCTCGAGCCGCGCGTGGGTCCAGCGGGGTGAGCGATCCTTGTCGACGAGCTGCGCCCGGACGCCCTCCGCGAAGTCGGCGTGGTGGACGAGGTACGTAGCCAGGACGAGGTCTTGGGCCAGGACCTGCGCCAGGCCGTGCATCCCCTTCGCCCGGTGGAGCGCCTCCCAGGTGACTGCCACCGACAGCGGGCAACGGGTACGCAGCACGGCGGCGCACTCGCCGGGCGCCGCGGCCTCCCACTCGCCTTCGAGCCGCGCGAGGATCTCCAACGGCTCGTCCGCACTGAAGCACCGGGTGATCCAGTCATCGTCAGGGGCGGCCGGTGGTTCGCCCGCTCCGCCCCACGTGTCCGCGAGCCCGATCTCGATAGCCGTCGCACCGTCGACGGGGAGGCCGGTGAGGGCCAGGTACGCGCCCATCGCGCCCGCCCGTGACAGGTACCAGAGCATCCCCACATCGGGGAACAGCCCGATGCCGGTCTCGGGCATGGCGAGCTGCGAGGTCGCGTCCACCACCCGTACAGCTCCGTGCGCGGACACGCCCAGCCCGCCGCCCATCGTGATACCCGTCATGCGGGCTTCGTACGGCTTGGGGTAGCTCGCGATCATCGCGTTGAGCCGGTACTCGTGGCGGAAGAAGCGATCCGCTCCCGGATCGCCGGCCAGCGCCAGCTCGCGGAGCGCCCGCACATCCGCACCCGAGCACAGCCCCCGCTCCCCCGCTCCGGTGAGAAGGACCCGGTCGACGCGATCGTCGACCGCCCACGCGCTGAGCTGTACGAGGAGGGCGTCGATCATTGTCGAGGTCAGCGCGTTGATGGCGCGCGGCCGGTTGAGAATGATGTGGCCCACGCCGTCGACGACGCCCGCCAGCACCTCAGCGGTCTCGGTCACCGGCTGACACCTCAGGCGCGTCGGTGTCCACGGCGTCCAGCTCCCGGCGCCGCCTGCGCTCGTGGTGGATGACCTGCCATCCCAACGGCACCAGCGCCGCGATCCCGAGCGCGAGAGCGCCGTTGCGCCAGGCCAGGTTCACGGCGGCGTAGCTGAGCAGGACCATCGTCGTCCACAGCGCTATCCGCTGGATGCGCTCCGACGGCTTCGTCAGCGGGAGGAGAAGGGAGCCCCACAGCACGTACCAGGAGTGCAGCGCCGGACCGGCGAACGCAACCAGCAGGTACGACCAGCTCAAGAACGACATCGGCTTCTTGCGTGCCTGCACGACGGCCAGCGCGAGAACGCCTGCCACGGCGATGACCAGCCCGATCGTACGGGCGAGGCGGATCGCGGCGTGGCCGCTTGAGTCGAGCTGGAAGTAGTTGAGGACGAGCTGTACGCCCTGTCCGATGACCGTGGACGGCGAGACGGTGACGACGAGGCCCGGTACGTTCACCGCGTTGAGCCAGCCGAAACCGAGCCCGCAGGCGAGCGAGACGGCGCCGAACGTACCGATCGCGACCAGACAGCTCACCACGATCTTGCCGACCGTACGAGCGATGTGGGATCCCTTCCACGTCGTCAGTGGGTCTGCCAGGAGCGGCAAGGCATAGGCGGCGAGGAAAGCCGGCTGTTTGATGGCCGCCGCCACGCCGATCACCACGGCACCGGCCAGCCACATCCTTTCCTTGAGCCCCAGCCACAGCGCCAGGACGACGAGGCCCATCATCAAGGCGTCGTTGTGAGCGCCACCGACGAAGTCGATGACCAGCAGCGGGTTCAGCGTCGCGAACCACGCGGTCAGCTGCGCGTCGACGCCCATCTGGGCGGCGATCCGCGGCAGCAGCACGACGATGAGGACCACGCCGACCAGCGCCGGAACGCGCATGAGGACCGCGGACAGGTACGGCTGGAGCCCTGACGCGACGACGATGAGCTCCTGCAGCCGAAGGCTGAGCGGACCGTACGGGGCGGGCGTGAACCGCCACACCCACGCCACCTGATCGGCGAACGCGCCCGGGAGGACGCCCGGCCCCGCCTCGTACGGGCTCACGTCGTTGACGAGCATCCAGCCCTGGGCTCCATAGCTGTACGCGTCGCTGCTGAACGTCGGCGGCGCCGCGAGCAACGGGAGCGACCAGATCGCCAGCACCGCCCAGCGCTTGACGTTCAGGTCGACGGTCGGCCGGAACTTGAACCAGGCGTCGACGAGCAGACCCAGGCCCGACAGCAGGATGAGCGTGCCGATGACCTTGCCCGGCGCGTTGTCCAGGTGAAGCGCTCGCAGCGGCCCCCACAACGGGGAATTCTGTGGCAGGTACGCGGGGGTCAGCGAGCCCAGGAGGATCAGGAATGTGCCGAGCATGCCGGTACGTGTCGGGACCACACGCCACGCGGCGCCAAGGTCGCCCATGACCTGCCGCATCCTCGTACCCACGCACCACCTCCTCAACGCCCGCGGACCAGCCTATGACCCGGTAGGGCGAGTGACACCCGGGCGCTCTCTCCATCGCCCCCGGAACAGGTAGGTGAAACCCGCTGGCCGGTCCGCTCCGGGCTGTGTAGCGTGCGGACGACGGCGATCGGAGGACGGCGATGAGCAGGCGGCGGCCCACGTGGCCCGAGCTGCCCGAGGCTGTACGGGTGCG